>Ga0209277_10000262_pt1 | contig 27941 bp, 27 predicted proteins | sample JI81AbrownDNA_FD_187503 | JGI IMG/M metagenome (GOLD analysis project Ga0209277, IMG submission 187503) | Wastewater effluent complex algal communities from Wisconsin, to seasonally profile nutrient transformation and Carbon sequestration -... | ecosystem: Engineered > WWTP > Effluent > Algae... | reverse complement strand
AATTTATTTGTTGTTACAGACAAACCAATTCACTAAAATTTTAGGTAATGATTTAATTAGTAGATCGATTCGATATTACAGTAACATTATCAAAGAGGAAATTTCAGATCTTGTTACAATACAGATCCTGACCGAAGCACAGAACGAGGTGAGATCAGGGAATTCCTTGGATCAGTTCGTGGGAGCAATCGATCAAAACCGAGCGGAACTTAAAAAAGTTGTATTGAAGAATTTAGTTAAATCGGCACAAAATGATAATCTGAAAGCTTTGATACAGAATATCGTTTCTGAAATTGCAGAAAACACATCGAATCAAATGAAACCTATTTCTTTCTTACCGAAAGAATTTCAAATAAACTTTTCTAAACAATTAGGTCTTTCTATCTACCAAGCTGTTTCTCGTTCGGCGGTCGCTCTCTCTCAAGATCCAATGGGCCGAAAATCCATCGAAAAGCTCATAGACTACATGATTGATGAAATGATTTTATTTGCACAGGATCCCGATATGATCAAACTCAATACTAACATCTCTGTAGCCTTAATTGAAAATATGAAAAAAGGCATCGCAGAAAAAAAATGGATCAAAGCAGATATCGAAACAAGTTAACTGAGTGGAAAGGTTGTTATGCCTTTTTCATCTCATTGGTGGAGGGCCACCAGAATGAACTTGTTTAATAAAATCGGGTATTTTTTTAGGCTCCACGACGTTTAAGCTGCGAGATGCGATTCTATTTGCTGTACTTTGAACTTGGAAACTGATCGTGTCTTTCCCGCTACCATTCCAAAAAAACCAAACACTATCTATCTCCCAGATTCCATCCTCAGCCTGTACAGCTGCATCTTGTCTCGGATTCCCAGCTGTAAAAGGGATATAAGATGGATTGATTACACCAAACCATTGTTCGGATTGAGGATCGTGAGGGAACCATTGGTTTTTGGATGCGTCATAGATTTCCAATATCGAATGGGGCAAAGCTGGAGCGGGATCTGTCCAAGGGCCGATTCCATATAAACCTCTTACAGGAATTTTCAGAGCGCGTAACATACCAATGGCGATATAAGTAAAATATCCACAATCACCAGTTCCTTGGTCGAGCCACTCTTTGACTGAACTACCACTCACCCTCTCTCCATATTTGTAATGAGTTCTTAAATAAGAAAGAGCCAGATCCGCTTTTTCACCGAGTGTCCTTCCACTTGCTGTAATATCATTTACTTGGGCTATAAATTCTGGATTGTCTAGCGCAAATAAACCATCGCGATTTTCACTTGCCCATTCATAGTTCTCATCGTTTTCTAATGTAGCACGTAACTTAGCTGGTTTCGAAGTCATACTCTTTAGATTTTGTTCTACTTTTAAGGATAAATGAATTTCATCCGGCCAATCTGAATGCTCATCACGTTCAATTTCTAGAAATTGATTTCCTCTTTTGGAAATCCGTTTTGTCTTTAGAGGATTTCCTTCTGATTGAAGATTCAAGGAGATTAGTTTTTGATAAGGTCTTTCCAAAGGCAAAGTAATGCGAATGATATTACCTTCTCCAATTTTCCAAGCTGTAAGCAATTGGGTGAGTTGGAGCTTCCACTCAATGGTAATAAGCTTAGGTGACAGCTGTTCTTTGACCCAAGAACCGTCTGGAGCAGATTGAAGAGCTTTGTTCGTATCACCCTTGCTAAAATACAACCAGGCAAGATTTTCCTGAAACCAGGATGATGGAATTTTAGATAAAGATTTTAAGGTCGCTTGTGATTTAAGATTACGTGAGATGGCAGCGTCGATTTTTTTAATTTGCTCCAAGCAGAGAATTGTTTCTTTAAATGGCAGCTCGTCCCCTTCATAGTTTAAATCAGAGGATTTTTCAAGATAGGCATAGGCCTCATTAGGTTTTTGTAAATAATTTTTTAACGTATAACCAACCATAAACGGACGAGACCAGATATTTGGTTCTTGCTGATTTGCGGCTAAAAAATATTCTAATGCCTCACTTGGTCTGTTTTTTGAATAGAGAAGATCAATTCCTTTGCTATAATTTTCACTGGCGGATTGTGCAAAAAGTGAAGTATAAAAACACAAAAGATATAGAACAAAGTATCTAGAGATTTTTGTGATCGTTCTGTTTCGTTTTGTGAACATGTATAAACCCACCTGATATTAAATTTAGTCAAATGAAATTGCACTAAATCTTATTCAGATTTCTTAGGAGTTTCAATCATAAATATTATAATCTGGCCTATCGATGCGATTCGAGTTGATAAAATATTACATATTTCACTTTGACAAGATTTGATTCGAATTGTGTTTTGAAATTCATGGATATCGAGTGGCATCAATTAGAATCAGTTGTACTTTTAATTCGCTCGGGGCGAATCGCCACAGAAATGTTAGAAAAAGAGATTGCCCCTCTCTCGATTTCCGTTCCTCAGTTGAGTATACTGATTAGCATCGCTGATTGGGGTGAGATGACGGCTTCACAACTCTGTGAAGTGACGATGCGTGATAAGGCAAATATGAGCAGTCTGACAAAAAAGCTCGAGCAAGCTGGCCTGGTTCAGTTGAAAAAAAACACCTCAGACGCCAGAAGTTCGATTCTCTCTCTTACGCCAAAGGGTAAAAAAGCTGCAGAATTTGGGATCAAAGCAGAGTCAAAGGTTTCAAAAAAACTCGAAAAAATATCAATCAGTCAAAATTTTCCCAGGGAATACCTGGTGGAACTCGCAGAAAAATTTAACAAAATTTGAATTTTTCACCTTCAATTAGATTAAATCCGTCTTGACCAAATATAGTTAGTAAGCAAACTAACTATATTACAAGGAGACAATTATGTTAAACCAAATTTTATTCGTATTCTCTGTCTTTATTATGGGAGTATTGGTTTCGAATTTAGAAGCCAGTGCGGAATCAGAAATCAAAGAACAGATCTATCAATTTGTAAGTGCAGGTGATAATCAAGATCCGTCAAAACTAGAGACCATTCTTCATCCTGATTATAGAATTACTTTTGCCTTTCCTGGAGAGAGCAAGGTTACGATTCTAACTAGAGAAACATACTTACAACTGTTAAAGGAAAAAAAATTAGGTGGCACGAAACGAAGTGTAAAAATCGAAGATATTGCGATTCGAGGAAACACAGCACTCGTTCGAGCTAAATTGGAGAGTGAAGTTATGAAATTTTCTATATTTTTCTCTCTGATGAACGTAGGAGAAGGTTGGAAGTTAATCAGTGATCTTCCCTATGCTGAGAAGAAAAATTGAAAAGGGATCGAACCGAGCACTAGGTTTTGTTTTCATTGTCCTTAGTGGGCCAATCAACGAAACCAAATACTCGTTTTCTTCCGAAGGGGTTAGCGATCGTTTACGAAGACAGAGATTTGCTCATAGTAGATAAACCTGCTGGCCTTCTAACGATCGCTACTGATTCAGAAAAGTCAAAAACAGCTTATGCGTCCCTTACAGATTATGTGAAAAAGGGAAGCATTCGTTCCCCTCATCGGATCTTCATCGTCCATCGTTTAGATCGGGATACCTCAGGCATTTTAATTTTCGCGAAAACAGAGATCGCAAAAGTGAATCTACAGGAAAACTGGGACCAAACATTTAAAAAATATATTGCCGTGACCCATGGTATTTGGAAAAAAAAGGAGGGCAGAATTGAATCCTACCTGACAGAGAATAAAGCCCAAGTTGTTTACTCCACCAAAGATCCTTCTCTTGGGAAGTTATCTCGAACTGAATATAAGGTGTTGAAGGAGACTGATAAGTATTCTCTATTAGAAGTGAATTTGTTAACCGGACGAAAAAATCAAATTCGTGTTCATTTTGCAGAAGAAAAGCACCCGATTGTGGGTGATGCAAAGTATGGAGAAATGCAGCGGCGATTCCAAAGAATGGCGTTACACTCTTATTCCATTTCTTTCAAACATCCCTTTTCAGGAAAAGAGATGTTTTTTGAAACGGAGATTCCTTCTTTTTTAACAGGCCTAGTAGGTGGGTATGAACATCACTCTGTTTCTGAAACGATAAGATGATCGTATTTTTCTGGCGAATCGCTTTTTAGATAATGATCGATCAAAAGATCAACATCGGCTTCTGTTCTTAGTTTGAACCATTTTCCTTCCGGATAAGCTACTTGAATGGGACCAAGTTCACATCGATCCAGACAACCTGACCTTTGCACCCTAAACTTGTATTCGATCCCTGCTTTTGCTGCTTTTTGTTTGAATATTTTTAAGAGCTCCCCTGATCCTTGATTTCCGCATGACACTCGTTCTCCGGGGGGACGTTGGTTGTCGCAAATAAAAATATGTTTTTGGTAGAATAATTTCTCGTTCATAGAATACTTTTTATGCGTAACTATCCATTGGTATACATGAACACATTAGATTTCTATCCCCATAAACATTGTCAACACGACCAACACTAGGCCAGAATTTGCGGGAACGAATCCATGGTAGTGGGTATGCAGCTCGTTCTCTCGAATACTTATGTTTCCACTCATCTGAAATGACCATCTCGGCTGTATGAGGAGCATTCTTTAGAGGATTATCAATCTTATCTAAAACTCCCGATTCAATGTCTTGGATCTCCAAAGCAATGGTAAGCATCGCTTCAATAAAACGATCTAACTCTTCTTTAGATTCTGATTCCGTTGGCTCAATCATAAGTGTGCCTGGAACAGGGAAGGACATAGTTGGGGAATGGAAACCAAAATCCATCAAACGTTTCGCAATATCCTCTACTTCTACACCCGAATCTTTTTTAAAACCACGCATATCAATAATACATTCGTGGGCAACCAAATCTTTGTTACCCTTGTATAATACTGGATATGTTTTGGCAAGTCGTGTTGCTACATAGTTCGCATTTAAAATCGCAAGTTTAGTCGCGTGCTGCAAACCTTCGAAGCCGAGCATTGCAATATAAGCCCATGAGATAACCGTGATGGAAGCAGATCCCCAAGGAGAAGATGTCACCGCACCCTGTCCGTTGTTTGATCCGTTCTCGATCATACTATGGCCAGGCAAAAAAGGAGCTAGGTGTTCGGCGACACCGATCGGCCCTACGCCCGGTCCGCCTCCACCATGAGGGATACAAAATGTTTTGTGTAAATTTAAATGGCACACATCTGCGCCAATGTCAGCCGGACGAGTGAGACCTACTTGGGCATTCATATTGGCGCCATCCATATAAACCTGGCCACCATTTTCGTGGATAATCGAACATATCTCTTGGATCGATTCTTCGAATACCCCATGAGTAGATGGATAGGTAACCATGAGTGCTCCTAAATCCTTTTTATGTTCAGAAGCTTTTTTCTTTAAATCTGCGACGTCAATGTTTCCGTTTTCGTCGCAAGCGACTACGACAACTTGAAAGCCAGCCATAACAGCCGATGCGGGATTGGTTCCATGTGCCGAAACTGGAATCAGACAAATATTCCTATGATTGTCATTCCTACTCTGATGGAAACTCCTTATAGCGAGAAGGCCAGCATATTCCCCCTGCGAACCTGCATTAGGTTGTAAGGAAACTTCCGCGAAACCTGTGATTTCGCACAGCCATTTTTCCAATTGACCGAAAAGTGTTCTATATCCCTCTGTTTGGTTTTCAGGTACAAATGGATGAAGGTTCGCTAATTCTGGCCAAGTCACTGGATACATTTCCGTTGATGCATTCAGCTTCATCGTGCAAGATCCAAGTGCAATCATCGATGTGGTTAACGAGAGGTCTTTTGACTCGAGTCTTCGAATGTACCTAAGCATTTCAGTTTCTGTATGAAAACTGTTAAAAACCGGATGAGATAGGTAATTCGATTTCCTAACCATCGACTCTGGGATTGCCCATTCATCTTTTTTTGTTAATTCTTCTAGAGAGAAGTGTAATGTTTTGTTCTCATTAAAAACTTGAAGGATATCATCGATATCGGAAAGAGTTGTCGTTTCATCTAATGAGACGCTGATGACATGTTGTGAAACTGAGCGCAAATTAATTTCTTTTTCTTCTGCAAAGTGGATGATTTCTGAAGAGGTCACCTTTGTTAGTTCAACCCGGATTGTATCAAAATAAGGCTTTGATACAACTTTGAAACCTAACTTTTCTAGTCCTGTCGCCAGTAAAGTCGTCATGTGGTGAACGCGAGACGCAATAGCTTTTAGTCCTTCCGGCCCATGATAGATCGCATACATCGAAGATAAAACTGCTAGAAGTACTTGCGCCGTACAAATGTTTGATGTGGCTTTGTCTCTTCGGATGTGTTGTTCTCTGGTTTGTAGTGCCAATCGATAGCCAGGTTTGCCTTGAGAATCTTTGGAGACCCCGATCAAACGTCCTGGCATATTTCGTTTGAATTCTTCTTTGGTGGCAAAGTATCCGGCGTGTGGTCCCCCAAAACCTAAAGGCAATCCAAAACGCTGTGAACTTCCCACAACCACATCTGCATTCATTTCGCCAGGAGGTTTTAAAATTGTAAGAGCTAATATATCTGCTGCAACAATAGCTTTCGCGCCAACATCATGTAAGCTTTTGATAAAATCTGTGAAATCAAAAATGGTTCCATCCGTGGAAGGATATTGAACAATGGCACCAAAAAAATCTGATGAAGGAACCATTTTCTTAAATGACCCTACCACAATGTTAATCCCAAGAGGAATGGCACGCGTACGGATCACATCTAAAGTTTGAGGATGAATGGATTGAGAAACGAAAAATGATTTACCTTGTGCATCCTCCTTGATAGCGAAAAGCATATTCATGGCTTCGGCAGCAGCAGTTCCTTCATCAAGTAACGATGCATTGGCGATTTCCATACCAGTCAAATCGGTGATCATGGTTTGGAAGTTAATCAAAGCTTCCATTCTTCCCTGGGCAATCTCGGCTTGGTATGGAGTATAGGCTGTATACCAACCTGGATTTTCTAAAATGTTTCTTTGAATCACGGGTGGAGTGATACAGGCATTGTATCCGAGACCTAAATAGGATCTGTAGATTTTGTTTTTAGAAACGATTTTTTTAAGAGCTTTTTGTAGAGCAAATTCACCAAGCGGTTCCGTGATTTCTAAAGTTTTTTTAAGTCTGATATTTTTAGGAACAGCATCATCAATGAGGGAATCCAAATTTTTATATCCGATCACATCTAACATTTCGTTAACGCGGGCGGTATCAGAACCCACGTGCCTTCTAAGGAAAGTATCACTAGGTAAAAAAGAGGATGGAATGGATTTGGATTCTGATTTCACTGACTGCTCCGAGACTTAATCTAATTTTGAAACGTAATCTTTGTATTGTGTGGCATTTAAAAGGGAAGATAACTCGGAAGAGTTGACACCTTTCAATTTGACCATCCAAGTTTTAAAAGGTTCTGCATTGACACTTGCTGGGTCTGAAGTAAGTGATGCATTTGTTTCCACTACTTCTCCTGAGATAGGAGAGTATAAATCTTCTGCTGCTTTTACAGATTCAATGGTCCCAAGGCTATCTTTTTGATTTATCTTCTTACCAACTTTAGGCAAGTCGATGAATACGATATCACCAAGTGCGTTTTGAGCAAAATCAGTGATACCAATGAGTGCCACATCACCATCCACTTTTACCCACTCATGTTTTTCCGTGTAATAATAGCCTTCTAAAGCTTTAGTTTCTGCCATCTTTGTTCTCCAGTTAAATTATTTTGTAGTATTGACTCTGACACTCCCCTTGATGAAAGGAGCGGTTTCTACGATTGCTTTTTTTTGGGCACCACGTATCTCAACAAAAACTTCTGTTTGATTTTTCGTAAAAGAAAAATCTAACATTGCCATTCCGAGAGATTCTTTGCGACTAGGAGAGTGTGTGCCTGATGTCGTTTTTCCAATTTCTTTTCCATCTAAAGAATAGACTGGAAAATTTTCGCGAAGGACACCCGGTTCTTTTAAAATGATACCGACCACTTTTTTAGATGGTGAATTTTTTTTGTCTTTTTGTATGCGATCATATCCAAAATAAGGAGTCGATTTTTCTTTTACTATAAATCCAATACCCGATTCGACGGGTGACCATTCCGAGTTGAGCTCATGACCATACAATGCATACTTTGCTTCTAATCGAAGTGTATCTCTCGCCCCAAGTCCCACCGGAACGAGACCAAATGGTTTTCCTAACTCAAGTAATTCTTTCCAGAGTGTAATTCCCAGAGGAATCGAAGAATAGATTTCAAATCCATCTTCTCCCGTATAACCTGTTCTTGAAACAATGATCGTCTCCCCTTTAAAATTGATTTCAAGAAAGTGATAGTACAAAAGAGAATTTAATTCACGTCCAAGGTATGTTTCTAAAATCAGATTGGCTTTGGGACCTTGCAGTGCAATTTGATGGAAATCCTTACTTTTATCCTCCACTTTGCAAGTTCCACTCGCAAGAGACTGTAAATGTTTCGCAACGGCAGGATAATTCGATGCATTCGAACAAATCATATATTTCAATTCAGAAAATTTATAAATTGTGATGTCATCTACAAGTCCACCATTCTCATTGAGAACGGCATTGTATTGCACTTGGCCGTCGTGCATGGATTCAACTACATTGCAGGTCACTTTTTCCAGCAATGTGAGGATATCTTCCTTAGTACCCGTCACAAAAATTTCTCCCATATGGGAAACATCAAAAAGTCCTGCATGAGATCTCGTTGCTAAGTGTTCTTGGATGATGCCAGTATACTGAACTGGCATGTCCCAACCACCAAAAGGAACCATTTTCGCTCCTAGTTCACGGTGTGATTCATTGAGTGGGGTGCATTTTAGGTCCAAATCATTCTCTCTTCGCTTTTGTCTTCTTTTTAAGCGACTGAACTACCATGGAAAAATCTTTTCTTGGCAATGGAATTCGATTTTTTTATAAAAAACAATGCAGAGAGAAGTATATCGAGTTTTAAAAACAGGGTCATTATCAGGTTTAATCCGTAGAGAGGAACAACTTTCTCCACCAAACGACGAAGAAGTAACTGTCCAAGTACGGGCAATTGGTTTAAATTTTGCAGATGTTTTTTCTATCTTTGGTTTGTATTCTGCTACTCCGAAAGGAACTTTTATTCCCGGTCTTGAGTATGCAGGTGAAGTCATTGCGATCGGTAAGAACGTAAAAGATTATAAAGTAAATGATAAGATATATGGGACAACACGATTCGGTGCTTATGCTACTCACCTAAACATTCATACGGATTATATCTATCCTCTTCCTAAAAATTGGACATTCGCTGAGGGAGCGGCATTTTCTGTACAAGCATTGACTGCTTACTATGCACTCGTTCCTCTTGGAAACATTCAAAAAGACCAAACAATTTTAATTCATAGTGCTGCTGGTGGTGTAGGTCTCCTCGCAAATCAAATCGCAAAGAAGTGGAATGCATATACAATTGCTCTCATTGGAAATGAATCAAAGATTCCAGTTATAAAAAATGCAGGCTATGATGATTATATCATTCGTTCTTCCTCATTTAAGAAAGATTTAATACAAATTCTTGATGGGAAAAGTTTAAATTTGGTACTAGAATGCACAGGAGGTCGTTATTTTCAGGACAGTTACGATGCATTATCACCGATGGGAAGGCTCATCACGTATGGAAGTGCAGTCTTTACCCCATCATCATCGAGAAGAAATTGGTTTCGCATCGCTTATCACTATCTCAATCGTCCGAAAATCGATCCTCTTGCTATGATTTCAGATAATAAATCAGTCATGGGATTCAATTTAATATGGTTATGGAATGAAATTGCGACTTTAAAAAAACATTTTCATGCTCTTGGAGAGTTAAACTTAAGTCCGCAAGTGATTGGTGATACATTTTCATTCGAAAATATGACTGATGCCGTCGAAAAATTTCAAAAAGGAAATACAATTGGTAAAATTATCATCCATGTTTCGTAGAATGAGTATTAGCAGGCAAAAAAATAAAATAAATTCCTGTAAAAAATAAAATTTCTTTACATTAAAATTGATATGAATTAATTATGTCGTATCAATCAACTTGAATGCGCCAAGGATTTGAGTTGATTGAAATTAAAGATAAGGACGATCACAATGGTTGCTAAAAAGAAAGCCGCAAAAAAGAAAGCCGCTAAGAAAAAGGCCGCAAAGAAAAAAGCTAAGAAATAACCTTAGCAAGTTTCTTCCTCCGATGTTGTCGGAGAAAGATTGTGTGAACCCGCAAGACCTGCGGGTTTTTTCATTTTAAGGCCTTCGTTTATGCAATCGCCCTTGTAAATCCCCTTCTCGGACTCAAAAAACCTGTTTTTTTCTCATAATTTGGTCTTTCAATGCCTATAAACTGGAAATGATCCTTCTTATTGATGGATTGGAACAGAGATTTTAATAGAGAATCAATGTTAGGGTGAGCTACATTCTTATAAACTTTACGAGAAGAATCTTTTCCCCATATCTCTAAATGATCCGAATCAGGTAATTTTAAAATGAGAGAAGGCAAATCATATCTCTTCATTAAGATATGGCAAGTATCTTCGAAGCCCACTTCCGTAATGCTATTGTGATCAAAGAAGGTTAATAGATACAAAATAGAGGCAGATTCTACTTTTCCACTGTCATCAGATACTTTTTGTATCCCATCGAGCACTAAATACCTCAATCTTTTTGATTGGAGCCATAGTTTTTGATCTTCATGGCGTTTTAGATTCACTTCTTCCGAAAATCTTTTTTGGAAAACAGTCGCCAGAAAGAATCCTGCTGAATCATTTCTATCGGTGAAGATACGTTCTAAATCAAATGGTTCGAACTCTAAGTTGAAGTATTTGCTGTATGTTTCTGCCATATCCCTTTTAGTAACGGACAGAAACTTTGTTTTGATCGTAACTTTTATTCCTACAGATTTAGAATTCTAACATTCTTCGTTCTGAATCATGAAAAAAAGTGAATCCTTCTTTCTTCCAAGTGTCCCAGAACTTCACAGAACCTTCTCTCATAAAACAAATTCGTTCTTCTGTTGAAATTGGAGTGAGGACAAGGAAGTTAACGCGTTTTCCATTTTCAGAAATAAGTCCATGCAGTTTTGGTAATTCCATATTTGTCCCGGAATCTAATTCATCTGTAATGTTATTGAAAACGAACCAGTTGAAATCTAGGTACAATTGATCGGGATCCTTGCGCGGATTTTGGATCGTATGTGAGTGACCAAACCAAATACCAGTATTCCATGGAAATTTGATCATTTCACCGAGTGCATGTTGTATCCACTGTTCTGTATGATCCTCTTCATTCGGAATCAATTTGATGGCAAGCAGGAGCTCAATTCGTGCATAGTTTTCAAACTGCTTATGATACAATTCTACGCTCGGTTGATTTTGTACGCTCATTCCAATTGTTGAAAAAACTTTGATTCCCGGAAATTCTTTCGGATAAAAGGACGCAATACCAAGCGATGGATAAGTTCCTCCATCAGCAGACCAGTATTGATAATGTTTTCCGAGTTTCTCTTCCAAAAAGTTCAGTCGAAGGGCTTGCGCTTTTTTCCAATGATCCGTTTCTGCAACAGCTTCCCAAAACTTACGGGATTCTTTGACTCTTTCGGCAATGACACCGTTTTCTGTATCACCTAAAGGAGAGGCTGTTATAGCGTTTTCTTTTGCTTCTTTTGCATATCCCTGGACTCCTTTCACCCCCGACCAAGGTGGAAGGTAGGCATAAAGTTCTTCATTCACAAAAAGTGCAACGGCATCTCCTTCTTCGGACCAGATAAAATGAATTTCATCCTCGAGGAGAGTTGGCATAGCTTTCGGATTAAACAATTCTGATGATATGAGTATAGGTGCAAGTCCCGTCTTAAAATCATCAGGATTTCTTTCCTTCGGTGCATCGATACGATTGCGAATCCATAGGGATTTCATTTTCCATTCCGGATTGTTATGTGATTGTAAGTATAGATAAATAGTTCTTCCGTCATCTTCAAGGAAAGCTGTGAAAGATCCGTAAGGGTTTGCCTCTTGGTAGAGAACCTTTGGTGTATTCGGGGTCATTAGAATTTATGCGGAACGTTTCTTTTTTTAAATAGGGAAAGCAGTCGTTCTATCTCTTGGTCCATGCCTGCTTCAAAATAAATATCTGGAAAATAGGAAGAGGCATTTCGAAGTCCGATCAACTCTGGCTCATTCCACTTGCGAAATCCTTTCAGAGAAGTCCAAACTTCGTCTGAAATCGGAAGGGATTGTTTTTTAAAATCGAGAAAGGATTGAACGGTGCGTGTAGGTGTCATTCTTCCGTATATAGTCTCTGATGATTCATTCTCTTCCAACAAAAAATTTCGAAACTTTCAGGAATTATTTTCGAAAGATCGCAAGAATCGGGTTTTTGATCGGGAGAGTCTGCGTTATCATTTAATTTATGAAAGAAGAACTGACGGACAATTTCAAACGAATTGAAACAGCAATTCACTACATTCGAAATCATTTTCAGTCCCAACCGAATCTAGACCAGGTAGCCGAAAATTTGAACCTAAGCCCTTTTCACTTCCAAAGGCTATTTACCGATTGGGCAGGAGTCAGTCCAAAAAAATTTTTACAATATACTACGATTTCCTATGCCAAGGAGAAACTAAAGGAAGGAAAAGCGACACTCTTTGATACCGCATATGATGCCGGATTATCGGGGACAGGAAGATTGCACGATTTATTTATCAATATTGAAGGGATGACTCCCGGGGAATACAAAAACGGAGGAGAGCAGTTAGAAATTCAGTATAGCCTAACAGAAAGCCCATTTGGAAATATACTTTGTGCATCTACACATAAAGGGATTTGTCATCTAACTTTCTCAGACGATGAATCAAGCTCCATGGGTGAACTTATGAGTTTATTTCCGAATGCGAAATTTTTCCAAGCCTCCAATCCGTTTCAAGAGAATGCTCTGAAAATTTTTCATAAGCAGTGGGATCATCTAAGTGAGATCAAACTCCATCTAAAAGGTACTCCATTTCAAATCAAAGTATGGGAAGCTCTTTTAAAAATTCCGGTTGGTGAATTGACAACGTATGGAGATCTTGCAAAAAATATATCACATCCGAATGCTTCCCGTGCAGTTGGTTCGGCAATCGGTGGAAACCCGGTAGCATATCTCATTCCTTGTCATCGCGTCATCCAATCAACAGGTGGATTTGGACAGTACCATTGGGGCAGTGATAGGAAAGTAGCGATGATCGGATGGGAAGCGGCTCAATTACAAGTTGTTTAAGATATGAGTCTCTTTCCGTATGATTTCTCTTTGAACTTATTGCCTTATCAGGGTGAGGTATACTATATGGGAGTCATTTTTTCAATTGAAGAATCAAACCTTTTTTATGAGAATATTCTTGCCGAGACTTCATTTGTAAACGACGAGGCGATCTTTTTTGGAAAACATCTAATCACGAAACGAAAAGTCGCATGGTATGGTGATAAAGAATTTTCTTATCATTACTCTGGAACAATTAAAAAAGCAGTACCTTGGTCAAATACTTTGTTTCGTTTAAAAAATCTGATCGAATCTCGAACTCAAATTTCATTTAACTCATGTTTAATTAATTTGTATCATGATGGCGACGAAGGAATGGGCTGGCATTCTGATGATGAGAAATCATTGGGGTTGAATACAGTGATCGCTTCGGTAAGCTTAGGTGCAGAAAGAAAATTTAGTTTTCGACACAAAGATACAAAAGAAACAATCACTCTCTTATTAGAACGTGGAAGTCTGCTCCTGATGAAGGGAGAAACGCAGACCCATTGGCAACATTCGGTCCCTAAAATGCGGAAAGTGATTCATCCGAGAATCAATCTAACTTTCCGCCGCTTTATTGCCTAAGAATATTATGGTGCCGCAGTACTTCGAAAGGCAATTGTCAACGAACCTAATTTCGCAATCGTCATATCTGCATCGGTTCCACTTGACATTTCTGTAAATAGTGTTTGGACCGATGCGATAGACGGGTAAAGACTACCGTTTGTGTTGTAGGTGTTTGTGTCAGAAGTAATACCATCTGCAACAAAATACTTCGTAGAATCCGTCGCGTTCGGATTACTATTAATATTAAAATAAGCGTTGTTAGTCGTATTAGAAACGGTACACAACGTCGTCGCAATGGAATTGTCATTAAATCCCCATCTCGCCGTAGCATAATAAGGCGAAACATTCTTTGAAATAAAAGTAATGGCATAATAATCAGAATTTCCGCCACCGCAGGTCGTTGTCGTTACAGGAGTCGCGAGGGCTTTGTAGCTCACAGTTCCTGCAGAAGAGCTGGCACTCACTTTGATTCTGGCCGCTTGGATCGTGCCTGCTGCCTCTAATGGCCCATTCCAAGAGCAGATCATCGTTCCATTGGACGATCCACCCGACATCGTACATTCGATCTGTCGATTTGCTGTATTTAACGTCGTATCAAATTTGTTAGGTTGCCAAATCGCGAGGACACCACTTCCCACCGATTTGTCAGATGTACTATCAAAATAAAGTTCTAATGCTTTGGTCGCATTCGCCCCCGAGCCTAGCCATATCTCAAAACTTGACTTATATGTCTTTGCACCAAGTGCGCTACTCGTAACTGATCCGTTAAAGTTGGGAGTATACCGGAAGGTGTAGTTTCCACTAACCGCGGTGACTGTACTTGTTTGGTTTAACACATTGGAGCTTGCTAACTGTAGCAGGATTGAGTCGATTCCTTTCACAATGTCTTTTGTAAACTTGGCGATGTCTCTGACTCCATCCCAGTTTGTACTTGCAGAAAAAACTGGTTTTAAGCTACCGATTTTCCATTCTAAGACTGTATCTTTGTGGGTATGGAGAGAATACTGTCTTGTGATTTCTTTCCATGTAAAATCAAAGGAAAGACCAAAAAAAATAATAAACCCTAGGATAATTGACTTTTTCATGTTTTTCTCCTATTTCGCGACGCCGTCAGGAATCGTAATAAAAAAGCCTGTCGATTCGGTACTGTTGTTTCGACTCAAGAGATAGAGTAATAACAGACCTCCCTGGTTGTCTTTCTCCTCTTTTTTGCAAGATAATACAAAGAAGGTCAACAAAATCGAAAACAGCAAGAATCCGATCGAAATTTTTTGCATATTTCTGATTTTACTTTCTGATTTAAAATTCATGGGTTTTCCTCTCCTATAATTGACTTAAAAATAACGAGGTAGACGGTGATCGTCAAACGAAATATGAAGAAATTAATTTCCAATCCAGCTAAAAAAAACTTTCCAAGTGATTTCGGATTCGTTCTGATACTCTTTTTTCTTTCGGTGATTCCTGGATCCATCTGGAGTGAAGAAAGGATTTTTTTAAAATCTTGCGAACAAGAAAAAAAAACACTCTGTCATGAAGTACCTAATGCAAAAGCTAAAATTGCACTTTGTTTGTTAGAAAAAACGGATCAATTAACAGAAGATTGCCGAACCGAACTAAAAAATTATTCGGAACAGATGAGAAACTCTGGAAGTGGTGAATGCAAAAAGGATGTAAGCTCCCACTGTCGATGGGTCATTCCAGGAGGAGGAAGGATATTAAAATGTCTCTTTCAAAACGAAGCTGCCCTTTCCGAGCCATGTAGAAAGACTCTAAATCAATAAAAGTCAATTTTTTAAATAAAAAAAAGCTAGCAAAAACATAATTTTCTGAGTACATACACATAGGGGTATGGGTATATGAGAACAGTAATTTTAGGTGCTGGCATTTCTGGTCACACTGCAGCTACATTATTAAAAAAATCCTTAGGTAAAAAACACGAAGTAGTCGTCATTTCTCCAAATTCAAATTGGAACTGGATCCCCTCAAACATTTGGGTAGGAGTGGGTGCCATGGCCACAGAAGAAGTTACTTTCGGACTGAAACCCATTTATGACAAAATGAATATAAAGTTCATCCAAGCAAAGGCATTGAACATTTTTCCCGAAGGAAATCTTCAATCTCCGCTTCCCTATGTAGAATATGAGTCTACCGCCCCAGAATCAAAAGGCGTAATCGACCGATTAACTTATGATTATTGTATCAATGCCACAGGTCCGAAGTTAAACTTTGCGGCAACTCCCGGTCTTGGTCCTGAAGAAGGTAACACTGTTTCTGTATGCACCTACCAACATGCCGAAGAAGCCAATCGCAAACTACAAACTTCGATCCAAAGAATGAAAGAAGGCGAAAAGTTAAATTTAGTTTTTGGAACGGGACATGGGATGTGCACATGCCAAGGAGCTGCATTTGAATACCTATTCAACGTTGATCATGAATTGAGAAAAGCAGGCGTGCGAGAAAATGCCAAAATACTTTGGATTTCCAATGAATACGAATTAGGTGACTTTGGAATGGGTGGTATGCACTTAGATCGTGGTGGTTACGTGACGAGCAGTAAAATTTTCGCCGAGTCCTTATTTACGGAAAGAGGAATTCAATGGAAAACAAGAGCTCACGTATCGAAAATAGAAAAAGACAAAATCTACTTCACGACTCTGGACGGCGAGAATGGGTTTGTAAGATATGATTTTTCGATGTTAATACCTCCGTTTAGCGGTGTAGGTTTAAAAGCTTTTGGAAAGGAAGGTGAGGAGATTACGACAAAGTTATTTGCTGCCAATGGAATGATCAAAGTAGATGCCGATTATGAAGTAAAACCATTTGAAAAGTGGGATGCGAAAGATTGGCCAAGTCATTATCAATCTCCCTTTTATGCAAACTTGTTTGGAATTGGAATTGCCTTTGCACCTCCTCACCCAATTTCAAAGGTGATGAAAACCAAAGATGGATTACAAATTTCTCCAACTCCACCTAGAACGGGAATGCCAGCTGCTATCATGGGAAAAATAGTCGCACAGAATATTGCTCACCAAATCAAAACGGGAACCAAGGTTCTCAAACATCGAGCTTCGATGGCAGAAATGGGTGCTGCCTGCATAGCATCTGCAGGAAACGGATTGTTATCGGGGAGTGCTGTTTCGATGACAGTATATCCAATAGTTCCCGACTTCAAACAGTATCCTAAATGGGGTCGTTCCTTAACTCACACGACGGGTGAGATTGGTTTGGCTGGCCACTGGATCAAGATGATATTACATTATATGTTTATCTACAAAGCAAAGTGTAAACCAGGCTGGTGGTTAATACCAGAATGATAAGGAGATCAAAATGAGTGTAACAGAAATCGTTGAATTAAAATTACTTGATAACAAAGAATTGCAAGCTGCTTATGAGCAAGGTGATTTTGCATCCGTTCCCAATGGGAAGACAAGGTTCTTTCGAACTTTTTTTCCATGGCAAATCGCTCGGTTTATTTGGATTAACATTCGTATGGTGATAATGATTGTCAAATCACATCACTAACTATCAAACTGATGTGATTCAGAACGAAAGAGGCGAAAAGAAACGTTCACTTTTTTTTTGATTTTTTTTGACTAAAATTTTCGTTCACCCGAAACTCGATGATTTTGGTTATTAAATCGATGGGCAGAGGCGATTCCAAAGGAAATTGAATCGAACCTTTGCCTTGTTTGTATGCGGCGAGCTCTTTCGAGAATTTCACATTGGCAGTGGGAGTCGCATACAATCCGATATGATTTTCGTAGCCAGCAAAGTAAAGGAGGGGTTTTCCTTCCGTCTTATAAGCGGGCATTCCGTAGGAGATACTCTCGACTGCTCCTTGAGCATTCTTCAAGATAAGAATTCGAAGTTTTTTTAAACGTGTTTGCACCGTTTTCGGAAAAGTAGCTATGTAGTCTTCCACTGAAATTGTTTTTTTCATCTCAATGCCTATTCCCGTTTCATTTTAATTTGTCAGGCTGGACTCATGTTTAGTTGTTTTAAGATTTCGATGTTTTCCTGAAATCGCGCCCTTTCCACTTTCGATTTAGCAATTCCAATAATCTCTAAACCTAACATTAATTCACCTTCGGAATCTAACTTGGACCAAGCAACTTTGGCAAACAATCGAAAAGGTGACTGCATTTTAAATACGATATCGAATCCGAATCCTTTCTGTTTGGGGAGAGTTTCGGTCAATTTCGGATGTTTGACTTTCATCCTTAAGCCTGTGGAGGATACATCGAGTACAGGAAACTTATCTTCTGTTTTTATAAGATTGGCATCTTTAATTCGTTGGATCATTTCTTCAATTTTTTCGTGAATGGATTTGATTAAGGAATTTGAAATGGGAGTTGTTTTACTTCTCACTTGAACATATCCAATGGGAATGTGTTCCTCTAACTCATTTATATAGACAACCGGTTGAATGAACTCTGATATAATTTGGCTATCTCTGTAATTTTTTATAATTGGGACCAGCTGATCATCGATCAAATCTGAATAATCAATAAAAGATGGGTCAGAAGTATGATACGATTTTTCTGATTGTGTGTCTTGAATCAGAAGTGGTTTCATTTCCTTTTTCACAATCTCTAACTCACGTGTTAAGTCGTCATCAAAAACTTGGATGCAGACTTGGTCTTCTGCATCAAACATAGCTTGAATTTTTTTTTCATACTCTTCAAAATTTACACGGACGAGAGTAGGAATATTAAACATATTCGCTTCTATGATTGTTTTGGAGCTTATGATATTCGTAACTTTTATGAAGCCTTCTTCGGTGACTGGAATACGAGGCGCGCTTCTATCTTTTTTGGCTATCCCTACATCATCCACTCTCACTTCGATTTTATTCTCGTTTAGAATCGCTAATATTGTACAATCGACTTCCACATATCTAGCGAGCACAGTCGTAAGTTTGAAAGTCCTTTGTTTTTCAAAATCCCAGCCAGAGGAAAGTCTTAGAATGATACTCTCTTCATTGACTATTACGATATGTGCTGTGGATGCGAGACCGTTGAGTTTAACATTCATCTCCTTTCCAAATAAATAATTAGTCAAAATATGTTTTTTCTGATTTGAATCAGCGACATGCTCCATGATTCTGTTTTTCTTTTCCATTTTGATGCCCTGCCGTAATTTAAAGAGACGGAGAGAAAGAGTCAATTACAACAATAGAAATTTCCTAAATGACAAACGAAGCAGTTCAAGAAAAAATATAAATGTAAGAAAGACCATGTGTTTACAGCCAAACAATAAGGTTTTTCTTTACATATTTTTAAAATGTAAGAGTTTGTCCCAGTGAAATTGAAATTTTTTCTTTTAAATACTTTTCTAGTGATTACATCCATAACCATAACACTTCTTGTTTCTGAAATGATTCTGAAGGCATTCGGTATAGGTTCTTCTGTATCAGACAATGTTATGAATATCAATGAAAATGGGATCGTTTTAAAATCGGACAACCCGAGACTAGTTTATACGTTCAAGTCGAATTTTCCTAATGAAACGAGTACACAAGGTTTTCGAGAAAATAAAGTTTATCATAAAACAAAAGGCAAGGGTGTTTCTAGAATCATTGCTTTGGGTGATTCGGTCGCATATGGCGTCGCCCTGAATGTAGAAAAAAATTTTCTAACCTTACTCGAAAACAAATCAAACTCCCTTCGTCCTCAAAAATTTGACATTATCAACATGGCGATTAGTGGATACAGTACGACCCAGGAAGTTGAGTTTTTGAAAGAAGCGGGCTTAGGATTTAGTCCGAATGAAGTCTGGATTTTTTATGTTCTGAATGACGCGAGTTATGATGGTGGCGAGTTTGCTCTGATAGGACAAGAGAAATTATTATTTTCTAAAAAAGTAAATGATTTAACCTTTTTGGGACAATTGCGCAAAAATAGCAATATTTGGAAGTTGATGGAAACCTATTTGTTTTCCAAAAGAATTCAACAAGTTGTCGATAACAAAATTGAAAATGATAAGATTAAGTATGCACAAAAGAGAAAAATTAAATCTTACTTTCATGCGATGCATATGGATGAGTACTTTGAAGAAACGAAAGCAAGTTTTGTAGAATTGAATAATTTATCGAAAAAACATAATTTCAAAATCAAAGTATTCATCATGCCGATTCTAGATAATAAGAATGGTTATTATTTTTCTGAAGTCCATGATATTGTTAAAACTACACTCCATTCCATGGGAATTGAAGTTCATGATCTATTAGATGAATTAAAGGAAGAGGATCTTTCGAAATACCGATTATCTGAAAATGACACATTGCACTTGAACGAAAACGGACATAAAAGAATCTCATACTTGCTCGAAAAATATTTACCAGAATAAGGGAAAAGAATGCTAAAGAAGATCTTTTTTTATTTTATAATCGTATTCCTACTATTTGGAATCTTCCGGTTTTTTGATTATTTCTTTTTTGTATCCCTTAAAGATATGATCAAAGAATCCGTAGTGAAATATCCACCGAATTCGGAGTTTATTTCCACCACTTCAGATTTTGTTTATCTTTCCGAAACGAATTCCCTGGGAATACGAAACAAGGAGTTAGCTACAAAGACAAAACCTAGAATTTTATTTTTTGGAGATTCCTTTATCTATGGAGTCGGCGTGGAAAGTGAAAACACAATGGTCGAGCGAATCGCTAAAGAATTCGAAATATCTAATTTAAATTATGAACTGATCAACGCAGGTGTGATCGGAACTTGCCCAAAACAAGCAATCGAGTTATATAAAGACATTCAAGAAAAAATACAGCCAGATGTCGTTGTTCTCAATATTTATACGAATGATGTCTATGAATCAGGAGAAGATATCATTGCGAGAAGAACCAAAGAACACTTTATCAAACAAAGAAAATGGATACGTTATTTAAGTTATGTATTTCCGAGAAGTGTGGACATTGCGATACGATATTATCAAAAAAAATATTTTGGAGCTTCACAATCGGATTCTCTTTCCACGATCAAACTCTCTCAAAAATATGATAAATTAAAAAAACAAAAGTATCAGAAATCACTTCCACCTAAAGTCGAAATGGAAACTAACCTGAATCAATTCCTTATCGCAACTCAATATATGAGTGAGCACTTGGGAATCAAACCAGATGTATTTTTGAATTGGAAAGAAAAGGTGGGAAACGAGATATTAATGGAAGCTGCCAACGGGAGAGTTAGCTCCGTACATGCTTTGTTTGGTTTATATGATCCAGATTACTACAAAGATAGTCTCGAAATTCCTGACTCAACTCAACAGAATTTAGAAATATTAATAGATTCCATTGAAAAATTCCGAAAACAAACTCAAAATAACAACCAAAAGTTAATTTTGACTTATATTCCTTCTGAGCTACAGTATGATAAAACAAAACATTTGTTAAATGAAAGATTGGGATACCATGTTAGAGAGGATTGGCTATTGAAGGAGAGTCCTTTGGAACAAAAACTTTCCGACTATGCGAAATTCAAGAATCTTCCTTTTATCTCCTTAACAGATGAGTTTAGAAATAATTCAGGAAAGGGACTCACTTGGCCATTCGATATTCATTGGAACGAAAAAGGAAATCAGGTTGCCGCAGACGCATTGTCCCCTTTTTTAAAATCGGTTTTGCTGCGGAAGGAATAAAACTCACTTACAAGGTATGATCGGATTCGGAAGATCAAGCTGAAAATAAAATCGAACATTGAGCCCATCCGTTCCATCTGGGTAAATTGGTATCTTTATATGATTCGGGCATCCGGTCAGTAGAGCCTGGTCGATGAGATAGGCAGATTCTTTCCAATTTTCGGATCCATACTCAGGTATGAAAAAGCGATACCGATTGAACCAGACGGTTGATAAAAACAGAATCAGGAACATATATTTTTTTATTTTTTCGTCTTGGAGCGTTTGGATCAATGTCGCATACAAAAGTAAACCCCAAGGCGCTAAGATAAAGGCATATCGGAAATTCCAGACAATGTGTACGTTTGCAAATACTCCCATCGCATAAGGACGGACAAGGAACGTAAACAAGGGAAGGAAGGAGAGAAGGACAAGAAGAAAAACAAAAAAATTCAATTTCATTTTTTTCTGTTTCGTAATTCGAAAGAGGAGATAGATCGTTAGAAGTGCACTTCCATATTGATACAAATACCAATATTTTTTAAAAAGTTTTATGACATACTTATCTCCAATGAGCGGTTGCAGAATCATAGTGTTGATTACAGACGAATACCAACCGGAGAAGATAGATAGTAATTGAATCTCCGGACCTTGAGGTAAATTCTTACGCTGCATAAAATTCAGAATTACCGAAATCGAGATCGTAATAAATAAGAAAGCTGTCCGATTTGAAATCTTTTTCCCTTCACGAAATTGAAATACCAATTGGACAAACAAAAAGGGAATCAATACGATCGTCTCCCCCGTACTAAAAATTGCTAATAGCAGAGTGATGATTTCCCATACTGCCAACTTGGAATCTGGATCTTTAAGGGAAGTTAATGTTATATAGAAGAATAATATCCAGTGTAAGTTGGCGAGATTCCCTAGAACCTCATGCAACCCAGGCGCCATGCACAAAGCTAAACAAATCAAAAGCCTTTGGTAAGATTCCTTGATAAGATAGGAAAAATCATCTGACAACAAAGTTAATAATACGCTAATATAAATGATTACCGTAATAATTAATATGAAAATCGGATAAAAGGAGGCATTTAAAAAATGAGTTAAGTATGCGATGATTCTCGGGAGAGTATGATAATAACCTGCGTAAGAAACGTAAAAACTTTTCCAACCCAATTGTATGGCATCAGGTAAAAATAGGGATCCATCTTCTGCCCAAAGATGAGGATTTAAAAAACGACCCGAGGCACGAAGGAAGATGAAAGAAAAGCTTAGTAATGCAGAAACAACATAAGGGTGTTTGCAGAAAATCAAGCTGATAAATTTCATACTCGGGCGTTTTGAATCCTAGTGAAAAAATTGGTCTTCTTCAAAAATATGGTCTAGTGAGATAACATTTGAAAGAAGTCATGTCCTTTGTCATCGACAACGATAAACGCTGGAAAATTTTCCACTTCAATGGCCCATATCGCTTCCATACCAAGTTCTGGATAATCTAAAACTTCTACTTTTTTTATATTCTCCTTCGCCAGCAGGGCAGCAGGTCCTCCAATCGATCCTAAATAAAACCCACCATTCACCTTACAACTGTCAGTTACTATCTTGGAGCGATTTCCTTTAGCCAGAGTGATCATAGAATAACCTTTTTCTTGGAAGAGAGGAACATAGCTGTCCATTCTCCCGGCTGTTGTCGGTCCGAAAGAACCGGAAGGCATCCCTTCTGGCGTTTTAGCTGGACCGGCATAATATATCGGATGGTTTTTAAAATAATCAGGCAGAGCTTCCCCTCGGTCCAATTTTTCTTTCAGTTTGGCATGAGCAATATCTCGTGCAACGACCAATCGACCCGTTAGCATAACGCGTGTTTTTACGGGATATTTTGTTAAAATGTTTAATATATCCTTCATCGGCTGATTTAGATCAATGTGAACGGCTTCCGTTGTAGAATCGTTTTCCTCAACTGTCGGCAAAAATCGAGCTGGATCGTATTCTAGTTGTTCAATGAAAATACCATCTTTAGTAATTTTTGCCTTTAGATTTCTATCGGCGCTACAGCTGAGCCCAAGTCCGACTGGACAAGAGGCACCATGCCTCGGCAATCGGATGATTCGAAAATCATGAGCTAAATATTTACCGCCAAACTGTGCTCCGATACCTGATTTTTGAGCTGCTTTTAACATTTTTTGTTCCAGTTCAATATCGCGGAAGGCAACTCCCATTTTATTCCCTTTCGTCGGAAGATGATCTAAATAACCAGTTGATGCCAGTTTAACTGTTTTTAAATTCATCTCTGCTGATGTTCCTCCAATAACAACTGCAATGTGGTAAGGAGGACAAGCCGATGTTCCTAATCCTGCTACTTTTTCGGAAATAAATTTTTCTAGTGATGCGGGATTCAATAAAGCTTTCGTCTCCTGGTAAAGATACGTTTTGTTCGCAGATCCTCCGCCTTTTGCTAAAAATAGAAAACTATACTTATCACCAGGGGTGGAATAAATATCAACTTGGGCTGGTAAATTAGAACCTGAATTCGTTTCCTCATACATGCTAAGTGGTACGACTTGAGAATAACGCAAGTTACGTTCAACGTAAGTATTATAAATTCCACGTGAGAGCGCTTCGGCATCATCACTACCGGTGATTACGTATTCTCCTTTTTTGGCGACGACAATTCCTGTCCCTGTATCCTGGCAGGACGGGAGCTGTTTGTCGGCTGCAATGACTGCATTTTTTAATAAGGCCATGGCAACAAAACGGTCATTTTCAGTGGCTTCGGGATCATCTAGTATATCTCTTACTTTTTGTAAATGACCAGGTCTTAAAAAAAATGAGATATCTTCCATGGCCTTCTGTGCCAGGAATGTCAATCCTTCTGGAGCAACTTTCAGAATTTCTTTCTCTCCAAACGGAACAGTGCTAACAAACTCTTTCGTCAATAGCTTGTACGGAGTTGTATCTTCACCCAACGGAAAAGGATCTGTATAAAAAAATTCTGGCATAACAACCTCGAGAGTATGATTCTACTCTCGAGAGGAATGACTCCTGAGTAAATGCATTTTTTCTCTTGTACATGGCTCTTCCATCGGAATGTGACAGAGGAAAAAAGGCGCCTCGAAATCGTCTAAATCAATGGACGGGCGACAAAAAATCGAACCCGCTCTACGCTACAATCTTTGTTTCACAAAGGATTTCCGCTGCGATCGGTGGCGCGAGATCTAATCTATATTAGGTGAAATTTGATGTGATTTGCCAGGAACAAGCCAGAGGATTTTGGATTTTTCAACTGATAGGTTGTAATTTTCTGTCGCATCTTCCAATGACTCTCTAAAATGCCACCAGCCAGACGCATGAATCGGAATCATCTGCTTTGGTTTCAGAACTTTCATCGTTTCCAGGGCCTCATCGGAATCGAGAGTATAATTGATTGGGCCAGTCAGATACGGAAATCCCGCAGAACCCGTATTAAGAATAGCCAATTCAATTTTAGGAAATTTTTTCCCAATCTCATCAATTCCGTCAAAATAAGTGGTATCACCTGATATGTAGTAGGCGCCCTCTAATCCTTCCCATTGGAGAATAAATCCTATGACCTTACCTGCGATTGGATTTAAGATTCTTACGGACGTGTGTCTGGCAGGGACAGCCGTGATTTTCATTTTACCACCAGGAAGTCTAGGGTCCGAAATTTCAGTGGATTGCCAGTCTTCTAAACCTTTGATTCCTGGGATCGCTTTGGAGGCAGGTACTGTGGAAAGAATTTGATCTACAGTCGAAAGATAAGCTCGTCCCGCCTTGTCGAGATTGTCCTCGTGCTGGTGGTGACTCAAAAGAATCAGATCTACCTTGCCTAATGTCTCAGGCAAAATGGCAGGTGTGGAATATTTTTTTGACATTGATCCAAAACCGAAATGATAATAAGAACCTGGGGGATCAAACACAGGATCTGTGAGGATACGATATCCACCTATATCGAGTAAAATGCAAGCTGTATCGATGAGGGTGATAACGATCTTCATAAAACTAACTTTCGACCAAAAAAGATCAGTTGTCGATGAGAAATTTGATCTTTAAGGAGTCCTCTCAGAATTTATCTCAACTTGTATGGGACTCAATTAAAGTTATAATTTTTACCGTTCGGATCTTTCCATGTTACATTTCCCTTCGGCCATTCCGTAATCTCGTGGCCTTTGGATAGATATACCACTGTTTGGTTTTGGAAATAGGTAGCATTATAGTCAGGTCCTTTGATCGTGTAGGTGCCATCTTTAAAAAGATAAATTTGTTCGTTTCGAGTCGTTGTGAATTGTCCTTCTAATTTTCCCTGAATTGACTCAATGTCTAAGAGAAAGATTTGTTTTAGGTTGGGTTTTATCTCTGTTCGGGTGAGATCCGGTAGATCCGGTTCACTTTGAACAAACTTAAGTATGTAAACATCCTTTGCCCAATCGGCTAACGTCTCTCTGAGAAATTCGGCGGACATTGAATTTGATTTATATTTAGAAAGTTCTTTGACGTAGGCGTTCAAAAGTTCCTGTGGAGAGTGGTTGGTTAAATTCTGAATGAGCGTTTCTTCTTTTCCACCTTTGCATGAGTCTGACCATAGTTTTAAAATGGCCTTGTCTCCGTAAGTTTCTGCAAGGTGTCGAAACAGTTGCCCACCAAGAAGATATGGATCTTCCTTTGTTAGATTCGGTTGTTTGCCAGAAAGTACGTATTTCTCAAAAAACAAAATCCGATCATTTCCTCTTTTTTTGCTACTTCCAATGTAACCTAAATACTCCGCCATACCTTCGTTAAACCAAGCAGAAAAAGTTTGATTCGGATATTGTTGGTCTTTGCGAACAATTGCACATTCAATTTGTTGTAAATGGTGTCCCCATTCATGATAAATCATATGTGTGTGGTGTATGGCTTTTGATTTTTCTCTCTCGTCTCGACTCTCTCCGATATACCCGAGCACAGGATTCAGATTGCAGAAACTCAATCCAAAAATTCCTCCTCTCCCCCCAGCGCAATCAGCCTTCGGTAAATTGATATAACTTCGAAATTGACTTTCATTTTTAAAAAAAACAACTGGGATTTGGTTCGAAGTGGTATATCCTACTTCTCTAATATAGTCTTCAAAACGATTATAAGCTTCTCCCTCTAAGAAAGAATCTATCCAAGCTTCATGCTCAGGTTCAAAAAAGAATTGAAATCTTTTGCTTTTTTTAAACTTACTCGTAAATAGTTTTTCAGGAAAGGACTGAAAGAAGAATTGATTTTTAAAGTTTTCGTAATAGTAAATATTCGTTTGAAATGATTTCTGATAAAACTGAGTGAGTGTTGTTCCCTCAGGATCAACGAATCGAAAATTTTTAGAGATGTTCTCTCCGTTGTCTCCATTGACATGGAATTGAAACTTGTCTTTCGAAATTACCCAATTGGAAGGATTCCAGTAAGTAAGTTCCCCTCCATTTTTGAACGACCATTTGTATGTTCCTTCCTTCCATTTATAAACACTTCCTCCGTCTGGACCGATCGTACTTCCTTCTTTGAATCCATTAAAATCTAATTCAATGTCTTCATTGGTAGGGAACATGAGTTTTGTCAGATCATCATAATTTTTAGGAATATTAAATTCTAAGACAGTACGATTAAAATTCCCATCTTTATCCTTCAAAGGTATCGCACCTAAGTACATCGAAGAAAAAATAAAAATGACAAGAAGAAGATTCCGAGTTTTCCACATGGAGCTTACCATCCGAAAGAGTATCAGAATCTAAATTCTAACTCTTGACAAACAAAATTTAAACGAATTCTTTCAGAATGGGAAAACTCCATACTACCCTGGTTTGAAATTAAGCCTAATCTTCCCAGTGTTGGTTCAATTTTCATAAAATTTCGACTTGATTCCAGTTTGGTTCCTGGTGGGAAAACATAAGCATTGACTAAATGGAGGGGATTGGTATCTTCCGTTTCGTATTTTGAAATATTCGGAGTGGTCGTTACGAGCGAAGTGGAACGAAAACTTTATGATTTCTCACTACCTAAAAATTGTGACAAAACTTGATTGAGAGCGATTACGTCGATTGGTTTAGTCAAAAAATGATTCATTCCAACTTCAAAACATTTTTGTCTTTCACCAAACAGTGCACCGGCGGTAAGCGCTATAATCGGAACTTGATTGTTTTTTTCCATTTTCCGTATTTCTATGGCTGCTTGTAAGCCGTCCATTTTTGGCATTTGAATATCCATAAAAACGATATCAGGTTTCTGGATTTTATATTTTTCAAGAGCCTCTTCCCCATCAAAGGCATCAATGAGAACTGCGGAAGGAATCGTTTTCTGAATGATTTTATGAAGAAGAAAACGATTCAATTCATAGTCTTCGACAATTAGAATTTTTGGAGTCAGAGATTCCAATTGAGGTTCACTCGAACGCAATTGAAAATCGGATAAATCCTTTAGTCTATAATCTTCCAGATCTTTATTTTCGAAACGACATTCAAAAATACATGTAAACGTACTTCCGACACCTACTTCT
>Ga0209277_10000258_pt1 | contig 28029 bp, 31 predicted proteins | sample JI81AbrownDNA_FD_187503 | JGI IMG/M metagenome (GOLD analysis project Ga0209277, IMG submission 187503) | Wastewater effluent complex algal communities from Wisconsin, to seasonally profile nutrient transformation and Carbon sequestration -... | ecosystem: Engineered > WWTP > Effluent > Algae... | reverse complement strand
TGGCACCGGGCGGGTGACCGGCGAGCGTCAGGTCACCGTGGGCGACCGCACCCTCACCGCTCGCCACGCAGTGGTGGTGGCCACCGGCAGCAGACCGGCCATCCCGGCCGAGCTGGCGCAGGTGCGTCCGTGGACGATTCGGGACGCGACCGGGGTCGCCGAAGTGCCGCAGCGGCTGGCCGTCATCGGCGGCGGAGTGGTCGCGTGCGAAGCCGCCACGTGGATGGCCGCCCTGGGCAGCCAGGTGACCCTGCTCGTACGCGGACGGCTGCTCGACCGCATCGAATCCTTCGCAGCCGACGAGGTACACAAGTCACTCACCCGGCTCGGCATCGACGTGCGGCTCGGGGTGTCGGTGACGTCCGCCGAGCGACCGGGGGAGGGCAACGATGACCTGGGACGCCTGCACGGCGGGCCGGTCCGCCTGCAGACCCAAGCCGGCTGGAGCGAGTACGACGAAGTCATCGTCGCCGCCGGACGCCGGCTGAACACCGAGGCACTGCCGGCGGGCGAGCGTCCCGACTGGCTGCATCTGGTTGGCGACGTCTCGGGCGAACCTGCCCTGACCCACTGGGGCAAGTACCGGGCCCGGCTGCTCGGTGCACGCCTGCAGGCGCAGATGCTGGGCCGGCCGGTGGCACCCGAGCCGGCCGGTGTGCCGGTTCCCCAGGTGATCTTCACCGATCCAGAAGTGGCGGCGGTGGGGCCGACCCTGCAACAGGCACAGGCCGACGACGCGGGTGCCTACGCGCTGGATGTTCCCATCTCGTCCACCTCGGGGGTCAACCTGCTGGTCGACCATCCGCACGGCCAGGCGCGGCTGGTGGTCTCGAGCGACGGACGACTGGTCGGTGCCACGTTCGTGGGCCCTGAGGTGGCCGAGTTGGTACACGCGGCCACCGTTGCCATCGTCGGACGGATGACCTTGGAGCAGCTGTGGCACGCCGTGCCCAGCTACCCCACCTCGAGCGAAGTGTGGCTGCGACTGCTGGAGTCGAGCCTGCCCTGAGCGGTCGATCAACCCGCCTTGACTGCAGCCGCCAGCATGGGCACCAGCTTGTCGACGACGAAGGGCAGGCTGAGCGGCGACGCGAAGTAGATGGCTCCGGCAAGTTCGCCGCCGGTGTACAGCGATCGTCCGGCCTTGACCGCGGTCAGCGCCGAAAAGCCCGGCACCTTCTGCAGGGCCACCCTGTCCTGATCGCTCTCGGTTCCCCAGACCAGCACGTCGGCTGAGTTCAGCACGCTGATCTTCTCCACCGGAATGTAGGCCTGCTCACCGTCCTTGACGAACTGGTCGATCTCTGAGGGAACTTCGAAGCCGAGGTCGGTGAGGAACTCGGTGCTCAGGCCCTTCTGGTAGGCGATCAGGCTGCCATCGTAGACCGCGTTCTGCAGAAAGATCGCCTTGGTACCCCTGAAGGCGGGGTTGGCCTCCGCTGCTTCGGTGAACGCCTTTTGAACCGTGGACCTGACCCGCTCACCGTCACCGGTTCGGCCTACCGCCGCCGCGATGGGCGTCAGCATCTGCGACCACGGAGCGAACCACATCGCCGCGCTGTCGGCGTGGGCGATAGTCGGTGCGATCTTCGTCAACTTGACATAGTCGGCCTTCTCCATGCCTGAGTTCAGCCCGACGATCAGATCGGGTTTCAGTTTCGCGATCTCGAGGAACGGAAAGCCGTCGTCATTCTTGAGCACGGTCGGACGGGAGCCACCGAGGGCAGGCTGAGCCCACGGCCAGGTGGCTGACGGCTGATCGCCGTACCAATCAATCGGTGACAGCGATCGGCACCACGTCGAGGGACAACAGGAAGTCGTGCTCGGTGTAGCCGACCGAGACGACGCGGGTGGGCTGCCGCTCGATCACAGTCTTGCCGTACGCGTGAGTGATGGTGACGGGGTAGGCGCCAGCTGCCACCGGGGCTGCGGTCGAGGGGGTCGCGGGCGAAGATGTGGCCGTTCCGCCCGCACTCGAACATCCGGCCAGCACCCCGATCGATCCGGCGGCGGCCAGGCCCAATGTGCGACGACTGAGCGGCCGCGCCCAGAGAGGTCCCCGTTCGACCATCATGCGTTCCCTTCCATGGAGTGCAGGAGCACTCACCCTAGAGGTTAGGTTAGGCAACCCATTGTTATCTCGTACTCTTGGCCGGTGCCCGAGTCGACCCCCTCTGCGATGAAGGAGTCCCGAACCGTCGGAAGGGTAATCGCGGGCACCCGTCTTCCGAGGTCCACCGTGGTTCTGGGTCTCGTGGCCCTCGCCACGGTCTGTCTGGCCAGCTTGATGATCGGGGCGAACCCGCTGGAACCGGGCAGAGTCATCGCCGGCCTGCTCGGCCAGGAGCAGGAGGCGATGGACGTGGTGCGGGGCGGCCGGTTGCCCCGCACGGTGCTCGCCCTGCTCGTCGGCGGCGCGCTGGGGGCGGCGGGGGCGGTGATGCAGTCATTGACCCGAAACCCCCTGGCCGACCCCGAACTGCTGGGCGTCAACGCGGGCGCGGCCGCCGCTGTGGTGACTGCCATCAGTGTGTTCGGGATCACCCGTCCGGGCGGCTACCTCTGGTTCGCCTTCGTCGGGGCCGCGGTCGCAGCGATCGTCGTCCACCTGCTCGGCACCTCACGGCGCAGCGCGGCCAACCCGGTGCGGCTGGTGCTGGCCGGGGCGGCGGTGTCGGCCGCCCTACGCTCCTACGTCGTGGCCCTGATGCTCGCCGACCCCTGGGCCTTCAATAGCTTTCGTTATTGGGACATCGGCGCACTGACCGACCGCACCCTGGACGAGATCGGGCCGATCAGTTGGTTTCTGATCGCCGGGCTGGTCGGCATGCTGCTGCTGGCCCGCCCGCTGAACGCCCTGACCCTGGGCGATGCGGCCGCCCAGGGCCTCGGCGCCAACCTGCTGGGTATCCGGGTGGCCGGGGCGGTGGTGATCGTGCTGCTCTGCGGAGCCGCCACTGCTGCGGTCGGGCCGATCGGCTTCGTCGGTCTGGCAGTTCCGCATCTGGCCCGGTTGGCCGTCGGCGTCGATCATCGGTTGGGCTTGCCGGCTGCGGCGCTGCTGGGTGCCCTGCTGCTGATGTGCGCGGACGTGCTGGGCCGGGTGATCGCCTGGCCACAGGAGGTCGGCGTCGGCATCATCACCGCTTTCGTGGGTGCGCCGGTGCTGATCTGGCTGGTTCGCAGCCGTCGGGCGGGTCGGCTGTGATCCGTCGTCCGAGCACTCTCGACCTGGTTGGGCCGACTGTCCCGGCCACCGTCCGGTTGGGCCGCTGGCGCGTGCTCGTGTCAGGGCGCCGTGCCCTGATCAGCGCGGCACTCGTCGCTCTGGGGATTTCGTTGCTGTTCGTCACCCTGGGCACCGGGCCCCTGCCGGTGACCCCGGCAGAGGTGATGGACACCATGCTGCGGCGCACCGACGAGTTCGACTTCGTCGTTCTCGACATCGGCCTGCCGCGCGGCTTGGTGGCCCTGATGGTCGGTGCCGCGTTGGGTGCGGCCGGGTCGCTGGTTCAGGCCCTCACCCGCAACCCGCTAGGCAGCCCGGACGTGATCGGGTTCGATTCCGGTGCCAGTTTGGGTGCCCTGGTCGGCCTGCTGCTGCTCCAACTGGGCGATCGTCAGCAGGCCGCCGGGTTCGCGATTGCGGGCGGAGCGATGGCCGCGCTGATGGTGTTCGTACTTTCTGCCGGCGGCCGGGACGCCGGATTTCGCATCGTGCTGATCGGTATCGGAATCGGTGCCATGTTCGACTCGGCGTCGGCGTACATCCTGACCCGTAGCGACGTGCCCGAAGCGATGAACGCGACTCGCTGGCTGGTGGGCAGCCTCAACAGCAGCGACTGGGCCGATGTGGTGCTGGCCGGAATCGGATTGCTGGTGCTGTTGCCGGCGGCCCTCGCACTGGCCAGACCGCTGCGACTGGTGTTGCTGGGTCCCGAGGTGGCGCCTGCGCTGGGAGTCAACCTCAACCTGGTGACGGCGTGCTCGCTGGCCGTCCCGCGCGGCTGGTGGCCGAGAATCTGGAGTTACACGACGACGACCGGGTGGTCGTCCGCGACCTGAACCTGTCTGTGCCGGACGGGCGCTTCACCGTGATCGTGGGGCCCAACGCCTGCGGCAAGTCCACTCTCTTACGCGCCTTGGCAAGGATTCTGCGCCCGGCTGCCGGACAGGTGTTGCTCGACGGCCGCGCCATTGTGCAAACGTCGGCGAAAACGGTCGCCCGGCAGTTGGGCATGCTGCCGCAGTCGCCCGTTGCGCCCGAAAGCATTACCGTTCTCGATCTCGTGGGCCGCGGCCGCTACCCGCACCAGAGCCTGTTGCGTCAGTGGTCGGAGGCCGACCAGGTCGCCGTCGAAACGGCGATGCACGCGGCGGGTGTGACAGATCTGGCCGACCGTCCGGTCGACGAACTCTCGGGCGGCCAGCGCCAGCGCGCCTGGCTGGCCATGGTTTTGGCACAGCAGACGCGGCTGTTGCTGCTCGACGAGCCCACTACCTTTCTCGACATCAGCCATCAGCTCGACATGCTCGATCTCTGCGCCGATCTGCGCGCGGACGGGTACACGATCGTGGCAGTGCTGCACGACCTGAACCACGCCTCCCGCTATGCCGACCACCTGATTGCGATGAAGGATGGCCGAATCGCGGCCGAGGGGCCGCCCGCCGAGGTGGTCACCCCCGAGCTGGTCGCCGAGGTCTTCGGCCTCGCCTGCTCGGTGATGGCCGATCCGGCGACCGGTACTCCGATGGTCGTGCCGCACGCCCGTGAGCGGCGGCGCGCCGGTTGAGGTGGGACGGCCGCCGGTCGAGCGGTGTGGTCAGGCCAGCGCCTGATGCGTGGACGAGTGCCGCTCGTCGCCGGTGAGTGCCACCAGCACCCGTCGCACGCCGGCCGCCTCGTCGTGACGGCTCTGCCGCTCGAGCACTCGCGCCAGCAACAGGGTGACGTACTCGTTGGTCGGGTCGGCCTCGAGAATCGTGCGCGCCTCGCGCTCGGCGGGTGCCAGGGACGCCCGGAGGTAGTGGGCGCGAGCAAGGTATTCGCGCGCGTCGGTGTGGTTCGGCTGGGTGGCCAGCACACTTTCGAAGCGCTCCACCGCGGTGCGGTAGTCACGGGTGTTGAAGGCGATCAACGCCGCCTCCCAGTCGTACATGGTGGTCATCTCTCTCACTCCTTCCAGCCCAGCTCGCGGGCGACCGCAGCCAGGTTCGCGAACAGATGGGCGTTGTAGTCGACGCCCAACATCGATGGCAATGCGAACAACACGTAGTCGGCCTCCTGCACCGCCTCGTCGCCGGCCAGGCCGGCGGCAACCTCGTCGAGGCTGCCGGCGAACGTCGGGCCGAACCGGGCGGCCTGGCCGTCCAGGATTCCGACCTGGTCGGTGGCGCCGCGATCGAGCCCGAAGTAGGACCGGTCCTCGGCCGTGGTCAGCGGAAAGGCGCTGCGGGTGACCGCCGCCTGACCGTCCGCCGGATGTCCCGAGGCTGCCCGGGCCGCGCGGTAGGAGCGCACCTGGGCCGCCTGTTGAATGTGGAACGGACGTCCGTCGTCGGCCAGCAGCAGGGTGGACGACAGCAGGTTGTAGCCCGCCTGGCCCGCCCAGACGCCGGAAGCGTGGGTGGCTGCACCCCACCAGACACGCGACAGCAGGCCGGGGGAGAGCGGCTGGATCTGCAGGTCGGGTTCTGCGCCACGATCGACGGCGCGCTGCGAGCGCGCCACCGGATGACCCGCGATCGCCTGCCGGAAGAGTTCGGCTCTGGCTCGGGCCACACCCGACCAGTCCTCACCCTCCGTCAGCCGGTAGCCGAATGCGGCCTGTCCGTCTGCAGCGGGCTCGGGCGATCCACGGCTGATGCCGAGTTGCAGTCGTCCGGCGCTGATCAAGTCGGTCGCTGCCGCCTCCTCGGCCATGTAGAGCGGATTCTCGTAGCGCAGATCGACCACTCCCGTACCCACGTCGATGGTCGTCGTGCGGGCAGCCATCGCCGACAGCAGCGGGAACGGCGACGCCAGGCTGTGATCGAAGTGATGCACCCGCAACCACGCGCCGTCCAGGCCCGCAGCCTCGGCGGCGACGGCCAGCTCGATGTGCTGGCGCAGCGAGTCGCCCGCCGTGCGCACCCTCGACCCGTGCACGTCCCGGTAGTGCCCGAAGGACAGGAAGCCGATCTTCTTGGTCACGATGTCATCTTTCACTAGTCTCGTACGTCGCTAGCAACAACATAGTTGCTCAGTTATTCCAAGAGCTGGGGGTGCTGGCCTCCGACTAGAATCTGGCACGTGAGCGCACCTAACAAGACTCAGGCCACCGAGGCGTCCGTCGAGGAGTTTCTGCAGTCGTTCCCGCCACGCGTACGCGCGGATTGCGAGCAGGTGATCGACATCATGCGCCGCATCTCCGGCCGCGAACCGGTGCTGTGGGGGCCCACCATCATCGGGTTCGACTCCTACCACTATAAGTACGCCAGCGGACGCGAGGGCGACTCGGCGGCGCTGGCGCTGGCACCACGCCAAGGCAAGGTGGTCGTGTATCTCGACAGTGCCGCGCGCCACGCGGAGCGCATCTCCGCTCTACCCAAATCTCCGGGGGTCAAGGTCGCCACCGGCAAGGTGTGCCTGTACCTGCCGGCCCTCACCGGAATCGACCTTGCCGTGTTGGAAGAGATCCTGATCGACTCCTACGCCTACGTGAAGTCCATGGACGGTCAGGTGCCCCGGGCCGAATGAGGCCCGACCGGTGCTAGATTCACTAGCAAGGTCGTAGTTACTCAGGTATTCCAAGGGGCAAGATGGACGAGTGTGTCGCCATCGAGCGCGCGCTGACCGTATTCGGGCGCGCGTGGGCCGCCGCCGTCCTGCAAGCACTGTCGTCCGGGGCCGTGCGATTCTCCGAGATCCGCCGAGCGATTCCCGCGGTCACCGACACGGTATTGTCGTCGAGGCTGCGCGAGCTGTGCGCCGCCGGTCTGGTGGAGCGCGAGGTGGCCCCGGGGCCGCCGGTGCTGGTGAACTACCGATTGACCGCACGCGGTAGAGCGGCCGAGCCCGTGCTGCGCGCGTTGGCCGACTTCGGGCGCGGGCCCGACACCCGGCAATCCGCATAGCCCGCAACTTTCGCCGAGCCGGACGCACTCAGCTCCGAGCAAGCACCACAGGCCCGTAGAGCGCGTGCTCGGCACCGGTGTGGAACGCCCAGTACCGCTCTCCGTACGACCAATGCCACCACTCGGTGGGGTAGTTGACCAGGCCTGCACCGCGAAGCACGCGCAACAGAGTCGCTCGGTTCGTGGCCGCCGGCTCCGCCACCTCGGCGTCGGTGTAGCACGCGCCCTCGCTCTGCTCGGGGGTTGCATCCAGGGGTGAGCCGAGGTCGAGTTCGACGCCCGCGTCGTCACACAGGGTGAGGTCGACGGCGCCGCCGGTGCTGTGCGGGGCCACGTCCGGCGGGGCGACCCAACGGCTCGCCAACTCGTACAGGCGTTCCTCGCTCAGGCCGGGGTAGTGCTCGTGCAGTTCTGCGCGATAGTGATTCCAGTACTCGGCCTGGCGAACAGGGGAGCGGAACGCCTCGACGATCAGAAGTTGGAGCCCATCGGGCAGCGCCTGAGCGGCAGCGACCAGTCGGTCCGCCAAGCCGCGGCGGCCATGGTGCCACCCGGCGGACTCGTCCCACTTGCGCTGGTCGATACGCAGTCGGGGCAGTTCTCGCAGATCGACCAGTGGTTCACCACATTCGATCGGCGTGATCGTCACCACGCGCGGATCGCTGATCAGCACGACACCCGGTTGCACCGCGCCAGTGTGGCACGTGACGCCGTTCGGAGCTTGCGAAAGGCGCCGCGGTGTTGTCGGCGTCCTTCGGCGAGCTCAGAGCTTCTGCAGGCAGTACACCGTGCCGCTGCTGTTGTTGCGGCCCTCCCAGTAGACGCTGGTGGTGTCGGGCCAGTCGTTGCACGCTCCGAGCCGACCGGACGCCTGGCTCTGCTTCTCCTTGATGCCGAGAACCTTGTACTGAGCCTCCGCGCTGCCGCAGTCGACGGTTTTCACGCTGTCGCTGCTGGTCTGCTGTACGCAGGCGCCGACCTTCAGCGACGGGGTGTCGAACACGCCGCTGCGCCAGAGGATGCCGCCGAGGATCACGAGCACGGCGATGCCGACGGAGGTCAGGATGCGCTTGAGCGTGCCCGCCTTCTTGGGTGGCTCGGCCACCGGCGGCTGAAACCCGCCGGGTGGCGGGTAGGCGCCCGGGTAGACCGGCTGTCCATCGGGACCGAGCTGCGGTGCACCGCCGGGATAGCCGGCGGGCTGACCTTGACCCGGAGGCGGCCCTTGCGGGATGCCTTGCGGTGTGCCGGGTCCTTGCGGAATGCCGGGTCCTTGCGGCGTGCCAGGTCCTTGTGGGCCCCCCTCGGGTGGTTGGTTCGCGCTCATGCGATGTCCTTTCCCAGCGAGCCATCACGAAGTTCGACCCAAAGTCTGCCAGTGCGTTGGCCATCGGATCGACGTCCGAAAGGGGGAGCACTATCCGGTCGAGCCCTGCCGGCCTTCGTTTGCAACACTGAACGGCGTGTACGCCACCCTCGCAGCGCTCGCCCCGTATGCCGATCACCGCGATGCCGAACGGCTCTTCAAGGCAACGGGTTGGACGCCATGCGGCGCCGGTGATTGGGCGATCGCCCTGCGTTCACCGGACGGAGAACGTGCCGTGCGGATCAGCCCGTTCGATCCGACGGGCCCTTACAACGCGGCTCTGTACCGCGAGGCCGCGCACACGCTGCAGGTGCCGCAACTGTTCGCGCACCGACGTCTAGCGGGCGGAGGCGATCTGCAGCTGATGGAATGGATGGACGCCGTCGATCAGGCAACCGCTGTGGCTTTTCACCGCAGGATCGCCGAGCGTGACCCGACCGTGGCGCAGCTGGTCGAGGTGGTACTGCGGGTTCATGCCCGCGCGCAGCGTGAACTGCCATGGTGCGGCCCGGTGGACGACAATCCGGCCAATGTGATGCGCGGCACCGACCGACGCGTCGTAGTGGCGGATCTGTTCTACGCCGACGGTCCCAACCTGTATGCGGCCGCGCAGAACGACCCCAACGGTTTCGTTGGACGCATACCCGAGAACGAGCGTCGATTCATGACCGAGATTCCGCTGGCAGGCTCGGGACCTTGGTCACAGCAGGAGAGGGCGGCACTGCGCCCGGAGCATCGCCTCGGCCGACGCCGTCCTGAACGAGTTGACATAATGCTGCTTATCGGACAACTTATCGGACAACTGGCTGCTGCTCGTGACGGCCAACGGAGTGGATTGCGTTCTGCTGCCCACGTATCCGGTCGATGCGATCTTTCGTACCAAGGCCGTCGCACTCGCTGCGATCACCTGCCAATGGATCGCGATCTGCTCGGTCGCTCAGCGCCGCGATCTGTTCGCCTCAGAGTTGATCGGGCCGGACGGCTCGAGCCTCGGCGCTGCTGAGAATGACTGGCTGCTCACCGCCGAACTGAATCGCGACGCCGCAGAGTTGGACGCAGCGCTGACGTTTCGCCGACCATGGCGTGCGCGGGCCCGCGAAGGGTCGATCTACGGCCATCACCGCCCGATAGACGATCCCCGGTCACGGGACCGAACCATTGTGTAGGCCGTGTCGCCGTTCATATTAGTACACGCGTGCGCACCGCTATTGTGCGTGGTGACCGGCTACACCCGTTGACACTGCCACGCTCGCCCGGTAGCGTCCCTCTGACTATCGGTAGTCCCACTAGGGACTTCTCGACGATCCCGGCCAAGATCCCTCAGTGGCCAGGTCGCACTTTGCACGCAACGTGGCGTGAGAAGGCGGTGAATCAGTGCCGAATTACAGTTACCGATGCGAGCAGGGTTGCGCGTTCGACGCTGCCTTCACGATGGCCAGCGTGCCTGATCGCCTCGAGTGCCCGACGTGCCAGTCGGCAGCGCGACGAATCATCACCGCACCCCACCTGGCTGCCACTGGCAACGCCGCTTTCAAAACCATCGATTCGGCGGCCAGAAGCGCCCACGAACCGGCCGTCGTCCAGCAACTGCCAGGCGCCGGACGAAAGCGCAGGCAGCCCGTCACCCACAACCCGCTGCACGCCAAGTTGCCCCGAACCTAGCCCGGGCATCCCCCACCTGAGCTCCGCTCACAGACGGACGACCAACCAGACGGATCAGCGTTGATCCCAGCAGAAAGGCATCCCCTATGCCGCAACACATCTTCAAGCTCGATTCCAACAAGAAGTTCACCGAGCAGGAGAAGCTCGGCCACAACCGATGGCATCCAGAGATTCCGCCGGTCGCCACGGTCAAGCCGGGTGACAGTTTCCGGGTCGACTGCAGAGAGTGGTTCGACGGGGCGATCAAGAACGACGACTCCGCGCAGGACATTCTGGACGCGCCACTGCTCACCGTTCATACCCTCAGCGGACCGTTCGCGGTCGAGGGTGCACAGCCTGGCGACCTGCTGATCGTCGACATTCTCGATGTCGGTCCGATTCCTCAAGAGGACTCCGGCCCGCTCGCCGGGCAGGGCTGGGGATACACCGGCATCTTCGCCACCCGCAACGGCGGCGGCTTTCTCACCGAACAGTTTCCGGACGCCTACAAGGCCATCTGGGACTTCAACGGTCAGGTCGCGACCTCGCGCCACGTGCCGAACGTGGCCTACACGGGACTGATCCATCCCGGCCTGATGGGCACAGCACCGTCCGCCGCTCTGTTGGCCAAGTGGAACGCCCGTGAGGGCGCCCTGATCGCGACCGACCCCGACCGCGTGCCGCCCCTCGCCCTGCCCCCTGAGGCGGAGCACGCGATTCTCGGCGGCCTGGCGAAGTCCGAATGGGCCCGGGTCGGGGGTGAAGCCGGACGCACAGCTCCGCCCCGTGAGAACGGCGGCAATCAAGACATCAAGAACATGAGCAAGGGCACCCGGATCTTCTACCCCGTCTTCGTCGACGGCGCGAACCTCTCCATGGGCGACCTGCACTTCTCGCAGGGAGACGGCGAGATTACCTTCTGTGGCGCCATCGAGATGGGCGGCTTCATGGATCTGCGCGTCGACCTGATCAAGGGTGGCATGGACACCTACGGAGTGAGCGAGAACGCGATCTTCATTCCCGGCAACGTCGATCCCCAGTACAGCGAGTGGATCGCGTTCTCGGGCACCTCTGTGACCCTCGACGGAGAGCAGCGCTACCTGGATTCGCACCTGTCGTACCAGCGGGCTTGCCTGCACGCGATCGACTACCTGACCAAGTTCGGCTACAGCCCGGAGCAGGCGTACCTGCTGCTCGGCTCGGCACCCATCGAGGGACGACTCTCCGGCGTGGTCGACATTCCGAACTCGTGCTCCACGGTGTACATCCCGACCGCGATCTTCGACTTCGACGTCAAGCCTTCCGCTGCCGGCCCGCACCAGATCGATCCAGGACCGGGAGCCCCCAAGGCGACCGCGTGACGGCGGGTTGACCGGCGAGCGGCGCCCGGTTGGCGGCGTCACTGGCTAGCCTGCGGGTGTGCGCAGCGAGCCGGCCAGTGCGCCGCCGAGCGAGCCTCGGCTCGCCGAGATTCTGCGCGGTGGCCGAGGGCGCTTTCTGATCGCACTGCTGCTGACCGAGTTCGCCGGAGCCAGGCAGGGCATCGCCTACAGCACCGTGTTGCCGGTGATCGCCGGTCAGTTGGACGGTTTCGTATTGTTCGGCGCCACCCTGGCAGCCGGTTCGGTGTCGGCCGTTCTGATGCTGTCGTTCGCCGCCCCGATCCTGCAGCGCGTGCCTCCACTACGTGTCCTGGTGCTCGCCACTCTGCTCTACGTCGTCGGCGCCGTGCTGGCTACCGCTGCGCCCGCCATGGGGTGGGTGCTGGGCGGCACAGTGATCCGTGGAGTGGCCGCAGGGTTGCTCGCCGGATTCGGGCTGGGCGCCATCGGTGCCCTGTTCGATGAGCGCGAAAGGCCGCGCGTCTTCGGCCTCTACGCATTGATCTGGTTGCTGCCCTCGGTGGTGGGTCCCCCGCTCAACGCGCTGATCACCGACTGGGTGGGTTGGCGGTGGGCGATCGGCTGGCCGGCGGTGCTGGTGGTGATCGGACGAGCGATGATCGGCCTGACCATCTCGGCCGTGCCATGGCAGCCGGTGACTGAGCGCTCCGGCGTCAGGATCGTGGTGGGGGTGGGTGTCGCGTTCGCTCTCGCCCTCGGCTCGTGGGGCTCCGCCGATCCCTCGGTTTGGGGTTTGGTCGCCCTCGTGCTCGGCCTCGGCACCGGTGGTGCGGCGATTGCGCTGTTCCTGATCCGCGGCTTGCCGCGCAACCCACGGCCCCTGCTGGCCTTCGCAGTATTGTGCGCCGCCTTCTTCGGCGCCTTCGAGTTGCTGTCGCTGGCGCTGATCGAGGGTTTGGGTTCCACGGTGTTGGTCGCCGCGGGCGCTGTCACAGGCGGCCTGACCGCCTGGTCGCTGGTCGGTCTGCGACCACGGCCAGGGGGACGGCCGGACCCCGCGGTGCTCGGCCCCGGGTTGGTGCTGATCGCCTGCGTGATGCTGCTCGCCGGCATGGCGTTGGCCGGACTCGCCGGGGTCTGGACGATCATCGCCGGGGCGATCGTGGCAGGCGTCGGAATGGGGGCGGCCTATCCCCTGCTGAGCTCCGAGCCGTTCTCGGACGACGCTGCCCCCGTCACCGTGGGCACCCTGATCGCCTTCGCCGAGACCGCTGCCACTGCCTGGGTCGCCCTGCTGGCGGGCGGCCTGTACTCGGCCCTGCACGGGCGTGGCTGGCAACCCAACCGCGCTCTCGAACTCGTGTTCGCCCTGCTCGCGGTGCTTGCGGCGACTGCGGTTGCCATCTCGGCGGGCCGACGAACGCCGCGAGGGCCGACCAACGCAAATGAGGGGTTAGGCCCCAGCCTTAACGAATCGCAATGAAGGCCAGTGCCTAATCCAGGCAGAACTCATTGCCTTCCGGGTCGCGCACCACGATGTGACCACCGCTCAGGTAGGGCACGGGCTCCCCACGCTCGACCCTCGTGGCTCCGAGGGCGACGACCCGAGCGCACTCGGTTTCGAGCGCGTCCAACCGCGCCGGCCCCTCCAGACCCGGCGCGGCGCGTACGTCGAGATGCAGGCGATTCTTGACGGTCTTGCCCTCGGGTACCTGTTGAAAGAAGAGACGCGGCCCGACGCCAGTGGGATCTTCCAGCGCCGAGCGGGTGTTGCGCTGATCAGCCGGCACGTTCATGCCGTCGAGAAACTCGTCCCACGCGTCGAGCGGGTCGACCCCCTCGGGCACCTGAACCCCCGGCGGCGCCGGGTGAACGTAGCCGAGAGTATCTCGCCAGACCGCGACAGGGCGTTTGGATCATGACAATCGAACGTGATCTGAACAGCTAGCGTCATACTGAACCTTAGAACAGCCTGGCGAATATCACCATAGCGACGGTCATTCGAACAAGATGTACTCCGGCTGCGGCTTGAGCGACAACACGTCCTTGGCGGTGATCAGGCGCTTGCCGGTGGCGACGTCCTCTTTGTAGAAGATCTTGAAGCCGGCGTGCACGTAGGCCGGACGTGTGCGCATCACCGCCTTGTAGGTGGCGATCTTCGCTCCGGGCGAGCCGATGCCGTCGACTGAGTTGATGTAGACGACACCCGCGTGCTGCTTGAGATCCTTCGGCTTCTTCACGATCGTCACGTGCAACTGGTGGAACAGCATCACTTTCTGCGGCAGGTTGTTGGTTTCGACCAACCTGGACAGATAGCTACCCACCTGATTCAACTCCGCGCCGGTGGTGCGGCCGAAGGCCCGTCCCGGCACCTGCCCCTTCTCGACGGCCCATTCAGGATCGAGCGCAACGCCGACGTTGGGGTACTTCAGCCACTTTTCGAAGTACTTCACCTCGTCGATGAAGTCGGCCCGGCCCGGCTGGATGTTGAGCAGCAGCAGGGCTTTGTGCTTCGTTGCCGCGTCGTGCCACTTCTTGATCACCGACTCGGGAGCCCGACTGCGGTACATGCCATCACGGCCCGGGCTGCCGTGCACCGTCACGGCGATGAGTTCCATCACCGGGAGCAGTTCTCGGCCACCGCGCCAGGCCTTGCCGCGCTGCTCGATCTCATTCATCCGGTCCTCCAGGGAGCCGATGCCCAGCCGTCCCTGCCCCGGGGCGCCCGGATATCCCGAGTAGCCGAACAGTCGGTACCGGGGAAACAGCTCGCGTCCGCCCCGTGGCAGTTGGGTGGCGGCCGGCGACTGCGGAGGCTGCGTCGACGTCGGCGTGGCAGAGGGGGTCGGGCTGCCGGCGGGTGTTGCCGCGCTGCTCGACGCTGTGGACGACACGGGCGCCTGCGGCGGTGTCGAGCTCACCGAACTGGTGGGAGGCACCGTGCTGCAGCCGGCTATCAGCGCGGCAATGGTGAGGGAAGTGGCCAGACGTGGGAAGGACATTGGTCCATTGTGCCCATCGAATCGCAGCCGGTTGCCAGCGCACACGGCGGGTTCGGCTGATGGTCAGCGAACTGTCAGGTTCTGGTCACTCAACCCAGCGCTCGGATGACCGCGACTGCCTGCGGATCGCTCCCGGACTCGAACAGCATCGCGCCGCCCCGAAGGGCGGCGCGTCACGTGCTGAGAATCAGAAGTTGATCATGTGCCCACCGATGCCCTCGACCGTCTCTTTCAGAGCTTCGGACAGGGTCGGATGAGCGTGAATGTTGCGACCGACCTCGTCGGCGGTCAGGTCCCACTGCTGCGCCAGGGTCAGCTCGGGCAGCAGTTCGGTGACGTCGGGGCCGATCATGTGGGCACCGAGGATCTCGTTGTGTTCCGCGTCGGCAATGATCTTGACGAAGCCGGACGCATCGCCCAGGCCGTGCGCTTTACCGTTGGCGCTGAACGGGAACTTGGACACCTTGACGGTGTGGCCGCGCTCCTTCGCCTGTGCCTCGGTGTAGCCGAACGACGCGATCTGCGGCTGGCAGTAGGTGGCGCGCGGAATCATGTCGTAGTTGATGGTCATGGTCTCGGCGCCGGCGATCGTCTCGGCGGCCACGACACCCTGTGCCTCGGCAGTATGGGCCAGGGCCAGCTTCATGGTGACGTCGCCGATGGCGTACACGCCGGGCACGTTGGTGCGCATGTAGTCGTCGATCTGGATGGCGCCCCGCTCGGTGAGTTGAACCCCGAGCTTGTCGAGGCCGAAGCCCTCGGTGCGCGGCGCGAAACCGATCGACTGCAGTACCCGGTCGGCTTCCAGCACCTTCTGCTCGCCACCCTTGGCCGGGCTGACGGTCACCCGGACGCCGCTGTCGGTCTCTTCGATGGCCTCGACCTTGGTGGAGGTGAGCACCTCGACACCCAGCTTCTTGTAGGCCTTCGCGAGCTCGCGCGAGATCTCGGGGTCTTCCAGCGGCACCATGCGGTCGAGGAACTCGACGATGGTCACCTTCACCCCGTAGTTGGCCAGCACGTAGGCGAACTCGGTGCCGATGGCCCCCGAGCCGCAGATCAGGATCGAGCTCGGCAGGTTGTCGGCGAGGATCTGCTCTTCGTAGGTGAACACCCGCGCGCTGCGCGACGTGCCGGGGATCATCCGGGTGGTCGAGCCGGTGGCGATGATCACGTTGTCGAAGGTGACCACCTCGGTGCCCGAGTCGGTCTTCACCTCGATCGACTTGGCGTCGACGAACGTGCCCCAGCCGTTCAGCTCGGTGATCTTGTTCTTCTTCATCAGGTAGTGGATGCCGCCGACCATGCGGTTGGACACCTCGCGGCTGCGGCTGAACGCTTTGCCGAAGTTGAACGTGACCTCACCCTCGATGCCGAAGAGGTCCTTCTCGTGGGTGAAGATGTGCGCCAGTTCGGCGTTGCGCAGCAACGACTTGGTGGGGATACAGCCGACGTTCAGACAGACACCGCCCCACCACTGCTTCTCGATGATGGCCACCTTCTGGCCGAGCTGTGCGGCCCGGATGGCGGCCACATAGCCGCCCGGACCCGCACCCAGGACAACGACGTCGAAATGTGCGCTCATAAGTCAGCACCCTAGTGGGTAGCACCGCCAGATTCAGCCCGTCCCCGCGAGGGATCCCGCGATGTGTCCGGACGCTGCTCGGACGGCCCTTGCAGGTGACACCCCTTGTGCCCACACGGTGCGAACTCGGCGGTTGTGGCATGGCTTATGCTGCCCGGGTGACAGAGCTTTCCCCCACCCGCATCGGTTATCTGATCCGGGACGCCCGTCGGCAGCGCGGGCTCACCCAGCAGGAGTTGGCCGACGAGTTGGGCACCTCGTCCGACATTGTCGAAGACCTGGAGGCCGGGCATCGCAAGCTGTCGGTCGACCTCGTCAACCGCATCGCCGAGGCACTTGAACAGCCCCAACAGGTGGGTGGCGCCCTGCACCTGCGCATTCGCGGAGAGACGAAGCTGAGCGGTTCGATCGACGTCCGCTCCTCGAAGAATGCGGCGGTCGCGCTGCTCTGCGCCTCATTGCTCAACCGCGGTCGCACCGTGCTGCGGGGCATCGCCCAGATCGAAGAGGTGAACCGCATCCTCGAGGTGCTGACCAGCATCGGCGTGCGGGCCACGTGGTCCGACGACCGCAGCGAGCTCGAACTGATCCGCCCCGATCGGCTCCAGCTGGACGACATGGACGAAGAGGCGGCCCGCCGCACGCGGTCGATCATCATGTTCCTGGGTCCGCTGCTGCACGACGAGGACGCCTTCGAGTTGCCCTACGCCGGCGGCTGCAACCTGGGCACCAGAACGGTCACCCCACACCTGCATGCGCTTCGCGAGTTCGGCCTAGACATCAAGGCGACCGAGGGCTCCTACCATGCTCTGGTCGACGCGATCGGGGCGACGGCCAGCCGTTCGATCACGCTCACCGAGCGCGGCGACACGGTGACCGAGAACGTGCTGATGGCGGCCGCCCGGCACCCCGGCGAGACCGTCATCCGCAATGCCAGCAGCAACTACATGGTGCAGGACGTCTGCTTCTTTCTGCAGGAGCTCGGCGTGCAGATCGAGGGCATCGGCAGCACCACGTTGAAGGTGCGCGGCCTGACCAAGATCGACACGGACGTCTCGTTCGCGCCGTCGGAGGACCCGATCGAGGCGATGAGCCTGCTCACGGCGGCAATCGTCACCGGCTCGGAGTTGACCGTGCAGCGGTGCCCGATCGAGTTCCTCGAGATCGAGTTGGCCATTCTTACCGAGATGGGCCTGAACTTCGACCTGTCCCCCGAGTACCCCGCCGAGAACAAGCATACCCGCCTGGTCGACATCACCGTGCACCCGTCCGAGCTGTACGCCAGTTCCGACAAGATCCACCCGATGCCGTTTCCCGGGCTCAACATCGACAACCTGCCGTTCTTCGCCGTCATCGCGGCCGTTGCGACCGGCCGCACGATGATCCACGACTGGGTGTACGAGAACCGTGCGATCCATTTGGTCGAGTTGACGAAACTGGGCGCCAACGTGCAGTTGCTCGACCCGCACCGCATCGTCGTCACCGGACCCACCCGCTGGCGTGGTCAAGAGATCATCTGTCCCCCGGCGCTGCGTCCGGCCGTGTGCCTTCTACTTGCCGCACTGGCTGCCCGCGGCACGAGCGTGCTGCGCGACGTGTACGTGATCAACCGCGGCTACGAGGACCTGCCCAACCGGCTCAACGCGCTGGGCGCGCAGATCGAGGTCTTTCGCGACTGAGCGGCTCAGCGCACCTGGCGCACGTCGAAGTGATAGGTCGGTGACACGATCTCGTCCTGCGCAGCCACCAACTGCAGTTCCGGCAGACCCGAATCCGCGGTCTGCTTGAGCACCGAGTACACGATGTCGGCGGTTTGACCGAGCGCCTGGGCCACCGACTCGGTGCGCAGGTAGTGCGCCAGGAACATGGCGGCGGTCAGGTCGCCGGAGCCGGTGAATCCCCGGTCGAGACGCGGCGTGGTCACGTGCCAGGCGCCCTCCCCCGTGACTGCCAGCATGGCCAGCTCGTCCGGCTGCGTGCTGTCGACCGCCACCGAGGTGACCAGCACCGTCTCGGGGCCCACCCCGCGCAGGGCATGGGCAGCGTCGATCACCTCGTCCAGGGTGTGCGTCTCGCGACCGGTTAGGAAGTCCAACTCGAAGTGGTTCGGGGTGACCATCTGCGCCTTCGGAACCACCCGGTCGCGCATGAACTCCGGAATTCCGGGCCGGACGAAGAACCCGCGACCGACGTCGCCCATCACCGGATCGCAGCAGTAGACCGCCTTCTGGCTACGCTGCTTGACCAACTCGACGGCATCGAGCACCACTGCACCCACTTCGACGGCGCCCTGATAACCGGACAGCACCGCGTCGACCCGATTGAGCACACCCCGGTCATCGATGCCGTTGATCACCTCGGCCACGTCGTCGGCGGCCAGCAGAGGGCCGCGCCACTGGCCGTAGCCGGTGTGGTTCGAGAAGTGCACCGTGAGCACCGGCCACACCTCGACGCCCGAGCGCATCAGGGGAAACGTGGCGGCGCTGTTGCCCACGTGCCCGTAAGCGACCGAGGATTGGATCGACAGGATGGTTGTCACGAGGCCATATTGTGGCCCCACTCGACCGGCTCGCGAGAACTATCCCGAAATACCTTGTCAGCAGCAGAGCCGAGGTCAACAGAGAAAGGCGTCGAGCGCGGCCGCCTCGGTCTCCAGTTCGGTGGCCCGATCATGCTGTCCCAGGGCCCGCAGCTCGGCCGCCGCCATCAGCCGCTCGTTGCGCTCGGAACTGACGATCTCGAGGATCTTCTCCTCGTCGAGTTCGCGGCGCTGCGCCTCGGCGGCGCCCACGCCGACCGCGGCACCCGCCACGTGTTCGCTCGTCACCACGATCGTGTCGGCTTCGTCGACCGGTAGTGCCTCGGCGTTCTCGATCGCCGCGAGTGCCGAACGAATGGCGTTGCGGGTCGGGGTGTCCCGGGCCTTCATGGCGCCGGGCAGGGCGTCCCGCAGAGCTTGACGCACGGGGGCTGAAGAGTCGGACATGGCACCGATTATCACCCCTGCACGTCTGGTTGAAAATGGTGACAGCCCCTCGGTGCTCCCCCATACTGGGCGCGTGAGGGCCGGTGACTACCGCTATTTCGACACCCGGTTCGCCGCGCTGGCCCATCGGGGCGGCTACCTTTCGCCGGCCGACCAGCCGCGCGAAAACACCCTCCACGCCTTCTCGCGGGCGGTCGAGTTCGGCTATCGCTATCTCGAGACCGACGTGCATCTGTCGTCCGACGGAGTGCTGTTCAGCTTTCACGACGACACCCTCGATCGGGTCACCGACGGCACCGGGGTGCCCGAGCAGCTGCCCTGGACGGAGCTCAGCCGGGTGAGGGTCGCCGGCCAGGACCCGATCCCGACCATGGACGAGTTGTTCGAGTCACTGCCCGGGGCCAGGTTCAACATCGACCTCAAGGTGCCGCAGGCGATCGAACCATTGGCTCGCGCGATCGAGGCCCATCGCGCGCACGACCGGGTCTGCGTCGGCTCCTTCTCTCGGGCCAGCATCCACGCGTTTCGCCGGCTGGTCGGCACCCGGGTCGCAACGGCGTCCGGTTCGCTCGGCGTCGCCGGCTACGCCTTTGCGCCCGGCCTGCGCCGGGTCGTCCGCTCCCCCGGCGTGGCGCTGCAACTGCCCGTGCGCGCCTGGCACGATCGGGTGCCACTAATCAGCCGCGGCCTGGTGTCGGCCGCTCACGCCGCCGGCCGGGTGGTGCATGTGTGGACGGTCAACGAACGTGCCGAGATGGAGCGTTTGATCGATCTCGGCGTCGACGGCCTGGTCAGCGACCGGATCGATCTGCTGGCCGCCGTTCTGGTCGAGCACGGCTTGTGGGAGGGGAACTGATGGGCAGCACCAGACAGCAGCGCGCCTGGTATTTCTACGATTGGGCCAACTCGGCCTACATCACCACGACCGCGACGGTCATTCTCGGCCCCTACCTGACGAGCCTCGCGACCCGCGCCGCCTGCCCCGACCTGCCGGCGGGCGAGGTCTGCACGACCCCCGTCAACCTGCTCGGGCTCTGGGTTCTGCCGGGCGCCGTGCACCCCTTTCTGGTCACGATTTCGACGATCGTCACCCTGGTGGCCCTGCTGATCATCGGTGTGGTCGCCGACCGGTCCCCGCGTCCGCAGTTGTGGTTGGGCGCACTCGCCTGGGTCGGGGCCGCCGCCGCGTCCGCCATGTTCTTTCTGGCCGACACCAACTGGCAGCTGGGCGCGGTGCTGATGATCATCGCCAACCTGTGCGTCGGGTCGTCACAGGTGATCTACGACGGAATCCTGGTGCGAATCGCGGCTCCCGACGATCGCGACCGGGTCTCCAGCCGGGGCTGGGCCCTGGGCTACTTGGGCGGCGGCCTGCTGCTGGCCCTGAATCTGGTGCTGATGACCGCCTACGAGTCGTTCGGCATCAGCTACGCCCTGGCGATCCGGATCAGCCTGTTGTCGGCCGGGTTGTGGTGGGGCTTGTTCACCATCATTCCCGTGCTCGGCCTGCGGGCGCTACCGCAGCGGGCCGAGGACGAACTCGAACTGCGTGCTCAGGTGCGGCGCAGCCCCTTGCGGCAGCTGGCGAACACCTTCGCCGACCTGCGCAACTATCCGCAGACGATGCTCTTCCTGGCCGCCTATCTGTTCTACAACGACGGCATCCAAACGGTGATCGGCCAATCGAGCCTGTACGCCCAGTCGGAGTTGGGCATGTCGACGTCCAACGTGATGGTGACCTTTCTGCTCACCCAGTTCGTCGCCTTCGGTGGTGCCCTGCTGTTCGGACGTGTGGCCGGTCGCCTGGGCGCCAAGAGAACTGTGCTGATCGGCATCGCGATCTGGTTCGGCGTGGTCGCGGTGGCGTTCTTCCTGCCGGTCGGGGTGTTCGGTGCTCTGCTGGCGCTCGGGGCTGCGATCGGCCTGGTGATGGGCGGCACCCAGGCGCTGAGCCGCTCGATGTATTCCCAGCTGGTGCCCCGGGGACGCGAGGCCGAGTACTTCAGCTTCTATCAGGCGATGGAGCGCGGCACGAGCTGGCTCGGCACTCTGACCTTTGCATTGGTCTTTCAATTCAGCCAGTCCTACCGCTTCGCGATCGTCGCCCTGGTGGTGTTCTTCCTAGTCGGAGGTCTCTTGCTGACCAGGGTCGACATGCGCAAGGGAATAGTGGCGGCCGGAAACGAGTTGCCCAAGGTCTTGTGAGCCGCTTGGTACCACGGAGTAGCTTGGACACGGACAGGCTGCCAGCTGGGCCGTCCGGTGGAGGGAGAGAGATCATGGCCGAACGATCGTTGCGAGGATCCGGTTTGGGTTCGAAGAGCTTTGCCGATGGCTCAGGAGTCGAGTTGGCTGCGCGCCAGGAGACCGGCTTCGACTGCCCGAAGGGCCACCACTTCAGCGTGACCTTCGCCGAAGAGGCCGACCTGCCCACCGAGTGGGAATGCCCGCGCTGCGGTGCTGTCGCCGGCCGGTCGGACGGCGTGGTGGCCGAGGCCAAGGCCGTCAAGCCACCCCGCACCCACTGGGACATGCTGCGTGAACGGCGCTCGATCGAGGAGCTCGAGGAACTACTCGCCGAGCGCCTGGGCGAGATCCGCGGCAACTGACCCAGCCCCGTCTGGCGCTGCTCTCACAGTGGACCCAGAACGCTGCGCAACGCAGCATCCACCGCCAGGCCGTCCAACACTGTGATCAACTGCCGCTCCTCGTAGCGGAAGTGGCTCTCCATGATGGCCTCGATGCCCTCCAGATGCCGATCGAGTTCGTGCCTGTCGGCTCGCAACTCTGCGGCTGCCCGCAACCCGTTCAGCAGATGGTCGATCATCGAATGGTCCTGCTGCAGCGCACGTAGCACGGGTTTCAGATGTGGGTGGGCCGCCTCGATGGCCGGAAACAGCCAACGGTCCTCGCCTCTGTGGTGCCCGTCCAGCGCCGTGCAGAACCCTCGGCACAGCAACGTCAGATCGTCGGCGAAGTCGGGGGCGGGCTCGTCGTGCTGCAGGGCCTCTCGGGTGACGAAGAGCGCCTCCCGCAGGCTGTCGTGCACCCGGCGAAGTTCCAGGCTCCAGGCGATCAGCCGGCTTGTGTCGTGCTGCCCCGTCACGTGAGAGCGACGAAGGTACGCGAGCGCCAGGGGTTCGAGCCCATGTCCCGATCTCCTTCGGTTCGACGCCTCCATGCATGACACGGTCTGCCACCGGCACGCGACGCTGAGACGAACGCTACCGCGTCCGCTGCCAGTCACCGGACGAGTGGTGGTGTCTCACCGCCGGCTCAGGGCTCGATCTCGCCCTTGATGACGTCGGGATCGGACGGACGCTGCGACGGCCCCGCTCGGCCCGGCCCGTTGCCGGGCGGCATGGAAGTGTCGGGCACCGTTTCGCCGCGAATCACCGTGTCACGCTCGACCTTGGCCCGCATCACGTCCAGGTTGATGCCGGATCGGGCGGCCCGGCGCGAGATGAACAGCTGCAGCAGGTTGCGGGCGAAGGGCCGGGTGAAGGGCAGCAGGAAGATCAGACCGAAGATGTCGGTGAAGAAGCCGGGCAGCATCACCAGGACCCCGCCCACCATGACCAACACCGCGTCCAGCAGTTCACCGCCGGGGAGCTTTCCGGTGGAGACCGCCGTGCTCAGCGCGGACCATGCTTTGGCACCCTCGCGGCGCATCAGCCACGCACCCAGCATGGCTTCGACGATCAGGATGCCGATCGTCTGCAGGGCGCCGATCTGCTGCCCGACACTCACCAGCAGCCACACCTCGATGATCGGCACGGTGAGGAAGAACACCAACAACAGAGGCGCCAGCCACGGACGGCGGGCGCGCGGCGGTTGCGGCTGCGGCGAGGTCACTTGCCGACGTCCGTCCGCTCGTCGTCTCCACGACCGGCGCTCGACTTGGCCGCGTCGGTGGCCCTGACCGCCTCACGCTTGATCCGCTCGCTCAACAGAGCCACCGCATGGGTGGCCTGAGCCGCATACTTCTCGACTTCGGGACCCCATTTATGCCCCGCTTCCGAGGCCAGCTTGGTCACCTCACGAGTCAGCCGCTGGGCCTCCGCGACTACCCGCTCGGATACGTCGCCGGCGACCTCGCGGGTCTTGTCGGTCACCTCGCCGGCGACCTTCGTGGCCTGGGCGGCGTACTTCTCCACCTCGGGACCGACCTTGTCACCCACCTCTGCGGCGAGCTTGCCGGCATTCGTCGTGGCGAACCCCAGGTAGTCCTTCACCTGGTCGGCACGCTTCTTCAAGCCCCACCGCGTGGTCAACAGCATGGCTTCGGTGACGATGTTGCCGCTCATCTTCGAGTCGCCGCGCTCGCGTTCGATGAACTCGATCGGCACCTCGACGACCTGATAGCCGTGCTCGACGGCACGACGAGCGAGATCGACCTGGAACGCGTAACCCGCCGACTCGATGCCGTCCAGACCGATACCCCGCAGGGTGTCGGCGCGAAATGCGGTGAAGCCGCCGGTGACGTCCCTGATCGGTAGTCCCAGCAGGGTGCGCGACCACAGCGAGCCGCCCTGCGAAAGCAACTTACGGTGCCACGGCCAGTTCACCACCGAGCCTCCCTTGACCCAGCGGGAGCCTTTCACCATGTCTGCCCGAGTGAGCGCCGCAAGCATGCTGGGCAACTGCTCGGGCTGGTGCGAGCCGTCGGCGTCGTGCTCGACCAGCACGCCGTAGCCGCGCTCGAGCCCCCAACGGAAGCTCGCCACGTAGGTGGCGCCGAGGCCCAACTTGGCCTCGCGGTGCAGCACGTGCACGTGGTCATCGTCGGCGGCCAGCTCGTCGGCGATACGTCCGGTGCCGTCGGGTGAGTTGTCGTCCGCGATCAGGACGTCTGCCTCGGGCACCGCCACGCGCAGCCGCGCAACGATCGGCCGGATATTCTCCGCCTCGTTGTAGGTGGGGATGATGACGAGCACCTTGCCCAGTTCGGCCCACTCGGTCGTGCTGGTGGTATGGCTCGCGGCTTCGGTCACGGGTTCTCCTGATTCGATTCGACCCATCCATTCTGCCGCACTCGCGATCAGCCCCGGTCGCGAACCACCCGCGCGCGGGCGCCGCGTCGCCGATGTCGCCAGGTCACAGCGACCAGACCGGCCGCGGTTGCCCAGATGGCCGCCAGCTCGAGCCCGCCGGCCAGCCACACCGCTGGTGTCACTCCGGCTCGTAGGGGTAGCTGAACCACCCCGGACGCGGGCTCGAACTCCGGCAGGGTGAATGCGATCGAGCCATCGGGACGAATCAGACCGGAGGTGCCCGTGGTCGTCACCACCAGGATCTCGCGACGCAGTTCCGCAGCTCGCGCCCGGGTGATCGCGAACTGTTGCGGCACCTGCTGGGTGCCGACGTACATGGCGTTGCTGCTCTGCACCACGTTGAGCTGGGCACCGGCGCGTACGGTGTCGTGCACCGTGTCGTCAAATGCAACCTCGTAGCAGATCAGTGTGCCGACCTGCACACTGCGCCCGGGCAACTGAACCGGCAGCACTCCTGGCCGGGTGCCGGGCACCGACTGCGCGCCGACGTAGGCGACCACCGGGAACAGCGGCTCGAGCAGGCCACGCAGCGGCACCCACTCGCCGAAGGGCACCAGGTTGCGCTTGTCGTAGCGCGCCTGGGCGCCGGTCACGGGATCCCAGACGATGGCCGCCGTCTGTCGCTCGTTGACGCCCGGGCCGTTGGTGATGGTGCCGATCAGCAGGGGCACGTTCAGCGCCGCCACCGCCTGTCTGACCAGCTGGTTGGTCTGGGCGTCCAGAAACGGATCCATGTCGGTGCCGTTCTCGGGCCACACGACGAAGTCCGGCTTCGGCACTGCCCCCGACGAGATCCTCGCCGCCAACCGCTCGGTCTCGGCCACGTGGTTGCGGGTGATCGTTCGCGGCTGGCCGAGCCCGAAGATGCCGCCGCCCGGGGCGTTGCCCTGGACGTAACCGACCGTCACCGCGCCCGATTCGACACCGGGCGGCACCAACAGACCCACCGTGCCGCTGACCAGCACCACCAGGGCTGCACCAAGGCCCAGCAGCCGTCGACGCAGCGTGGCGGCGTGGATCAGCGTCCAGGCCAGAAGCTGAGCGACCAGGGCGAACGCGAATCCGGCGCCGGGCACCCCCACCAGCGGTAGCAGCCCCGCGAGCGGCGAATCGACGACGGTGTAGCCCAGGCGCAGCCACGGAAAGCCCTCGAACGGAACGTGCGAGAACAGGTACTCGACCAACAGCCAACTGCCCGCCGCCAGCAGTGGCCACCAACGCGACCGTCCGGCCAGCTGCAGAAGGGCGCCCAGAAGGGCCATGAAGCAGGCCTCCATCACGGCGAGCCCGACCATTGCCTCGACGTAGATCACCGTCATCCAGCGGATACCGATCAGGTACAGGCCCAGCCCGAAGAACAGGCCGGTCAGGGCAGCCTGCCGCACCGACGCTGCGGTCACCGACAGTACGGACAGGGCCATCACGCACAGCATCAACAGCGGCCCCCAGCCGACGGGCGCGAACCCGAGTGACGCGGCGGCGCCGGCGGCACCGGCCAAGGAAGTTCGTGCCCACCACGGCAGGGTGCGCAGGCGGTCGGTCACTCTGGGAATCGTAGCCAGGTCAGAGAACTGCGCGGTCCTTGAAGGGCACGGACAACACCAGTGTGGTCAGCGTGGATGCGCCGGCGGCGACCCGGATCTGGGCCAGCAGCGCCTCGAGTTCGGCCGGCGTCTCGATCTGAACGATCAAGATGTAACTTGCGTCGCCGGCGACCGAGTAGCACGACACGATGTGGTTGAGATGCGACAGACGCTCGGGGATCTGGTCATCGGTCGCAGGGTCGGCACCCTTGAGTTCGATGAAAGCAGTCAGCGCCAGGCCCAGCGCCTCGGCGCTCAACTCGGCCCGATAGCCCAGGATCAGACCGCGCTGTTCCAGCCGCCGCACCCGTTGCTGTGCCGCCGACGTCGACAGACCCGTTTCGCGTCCGATGTCGGTATAGGACATCCGTCCGTCCTGGGCCAGCAGGGTGAGGATCTGGCGGTCGGTGCTCTCCATGTGGCAATCGTGTCACTATGTGCGGATGGAACGGCGGAATCTTCAACTTTTCGACACGGCTTCATTGTATTTCCGTGCATTCTTCGGTCTGCCGAGCTCGCTGCGGGCTCAGGACGGGCAGAGCGTCAACGCCGTGCGCGGTTTGCTCGACTTCATGGCGCGGTTCATCACTGATTATCGCCCGACCCACGCTGCAGCGTGCTGGGACAACTCGTGGCGGCCGGCCTGGCGGGTCGACCTGGTGCCCAGTTACAAGGCGCACCGGGTGCTCGCCGGCACCGTCGAGGTGGTGCCGGACGAGCTCAGCCCACAGGTGCCGCTGATTCTGGCCGTGCTCGGATCGCTCGGCATCACCGTGGTCGGCGCGGACGACTTCGAGGCCGACGATGTGATCGGCACGCTCGCGACGCACGCCGGCATCCCGGTCGACGTGATCACGGGCGATCGCGACCTGTTCCAACTGGTCGACGACGAGCGGGCGGTGCGGGTGCTGTCGGTGGTCAAGGGGGTGCGCAACCACGAGGTGATGACCGACACCGCACTGATTGCCAAGTACGGCATCGGTGGCGCGGGCTACGCCGACTTCGCCACGTTGCGGGGTGACGCCTCGGACGGCCTGCCGGGCGTGTCGGGAATCGGCGAGAAGACTGCGGCCCGGTTGATCGCCGACCACGGCGACCTCGAAGGAGTATTGGCCGCGGCGTCTGCGAAGCGCCTCTCCCCCGCCCTGACCGCCCGGCTGACGGCGGGCATCCCCTATCTCGGGCCGGCGCGCGAGGTGGTGCGGGTGCGCACCGACGTGCCGTTGGAGGTCACCCTGGACGATCTGGTGCTGCCGACGGCGCCGGTGCAACCCGAAGTGTTCGCCGAACTGGCGGAGCTGCTGAACCTGGGCGGTGCGGCCGATCGGATTCTCGCGGCGCTGGCCCTCAACGCCTGAGCGTGCGTCCATCGGGGTCGACCACGACGCTACGCAGAAAGCTCCTTGCTACTGCTGTAGCGGTAGCAAGGAGCTATTCGAGTAGCGTCGGCGCCTACCGGCGACCCATGGTGGCGGACGCACCGACGCACGTGACGTCCGTGTCTGCTGCCGTTATGCGGCATGCAGGGTTACTCTGGTGCTCGTCCTGGAGTCGAGGGGTTCCGATGAGCACACTCCTGCGTGATCACGCCGAGCGTCCGCTCGTCGGCGTGCGGATACCGAGCGTGAACCCTCTACCAGTCCAAGCTGATGGCACCGTCCCGCGCTCGCGCGGGGCGGTTTTTTTTCGTCCCTCCAGCGTCCGCCGCACCGAGCCGGGAAGGAAGCAAACTGCATGGCCGTGCTGATCCTGAACACCGATGACACCGCGTTGCACACCGTTTCGATGCAGCACGCGATCGGCATGCTGGTGCGCAAGGTGGCCGTCGTCGAGGCCGCTCACCCGGAGTTGTCGTTCGGCGCCTTCCCACAGCCCGAAGTGCTGCGGCTGGTTCGCTACGTCAAGACTGCCTTTCTCTACAGCAGGGTGCCGGGCTGGACCAAGCGTGGAGTGCTGAAGCGTGATCGGCACACCTGCGCCTATTGCGGCGAGAAGGCGGCCACGGTCGACCACATTCAGCCGATCAGCCGGGGCGGCCGCAACAGCTGGCAGAACACCGTCGCGGCCTGCCATCACTGCAATGCACGCAAGGCGAACCGGACGCCGTCCGAGGCCGGTATGCCGCTTCGGGTCAAGGCCTACGCCCCGAGCCGGTCACAACTGATGGTGCCCGAGCGCACCCCCGACGAGCGGGCCGCCTGACCCTGGCGTTTCTACTGCTGGCTGAGCACGTAGACCGCGGCACCGGCCCGTAGGTTCGCTGCGCGGAACCCCTTGCCGAGCGGCTCTCCGGTCAGCGACAGATTGACCCGCTGGTCGATCACGAAGCCCAGTTTGGCGAACAGATCCTCGA
>Ga0209277_10000256_pt1 | contig 28149 bp, 22 predicted proteins | sample JI81AbrownDNA_FD_187503 | JGI IMG/M metagenome (GOLD analysis project Ga0209277, IMG submission 187503) | Wastewater effluent complex algal communities from Wisconsin, to seasonally profile nutrient transformation and Carbon sequestration -... | ecosystem: Engineered > WWTP > Effluent > Algae... | reverse complement strand
CCCCGTGGCACTAAAATTCCTAACTCCTCTCAACAACGCAAATTAGTCTTCAAAGAATCTCCTTTGTAGATTTTTACTTTGAATCCGCGAAAAGTTGCTCAGTATTTTTAAAGGTCGTTCATCTGCGGGTTTAATATGATTCTTATATTGCCTATCTTCAAAAAAATCTTTGTGGCCCAACTCAATGCTTCAGCTTATAGTCAAAGCACAATGTTATCCTTTTTTTCTTCTTAAGTCGATAACGCTTCGTTTTATTCGTTATAATTTTTTTATTAATATATGAACGTGTTCAAAAATATTGTTTGACTTTTATCTGTATCTTGTTTAATGTGAACATGTTCAAATAAAAGGAGAACGCCATGAAAGCAATTCAAGTATCCATTCTTGCAGTGTTAATTTCTTCCAATTTGCTTTTTTCGCAGGAGATAGAATCTTTTGACTGTGAAATTCAAAATTTAAAATGCATCCAAACCAAAATTCAAAAAGGAGAATTTCGTTATGAGGATTTCAGTCGCAAGAGTTCTACAGGTAGGACAACTCTACATTATTCGGTAGAAGCTAAAAATTTTGACTTAGTAAAAATGATTGTGGCGAATAACGCAAGTATAGTAAGCATATCGGATGATTATGGAAACACTGCACTCCACCGTGCTGTTGCTCTTAACCAGAGACAGATAGTTGAATACTTACTCCAATCCAATTCTGATTCAGAAATAAATAGGGCTGACAGAAATGGAGAAACCGTTTTAGATATAGCCAATGCGAGTGGATACATAGAATTAGCCGAATATCTCGTAGGAAAAGGCGCTCACATAGGTAAAAGCACTAAATCTACGAATGCAACATTATGGGTATATTCTGTCTATGTGCTTATCAGTATACTTGTGACAGTATGGGTTGCTAGAACTCTCTCGAAAAATGGAAGAGTATTTTTAATCGATGCATTTCACTCAGATGAACTTGCAGATTCGGTCAATCACTTGCTCGTGGTTGGTTTTTATTTAATCAATTTGGGATATATTACAATTGCTCTTAAAATTGGACTTAAACCTGCAAATGCTGTGGAAGCGCTGGAAATTTTAAGTTTTAAAATTGGGTTAGTAATCCTTCTTTTAGGTTTCATGCATTTCTTTAATTTGTATCTTTTTGGAAGACTCAGAAAAAGAACTCTACTAAAAAAAGAATTAGGCATTGATCAAAATGTAGCTGTAGTAAGACCAGTGTAGAAAAAAATGGGAATTATCATTAACATACGAGGTTTACCCCTTCACCTCGAACAGCGTCCACCCGCGCTTGGTCGCGCTCAACGCCTTCGCACGTGAGAGGTCTATTTAGCATAATACGATCATTGTATTGCCAAATAGATTTCTCACTATCCATTCGCTAACGCTAGTCCCGTTAAGCGATGTTCGAAATGACTGTTCAAACCTTTACCTTAATGACCGGGTTACTCATGATAAAGAAAAATAAATCTTCGATAACAAATAGAAAAGAAACCGAAAAATCAAAGCGAACAAAAGAGCTTATATACTCAACTGCCATTTCTTTATTTCAAAAAGAAAGCTACGAGAAAGCAACTATGCGACTCATAGCGAGTAAAGCCGGGGTCGCGCTTGGAGCTACCTATTATCATTTTAAAACCAAAGAAGACATTGTTATGTATTTCTATACAATCTCTCAAGACGATGCTAAAATTCAAAGTTTAGAGTTTTGCCGAGCCACAGAAGATTTTAAATTGAGGCTAAAGAATATTATCTCCTATAAGCTTGATTACTTCTCAGAATATTATAATTTCATATCTGTCCTAGCCAAACATGCGGCAGATCCAAATCATCCGCTTTCTCCTTTTAGCAAAGAAACAACAGAAGTAAGAGAAGAGGCAATTCAAATTATCCGCGATGCCCTGGAAACTTCCAATTTGAATTTAAAAAATGAAGTGTCATTGCATTTGCCTGAACTTTTGTGGCTATACCAACTTGGCATTACTTATTACTGGATATCTGACACTTCTAAATCTCATAAGAATACGGAAACTTTAATCAATGAAAGCCTAGATTTAGTTTTTAAACTTGTTAAAATGTCTAAGCTTCCTTTTTTTAAAACTATCTTAGGCTCAATGTTTAAAATAATAAGATTGATTAAGGTTCCTAATTAACCGTTAGCTTGTTAATCAAATCTTCTGTTTCACCTAAGAAGTCTACTAATTCATTCAGTTCATCGATTGACTCAGCCTGTGTATTTGCCTGTTCGGATATTTTCATAATTGCATCTGTGGTTTCATTGACTGCCATTTCTTGCTCATTTGTCGCATTATGAATATTAGCCGCATTTTTATTTAGTTCAGTCAGAGATTGAATCATACCTAGTTTGTTTCTTTCAAAGTTTTTCATTGCTTCATTGCAAATCAAAACAAATTTTTCAATTTCGGAATAACTATTAAAGATTAAGTCAAATGCTTTCACTACGTCTTCCACCGATTTACTACCAACTGTAACGTCTTCTAATGATTTTTGCACATTCTCTGTAATTTCTTTTGTATGTAACGTTGATTTTTGAGCTAACTTTCCTACTTCTTCGGCTACTACAGAGAAACCTTTTCCCGATTCTCCAGCTCTTGCTGCTTCGATTGCAGCATTTAGTGCGAGTAGATTTGTTTGATATGCTATCTCACGCATAACGTTTACAACTCTTGAAATTCCAACTGAAGACTCGCGCATATTATTCATGGATAATCCTGTTTTACCGATGACAGTGCGTCCATTTTTGATAATTGAATTTAATTTTTCATTTAGAGATCGTAATGATTGCAATGCACTCTTTAATTGTCCAAAGTATGTTTCGTTTTCATCGACTAGCTTGATTGTATTTTTGGATAGGCTATTTTGATCTTCTGTCGCTGCGCTAATATGTCTAGAAGCAGCTGAGATTTGCTCCATTGAAGAAGAGGTTTCTTCAGAGCTGGAAGCTTGCGTCATAATCGAAGTTTGAACATCGCCTATCGTATGTTTAACTTTCTCTTTCAATGCTCCTAGCTTGATCGCGGAAGTTTTTAAATTTTCTACTATCTTGTTGTTTTTCTCAAGGGATAACCTTAAAATTCCTTCCTTCTCATGCGCATTTAGAATTGCAGTCTTACTCAAATCAGTTAATAAATAACTTATAAAAATGGAAGCCATTAGAAATAAATCAATATTAAAAGGAGCGGGTAATGGGTATTGGTTTAAATTAAAGCCTCCCTCACGGGCTATAAATTGAACTCCTGAATTTGCTGCTATAATCTGAATAAAGACTTCTTGTAAAAAAATTAAACTTCCTGTGAATAAGGCAAATTTGCCGTTATAGCGTAGCGGTATCATTGCTACATAAAGGTAACAGGCTGAAAAAAGGACTTTTTCTTTTAGAACATAGTCGCCACCATTTTCTAGAATTACAGCCTGCATTGTTCGAATAGCAAAAATAATGAACACATCTAGGAATGAATTTATGTAGATGATCCGAATATCAAATTCATTCTTATTTATCTTACTTCTCGAATAGAGTGTATATAACAATACAATGATTGTTCCCAAGGTGTATGCTAGGGTTAATGTCGAGTTTGCTACACTAATAGATGTCGCTGTAGCTATTGCATATAAAACAACAAGTCCTAATCGAATGCGATTCACGATAATTTCACCACGCACTATGGGCAAATCTGTAGACACTGAGTTCATAAAAAACCTTCTTTATTCCACTATCGGATAATTCCCAATAATTTTGAACTTAAACAGTTCTCTCTTATATTTGTAGATAAAAAAAGCCCTTTTGAAAACGTATCCTTAGAAAACTATGAAAAATTCCTTTTACCCTGAATTTCATTCTACAACGATTCTCTGTGTCCGAAGAGATGGCAAAGTTGCACTGGCTGGTGATGGACAAGTTTCAATGGGTCAAACCATTATGAAGCACACTGCAAAGAAAGTCCGGCGCATGTTCCATGACAGAATCGTCACTGGATTCGCTGGCTCCGCAGCTGATGCATTTACTCTTTTTGAGTTATTTGAAAAAAAGGTAGTTGCTTACAATGGAAGTCTTTCTCGCAGCGTAGTGGAATTAGCCCGTGAATGGAGAACGGATCGAATGCTTCGAAAGCTGGAGGCACTTCTGATCGTTGCAGACAAAGACGAATCCTATTTAGTCTCAGGAACAGGAGATGTGATTTCGCCTGACGAAGACATACTTGCAATTGGATCAGGCGGAAACTATGCATTTGCCGCAGCAACAGCTCTTTATAAAAATACTTCGATGAGTGCAAAAGACATTGTCCTCGAATCTATGAAAATTACGGCAGGGATTTGCATTTATACAAATAATAATATTACTTTAGAAGAAATCATATGAGTGAAATTACAAAACCAGTTATAACTTATGAAGGCGAGACATTCGAAATGTCTCCCAGAGAAATTGTGCAAAGCTTAGATGAGCATATCATCGGACAAAAAAATGCAAAGAAGGCTGTTGCTATCGCGCTTCGCAATCGTATGAGAAGGCGTAAGCTAGATGCTTCTATGCGTGAAGAAATTTATCCTAAAAATATTATCATGATAGGACCCACAGGTGTGGGGAAAACAGAGATTGCCCGCAGATTATCAAAACTATACGGAGCTCCTTTCATAAAAGTAGAAGCAACAAAATATACTGAGGTTGGATACGTTGGGCGTGATGTCGAATCCATGGTTCGAGACATTGCAAATATTTCGCTTAATATGGTAAAGACTGAACTCAGAGGAAAACTTGTAGATCATGCAAAAATGAATGCAGAAGAAGTTATACTCGATATACTGATTCCGGATAACGCCAAACAATCTTCTATGGGTTATATGTCAGAAGCTAATCCCGAAGATCCGGGCGAACAAGAAAGAAGAGAAAGATATCTCGAAACAAGAGAAATGATGCGTAAAAAACTCAAGGCGGGAAAATTGAACGAGCAAGAAATTGAACTCGACATTTCTCAGAGTCCTGCCGGTGGAATGCCTATGATGCAAGTTTTTGGAGCGGCCAATCTAGAAGAAATGGATAACCAGATCCAAAATTTACTCGGAGATTTAGTTTCCAAAAAAAATAAAAAACGAAAAGTCCCCATTAAAGAAGCGATTGAAATTTTAGCAGACATTGAAGCAGATAAGCTTTTAGACCAAGAGAAACTACAAAAAGAAGCTGCAAGACGAGTAGAGGAAATGGGCATTATCTTCATAGATGAGATAGATAAAATTGCTGGAAAGGAAAGTAGGGGAGGTGGTGCTGATGTGTCTCGCGAGGGAGTGCAAAGAGATTTACTTCCTATCGTAGAAGGGGCTACAGTCAATACTAAGATTGGACCTATTAAAACGGATCATATTCTATTTATCGCAGCAGGTGCTTTTCATATGTCGAAGCCCTCTGATTTAATTCCAGAATTGCAAGGTAGATTTCCTATTCGGGTTGAGTTGGATAAATTGTCTATGGATGATTTTGTAAAAATTTTAACGGCTCCGAAGTCTTCTCTTACTAAGCAATACCAGGCCTTACTTTCTACGGAAGGAATTTCTCTCGAGTTTAAAGAAGATGCAATCAAGGAGATTGCGCTTATCGCATTTGAAGTAAATGAAAAAAATGAAAACATCGGTGCTCGTAGACTTAATACAATTTTAGAAAGGCTTTTAGAAGACATTAGCTTTGAAGGTCCGGAGCTTGTAGAAAAGAATCAAGTTATAGATGCCAATTTTGTTAGAAACAAATTAAACGAGATTGTGGAAAATCGCGATTTGTCGAAGTATATACTTTAATATGGGAAAAGCAATTTTTACTGATTTAACTGAAGACGAAGTCGCTTACCTTTACACACTTCTCAGGGAAGAGGTAACTAATTACGATTGCGGATCTTTGTGTAAAGATGATAACGGTGGTGTTCCATTTTGTTGTGTTACTGAAAATGCAGTTCCGCTTCTTTATAAAAAAGAATTTGAACTTCTCAAGTCAAGATCCGATCTCTGGAGAGTATGGAATCCAACGGATCCAAAAGAAAGAAAACTTTTAGAAGAGCATGATGACGAAAACACAGTCTTTTGTAAATGCAAAGGCGTGCAGTTTTGTGAGAGAGAAAACCGTTCAGTAAGTTGTCGCACATTTCCATTGGAACCCTATATCGACAAACGCGGAGTATTCGTAGGTCTTGTTTTTATGAAAGAATTCTCTAATGGCTGCCCTTTGACAAAGCGAAGCAAAGACATACGACAGGAATTTGTAGACAATCACTTTATATTTTGGGAGAAGCTAATGCTGCGTAGACCCGTAGAATTTGAAACCTACACAAAGTCTTCTCGTTCTTATAGACTCTCTCGAACTAAAACAAAAAAAGAGTTTCCAATTTTATTTCCATCTCACTTAAAAGGAAAAGACTATCTTAAACAATATTTATAAGGCTAATCGATATTATTCGAAGTAAAATATGGCAAAATTCATAGACGAAGTAATTATACAATTAAAAGCAGGCGACGGTGGTCCGGGTGCTATTTCTTTTCGGCACGAAAAATTTGCTGAATTTGGTGGACCTGATGGGGGTGATGGAGGAAAGGGTGGGGACTTATATCTAATATCTGACCTCGCAGTTCAAACATTAGACAAATACATTCCACTCAAAGTATACAAATCAAATTCAGGCGTGCATGGAGGAGCTCGAAATTCATCCGGTGCAAATGGAGAAGACATATACCTAAAAGTTCCGGTTGGCACGCAAGTAATTGATGAAGCCAGTGATGAAATCTTACATGATTTTGTAAAAGAAAATGATTCCTACTGTGTTGTAAAAGGCGGACGAGGTGGAAAGGGAAATGCTTTCTTTAAATCATCCACTCATCAAACGCCTAGATTTGCTCAGCCAGGGGAAGAAGGCGAAATACGCAAAATTCGTCTTAGCCTCAAGCTTCTCGCTGACATAGGTATTGTTGGTTTGCCAAATGCCGGAAAGTCAACTTTACTTAGTAAAATCACTCATGCACATCCGAAGATTGCAGGTTATGCTTTTACTACTTTGATTCCTAATCTGGGAGTAGTGACTAGAGAAGACGAAAGACGTTATACGATAGCCGATATTCCGGGAATCATTGAAGGGGCAAGTAAAGGTCATGGACTTGGATTGTCTTTTTTAAAGCATATTGAGCGGGTAAAGGGAATTATCTACTTGTTTGATGGAGCGAGTGTAGACATTGAAGCGGAATACAAGATGCTACAAAATGAACTTAAGAGTTATAATAAAGCTCTTGTTAAAAAACCTAGTATCATTGTTTTAAACAAAATTGATGTATGGAATGATGAAAAATTTACAAAGGAATTAGTAAAACGTTATTCTAAATTAGGCGAAGTCATTCCTATTTCTGCACAAGAAGAAATAAATCTGGATAAATTATTGGATGTAATTGATAATTCATTGATAAACAGATTAAAAACAAAACCGAAAAAACCGAGGGCAAAAAAGAAATAAGCATCGTAGTATGAAGAGAAGTATTTTTAATTCCTATATAAAAAATGCCAAGCGCATTGTGGTTAAAGTTGGCTCCGCTCGTGTGTCTGGAGAAGAGAGAGCTATGAATGATTTTCTTTTTAGTCTAGCTGGAGACATACGACAATTATTCGACGAAAAAAAAGAGGTCATCCTCGTTTCGAGCGGGGCAGTTGCGCAGGGAAAAAAAATAATGTCTGACTATTCCGGAAGAACCTTTGATAAAAAGACTATCATAGAAAGACAGGCTCTTGCCGCAATTGGGCAAAGTCATCTTATGAGTCTATATGAAAGTTTTTTTTCAAGAGTTAATGTTCCGATTTCACAAATTCTTTTTGGGATGCTTGATGTAAAAGAAAAAGTGGGAGCGGATAATTTGCGTAATACCTTTAATAAACTTTTAAGCTGGAAGATATTACCAATTGTAAACGAAAACGATTCGATTGCAACAGAAGAATTAAAATTAGGGGATAATGATATTTTGTCTGCTCTCGTAACACTTCTCATGCAAGCTGATTTACTGATTATTTTAACAGGGGTAAATGGATTTAATCGAGACGGGAAGGATGTCTCCTTTTTATCGGATGTTACAGAAAAAGATTTGTCTTTCGCAAAAGGTCCTGATGGTCCTGGAACGGGAGGAATGAATACAAAGTTAAAAGCGGGTAAACTCTTATTAAACGCTAATATTCCAACTGTGATTATAAATGGTCGAGAAAAACACTGTATTCTAGACTTGATTGAGAGTAATAAATCAGGAACACTAATTGCTAATGGAAAAAAACCAACAAGACTGAAGATCGAGGAAATACAGAAATTGTTCTAGTATTTGAATCTGTCATCATTCCCGAATTCTTTTATCGGAAGTCTTAAGTTTTACAGATCCCAGACAGAAAATTTCGGGGATGACACATTAACTCATATCTGCATTACATTCAGGACATTTTTTTTCAGTAACGGGAACTTTCGCCAAGCAATCTTTGCAAATTTTATAAAATTCCTGCATTAAATTCATTCCGCAGGCTTTGCATTTTTTTGAATCAATTGGATTGATTGTTCCGCAGTGGGAACAAGTCCCTGCCTTAAGGAATGGACTTTGCGTGGCCAAATAATCTAATTTCTTTTTGATAATTCCAACCATGAAATAGGAAAAAGTAACACTGATTGCGAGTGGCAGAATACTATTCGAAATATAGAATTGAAAAAAGTCGTATAACGCGTGTAATCCGGCAGCGAGTAAAACGGCAGGTCGCATCGCATCAAAGTAATTTCTTCCATTTAAAAATTTTACTTCTGCAATTTTGTATCCCCAGATTGCGGCTAAGCCAATATGAAGCGGCATTGCGGTTACTGAGCGTAAAACCAGATTGAATAGTCCGTGTTCTTGTGTATATTGCAAATTTTCAAAAACAGAAAAGCCAAGCCCGACTGCGGTTGCATAAATCACTGCATCGATTGGTTCATCTAAATCTTTTAAATTTCGAACTAATAAGATTGTTACAATTGCTTTCACTATTTCTTCATTGAAGCCAACGAAAGTTGAAATGATAAAACTATTTCCAAAACTCAAAGTATCAGCACCAATCGGAATTCCTGAAATATAGGAAAACGCACTGTTAATCGCACCGGCAATAAATGTGCTAATGAGTCCTCCAAAGAAAATCACTTTCAACACAACCAAAATTGGCTCGGGTTCAACTCTATCGTATTGGTATAAAAAACGAAGCCAGATACCACCGCTGACAAGAACCGAAAGAACTATAATAAGATAATCCATTTTGATTCACACTGAGTTATTTTTCAAAAATGTCAAGCTGCAAAATAATTAGAGTTATGATTCTAAGAGAAATTTACTAATAACTCTTTGATAACTTTTCCGGATAAAGGCTTTGAAACAAACGCCTTCACAAGAGGATTATCAATCGATTTATTTTTATCAGTCAAGTCAATAGATGAGGAAATCATGTAGATAGTCATAAATTTAATTAGAATTTCATTGTGATCTTTTAATTCATCGAGAACATCCCATCCACTCATTTCTGGCATGTTGATATCTAAAAAGACTAGAGCAGGCATAGGGTCTGGAATAAAATATTTTCTTATAAAATCTATAGCAATATATGGGTCAGAGAAAGACTTTACTAGCGAATCTTTTGTATTGGCTCGGAAAATAGACTCATTGATAAAGTTATTAATTTCATCATCGTCTATCTGAATAATAATAGCTGGCTCGGTCATTTTATTGTACGGGCAAATCGATAGTAAACGTTGTTCCACGCTGTAATTCACTTTCTACTTTTATCTTTCCACCTAAAAGTTCCACTTGCGTTTTGGTCATATAGAGTCCAACTCCCTTCCCTTCAATATCAAGATGGAATCTCTTATACAATCCAAAAATCTTATCCGCATATTTTTTTAAATCAATACCTCTTCCATTGTCTTTAAAAATTAATTGAAATCGATTCTCTAATTTCTTTGATGTAATAGATATAATAGGTGGGATGCCTGACCTTGCATACTGAATGCTATTTGTGATCATATTGACAAATATGCTATACATGTAACCTTTTAGCGTTAACACTTCATCAAGTTCAGAAAAATCTATTTCGATATTTGCTTTCGAATCTTGAATTAAATTTTCAATACTAGTAATTACTGAATCAACGAGGGAAGAGAATCTTACCATTTGCTTTTCTTCTCTAATCTGTTTTCTGATTTGAAGAATATCACTTAAATCAGTAATCACTGTATCTAAGTTTTGTGATGCTTTGTATAGATTGTTTACAATTAGTTTTGTCGTTTCATTTTCAATTTGTGTATCTTTAAGCAAATTGGAAAGACCGAGTATGTTTGCTAGAGGAGCTCTCAAATTATGCGATACGATGTAAGAAAATTGTTCAAGGTCTTTATTTCTCTGAGCAAGACTAGATAATAGCCTTTCCCGTTCGATTTCTCTTTGCTTTCTTTCTGTAATCTCGGAGCATACAGCCATAAACCCTTGGTCATTTCCTGCTGGATCTTTTAGCGGAAAAATAGAAGTATCCAACCAAAATAATCTTCCTGATTTAGATTGATTTAAAATCTCGCCTCTCCATATGTTTCCATTCTTAACACCAACCCAGAGTGTTTCCAGCAAATCTACTGAGTTATAGGTAGGATTGAGTAGATTATAATGATTATCCGCTATTTCTTCTTTAGAATATTCACTCATCTTAGTGAAATTATCATTGGCTTCGATTATAATTCCTTTCTGGTTAGTTAAAATGACAATATTACTAAAATATAGAGCGTTCTTTAATCTCTCTTGAATATTTATCATTTGGCTGCGCTCGGATAAATCTCTTACGATTGTGCAAATTCTATCTTGGCCATTTGCAAGTTTAAAAGTGCTTGAATAGATTTCCGTTGGAAAAATTTCACCATTTTTTCGAATAGATTTGAATTGTCCTTGAAAGCTTCCTTTCTTGCTTATAATATCCAGGCTTACATCCATTTCTTCTTCATCGTCTAATGCAAATAAGCCTCTCAATGAAATGCTTTGTAATTCAGTTTCTGTGTATCCGAAGATATCTGTTGCAGCAAAATTAGTTTTTAATATCTCGCCACTTGGGTAAGTTATAATAATTGCATCTTTAATATTCTCATAAACGGACCTAAATAAGTCTTCGCTTTCTTTTAATTTAAGTCCTGATTCTTTTATGGAAGTTATATTTTGAAAAGTTCCAAATAGTTTTATTACTTTATCGTATACAGAAATAGGCTTGCAAGTTGCGCGAATCCAAAGAGACTTATCAGTATTTACCTTCGATAATAGTTCTAAATCAAATGCTTCTCCCATATTGAGTGTCTTTGCCATAGAATTTTGAAATATAACCTTGGCTTCGTCTGCAAAGAGTTTACTCATACTTTCTAACGAAAGGCGAAAGGAGTTGTCTAATCCAAAGACTTTAAAAGTTTCTTCAGTCCAGGAAAGCTCTTTTGTAATTGCATCAAATTGCCATCCACCAACACTCGCTGATTCCTGTGTTTCCTCTAAAAGATTTTTGTATTTTTTATTTTCAGTAATATCTCTAACTGAAGTAATCTTATAGCGTGTTCCATCTGTTTGGATTAATAAAGATGCTGACGCAAAAATATCAATAAGTGAGCCATCTTTTCTTTGCACCGTCCATTCAGTGGCTAACTCTTCGTTACCCTCAATAAATCTATCATGATGCTCTTTAAGTTCTTGTTTATAGTCAGCCGGTACGACTTTCGTGAAATGAAATCCAATCAATTCATCTCTGGTATATCCGTATAAGTCGCAATAGCCTTGATTTACATTTACGAAATGACCTTCCTTATCTGTTATGCAAATTCCAATCGAATTTGTTTCGAATACAGAAGCTAGCAGACGCTCTGATGTATTCAATTCACTTTGTAAATTTCTAAGATTTGTAATATCTAAAAAAGAAACAGAAACATTTTCAATAGAGTTTCCTTCTCTGATTGCAGGTGTGAGATTATAAATATAGCTAGAGACGGATTGATTTGCCTGAAGAATTTTTTGTTCACCGGTTCTATTATTTCCGCGTAATGCTTCTGAAAAACTTTCTCTAAAATTTTCTAGGTTCTCAGTAGAAATATAATCTAATATCGAATCTCCCATACGCAAAGATTTTCCGAAGAGCTGTTTAGAAGTTTCGTTTGCTTTTTCATTGTAAGTGATCACTCGATAAGTTTTATCAACTAGGAAAAAAGATTGTAACGTATTATCAAGAAGAGCCTTTTCATTTGCCTTTGCATTGATTAAAAGTCTATCTTTTTCTTCCAATTCTTCATTGACTGCCTTTAACTCAGAATAGGCAATTTGAATTTCCTCGTTAGTCGATTGCAATTCTTCATTAGAAGTTTCTAATTCTTCATTTGATGATTGCAACTCCTCGTTAGTTGATTGCATTTCCTCATTTAAAGATTGCAACTCTTCATTGGAAGTTTCCAATTCTTCAATGTAAGTTTGCAAATGCTCTTTAGTGGCTTGTAATTCATGCTCTAACTCGGTTATACGGGGATTTTCGTCGCGAATTGATTCTGAAAGGGAAACAATTGGAGCAAAATCTTCTGGGTCTTGCTTTTCAAAGATAACTAAAAATAAATCCTTTGTGCTTTCCGAAAATAAGAGAGGTTTAATTTTAATTCTGACATACTGTTGGGTTCCGTAAAAGGTAAATTTTAAAATTTCACTTCGCTGTTGGATTCTGTCTTTAATAGCTTTGGTTAAAATCGACCGAAGCTCAATTAGTAAATCTTTATGAACCAACTTGAAAATGTTTGCATTCATGGCTCCTTCCGAGAGCCCAATGTAAAGACCTGCATCGCCTGAAATTTCTTGTATATCAAGAGTATCATTGACCAGAAGATAGGGATATTCAAATGTATTGAAAATGGTTTCTTTTATGATTTCGGGTAACGTTTGCTCCATTTTCGGTTTTGGAGCAGCAGGATTGGAAAATATTTTAGAGGAGGGTCGATAAGTAGAAAATTGAACGGAGTGTAATTTGCCGCCACGCTTTCGATGAAAAATTTTCGATTTCCCATCTTCAGTTATAAATAAATCAGTGAATTGTCCCACTGTTTCTGACTTACCGAGGAACAAATAACCATTAGGCTTAAGTGCATAGTGGAAAAGCGGTATTATCTGCTTTTGTAAGTGGGAACCAAAATATATCAATAAGTTTCGACAACAAATTAAATCCAGTTTGAGAAACGGTGGATTACTAGTAAGGTCATGCTTCGAAAATAATACTAGAGATCTGACTGATTTTGAAAGCTCAAACTGATTTCCTTTCTTTGAGAAGAATTGATTGACTAAATCTTGAGGCATATCCTTAAGAGACTCCGCCGAATAAATTCCCTTGCGGGCAATCGAAATTGCCTTCTCATCTATGTCCGTAGCAAAAATTTGCACATTATAATTTGCAATTTTTTCCTTTAAGTTTTTACATAGCAAAATTGCAAGAGAATAGGCTTCTTCACCGGTTGCACATCCAGGTGCCCAAATACGAATTGGTTCGCCTTCTGGTTTAGAATTTAAAATCTTTAGAATTACTTTTTCGAATTCAGCAAAGGCTAGTGTATCACGAAAGAAACATGTAACCCCTATTAAGATCATATTGAATAATGAGTCTAATTCTTGCGGATTACGTTCAACGTATTCCAAGTATTCTTCAATTGAATTAATTTTTAAAGAGGATAATCTCTTCTGTAATCGACGTCCTATTGTTGCTGGCTTATAATTAGAAAAGTCAGTTCCCGTTCTTCGTGAAAGAAGCTTGAATATTGATTCCAGACTGTCTGCATCGTTCTCGATTGGACCTAGTTGAAGGTTACGCGGATAAGATTCGTTTTCTGCAATTTCAAATAACTCTTCTCCAATTTTATCAGGAGCTAAGACCATGTCAACGAGACCTGTTTCGATAGAAGCTAGCGGCATACCATTGTATTTCGCTGTTTGAGGCTCTTGAACAATCACCAAGCCTCCTGTCGATTTAATATGCCTTACTCCAATAGCTCCATCACTACCTGTGCCTGAGAGGATAATACCAATTACATTTTCTTTAAAATCTTCCGCTAGGGACTGAAATAAAACGTCCACAGATGGTTTTGGTCCGATTCCGCCTTTGGGTTTTTGGAGCCAGAGCTTTCCACCGCTCACACTAATTTCATTGTCCGGTGGAGTTATGTAGACGTTATTCGGCTCTATTGTATCACCGTTTCTAGCTTCGCTGACTAATAATTTAGTTTCACGACTTAAGAGCTGGACTAACATACTTTTATGTGTCGGGCTTAGGTGCTGGGCAACAATGAATGCAACATTGCGAAGACTATGCGGGAGATGAGATAGTAAGTCCTGTAATGCCTCAAGTCCACCCGCTGAAGATCCTATGCCAGCAATATAAAATATATTCTTAGATTTATCTGTCATTGTACATTTGGTTAAAAATTAGTTCTAGGTAGATTTTTTCAAGCCCTCGTATTTTTTCTTGTAAGATTGTATTAAAAGAAACGGCAGATTTTGAAAAGTAAAATTCGAGTTCAAAAAAATTAATTTTTTATAAAACAAAATTAATCTAATAACTGGCGGAAATGATTCGTGTGCACAGTCAAAATTAACTGATATTAAACACTATTCAATAGTTCTGTGTTCTGACTGAGAATGCCTTTCGAGTGCATTTTCAATTAACCAATCAAATACATCGTTCATTGGATAACCTGCATAAGCCGCTTGCTGCGGAATCAAACTTGTTTCAGTCATACCCGGTAATGTATTTGTTTCCAAAACATAGGATTGTCCATCTTGAATAATGAAATCAGTGCGCGAATAACCCTTGCATCCTAGAATCTTATGAGCAAGTAAGGCAGACTCTTGGATATTAGCTGTTAGCTCTTTCGAAATCCGTGCGGGAGTGATTTCATGCGATTTGCCTACAGAATATTTTGCCTCATAGTCAAAAAAATCATTCGATGGAACTATCTCCGTAGGGTGCAAGGAGAGGGCTTCAAAAGAATGCCCTGATTTTTTCTCTATAACCCCGCAAGAAACTTCAACGCCGGAAATATTTTCTTGAATAAGGACAGATTCTTCCTTATAAAATAATTCTTTAATCTTACTTGCTACTTCTAGTATGTTGTTTGCTTTACCTACACCGACACTTGAACCACCCATCGTAGGTTTAATGAAAACCGGAAAATTCAATTGGAAATTTTTAAGAAATCCTTCTCCAGAAAGATAAAAATCTTTTCGCATAACGTTTATAAAATTTGCTACTTTAAGTCCTGCCGAAAGAAAAAGATAATTTGCTCTTTCCTTGTCCATTGCAAGTGCAGAGGCTAATACACCGGAGCCGGTATATACAATTGAGTTCATTTGCAAGAAAGCCTGTAAAACACCATTTTCCCCTTCACCACCATGCAGACCAATGAATACAAGATCACATTCAAGATTGGATAAGGAAATTCCACTTGCGCTCAGTATTTTATTTTGATTCATAAATTGTTTTTTAAATTCTTCGCTTACTTCTTCGTGGGAAAAATTTTCAATAATAGTTTTTATGTCAGGAAGAATTGCGTTGCGGCTATTTGGAATTATCCAATTTCCTTCTTTGTCAATAAGAACAGGAGTTACGTCATATTTTTCTCTATCTAAAGTTGCATAGATGAAACTTGAACTCTTAAGGGAAATTTCATGCTCGGTAGATTTTCCACCGATAAGAAGTGCTACTTTAATCATAAATTATTTTCCTGCGATAGATTTTTTTTGATAGATAGTGTGTCCTAAGAATTTAAAATTCTCTGAGATTCCGAACATAGTTTCGGAGTGACCAATGATTAGAATTCCATCGTCCACTAGAATTCTTTCCATATGGCTAAAAATTCTTTGTTGAGTAGGCTTATCAAAGTATATAATAACATTTCTGCAGAAGATAATATCAATTTTCTCCTGAATAGGGTAAGGCTCTTCCAATAAATTAATTTTTTTAAAAATTAAAAGATCCTTTAGAACAGGCTTTGCAGTGAATTCCTTTTCTCGTTCAGTCTGCTTAGAAGTAAAGTATTTTATTTTGTATTCTTGCTTTACCGGTGTCATTCTTTCTTCTCGATAAGTTCCTCTCTGTGCAGTTTCAAGAACGTTAGTGTCTATATCTGATGCATATATCTTGATATCCCAACCAGGCTTACCAATAAAGTATTCGCACACTGTCATTGCTAAGGTGTATGGTTCTTCGCCCGTAGAAGAAGCGGATGACCAAATGCGAATTTTTTTTCTGCCTGTCAGCTTTGCCTTTTCTTCTAATTGAGGGAACGCCGTTGTCTTTAAGTATTCAAAATGATGATTCTCACGAAAGAAATCGGTTTTATTTGTTGTGATTCGATTTATAATTTCAGGAATCTCTGTACTTAGAAAAATTTTGTCATTTCGAAGTCTTGTTACATATTCAGCAAAAGTAGAAATTTGATTCTGTCTGAGGCGAATATTAAGCCGCGATTGTAACATGATTTTTTTATGAGGTGCAAGAGATATTCCTGTTTTTTCGTAAATGATGTCTTTAAGGAAATTAAACTCTCGGTCTTCGATATTGATGATGGAACTAAAAAAGTCAGTCACTTTGAGCCTCTTCATCTGCCCTGGGAGGGAATCGAACCCCCACTCACAGTTCCGAAGACTGTTGTTCTATCCGTTGAACTACCGGGGCAGTGAAATTTCAGTGAAATTGAAACTAGGATTTAAGGCAACAATTTTATTCACTTAACACGAAAAGCGCAAGCTTTGCAAATAAATTCGGACGAAAAAGAATTCGATTTTTATCACTGAAAAATGCTGTGTCTTCGATTTTGAATTTTTGCACAATGCAAAACTCCTCAAAATCTGTAATGGAAAGAAAATGTAAATTGGGTGTATTGTACCATCTATAAGGTAGATTGTCGGTTACTGGTGTTATGCCTCTAAATAATATTTGAAGGCGATTTTTCCAATGAGCAAAATTAGGAAAAACAACAATTACTTTTTTACCAATTCGTAAACAGTCTTTTATTATATTTCCGGGATTATGCGTTTCTTGAATGGTTTGATTTAGAATCACATAATCAAAACTTTTTTTTATATGATGTTTTAATCCTTCGTCTAAGTCACCGTGGTGCACTATGACTCCGCGCTCAATGCATTTATAAATACAATCTTCATTTTTTTCAATGCCTTGTCCGCGAACTCCTTTCTTTTTTAATAAATAAAGAAGATCTCCATCACCACAGCCAAGGTCTAACACGCGGTAGCCGGTAGGTATTAAGTCAAGTATGTATTGAAAGTCAGGTCGTAAAATTGATACTGTCATAGCATTAGATTTCATAAAAGATCGAAAAATTTTGAGCAAATTCTAAAAAATGGTGAATGAGATGATGCTGTTCTGGATTTGGAACTAAAAAGGAATCGTGTCCCTTGGAAAAATTCACTTCACAATAAGTCACTGGAATTGCATTTACTTCGAGAGATTTAACAATTTCTCGACTTTGGTAGGGAGGGTATAACCAATCGGAACTAAATGCAATAATTAAAAAATTTGCCTTTGCTCGCGACAAATTAAGAGTTAACTCTTCACCTCTTCCAAGACTAAAATGATCGAGTGCTTTTGTAACATAGATATAGGAATTTGCATCGAACCGATCTACAAAGGTCTCCCCTTGGTAAATTAAATAACTTCCAACTGCGAAGTCCGTGTTCTTGATATTTCCACGTGGAGGTTTACGACCAAATTTCTCACGCATTAAATCATCTGAAAGGTAAGTAACATGACCAACCATTCGAGCAAGTGCCAGACCTTTCTTTGGAGGATTATCACCGTATTCCCCATCATTCCAATTTGGATCGGAAAGAATTGCCTGTCTTCCTACTTCGTTAAATGCAATTTGCTGCGCACTATGCTCGGAGGTAGAGGCTAATATAATACAATTTTTTATAACATCGGGATAACTAACACTCCACTGCAATGCTTGCATTCCTCCCATAGAGCCACCGGCTACGCAGAATAATTCGCTAATTCCAAAGAAATTTAAAAGTAATCTTTGTGCGTTGACCATATCCAAAATGGATACAAAAGGAAATGTGGAGCCGTAAGGTTTATTGGTCTTGGGGTTAATGCTTGTTGGCCCCGAGCTTCCATTGCAACCACCGATGACGTTAGTGGAAATGATAAAGTATTTATTAGTGTCAAACGCTTTGCCGGGACCGATATATTCATCCCACCAACCAGTTTTTTCCGTGCCTTCATGAAATCCAGCAGCGTGAGCATTGCCTGAAAGCGCATGGCAAACTAAAATAGCATTTGTTCTACTTGGGTTCAGAATTCCGTAAGTCTCGTAAGCAATTTCAAGCGGACTAATGATGGCTCCATTCTCTAGAGTTAGATCAGGCAACTTTGCAATTTCTGTGCGAACAATTCCAACGGAATTCTTATTAAACATAGATTACACTTTTTTTAAAGCTTCGTCTAAGTCGACGATTAAATCGTCTATATGTTCTAGACCAACAGAGAGTCGGATAAAATCAGGAGTAACCCCCGCTGACTTTTGTTCTTCCTCTGTTAATTGTTGGTGTGTCGTAGATGCAGGATGAATTGCTAACGATTTTGCATCTCCTACGTTTGCAAGAAGAGAAAAAATTTCTAAACTGTCAATGAATTTCTTTGCTTCTGTAACGCCGCCTTTTACTCCAAAGCCAATGATCGCGCCGAAAAGATTTTTCTTGTGATATTTTTTAGCAAGGGAATAATTTTTATCTGATGAGAGTCCTGGATAATTTACCCAAGTTACTTTTGGATGTTTGCTTAAAAATTCTGCCACTTTTAATGCGTTAGACGAATGACGTTCCATGCGAATTGGTAAAGTTTCCACACCCTGTAAAATTTGCCAAGCATTGAAAGGAGAAATCGCAGGCCCTAAATCTCGGAGACCTTGCACACGTGCTTTGATGATGTAAGCAATATTAGCCCCACCAAATGGTTCAAATTTTCCAAATACATCCCAGTATTTTAATCCATGATAGCTTGGATCTGGCTCTGTAAAGTTTTTAAATTTTCCGTTTCCATAATTAAAATTTCCTGAATCAATTATGATACCACCGAGTGAAGTTCCATGTCCTCCCAGAAATTTTGTAAGGGAATGAACAACAATATCTGCACCGTGTTCAATTGGATTTACTAAAAACGGAGAAGGAAGTGTGTTATCTACTATAAACGGAACTCCGTTGTCATGAGCAATCTTTGCAATTGCTTCTAAGTCGAGAGTGTCGAGCTTCGGATTACCAAGAGTTTCCGCATACACAGCGCGAGTTTTATCGTTGAAATATTTTTTAAAATTATTTGGATCAGATGGATCTGCGAAATGAACTTTGATTCCCATTTTTGGAAAAGTGTAATGGAGTAGGTTATATGTTCCACCATATAACGAAGAAGAAGCAATGATTTCTTGTCCTGCTTCCACAATATTTAATAAGGCAAGCGTCTCTGCTGATTGACCAGATGCTGTGGCTAATGCTGCTATGCCGCCTTCGAGTTCTGCAACTCTTTTTTCCAGAACATCAGTCGTTGGGTTCATTAGACGAGTATAAATATTTCCAAATTCTTGGAGTCCGAAAAGTCGAGCCGCATGATCTGTATCATTGAATACGTAAGAAGTAGTCTGGTAGATTGGAACTGCTCTTGAGGTAGTTGCCGGATCTCCCTTGGTATAACCTGCGTGTAGCGCGATTGTTTCGGGTTTGAATTGTCTTGCCATAAAAAAGCTCCTATTTTTAAAACATAGTTTAGTGAAATTAAATACAATAAAACGAACCCTTTTAATTTCGTCAAATAGTTTATTCTAATAAGTTGGAAGTTGGCGTCGTTATATTGGAATGTTTTCGACGATTACCACCAATAAACACTGATAAAATATTGAGGATTATTTTATCAGTGTTTATCTGTGTTCCAACTCAATGCGGCTTCTTGGGGCGCAGCATAATGTGGTCAAAAATCCTTTAGCTGAAAGCAGTGGGTTTGCTCCGGCAGGGGTTTTATGAATAATAACGGTAAACCACTATTACCCGCAACCACCCATTGCTGCTTTTTTCTTTTGTAGCTTAACTTTCTTAATGAACTCTATTTGATGAGAATTATTCCCGTGAGATATTTCGGGTATCGAAGAATTAAATTCCAAGCCAACAGTCTTAAAAAATTCATAGTCTAATGACTCTTCTTCCCGTTCAGGCTTTTTTTTCATAGCTATATCTTCTGGCAAAGGAAAATATTTTAGCCATTCATTTACTCCACCTTCTAGAATGTAAATGTTTAGCACTCCTTGCGCCTTCAGTAATTTCCAAGCTAAAGTAGAATCCTTTTCTTTATTAGATAAAACAACAATGACAGTATTTGAACCGATCCTGCTCAATTCGTCTGCAAATTTGGGCGATCTGACTGTTTGAAAATCTACTCTATCAGCATCTCTTAAATGAAATAAATTATAATCACTTTCATTTCGAACATCCAAAACTTTTAGATACAATTGACGGTCATGCATTAATTCTCTTAACTCACCCGGATGAATGTATACCTCTCTTTTAAGTAAGAAGGGTTCATTTTTTGCAGAAACATATTGCCACTTCTTATCAGCGTCTGGTTGTCCAAGAAATGCAACTGTTAATGCAAAGAAAAGCAAAATAGAGGCTGCGATCATATTCTTAGAATTCGTTGGAATTAAGTTAATTTCTTTCCATGGAATGTTTTGTCCAAAAACTTTTTCTCCTATTTCAGCCCAGTAAAAAGCGATGATTGCCACAAGGATGACGGCTACTACCATTACTCCAATACTAGTTCCAAAAAGATCGGATAATAGATAACGTTCTTTTACTCCAGACTCCCAAAATTCTTCAAAAAAACCAACAGTCTCTCCAAAAAATCCCACTCCAATTAGAACTCCAATTAGAAATAGTAGTCCATCTAATTTCAGTGTAGAAGTTGCGACAAGGGAAGTGCCCGGACAAAATCCACCGATAATGAAACCTACACCCATGATTAGCCCACCTATAATTCCCGGCATAAGATAAGTTGGATTTACCCATATTCCTTTAAAATCAATCAGTCCAAGCGAAGAACTCAAGAATATTAGTACTAGCGCAACAATGATAGCAGTAAACATTACCTTTAAGACTCTCATCTCTTTGAAATAGAATTGGGCAGCTAGTTTTCGAGAATCTCCAAAACCGGACATTTCTAAAACACCGCCAAATCCAATACCAATCAAGAAAAAAACAAAATATCCCCAATACTTTCCTAATAATGAAATAATATCAAATGGTCCCATAGTTTTCTCCTAATTCCATACCTTTCTTACGAAATAGGCAATCGCATATCCACCAGCAAAGACAGCCAGCATAAATGCCCAACTTCCAACAGAAAGCACAGCGCCACCACTCAGTGCTTGCCCTGAAGTACAACCTCTAGCCATTCTTGCCCCATAACCCATAATGATTCCGCCAATTACTGCTAAAACCAATCTTTTCTGATTGGAGATTTGAGAACCTTTACGAATTTCCAATTTCACTCTTTTAAAAAAAAGACCTGATATTAGACCACCAACAAAAGTTCCGAATAACATAAATAGTCCACTATGATCTAATGGATTCAAATTCCCACCGCCCATATGAGCAAGGTAGGCAACTCTATCAACATGGTTACTCGCAAATACATCTAATATTGCTACTTGAATGCGATTGATTGCGCCTGACGCACCCAATCCATTTCCAGTTATATAATAAGCCAAAAAAAGTACAATGCCAAGGAGTGTTCCGCCAAGGTAAGGGTTAATATAATTTTCTTCTCTTTGTTCCATAGTTTTCTCCATGATTAACTTCTATTTGAATCTATTTTTTTTACATCTTCAAATCCAATTACCATTGCCTTGATATTCGATGTCCATGTATGACCCGTTGTAGTAAGGTAAACATGTATACATAAAAAAGACAAAAACATCCAAGATCCTAATGTATGAATGGGGGCTAATATAGAAAGTCCACCGAGGAAATTTAGAATTCCAGGAAGTCTTTCTTCGCCCCAAATCAAAAGTCCAGTTATTACCTGAATAGGTAATAGTAAATTTAAAATTGCAAGATAGGTGATCTGTTGAAGTGGGTTGAGTTTTCTTTCTTTCGTTTTTTCAAGCGGATGGGATGCACCATTAAATATTCCATGCGTATAATATCGAATTTGCGCAATGCTATCATTCCAAAAACTTTTATAGGGCGGAAAATACTGTTTAATCTCAGAACTGGCAACATGGTAGAAAAAGGATAAAAATGCATTTACAATTAAAATAAAAGCCAGGATATTATGAGCATAGACTGCAACAGTTAAACTTAAAAAAGGAATTGAATCTGGAAAGTGAATTTCAATTCCTGTGATAAGTAAAAAAATGATTCCTAAAGCAGAGGTCCAATGCCAGAGTCTTTCATAAAATGAATACATATATACCTGTTTCATTTCTTCATGAGTAGATACTATTTCCCTTGCTTTAAGAATTCTATATCCGCTGTGCAAGCCAATTCCCAAGACTGTAAGTCCGAATAGAAATAGACCTAAATAATCTATCCATTTTTGTTTTACGTATCCAAAAACATAGAATCCTGCATTCTCAATTTTAGCTTCTGCAAAAAATCTATCTTTATCTTGCTTAATGAAAAGAATATTTTCTGCCAATTTAGAATCCTCTGCTATTTTTGGGAAATTCCTACCTGGGAGGTGCTCTCCAATAAATATATCTGTGGATAATTTAGATTCGCTGCTATGACAACTAGAACAGTCTTTGGTTACAGAGTCACCACGCAATATTCCATGCACTACAGGGAATACTCCAATTTCACCTCTAATTTCCAATTCATCGTTTAATAATGACTGCAATTGATTTTTGATATATTCATATTTTTCCTGCTTATCTAACACCCATTCAACGCCTTCAATATTTCCATTTTTATTTTGATCGAATAAATCTTTTAGCTTTGTATTCTCTGTTTGATTTTTAGAATTCAAAATAGTTTTCAAAGAATCTATAGATATTTTCTGATTTGATTTTTTGGAAACCCAATTCCATTCAGTTACAAAATTGTAGGGTTTAAGTTTTTCATTTTGAGGCAGTAAAAACGGGGAATACCCTTTGATGTATTCTACATTGATAGATTTTTGAGGATAACCATCGATATTTCTAAATTTATAAATTGGACTCGCAAGCTCTGTAAGGACTGTGTTATCAATTTCTAATAAAGCTGGTCCTTTGATTAAGGGAACATGACAACTCTGACAGGCAACGCGTTCCATGTGTTTTTTCTTATACGGAATCATCTCATGTATCAACAATGGATTATGACAGTTAGAACATTCCGAGGTGGTAAGATTATGATCTGGTCGAGTTAGAAAAGAAGCCAGACTCGTAGTTCTTGGATCTTGAATTAAATGTTTTAATTCATTGTCTTTCTTAGGCATCATTTTTTTGGGATTGTTTGATGCAAAATGACAATCTACACAGTGAACTCTTCTGTCTGCATGAATATCCCACGCATAATCAGTAGTATCCTTATTTTCCAGATTCAAAAATGACGATTGGATTTTTTGATGAGAAATAATTTCTCCGGTTCGTTTCGTTTGTTCATATTTTCCAGGAGTAAAGAAATCTGATGGAAATACAATCGGCTTGTCTCCCTGATGAATAAGCCCATGACAGGAATTGCAATTCTCATTTTCTGGACTGCGAATAGTAAGATATTCTCTCATTAATTCTCCAGATGAATTGATTTGACTCGGTTTCCAATTTATCTTTCCATTTTCAAAGTGGCATTGAATACAATCTACTTGAATCGTTTTGTTTACGTGGTGACTGTTTTTAGATATGTATTCTGTGTCATGACATTTGCTACAAGTTTGATCTGTAGAAATTTGACCATTGGATGATCTTACATTTATTCCATTTTTATCTAACAAAGGAATAAGAGGATGAAGTTTACTTGACTGAGCTTCTTTTTCAAATGAGAAGAACATTGCAGTAAAGACTACCAAGATTGCCATATAACGGTTCATAATTTCTCCTACTTTCCTTTTACATTGGATAGATCACGTCCACCAATGATGGCAGGGTCATTATCATATCCAAGTGATTTCCAATCCATTCTCGAAGAGTTCCCATGACAATCATTGCAACTCAAACTATCTTTTGCTGAGCTTACCATATGAGAGAGTGGCCAAAACATTTGAGTGTCGGTAAATCCATATTCACCGCTGTATTCGCTTTTATTCTCCTTGGCTCCTAGTCGAATTGCTTTATCCCAATTAAACTCTTTCCAATAGCCTCCTTCTCCTGATGTTACAACGGGTAAAAGAATATTTAGTTTTTTATCATAGGGTTGTGTTGCTTTGTGAATTTTAAATGGCCAGATTTTTGCATTTTTATCATTCTTATTTCCTTGCGGATAATTGATATTATTCATTTTGCCTGGTTCAATTTTATCACCTTGCAGATATCTATCTACCTTTAAATTAAACCAATAGTATTCTGGTTTAAGATTCATAGCATAAGTAAATTCGCCTTTGATTTTTAAATATTCATGGATACTTTCTTTTCTGTTAAGGTCTCCCGCCTTTGACCAATCCCATGTCATTTTCGTTGGAGTTCGTTTTGCATAGTTTGGGATATGACAGGTTTGGCAGGCGATTGATTTTGTATGAGCATTGATTCTTTCATTTTTGTGAACATTTTCTTGATGACAGTTGCTACAATCAACTTGGTTTTTCTCTTCAATGGATACAGAAAATGCTGTGCCTGGAACTAGATGGTCTTTTGTTTTATGGCAATCAATACATAGCATTTTGTGTTTTCCCATGTGCACATCGACTTTTTCAACTGCATTGATGAGACTATCATCTAGATCCCCATGCTTAACTGCCATTCCACCTCCACCAGAAAAATGACACATTCCACAATTATCCCTTTTAGGATATCCTACACCCCTTGCCACAGCCAATAAATTCACATCTTTACTGGGCATACCCGCTAAGTCCTTGGTATATGTACCAGTCCAATCGTGACAAATAAGGCAATCTACATTTTCCGATTTTTTAAAATCAAAAGAATGATCCTCCCAACCATAGCCTGCATGGCATTTAGTACAGGAAGGCCAGTTTCCGGTCACATTGATACAAAAGTTATTGATGAGATTTTTCTTACCAATTGTAAGAATACTTGCCTCTTTTCTTGAACTCTTACTAGATCTAAGCCATGTCCAATGCGAGGTTTTCATTACATTTTCAGCAGATTTTGGATGGCAATTGATACAAGCTTTGGTTACTTCCTGTGGTGAGGAAAAGCCCAATGTTGCATTTTCCTCAAAATACATGGAATGGCTAAAGTGAATTCTTGTTGGTTTTTCAAAATTGCTGATGGGTTTATGCTTGCTTACCCCCCCAGGCCAAAAAAGAATAAAAGAAGCTGTGAAAATTATTATTGTTAAGATAATACCAAAAAACCAGTTTTTATTGCCTAATCGCATGATTCACCTAACTTTAAAAAGCTATTTTAAATAAAGTAAATAATCATTAAAAGATTCTTTATTCAATTTTATACACGATAAGTAATTATACAATACCCTGTATGGTATATATTATATTTAAAACATCCCTAGAAAAGCAAGTCATTAAAAAAGAAAGTTCACGCAAAGACGCGGAGACGCAAAGAGAAGAGGGTAATTTATCCGTGTCCAACCGTGGTAATCTTTATTTATTTGACAAAAATAACAATTGTTCATATAATGACATTAGTTCATAAAGAGGGCAAAATGTCAAACAACACTTACAGGCAGATTTATAAATGGGGCGATCCTAAAAAAGAGGAGAAATTAAACCACCATGCAGCGGAATTTCTCGAAAAATCCTTTGGAATCAAAGAAAGTCCAAAACCGCAATTGCCAGGCGATACAGATATTGCCCTGAAAAGAAAGAAAACTCTACCTGCTAAGATTACAAACAAACTGAAAGCAATTGTGGGAGAGAATAATTTCTTCGACTCTGATTTCGAAAGAGCGCGTCATGGGATTGGAAGATTTTATATGGAAATTCTTCAAGCGAGAATGGGCAATGTAGAAAATCCTCCTGATGCAGTTGTATGCCCTAGAACGCAGGAAGAAGTTTTGCAAATAGTGAAACTTTGCAATGAGTGGAAAATTCCGATTATCCCCTTTGCCGGAAATTCTTCCGTAACGAAAGCATTGCAAGCTCCTAAGGGTGGAGTCTCCCTTGATTTAAAAAATCTAAATAAAATTCTTGAGCTAAATGAGACTAACACAACCGTAACCGCTGAGGCTGGAGTGTTTGGGCCCGTATTAGAAAAATTTCTAAATGACAGAGGCTATACCTGTGGACATTTTCCACAATCCTTTGAATTTTCTACTGTGGGTGGTTGGGTTGCTGCTAAAGGAGCAGGGCAGGCTTCCACCGGTTACGGCAAAATGGAAGATATCGCTCTTGCGGTTACTGTTGTTACCCCCGAAGGAATTATAGAAACAAAGCCTTACCCTGCTGCGTCTATCGGTCCTGATATTTTCAAATTCTTTTTAGGCTCAGAGGGGATACTCGGTGTAATCACAAAAGTTACTTTAAAAGTTAGAAAGTATAAAGCGGAAGATTCCTCCATGACTTCTTTTATCTTTCCTGATTTTGAATCTGGTTGCAAAGCGATGCGCGAAATTATGCAGGGTGGTTTTGGAAAGCCTCATTTCTTTCGACTCCAAGATCCAGAAGAGACTGATATCTCTTTTAGAATGTCTGGTAAAGAAGGAAGTATTTCTGATAAGTTCTTAAAGTTAATTCGCTATTATCCGATGAAGCGTTGTTTGATGTATGTAATTATTGACGGAGATCCCGACTACACGAAATTTCTTTTGAAGAAAGTTAGAAAAGTAGCTAAAAGAAATAAAGCTTTCGAAACAGGAAAATCTGTAGTGAATAAATGGTTGGAGCAAAGATATTCGAGTGCCTATCTACGGGACTCTTTAATGGACCAAGGCGTTATGATTGATACCCTCGAAACTGCGGTTACTTGGGATAATCTCCTCGGACTTTGGAAAGCGGCTCGTGACTATGTAAAACAAAAACAAAACACACTTTCCCTTGTGCATATCTCTCATGCTTATGAAAATGGAGCTAATCTTTATTTCATATTTATGTGTCCAATGGATGCAAAAGATGAAGTAGGCGAATTTAACAAATTTCATAAAGGGCTAATAGAAGTTATTCATAAAAACAATGGTTCCCTCTCACATCATCACGGTATAGGTCGATTAACCTCTCATTTGATGAAAGAAGAAGTCGGTGAACTCGGATTAAAGACATTGCAAGCACTTAAAGACTCTCTTGACCCAAATGGAATTATGAACCCGGGAGGCACACTTGGTCTCAAATGAAATAAAATCAAAAGTGCAATCTCGCAAAGAAAGAGAATTTATTAAGCGTGGAGAAGAGATTTTGGAAACAGCCAAATCCCTTTTTAAAAAACAAAATCCAGTTCTAGTCAGTATGGATATGATTGCAAATGAAGTAGGAATTGGCAGAGGAACACTCTATTTGCATTACAAAGGCAAAGATGAACTCATGATGCGAATTGTTTTAAATCGTCATATCGAATTATTGAGTGAATTGGAAAATATTGATTTAAAACTTTCAGCAGAGGATTTGGCACGAAAAACAGTAAGAGTCTATTTAGAGCATAATATCAATTCGCCACAAGACTATCTCATGCAAAAAAAATGCGAAGAGAATATTATAAAAGAAAATGTAGGCGAAGAAATTTTACAGGAAGTAGAAGAGGAAAGACTAAAGCGAATGGCTATCATGGAGAAAATCTTTCTCAGGTTAAAAGAGGAAGGAAAGATTCGAGATATCCCGCCTTATCTTCTTGCGGGGGCTACCTGGGGCATGTTAAAAGGGGCACTAGATGTAATTGTAAGTGGGTATTTTAAACAAGAAATTGCAGATGAAGAAATGTTTTTTGCACTGGTTGAAAATCTTTTATTTTACGGACTTTTCAAATCA
>Ga0209277_10000250_pt1 | contig 28544 bp, 24 predicted proteins | sample JI81AbrownDNA_FD_187503 | JGI IMG/M metagenome (GOLD analysis project Ga0209277, IMG submission 187503) | Wastewater effluent complex algal communities from Wisconsin, to seasonally profile nutrient transformation and Carbon sequestration -... | ecosystem: Engineered > WWTP > Effluent > Algae... | reverse complement strand
AAGACCAAGCGCTACATGCACAACTACAACTTCCCGCCCTACTCCACCGGTGAAACCGGCCGGGTCGGGTCGCCGAAGCGGCGCGAGATCGGTCACGGGGCGCTCGCCGAGCGTGCGCTGGTGCCGGTGCTGCCCAAGCGCGAGGAGTTCCCCTACGCGATCCGCCAGGTGTCCGAGGCGCTCGGCTCCAACGGCTCCACGTCGATGGGTTCGGTCTGCGCGTCCACCCTGGCGCTGCTCAACGCGGGTGTGCCGCTGAAGGCTCCCGTGGCGGGCATCGCGATGGGCCTGATGAGCGACGAGATCGACGGCCAGATGCGCTATGTCGCCCTGACCGACATTCTGGGCGCTGAGGACGCACTGGGCGACATGGACTTCAAGGTCGCCGGCACCCGTGACTTCGTCACCGCGCTGCAGCTCGACACCAAGCTCGAAGGCATTCCGGCCGAGGTGCTGGCCGGCGCGCTGTTGCAGGCACGCGACGCCCGGCACACGCTGCTGGACGTCATGGGTGAGGCCATCGACGTGCCCGACGAGATGTCGCCGTTCGCTCCGCGGATCATCAGCATCAAGATCCCGGTCGACAAGATCGGTGAGGTGATCGGCCCCAAGGGCAAGATGATCAACCAGATCCAGGACGACACCGGCGCCAACATCTCCATCGAGGACGACGGCACGATCTACATCGGTGCCGACAACGGTGAAGCCGCCGACGCCGCCCGATCGATGATCAACGCGATCGCCAACCCGACCATGCCCGAGCGCGGCGAGCGCTACCTCGGCACGGTCGTGAAGGTGATGAACTTCGGTGCGTTCGTCTCGCTGCTGCCCGGCAAGGACGGCCTGCTGCACGTCACGAAGCTCCGCGCGCTGAACAACGGCCAGCGCGTCGAGAACGTCGAGGACGTGGTCAGCGTCGGCCAGAAGATCCAGGTCGAGATCTCCGACATCGACGATCGCGGCAAGTTGTCGTTGATCCCGGTCGTCGAAGACAAGGTCGACGCCTGAGGCGAACCCCGCAGTCGATCGATCCCGTCACCTCTCGAGGTGGCGGGATCGTCCTGTCGTGGGCCGGATCGCCGGCCGGCCAAGGCTCACTTCGCGGGCGAGTTGCCCTGTGGCCAGGGGGAATGTCCTATGCTCTGACACGTCGGGGGACGCCATGAATGGAGGCCGTCCTGTCCGCCCAACAACACCCCCGAACCCGCGTGCCGGACCCGTCCGACGGGCCCGCCGACACGCGCCCTCCGGCGAAGCAGCAGCCTGAGTCGCAAGGTCCTGCCGGCCTGGTACGCTCCATGCTGCGCACGCGCACCAGTCGCGCAGCCGTCCGGCCCAACACGCGCCTCGCCGCCTGGACGGCCGGCTTGCGGCCGATGACGATCGAGACCGATCGGTCACGCATGCTGGCCCAGCTCGGCGTGGTGATCGCCATCACCAGCCTGGTCATCTACATCACCTGGCGCATCCTCTTCACCATGCCGCTGTCGGGCTGGAACCTTGCTGTCGCGTGGTTCCTGGTCGTCTTCGAGGCCTTTCCGGTGATCGGCCTCACCCTGCGGGCCGTCACCATGTGGAACCTCGACTGCGCCGTGCCGGCGCCCGTGACCGAGGCTGTCACGGGACTGCGTGCCGTGGTCTTCATTCCGACCTACAACGAACCCGTCGAGGTGATCGCTCCGACCATCGCCGCTGCCAGCGTGCTCGAACCCGCCCACGAAACCTGGGTGCTGGACGACGGCGATCGTCCCTGGGTGCGGGAACTCTGCGACTCCTACGGCGTGCGTTACGTGCGGCGCGACGAGCACACCCACGCCAAGGCCGGCAACATGAACCACGCCCTCGACCTGATGTACGCGGAAGCGGAGTCAGGTGCGGAACCGATCGACATCGTGGCTGTGCTCGACTGCGACCATGTGCCGCTGCCGCACTTTCTCACCGCGACGCTGGGCTGGTTCCACGACCCGAAGCTGGCCCTGGTGCAGGGCCCGCAGACGTACTACAACTCGGGCGCGTTCGACGACGACGGTGACACCGGCGACCAGGGCGTGTTCTTCCACGTCCAGCTGCCGGCCCGGCACTGGGACGGCGCCGGACCGTTCTGGTGCGGCTCCACCTCGCTGATCCGGGTCAGTGCACTGCGGGAGGTGGGCGGCATCTCGACCGAGACCATCGTCGAAGACATGCACACCACCCTGAAGCTGATCCGGGGCGGCTGGAAGACCGCTTACCATCACCAGGTGCTGGCCCTCGGCCTCGCCCCCGACACCCCCGAGCAGTACCTGTTGCAGCGCCGGCGGTGGGGCATGGGCTCCATGCAGGTGCTCGTGCACGAGCGTCTCTGGGCGGCCAAGAAGTGGCTGTCGTGGCGCAACTTCTACGAGTACCTGAACGGCACGGTCTGGTGGCTCGAAGGTATCTGGACGGTCTGCGGCTTCCTGATCCCGGCGTTCGTCATCCTGTCCGGTGCACAGGTCTCGACCGCCGACCCGTTGTTCTTCCTGTTGGTGTTCTCGGTGATGATCGTGATCCGGCTCTGGGGTGTGCGACGCCTGTTCCGCCAACACATGCAGTGGAGTAGCGCGTTCGCCCTGCGCGTGCTGCGGATTCCCGTCGGAATCGCCTGCCTGTGGTGGCTGGTCACCCGGCGCGCGCTCGCGTTCGAAGTGACGCCGAAGGCAGGTGCCAACGAGCGAACCCGTGGCCAGGTACCACGTGTGCTGTGGATCCTGCTCGCCTTCGTCGGACTGCTCGGCCTGTACGGACTGATCGGCGCCACCGGCATCGCGCCCTGGCACACGTCGCCGGTCGGCACCGCCGTGTCGTCGGTCTGGCTGCTGTTGGCCGGAGTGGTGCTGCTGATGGGCATCCGGCGGTTGCACGCGGAGCAGTTCGCCACCTCGCGGCGCAACGCGCACCGGGTGCCGGTTCGGGCGCGGGTCAACGTGAACGACGCCGAGGGCGAGTTGTGGGACATCTCGGTCGGTGGTGCTGCGGTGCTGGTGCCGAAGGGCCTCATTCCGCCGGCCTCCGGCATCGAGCTGAACCTGCCCGGGCTCGACACTGCGGTGCCGTTGGAGACCGTACGGGTGACCAGCGGCGAGGGTGAGCGCGAAACCGCGTCCTTCCGGGTGCGGTTCGGCGACTGGGAGGCCTACCGCGCGCTGTCGCTGTGGCTGTTCCACACCCCGCCCGGCGTGGTGGACGGGCTTCCCGACGGCGTGCCGGCGGTGGCTCTTCGCACCGGCTCCCGGCGCAACCGGGTGCCCAGCCTCGTCGCCCAGTACGGACCGGGACAACTGCGCCCCGAGTTGGACAGCCCCGCCCGCAATGACTGACCCGGCTTCCGGCGCCCCCACGGCGGGATCTGATCGATTGCGTTCGCGCGCCTGGTGGATCCTGCTCGCCGCGGGGGCAGTGGGCATCGTCGTCAGCCGGCTGGTGCCGGACGGTATACCGCGCGCGATCACTTTTCAGTTGTTCGGGTTGGTCGCGGTGGCAGGCATCCTGGTGGGCATTCGGATGCATCGGCCGGCCCAGGCCCTGCCCTGGTACCTGATGGCGCTGGGCCAGTTGACCTGGTCGATCGCCGACACCGTGGCAGCGATCGACAGCGAGTTGCTCGGCAACGACAACTTTCCGACTCCGGCCGACGCCATCTACCTGCTCGGCTACCCGATCGTGGCCTTCGGTCTGCTGCTGTTCGATCGCGAACGTGCCCGACGCGGGCTCGCGGGCCGACTGGACAGCGCGATCCTGGTGGTCGCGCTCGGACTGCTGACCTGGGTGCTGCTGGCGCAGCCGACTCTCGAGACCTTGGACGTCTCTACGGCGGCGGCCGTGGTCAGCCTGGCGTACCCGGTTGCAGATGTGCTGCTCGCCGCCATTCTGATCCGACTGGTCACGACACCGTTGGCGCGCACGACCTCGTTCCGGTTGCTGTGCTCGGCGGTGGCCCTGCTGCTGGTGGCGGACGTGCTCGCGTCGGCTTTCGAGCAGCTCACCTGGTCTTCCAGTGATCGGCTGGAGGCGTTCTGGATGGCCTCGTATCTGCTCTGGGCCGCAGCCGCCCTGCATCCCTCGATGGCGCCGGCCTCGCGGTCCGTTGCCGAGCCCGACCGGTCGTTCACCCGCACCGGCCTGGCCGCCCTGGCCCTGGCTCTCGCCGTGCCCGGTGGGCTCTTGGCCGTCAACGCACTGACCGGTCGGGCGATCGATGTCTGGCCGATCGTGGTCGGGTCGGCCCTGATCGGCGGGCTCGTGATGGCTCGGATCGGGGTGGCCGCCCGCAAGATGCAAGAAACGCAGGCCGAGCGGGAACAGGCGCTGATCGCACTGAATCACCAGGCAACCCACGATCCGCTCACCGGACTGCCCAACCGCGCCCGCGCGATCGAGGTGATGCGCATGGCCCTGAACCGGGCCAGGCGCGCGGGCAACATCATCGGGCTGCTGTTCATCGACCTCGACGGATTCAAACAGGTCAACGACACCCTCGGTCACGCCGCCGGCGACGAAGTGCTCGCCACTGCCGGAACCCGCATGCAGAAGAGCGTGCGCGAAGGTGACGTGGTGGCCCGGCTGGGTGGCGACGAGTTCGTCGTACTTCTGGAGCCGGTGGACGACGAGTTGAGCGCGGTGCGGGTCGCCGAACGGCTGGTCGCCGATCTGGCCGAACCCATTCAGCTGAGCACCGGTCGCCAGGCCCGGATCGGCGCCAGCATCGGCGTGGCGATCAACAGCGACGCCACCATCGACCCCGACCGCCTGCTGCAGGAGGCCGACCATGCGGTCTTCCGGGCCAAGGCAGGAGGCCGGGGCCGGGTGGAGGTCTTCGCCCCGTCGTTGCGCGCGGAGGTGGAGCGGCGAGCCGCGGTCGAGGCGGCCGTGGTGGGTGCCCTGCGCCAAGGGACGGCGTCGGTCCGGACCCGTCCGATCGTCGACCTGCGCTCCGACCAGCCGGTCGGGGAGCAGTTGGAGGTTGCGGTGCCGGGGCCGGACGGGCAGTCCTGGCCACGGGTCGACCTACTGCCGCTGACCCGCGGCACCGACAAGCTGTGCGACCTGGACAGCTGGGTGTTGCGCACCGGTGTGCTCACCCGACCCGGCGACGGCCTGATGTTGGTGCCGGTGACCGGACGGCACCTCGGTCAGGGCACGATCGTCGCCGACGTGACCGCTGCACTGGATGCCGGCCTGCCGCCCCGTCGGCTGATGCTGCTGGTGCCCACCGACGAGGTGACTGGAATCCGGGCCCGGGACGCCCTGACGCAGCTACGCGCCCTCGGCGTGCGAACCTGTGCCGACAGCTTCGGAGCCGACGACAGCGGAACCGACAGGTGGGCGCGGGCGCCGTACGACTATGTGCGACTCGACGGGCGTCTGCTCAGCGTCGGAGGCTCCACGCTGCTGCTGCGACTGACGGTCGAGACGGCGAACGCGTTCGGCTTCGGGGTGATCGCCCCCGAGATCACGACCGAGGCCGAGGCCGAGGTGCTGGCCGCAGCGGGTTGTGAGCTCGGTCTTGGACCGCTCTATGCCGGTCTGCCGGCTAGCCCGACCCCTCGCTGAGCCACACGAACACCTCTGCCGCAGGCAGCGGACGCGACCACAGGTAGCCCTGACCGAGATCGCAGCCCAGCTGTCGTCCGGCGGTTGCCTGGGCGGGAGTCTCGATACCTTCGAGGGTGACGCGCATCCCCATCTGGTGGGCGGCGGTGGTGAGCCCCCCGATCAGCGGCGCGGCGCGAGGCCCGTCGAGTTGGGCGGTGAAGGATCGATCGAACTTGATCCCGTCCACCGGCAGCCGGATCAGGTCCTGCAGGTTGTAGTAGCCGCAACCGAAGTCGTCCAGCCACACCGACAGACCCCGTTCACGCATGGCCTCCAAGCCCGCGGTTCCCTGATCGACCGCGAACGGACGGCTGGTCTCGGTGAGCTCGACGGCGATCGACTGCGCCGCGACCCCGGCGCTGTCGACCGCCTCGATCAGATCGGCGATTCCGGTGGCGGAATCCAGATGGCGCCCGGACAGGTTGACGTTGAGTTCGAACCTGGGATGCAGCTGCTGCCAACGCCGCAGGTCGTCCAGGCCGCCTCGGATCACGGCAAGATCCAGGGCGATCACCAGCTCGCTGCTCTCGGCGAACGGAATGAACTCGGCAGGCGGGATCGTCCGTCCGTCCCGGATCCAGCGGGCCAGTGCCTCGACGCCCGTCACCGCACCGCTCGGCAGATCGATGATCGGCTGGTACCACGGAACGATCTCGCCGGCCTCGATGGCCCGACGAAGCTGGTCGCCCTGCCTGGTGTCGGCACTCACTGCCGGGTCGCTGTTCGTCATGCGCACGGACGCCGACGAATCGGCCGGTACGTGGGGGAGGGTTCCGACATGGCCGCAGGCTACAAGAGTCCACGCCCCGAGAGCGGGCGCGTTCGGACGTGACCCACGGGTTGGCCGGGTCCGTTAGGGTGTGCTCCCGTGAGCAGCGACATCACCGTCTTTTCCGGGTCGGCCCATCACGGCTTCGCCGTCGAGACGTGTGCCCTGCTGGGCATCGAGTTGTCGCCCTCGCACACCACCCGGTTCAGCAACGATTGTCTGCAGGTGCACCTGGAAGGAAACTGTCGCAAGCGCGACGTCTTCATCATCCAACCTTTGGTGCCGCCGGTGCAGGAGAACCTGGTCGAGCTGTTGCTGATGCTCGACGCGGCCCGCGGGGCGTCCGCCGGTCACCTGACGGTCGTGATGCCGCATTACGCGTACGCCCGAAGCGACAAAAAGGATGCGCCGCGAATCTCGATCGGTGCCCGGCTGGTCGCCGACCTGTTGCACAAGGCGGGTGCGCAGCGCGTGGTGACGATGGCTCTGCACTCGCCTCAGGTGCACGGCATGTTCGAGATGCCGGTCGACCACCTGAGCGCCAATCACGTGATGGCCGAACATTTTCGCAACAACGGCGACCTGTCGAACGCGGTAGTGGTGTCGCCGGACTTCGGCAACGTCAAGGAGGCCAACCACTTCGCCCGGCTGCTCGACCTGCCGGTGGCGGCCGGGGCCAAGCGTCGCCTGACCGACGAACGCGTGGTGATCGACAGCATCGTGGGCGATGTGAAGGGCAAGGACGTGATCGTGCTCGACGACGAGATCGCCACCGGCGGCTCGCTGGTCGAGTTGTTCGACAAGCTGCGTGAGGTCGGCGTGAACTCGATCACCGCGGCCAGCGTGCACGGCCTGTTCACCGGCCCCGCCGTGCAGCGTCTGAACGCCCAGACCGACCTGCGCGAAATCGTCTCCACCAACACGGTTCCACCGCCCGCGCCAGGCGCACTGAACAGGCTCACCGTGCTGTCGGTGGCTCCTTTGTTCGCCGAGGCCGTCCGCCGGATCAACAGCGGCGAGTCCATCTCGTCGCTGTTCGACGCACCCTGAGAGGAGCGCGCAGCGAGTCGTCGGCGAGACCGGCAACTTTTGGCAACCCGGTATTGGCCGGGCTGCGGGTCTGTGAAAATCCGCCTATGCCATGGTTTTCGCTCGAATCGGACCACATCACCCGCCCTCAGATCGAAGAGTTGCTCGACCGCACGATCGCCGAAGCACGTTCCCGGCTGAACATCGGCGAACTGAAGCGGGTGCTGTTGCTGCCCCCCGACCTGACGCGTGCGCACGCCGGCGTGGGCTGGATGACCGAGCATCTGTACCACCGCCTCACCGACGACGGCGCCGAGGTCTACGTCATCCCGACCCTGGGTCAGCACGTTCCGCACACGCCCGAGGACAACACCTGGATGTTCGGCTCCGTGCCCGAGGAGCGCATCCTGGCGCACGACTGGAAGCAGGGAGTCGTGAACATCGGCACCGTGCCGGCCGACCTCGTGAAGGAGATGACGGGGGGCGCCGTCGATTGGGAGATTCCGATCGACCTGAACACGCCTCTGATCGAGGAGCACTGGGACCTGATCGTCAACATCGGACACGTGGTGCCGCACGAGGTGCTGGGTTTCGCCAACCACAACAAGAACTACTTCATCGGCCTCGGCGGAAAACGCCTGTTGGGCGCCGCGCACATGGCCTCCGCCGTGTACGGCATCGAGAACAACCTGGGCAACCTGCTCACCCCGGTGCGCCGGTGCTTCAACTACGCGGAGGACACCTTCCTGCAGGACCTGCCCGACGTCTACATCCAGGTCGTGATGGCCTACGACGACGGTGGCAACCTGGTGCACACCGGCGTCTACGTGGGCGACGACCTCGACACCTACCTGGACGCTGCGAAGGCCAGCCGGGCCCAGAACATCACCGTGTTCGAACAGGGCGTCGACAAGATCGTCGCCGTCATGCAGGCCGACGAGTTCCGCGCCACCTGGGTCGCCAACAAGGCCGTCTATCGCACCCGGATGGCGATGGCCGGCGGCGGGGAGTTGCTGGTGATCGCCCCCGGCGTGAAGCGGTTCGGCGAGCAGCCCGAGGTGGACGACCTGATCCGCAAGTACGGCTACATCTCCAAGAGCGAAGTTCTCGAGCTGTACGCGCACGAGGAGGACATGCAGGAGATCCCCCACGGAACCGCTCACCTGGTGCACGGCAGCTCCGAGGGCCGGTTCACCATCCGCTACGCGCCCGGCGGCCTGACCAAGGAAGAGATCGAGTCGGTCGGCTATGAATACATGGACGTGAACGAGGCGCTCGAGCGCTACAACCCGGAGGTGCTGAACGACGGCTGGAACACGTTGCCCGACGGCGAGAAGGTGTACTTCATCTCGACCCCGTCCGCCGGTCTGTGGGCCACCCGCGCCAAGCTGGAGGAACGCGACGTCTGAGCCATCAGGCGCCGGCCCGGGGTGAACAACCCAGGGTCCGGCGCTTCGTCGTTGCTGGCCATGGCGACTCAGCCGGGTCGTCGAAGCTGCCGACACCGAACGGGCCGCTGTCAGTAGGGTGGACTGCGTTCCCGCGGCAGCCGAACACCTGCCCGCGCAGCGATCAGGAGGACCCATGAAGGTAGCCGTTTTCGGATCCCGCGGACGGATGGGGGCCGAGGTCGTCAGGGCCGTCGAGGGCGCCGAAGACCTCGAACTCGTCGCAGCGGTGGACGCCGGCGACGACCGCAGCGCCGTCGAGGCCGCCGACGTGGTGGTCGACTTCACTCATCCCGACGCGGTGCTCGACAACATCGCCTGGTGCGTCGAGAGAGGCATCCACGTGGTGGTCGGCACGACGGGCTTCAGCGATGAGCGACTGGCCACCGTCCGTGACCTGGCCGAGCAGGCGGGCGTCGGGGTTCTGGTGGCCGCCAACTTCTCCATCGGCGCGGTCATGATGATGCATTTCAGCGCCCAGGCTGCCAAGTTCTTCGAGTCGGTCGAGGTGATCGAACTGCACCACCCGAACAAGGCGGACGCCCCGTCCGGCACCTCGTCCACCACTGCCGACAAGATCGCCGCGGCACGCGCCGAAGCCGGCCTGGGCCCCGTCCCGGACGCCACCGCGCAATCGCTGCCCGGCGCTCGCGGCGCCGACGTCGGCGGGATTCACGTGCACAGCGTGCGGTTGCGCGGGCTGATCGCGCATCAGGAGGTGCTCTTCGGTGGCGAGGGCGAAACTCTGACCATTCGGCACGACTCGCTCGATCGGGTGTCGTTCATGCCGGGCGTGCTCGCCGGGGTGCGTGCCGTTCCGGGCCTGCCGGGCCTCACGGTCGGCATCGAGAAGGTTCTGGGACTCTGAGATGAAGCGCTTCCGCACCCTGTTGATCGTCATCGCAGTCATCGCAGCGGTGCTCGTCGGGGCAGAGTTCGGCGTCCGCGCGCTGGTGCAGTCGCAGGCGCAACAGGCGATCGAGAAGGTCGATCTCGAGCTGAAGGAGCCGACGGTGAACCTGGGCGGTGGCTCGGTGCTGGCGCAACTCGTCCAGGGTCGCTTCGTGGACGTGTCGGGCACGGCGGCGTCCGCCGTGGTGCCGTTCGAGGACCATTCGGTGCCGGTGAGGGGCCTCACCTATCACGCCGGCGACATTCGGCTGCGCAGCGCCAGCGCCGCCGTGATCGGCAACCTGGCGCTGACCGGCACCCTCGGCTACGACGGGCTCAGCGACCTCGCCGGACTGCCGATCGGCTATGCGGGGGAGGGCCGGCTGCTGGTCACCTACAGCGTCGACATCCTCGGCCTGAACGCCATGAAGATCGGCATCTCGGGCGTACCGCAACTCGACGTCGACAAGCAGCAGGTGCAACTGCAGCAGTCGCGCATCGAGGTCGCGGGCGTCGATCTGACCGAGTCCGTTTCGCAGCAGATCATCGACCGGGTGGTGAAGCCGATCTCGCTGGCGGCTGACGAGCGTGTGCGGATCACCTCGATCACCGTTGCGCCGGACGGGCTGCTGGCTGACCTGACCGCCACCGAACTGCCCGTCGGCCGCTGATCGAGACCAGGCGCAGCCGAACGTCCACGAACAGGAGCACGCATGTCCATCGCCGACTTTCCCCGCCATCCGTTGACGTTCGGACCCAGCCCGGTCCAGCACCTGAAGCGGCTCAGCCAGCACCTGGGCGGCGCTCAGGTGTGGGCCAAACGTGAAGACGTGAACAGTGGGCTCGCCTTCGGCGGAAACAAGGTCCGCAAGCTCGAATACATCGTGCCCGACGTGCTCGCCACCGGAGCAGACACCCTGGTGTCGATCGGCGGCTACCAGTCCAACCACACCCGCGCGGTGGCCGCCGTTGCCGCGCACCTGGGGCTGAAATGCCGACTGGTGCAAGAGAAGTGGGTGCCCTGGGACGACCCGGTCAATGACAAGGTCGGCAACATTCTGCTGTCGCGCATGATGGGCGCCGACTCGAGGCTCGACCCGGCCGGCTTCGACATCGGCATCCGAGATTCGTGGAAGGACGCCCTGGCCGAGGTGACGCAGGCGGGCGGTACGCCCTACGCGATCCCGGCCGGCGCCTCCGAGCACCCTTTGGGCGGGCTGGGCTTCGCCAACTGGGCCTTCGAGGTGGCCGAGCAGGAGCGGCAACTGGGTGTGTTCTTCGACACGATCGTGGTGTGCACCGTGACCGGCTCCACACACGCCGGCATGATCGCCGGTTTCGCAGCGCTCGAAGACCTGACCGGCCGCAAGCGCCGGGTGATCGGCATCGACGCGTCAGCCACCTTGGCCAAGACTCGCGATCAGGTGGCCCGGATCGCCCGCAGCACCGCGGCCCTGATCGACCTCGGCCGCGACCTGCGCGACGACGAGATCACAGTGTTGGAGGGCTGGGCAGGCGACCTGTACGGCATACCGGTCGAGTCGACGATGAACGCGATCGCCCTGGGAGCCCAACTCGAGGCGATGATCACCGACCCCGTCTACGAGGGCAAGTCGCTGGCGGGACTGATCGACCTGGTGCGCTCGGCCGACATTCCCCGCGAGTCGACGGTGCTCTACGCGCATCTGGGTTGGGCAGCCTGCCATCAACGCGTACCACTCCTTGTGGCCATGATACTGCACTAACCCGAATCGTCGCTCGGGGGCGACATAGTGCGTTGTCGTTGCGGAAGCCCGGGCGCATTGCCGTCGCGCCTCCTGGGGGAACATAATCACGGTGCCCCAACGGACGGAGACTCCGATGAAGTACGACTACGACCTGTTGGTGGTCGGCACCGGCCCCGGTGGCCATCGCGCCGCGATCGCGGCCGCCAAACTCGGCCGCCATGTGGCGATCGTCGATCGGCGACACATGATCGGCGGCGTGTGCATCAACACCGGCACCATCCCGTCCAAGACCCTTCGCGAGGCGGTGCTGTACCTGACCGGCATGACGCAGCGCGAGTTGTACGGCGCTTCGTATCGGGTGAAGGACGAGATCACCATCGCCGATCTGACGGCGCGCACGCAGCACGTGATCGGCCGCGAGACGCAGGTGATCCGCAGTCAGTTGCTGCGCAATCACGTGACGATCTACGACGGCGACGCCTCGTTCGTGGATCCGCACACGATGAGGGTCGAGGGTCCTGATCACCACACGGTCAGCGCGGCCAAGATCGTGCTCGCACCCGGCACCCAACCCGCCCGTCCCGATCATGTCGAGTTCGACAACGCCAACGTCATCGACTCCGACGGCATCCCTGATCTTCAGGGGGTGCCCAGCACGATGGTGGTCGTCGGTGCCGGGGTGATCGGCATCGAGTACGCGTCCATGTTCGCGGCCCTCGGCACCCGGGTCACCGTGGTCGACGCTCGTCCGACGATGCTCGACTTCTGCGACGCCGAGATCGTGGAGTCCCTCCGCTTTCACCTGCGCGACCTGTCGGTGACCTTCCGATTCGGCGAGACCGTCGAGCGGGTCGAGAAGAGCGCCCACGGCACCGTCACCACGTTGCGCTCGGGCAAGCGCATCCCGGCCGAGACGGTGATGTATTCGGCCGGACGCCAGGGCGCCACCGGCCCGCTCGACCTGGAGAAGGGCGGGCTCGAGGCCGACAAGCGCGGCCGCATCACGGTCGACGAACACTTCCGCACCAGCCAGCCGCACATCTATGCCGTCGGTGACGTGATCGGGTTTCCCGCGCTCGCTGCGACCTCGATGGAGCAGGGCCGACTGGCGGCGATGCACGCGATGGGGGAGAAGCCCGGCGAGATCACCGCGCTGCAACCGATCGGCATCTACACGATTCCCGAGATCTCGTACGTCGGTAAGAGCGAGGACGAGCTCACCGGTGAGTCCGTGCCATATGAGACCGGTCTGTCGCGCTACCGGGAGTTGGCGCGGGGCCAGATCGTCGGCGACTCCTACGGCATGCTCAAGCTGCTCGTGCACAGCGTCGATCGCACGCTGCTGGGGGTGCACGTCTTCGGTACCGGCGCGACCGATCTGGTGCACATCGGGCAGGCGGTGATGGGCTGCGGTGGCACGGTGGACTACCTCGTCGACACCGTCTTCAACTATCCGACCTTGTCAGAGGCATACAAGGTGGCTGCCCTGGACGCCACCAACAAACTGCGGGCGCTGAGCAAGTTCGACGTCGCCTGAACCTGCCCGAGACCTGGGACTGGTCACAGCCTCGCCTTCAGCTGAGTCGGTTCGGTGCCTCCTCGCCGGGGCGAACCGGCCCGGGTGGTGTGCCTTGGCCGAACGGAGCGCCTCCCAGTGCTTCTCGGCCGTGAGCGGTGAGCCAACCTGACAGGTCAGGACCGTCGGGCACGATGCCGTGCGGGTTCAGGTCGCGATGCACGAGGTAGTAGTGCTGCTTGATCTGCACGAAGTCGACCGTGTCGCCGAAGCCGGGGGTCTGGTACAGGTCGCGGGCGTAGCCCCACAGGGCCGGCAGTTCGGTCAGCTTGTTGCGGTTGCATTTGAAGTGACCGTGATAGACGGGGTCGAAGCGCACCAGCGTGGTGAACAGCCGCACGTCGGCCTCGGTGATCGACTCGCCCATCAGGAAACGCCGAGCGGTCAGCCGCTCCTCGAGCCAGTCCAGCGCCGTCCACAATCGTTCGTACGCCGCGTCGTAGCTCTGCTGACTGCCGGCGAAGCCGCAGCGGTACACCCCGTTGTTGACCTCGGTGTAGACGCGCTGCATCACCTGGCGCATCTCGTCCAACTGGTCCGCGGGCCACAGCTGGGGCGCTCCGTCGCGCTGGAAGGCGGTCCACTGGGTGCTGAGGTCCTCGGTGATCTGGGCGAAATCGTTGGTCACTACCTCGCCGGTGGACTCGTCGACGATGGCCGGCACGGTGATGCCGCGCGGATAGTCGGGAAACCGCTTCAGATAGGCGTCCTTCAGCTTGTTGATTCCCAGCACCGGATCGAGGCCGCCCGGATCGAGATCGAACGTCCACGAGTCGGCGTCGTGGGTCGGTCCCGGAAGGCCCAGCGACACCACGTCCTCCAGCCCGAGCAGCCGGCGCACGATGATCGCTCGATTCGCCCACGGACACGCCCGTGCGGCCACCAGCCGGTAGCGACCGGGCTGCACCGGCCACTCGTCCGGCGCCTTGGGACCGGCGACGATCCGGTCGTTGATGTAGCGGGTGTCGCGGACGAACTCCCGACCCGCACTGGAGTAGACGCCGCCCGAGCCGTGTTCGGACTGTTCCTCGCTCATGGTGATCCTCTCTTCGAGCTCCACCGTAGACGCCCGATACGGGCCTTCGGTCGGCTTGCCCCTCAGGCGGAGATGTCGGTGTGCAGCCGGATCAGCTTGACCCGTGCGAGATCGTTGTCGGTACCGACCTCCTGATGGCTGCCGTCGGCCGCCCAGCCGCCGGCGATCAGAAAGTCGCGCAGCGCATCGTCGGTGGACCGCACCCACCACGTACCCCGGGTGAAACCGTCGGCCCGAAGCGTGTCGACGCAGGCGTGCAGCAACCTCGACCCGTGCCCCCGACGCTGCGCGCTGGGGTCGACGGTGAACTCGGCCACCACGCCGTCCGCACCCGGCTCGGCATCGGGGTCGGCGCTCGGACCGATCGCTGCGAAGCCGACCACGCGGTCGTCCGCTACCGCGGCGAGCACCCGGAACTGGGCCAGTGGCGGACGCACGATGGCCGCGTGCCACGATCCTGTCATCGCGTCCAGGTCGACCCCGGCCAGCATCGACTCGGCCAGTTCGGCCGGTAGCTGCTGCACCCAGCCACGGCGTTGAACGGCAGCGATCTGGGCGGCCTCAACGGGCAGGGCAAGTCGGACCGAGTCGGCGAGCACCGGATCATGCTAGACGCTGAGATTTCGAGCGGTTCCACGATCGGGCTACACGCGCTCGTCGAGGTCGCTTCGAAGGCAGAATCTCGCCAGCACCCGCTCAACCGGCCGGCGTTCGCGCCGCGCGACAGGTACCGGCCGAACCGATGTCGGTCACCGCTAGGGTGAGCAGGTGCGTGAGAAGCTGAAGACACCCCCGAAACTCGCTGTCGACACCCTGCGGGTCACCCCGCTCGGAGGCCTTGGCGACGTGGGCCGGAACAGCACCACGTTCGAGATCAACGGGCAGATGCTGATGATCGACTGCGGAGTGCTGTTTCCCTCCGACGATCACCCCGGCGTCGACCTGATCCTGCCCGGGCTGCACCTGATCGAAGACCGCATGGACGATCTGCAGGCGCTGGTGCTCACCCACGGCCACGAGGATCACATCGGTGCGGTGCCTTACCTTTTGCGCCGGCGATCCAACATTCCCGTGCTCGGCTCGCGTCTCACCCTGGCTCTGCTGCGCGAAAAGCTGAAGGAGCATCGTCTGCGCGACGTGGACCTGCGGGTGGTCAGTGAAGGCACCCGGATCCGGGTCGGTCAGTTCGATCTCGAGTTTCTGGCGGTCAACCACTCGATCCCTGACGCGCTCGCGATCGCGCTGCGCACCTCGGCCGGCACGGTGCTGCACACCGGCGACTTCAAGATGGACCAGCTTCCGCTCGACAAGCGGCTCACCGACCTGCGGGGCTTCGCCAGGCTCGGCGAAGAGGGCGTCGACCTGTTCATGGCCGATTCGACCAACGCCGAGTCGCCCGGCTTCACCACTCACGAACGCAATATCGAACCGGCGATGGAACGCGTGTTCGCCTCGGCCAAGCAGAAGCTGATCGTCGCCTGCTTCGCCTCGCACGTGCACCGCGTCCAGCAGGTGCTCGACGCAGCCGTCCGGCACGGTCGCAAGGTGGTTTACGTCGGCCGGTCGATGGTGCGCAACATGACGGTGGCGCAAGAACTGGGCTACCTGCACGTGCCGAAGAACACCCTGATCGAGCTCAAGCAGCTGGAGCAGTACCCCGACGACAAGGTGGTCCTGGTCTCGACTGGGTCGCAGGGTGAACCGCTGTCGGCCCTCTCGCGCATCTCGAACCACGAGCATCCGGTCGTCACCGCCGGCCCCGGCGACGTGGTGCTGCTGGCGTCCTCACTGATCCCGGGCAATGAGAACTCGGTCTATCGGGTGATCAACGGGCTGGCCCGCAACGGAGTCACCGTGGTGCACAAGGGCAACGCGCTCGTGCACGTCTCGGGCCACGCGTCGGCGGGGGAGCTGCTCTACTGCTACAACCTGATCAAGCCCAAGAACGCGATGCCGGTGCACGGTGAGATCCGGCACCTGATCGCCAACGCCGACCTTGCCGTCGCCACCGGGGTGCCGCGCGACCGGGCACTCGTTGTCGAGGACGGCAGCGTCGTCGACCTGGCGGGCGGCCGGGCCAAAGTGGTCGGACGCCTCGACTGCGGCTACATCTTCGTCGACGGGTCGACGGTGGGCGACATCGGCGACGCCGAGTTGAGCGACCGCAAGATTCTGGGTGCGGACGGCTTCATCAGCGTGGTCGTGGTGGTCAACCTGCATTCGATGCGGCTGGTCAGCGGGCCGGACATCCACGCGCGCGGGTTCGTCGAGGACGACTCCGTCTTCGACGGCATCAAGGGTGAGATCGTCCGGGCGGTGGAGCAGGCGATGACCGACGGATCCGCCGACGTGCGCGGCCTGCAGCAGGTGGTGCGTCGCACCGTCGGCCGTTGGGTCAGCAACACCTACCGCCGCCGCCCGATGATCTTGCCGGTGGTGGTCTCGGCCTGAGCGCCCCGTCCGGTTGGTTGAGCGTGTCGAAACCGCTTGGACCTCCGGTTGGTTGAGCTTGTCGAAACCGCTTGAGAATCGGTTGGTTGAGCTTGTCGAAACCGCTCGACCTCCGGCTGGTTGAGCTTGTCGAAACCGCTCGAGATTCGGCTGGTTGAGCTTGTCGAAACCGCTCAATCGACGCCAGATCGCACGTGGTCTCGACAAGCTCGACCGACCGGGGTGTGATCTCGAACGACGAGGAGGCTGAGCCCAAGTATCGGCTGGTTGAGCTTGTCGAAACCGCTCAACCGACGCCAGATCGCACGTGGTCTTGACAAGCTCGACCAACCGGGCTGGGCTCGACCAACAGTGATGCCGGCGTTAGAAGCCGTCGGGCGCGACCTCGTCCGCGCGCCAGCTGCCACCATCACGCGTGACCACCACGTAGCCGGTCGGACGCAACTGAAGGTCCCCGGCCTGCATCGACGGCACCCGCAGCATCGTCCAGCATCGAATCGCCTCGCCGTGACCGACCACCAGGGCGTTGGGAGCGGCGGCAGAGACCTGCGCGAGGGCGTCGTCCATGCGCAGCAGGAACTCTGCGCCCGACTCGCCGCCCGGCACCCGGGCCTGCAGGTCGCCGCGCTGCCAGTCGTCGAGCACCGCGAAGAACGGCTCGGAGACCTCGCCGGCGGGACGCCCCTCGAAATCGCCCGCGGTCACCTCGGCCAGCCCGTCGAGTGTGATCACCGGACGTCCGGTCACGGGGGTGAAGGCGTCCGCGGTTTCGCGAGCACGAGCCAACGGCGAGCCGAAGACGGCGTCGAAGCCCCGAGTGGCCAGCGCGGACGCGGCTCGCTGGGCCTGGTCCCTGCCTCGCGCCGTCAGGCCCTGCCCCGGCACGGCGGTGCTCACCACTCCGGCGGCGGACGCGATCGATTCGCCATGCCGTAGCAGGGTCACGGTGGCACGCCCTTGGGCCGCGCCCGTGGTGCCGCGCGAGGTCGACGGCATAGTGGTCGACGGCGCACTGGCCGACGAGCAGCCCGCCAGCGCCGCGGCGGCGACCATCAGAACGGTGCGCCGCGAGGCGCCTGCGGCCTGGGTGAGCGCTGCCGCCCGGCTGGGAATCATGGCGTCACAATAGAGCGGTGAGGCGCCTGACGCATGAGTGGGAAGCCCTCGATTAGGCCACCCGTAACCCTCTCGGGTATTGTTTGACGGTCCCTGTTGGGACCTGATCCCAAGCAATCAAGGAGTTTCCAGTGGCTGCCGTGTGTGACATCTGCGCCAAGCGCCCAGGCTTTGGCCACAACGTGCCCTGGTCGAAGAAGAAGACCAACCGTCGGTGGAACCCGAACATCCAGCGCGTCCGCGCCGTCGTCGCGGGTGCACCCAAGCGGCTGAACGTCTGCACTTCGTGCCTGAAGTCCGGCAAGGTCTCTCGCTGACCTCACCGGCACGCTGAGGACCCGCTACGGCGGGTCCTTTTGCTTTGCCGCCGTGACGTGCTGCCCGGTGCACTGATGCTGTGCACAGCCCTCCGGCGGCGCCAGATCTGTCGCCAGCGCGGATTAGGCTTCGGGCCATGGTGACGTGGTGGACGCAGTCCTTCCGCGAGCTCAATGCTCCGGTGGCTGACGTGCTGGGTGCCCGCACCGCCAAAGACCTCGAGAAGCTGCGCATCCACACTGTCGGCGACCTGCTGCGGCATCTGCCGCGGCGTTACCTGTCCGGCACCGAACTGACCGACCTGGCCACCCTCAGTGAGGGCGAGCACGTCGCTGTGATGGCCAAGGTCAGCCGCACCAGCGTGGTCGGCGGCGGCCGTAACCGACCCAGTCGACTCGAGGTCACCTTGACCGACGGGCAGGGCTATCTGGCGGTCACGTTCTTCGGCCGCGAACACCTGGTCGAGTACTGGCAGCGCGAGCTGGGCAAGGGCGTCCGCGGCATCTTCGTCGGCAAGGTCGGACGGTTCCGCGAGAACCTTCAGCTCACCCATCCCGAGTTCGTGATGCTCGACGCGGCGGGCTCCATCGTCGGGTCGTCGGAGAAGAAGCAGTTGATCGCCACGATGAGCCGCTCCGGCCTGGTCGGCATGTATCCGGCCACCGCCAAGCTGCCCACCTGGAAGGTTGCCGAGTGCTGCCGTCTGGCACTGGCGAGCCTGGCCGGGGCGGACGACCCGTGGCCCGACTGGGTGCTCGACGCCGCGGACGTGATGCCCCAGACCGACGCGTTCGCCGCCGTCCACCAGCCGCGCTCCCTGGTCGAGGCCGAAGCGGGCACCCAGCGGTTGCTGTTCGACGAGGCCCTCGCCACCCAGCTCACCATGGCGTACCGGCGTGCGGACGCCTCGACGCACACGGCGATCCCGCGCCGGGCGGCGTCCGACGGCCTGCTCGCCGCCCTGGACGCGCGGTTGCCCTTCGGGCTCACCGCCGGCCAGCTCGAGGTCAGCGACACCCTGTTCGCCGAGCTGAACAGGTCGCGTCCCATGCAGCGACTGCTGCAGGGCGAGGTGGGGTCCGGAAAGACGGTCGTGGCGCTGCGGGCCATGCTCGCGGTGGTCGACGCAGGTGGCCAATGTGCATTGCTCGCACCCACCGAAGTGCTCGCCCAGCAGCACTACGCAACGATCCGCAGGCTGATGGGCGACCTGGCGGGCGGCCGCCTGCTCGGCTCGCCCGACGTCGCCACCGACGTGGTGCTGCTGACCGGTTCAACGCCGGCCGCGGCCAAACGCGAGGCACTGCTTCGGGCGGCCTCCGGCGAGGGGGGCATCGTGATCGGCACCCACGCATTGCTTCACGACAAGGTGCAGTTCGCCGATCTGGGGTTCATCGTGATCGATGAGCAGCATCGGTTCGGGGTCGAGCAACGCGGCGTGTTGAGCGACAAGGCGTCGGCGCGTCCGCACGTGCTGGTGCTCACTGCGACGCCGATCCCACGATCGGTGGCCATGACCATCTTCGGTGACCTCGACGTCTCGACGCTCGCCGAACTGCCCGCCGGGCGCCAGGCCATCGACACCGTCGTGGTCGACGCCAAACGACGTCCCGGCTGGGTCGAGCGGGCTTGGAGGCGGGTGGTCGAAGAGGTCGGCCAGGGGCGTCAGGTTTTCGTGGTGGTGCCACGCATCAAGTCGAGCGACGAGGGCATCGGAGTCGTCGACCTGGCAGCCGAGCTGAGCGCGATTCAGCTGGCCGGGTTGCAGGTCGGCATGCTGCACGGCCAGCTGCCGACCGACGCCAAGGAGTCCACCATGGCGGCCTTCGCGGCCGGCGAGCTCGACGTACTGGTCGCCACCACGGTCATCGAGGTCGGGGTCGACGTGCCGAACGCCACCATGATGGTGATCTGGGACGCCGAGCGGTTCGGCATCTCGCAGCTCCACCAGTTGCGGGGGCGCATCGGACGAGGCTCGCACCCGGGGGTGTGCCTGCTGATCTCATCCGCCCTCGACGAGCAGGTCGTCAACGACCGGCTGCACGCGGTGAGCGCAACCAACGACGGCTTCGCACTGGCCGAGCTCGACCTCGTGCAGCGCCGCGAGGGTGACGTGCTGGGTGCAGACCAGTCCGGGGGCCGGTCAAGCCTGCGGCTGCTCAGCGTGCTCGAGCACGCCGACATCATCACCTTGGCCAAGTCGATCGCCACCCAGGCCGTGGAGCGAGACCCCGACCGCACCACCCCGGGCTTCGAAGACGCAGTGACAGCCACCGAACAGTTGGCCTCCGGCGACTGGCTGGAGCTCAGCTGACTCCGCCCGGTCGGCTGATTGAGCTTGTCGAAATCGCCGGGCCGGCCCACGGCTGATTGAGCTTGTCGAAATCACGTGGCTGACCCACGGCTGATTGAGCTTGTCGAAATCGGTTGGCGCGACCCACGGCTGAGTGAGCTTGTCGAAATCGCCTGGTCTCGACAGGCTCGACCGACCGACCGCTGATTGAGCTTGTCGAAATCGCCTGGTCTCGACAAGCTCGACCGACCGACAGCTGATTGAGCTTGTCGAAATCACGTGGTCTCGACAAGCTCGACCAACCGAACGACCGATCGACAAGCTCGACCGACCGTCCGGCCCATGGCCGACCATTCGATCGGCCGCCGAGTGATCCGGGGCAGCATCGTCCGGCCGGCTCTGGCACGATGACCCGATGACGCTGATCGCCGCCGCGGACGGATCCGCCCTCGGCAACCCCGGCCCGGCGGGCTGGGCGTGGTACATCGACGCCGATCGCTGGGCCAGCGGCGGCTGGGCGCACGGCACCAACAACATGGGTGAACTGACTGCGGTTCTCGAACTGCTGCGACAGACGGCGCCGCTCGACCAGGATCTGCTGATCTATTGCGACTCCCAGTACGTGATCAACTCGTGCACCAAGTGGATGCCGAGCTGGAAGCGCAAGGGCTGGCGCAAGGGCGACGGCAAGCCGGTGCTGAACGTCGAGATAATGCAGGCCCTGGACGACGCGATGCGTGGCCGCCGGGTTCGCTTCGAATGGGTCAAGGGCCACTCGGGACACCCGCTCAACGAGGAGGCCGACCGGCTCGCGAACGCGGCCGCTCTGGCCTACAGCCAGGGACGCCAACCCGTCCCGGGCCCGGGCATCGCCCATCATCTGCCCCGGTCGGCGTCGCCGGACTCCGGCGACGGCCCCACGTCGAGACCGCAGCCTCATGCGCCCACGGGTCTGTCCATGTCGCGCTACAACGGTCCCTACCCCGAGAACGACTACGCCGACGACCTGTCCTCCAGCGACGAACCGCAGCCGGGCTCCGACGAGTCGCCCCTCGCCGTGGCCCACACGGACGAACTGGTCAGCGCGAGCCCCGAATCGGCGGTCGCCGAAGCGGACCTGATCGTGAACGACGAGCCCGAAGCCACCGACGAGGATCGCGTGGTCGCGCTCGAGCGGTTGCTGCTCGCCGACGACGTGCGCGCTGATTCGTCCGCAGTCGCGGCCCTGCTGCATGCCGACTGGAGTGAGGTCGGCCGTTCCGGACGGGTCTGGACGCGCCCCGAGGTGCTCGCCGAAGTTCGTCCGTTGATCAGGCCCGTGCAACTGCAGGTGGTGTCCGTCAGCCGGGTGGACGCCGAGACGATTCTGCTGGTCTGGCGCTCGCTCAGCGACCACGGCACGTCGCTACGCAGTTCGCTGTGGGTGCGCGACGATGGCGACTGGCGGCAGCGATTCCACCAGGGCACCACGGAAGGCTGAGCGCCGTCCTCCTGAGCTACGGTCAGGGCCATGTCGCGCATCATCGCCGGTAGTCACAAAGGCCACCGGCTGGCCACCCCGCCCGGCGACGGCACCCGCCCGACCACCGACCGGGTGCGCGAGGCCGCCTTCGCCGTCCTGGCGTCCGAGTTGGGCCGCGCCGGCGACCCGGCGTCGATGCTCGACGGCTTCGGATTCCTCGACCTGTTCTCCGGCTCGGGTGCCGTGGCGTTGGAGGCGGCGAGCAGGGGGGCCGCGCCGGTGGTGGCCGTCGAGAACGACCGCCGGGCGGCCGAGACGATTCGCCGCAACGTCCGCGAGACGAGGCTGCGCGTCAAGCTGTTTGCGACCAGCGTCGACAGGTATCTGGCCGGCCCGCCGACGGCCTTTCAGCTGTGCTGGCTGGATCCGCCGTACGCACTGCCCGGGCCGAGCGTCACAGCCGTGGTGGCAGCACTCGCCGAAGGCTGGTTGGCGCCGGGTGGACTCGTGGTCGTGGAGCGCGCCAAACGAAGCGAAGCCTTCGAGTGGCCCGCGCGGTTGGGCGATCGTTGGGAACGTCGCTACGGTGAGACGACGCTGTTCCTCGCGACGGAAGGTGACGGATGAGAGCCGTCTGTCCCGGGTCTTTCGATCCGATCACCCACGGTCACGTGGACATCATCGGACGAGCCGCCGCCCTGTTCGGAGACGTGATCGTCGCGGTGGGCCGCAACTCGGCCAAGAATTACCTGTTCGACACCGATGAGCGCGTCGAGCTGGCTCGCGCCGCCACTGCTCAGGTCGACGGTGTGCGGGTCGAGGTGCTGAGCGGTCTGTTGGTCGACTTCTGCCGTAGCCGCGATGCCGGCTACGTCGTCAAGGGGTTGCGATTCGCGTCCGACTTCGACTTCGAGTTGCAGATGGCGCACATCAACCGCTCGCTGACCGGTCTCGAAACGGTGCTGCTGCCGGCCTCGTCGCAGTGGGGCACGCTGTCGTCCACGATGGTCCGCGAGGTCGCTTCGCTCGGCGGCGACGTCGGCGCATTCGTCCCGGCGCTGGTCGCCGAACGCATTCAACAGAAGAGGAAGTCCAACGATGGCTGATTCCACCGCGGGCGCGCTGAACGAGCTGCAGGCGTTGGTTCAACAGGCCAAGGCGGTGCCGATGTCGGCGTCCTGCATGCTCAACCGGGCCGAGGTGCTGGGTCTGATCGAGGCGCTCAAGGTGACGCATGCCGACGAATTGGCGGCTGCGAAGAGCGCTGCCAACGCCAGCCCGCCGGCGGTTGAGCGGGCGCGCACGGAGGCGGCGCAGATCGTCCAGGCGGCGGAGCAAAAAGCTTCGTACCTGGTCGAATCCAGCCAGGTGCTGAGCACCGCCCGCAAACGGGCCGGCGAGTTGGAAGCCCGGGCCATCGAAGATTCCGAAGGCCTGCGCCGCGAGGCAGATCGTTTCGTGGACGGTCGGATCGCGGCCATGGAGGCAGGTCTGCAGAAGACGCTCAGCCAGATCCAGGTGATGCGGTCCCGACTGGCGACCCGCTCCGGACTCGACGCTGAGCAGACCGGCACGCTGCCTCGGGCGACCGACTGAGCGGTACGGGCCCCGATTGGCGCCTGCGAACCCCGCCCGGTAAAGTATTCCTTCGGTCATGACTATGTATCGCCATCCAGATCCCCGCTCCGGGCTCGTTCTCGACACCCACGAGCTCGGGCGACGGGTCGGTGCCATGAAAGAGATCCAACGGATCGCTGAGGCGCCGGACGGCATCGGCATGGACGTGATCGGAGTACCACCTGGTTCCCCCGTCGATCTCGACCTCAGGCTCGAGTCGGTGGTGGAGGGGGTGCTGGTCACCGGAACCGCCGTGGTTCAGCTGCAGGGGCAGTGCGCACGCTGCCTGGAGCCGATCGCCTCTGACGAGGAGGTCGACCTTCAGGAGCTGTATCTCTACCCTGACAAGGAACCCGACGACGACGAGGCCAGCCGTCTCGAGGCCGATCTGCTCGACCTCGAACCGCTGCTGCGGGACACGGTGGTGCTCGACCTGCCGTTCACGCCACTGTGCCGGCCGGACTGCGAAGGCCTGTGTCCCGACTGCGGGGCCAACCTGAACGCAGATCCGGATCACCGGCACGACGATGGGATCGACCCGCGTTGGGTCGCCCTGAACGGCTGGACGACAGATTCAGACGACGACGAGGCCTCTTTGCAGGCCGAGAACAAGGAGTGAGCCGTGGCCGTCCCCAAGCGGAAGATGTCTCGGAGCAACACCAGGCACCGCCGTTCCCAGTGGAAGGCGTCCGTGCCCACCCTGGTCACCTGCGCCAACGCCGCGTGCCGTGAGAAGCACCTTCCCCACACCGCCTGCCCGGCGTGCGGCCAGTACGGCCCGCGCGCGTCCCGGCGTCAGATCCTCGAGCCCTGACACCTGCGGCAATGAGCCGCATTCATGACGTTCTCGAAGAGCTGGGCATCAGGATCGATCCCCAGCTCTTCGAGCTTGCGCTCGTGCACCGCAGTTTCAGCTACGAGAACGGGCAGATTCCGCACAACGAGCGGCTCGAGTTCCTCGGCGACTCCGTGCTCGGTGTGGTGATCACCGAACACCTCTATTTGCGCTTCCCCACCCATCCCGAAGGCCGGCTGGCCAAACTGCGCGCGGCGGTCGTCAACGCCAACGCGCTGGCGGACGTCGCCCGCCGCTTGCAGATGGGCGCGCTGATCAAGCTCGGCAAGGGCGAACTCGCCACCGGCGGGGCAGACAAGTCATCGATTCTGGCCGACACCTTCGAGGCCGTTCTTGGTGCGCTCTTCCTGTCGGCCGGACGCGATGCCGCCGACCTCTTCGTGCACACCCTGTTCGACGACCTGGTCGAGGTCGCCGAGGGTCTCGGGGCCGGCCTGGACTGGAAGACGTCCTTGCAGGAACTCTGCGCGCTGCTCGGACTCGGCGCGCCGACCTACGCCGCCACCGAATCCGGCCCCGACCACGACAAACGTTTCGAGGCGATCGCCATCGTCGGCGACCGCACCTTCGGGGCCGCCCCTGGCCGCAGCAAGAAGCAGGCCGAGCAGGGCGCCGCAAAGGCGGCGTTCGAGACTCTCAGCGCCTGATCAGGGCTGAGACCCGTGCGAGCCGGTCTCGACAAGGTCAACCCGTTCGGGCCTGTTGTGCCGCAGGAACGCGGTACAGGATGGGGTGATGGACAGCATCGTGATCATCGGCGGCGGCCTGGCCGCAGCCAACGCCGTCGAAACGCTCCGTGACGAGGGCTTCACCGGCCCGATCACGGTGGTCGCAGACGAACCGGTGCTGCCCTACGAACGTCCGCCGCTGTCGAAGGACGTGCTGCAGGGCAACGCCGAGTTCGAGGTGTTGCACGACGCCCAGTGGTACGGCGAGCGCACCGTCCGGGTGATCACCGGGGCGCAGGCCACCGCTGTCGACCTGGCCAGTCGCTCGGTCACGCTGAGCGCAGGCGAAGAACTGCACTACGACAGGCTGCTGCTCGCCACCGGTGCCGAGCCCCGCCGTCCGGATGTTCCCGGAGCCGAGCGCGCGCTGGTGTTGCGCACCCATGCCGACGAGCAACTGTTGCGATCCACGTTCGCCGAGGGCGTCCGGCTGGTGATCATCGGTGGCGGCTGGATCGGGCTGGAGGCGGCGGCGTCCGCTCGGCGGGCCGGTGTGGACGTGACCGTGCTGGTGCGCGGTGAGGCGCCGCTGGAGCGCGTACTCGGCGCCGACCTGGCCGAACACCTGATCACACTGCACGGCTCGCACGGAGTGGACATCCGCACCGGGGTATCGGTCTCGGCGATCACCGAGGCCGGCGTCGAAACCAGCGAGGGCGTCGTGGCCGCCGACGTGGTGCTGGCCGCCACCGGGGTCGCCCCGAACACCGCCCTGGCCGAGGCGGCCGGGCTCGCGGTCACCGAGGGCATCGTGGCCGACGGCGGGCTGCGCACGTCCGATCCGAACGTCTGGGTGGCCGGCGACGCGGCGCTCGCCCTGAACACCGCCCTCGGCCTGCTGCGGGTGGAGCATTGGGACAACGCGATCCGCCAGGGCAAGCTGGCCGCCCGCTCCATGCTCGGCCAGGACGTCGCCTACGACTGGCAGCCCTACTTCTTCACCGACCAGTTCGAGTTCTCGATGGAGTACGTCGGTCACGGGTCGCCGTCCGACACCGTCGAGTTGCGGGGCGACGTGGCCGGCAACGAGTTCATCGCCTACTGGCTCGGCGGCCCGGACGGCCGCACGGTGACCGCCGGAATGAACGTGGGCATCTGGGACGTGAACGACACGCTGCGGGGGCTGATCGGCACCACCGTCACCCCAGACGAGTTGACCGACCTGCGCTGACTGCGCGGCACCGTCACGTGGTCACGCCCACACCCTCACCACACCGTCGATTGTGAAGAGCCCCGAATGTTCCTGCTGAGGATAGGGCCGTGCCCACTGTCGAACACGCTGACTCCAACAAACCGACGAGCTTGGCACCCACCGACTGCGACTGCATGTCCATGACGACTCACTCCTGCCTATGGGCTGTCGAGGGGAACAATACGCTGATTGGATGCAACCAACTTGAAGGCTATCGGCTGAACGGGCCACAATTTGCCAGACGGGTCCATCCTTTGGCCGGAGTGGCTCGACATGCCCACTCGCTTGCAAGCTCCTAGTGCTAATTGGTGCGCATCTTGAGGGCCGCCCAGGAAACCTGAACCAGGACTACTTGGAGGATTGAACGATTCGTTCCTCTAGGCGGGACGCCCCCCAAGCAATAGTTATCCACAGACCTGCGATTGGGGCGGCTACAAGGAAACCTAGGAGGGCGCCAGCCAGATAGGTCGAAGGAGTCCGAATCCCTCCATCCGCGCTTGTCCAGATGCCAACCGACTGGATCACACTCAATGCCAGGATCTGAAACGCCACTATTTTGGGAAGCTCCCACTTGACCACAGCCCACACCATTGTGAACAGCGCAATCAACAAAATATATGAGACTAGCCATCCGGACGAGGTGGCAACGAATCCGTTCGACAGCGCAAGAAGCAGTCCAAGTGCGCCCACAAAAGCGATCCACTTCGCGCACCTCCGCCGTACCATTTCCGAGCCTGTCTTTAGTAGGGTAACTAGCAACCAGCACGCATCCGAGTCTAGCGCTGGATCGGGTCCGCGAGGGCTTGACCGACATGTTAGCCTCCCGGGCGGTGGTTTGTAATATGAACACCGTGGCGCCGTGCCAGTTGTAGACGGACTGCTCGACCAACGAGGCACGGAACAACGATCCGGACGCACAAACCGTACTTGTTAAGAAATTCCTAAGAAGTGCCTGATGTGCGGGTACGTGTGTTGTGGCACCTCTACATTCCCCCCATGAGAAAAATGTTGGCCGCCATCGGCGCGGTTTGCGTAGTCGTGGTGCCGTTCGGTCAGCCATCTTCCGCAGCAGCAGCGAGCTGCTCCTACACTTTCACCGCACCAAATGGCGCTCCGACGCTCCGAACGGCAGCAGGTTCGCCGATCGCTTTGAGCTACAGGTTCGGCGACAATGCGTACAGTACTTATGATGGAGTTGGGGGCATCCTGCTAACTGTCTGGGGCGGAATGCAAGACTCAGTAATTGCTTCGCGCGCACAACAGATGGAGAACGGCTTCCCTTCGCAAGCGCAACAATCTTTCGACGAAAGCACCTCGGTGCCATTGGCGGATGACGAAACGAATCAAGTAGATGAACCTACATCGTTGTCATTGGGAACTTTGGCGCCCTTTGCTGTGATGGTGACGAAGTCGGGATCGCAACTGACCGAGTACTCCGTGGCAGATAGCACTGAGGTGTGGGCGGCTGACCAAGTCTCAGGCGTGTGCGTGAGCGGAAACGCAAGTGCCTCCAGGCAAGTCTCGACTCCTGCTGGAGCTAGCTTTGAGTTTCCCGCACGGAGCGCCTCGACGGCACCGAGTCAGCAAGCACTACCCACTCTCCCCAAGTCGGTCGTCCGATACCGTACGTTCATTGGCCCCTCGTCTGTCTCATTCCCTCCCGCTCTGTGCGGCTGGAACCTGGGCGGTCGATTTGCCGGCGATGGGCGAGGATTCTCCACATCATATACCGCTTCCAACCGGACCAGAGCCAGCGTTTTCTTCGACTGGAGCAAACGCATAGTCTCAACGAGCAAACACGTCGGAATGACGAAACGGTTGGATAGCAACGGCAATGTAATCGAACAGAAGAGGGCTAGTCAAGCTGGTATAAAATTCATCAGTCCGGTAATGTCGTCTTCTTATGGTCGAATCGAGATCAGCCACTCTGTGGCCAATCCCCTCTGCTGGTCAGCCGGGCCCATTTCGTACGCCGTAGTTATTGAACGTTGGCAAACTGGCGGCACCCGTATATCTGGACGCCTTCTCCGAGTCCCCCACCACGAGGCTATCGTCTTTCCAATTGGTGGATCAACCGGTTCGTACGTTTTTACACGTAGCGCCTTCGCCTTCCATTGTCTGAGCGTCAACTGTGGTGCGCTAGAACCAATTCGAGTGTCCACAGGAACTTGATTCCTTCGTTGAATCAGGGAAGGGATTCTTGTCCAAGTCTGCTTCGGGCGCAAGATCCGCGAGGCGAAGCACAGACACCGTCATTGCCCGGTCGCCACGAACCAGGCACTGCAGGCCGAGCGCTGCGATCTTGAGTCCGTTGCCACAAACTGGCTACTCGTAGTTGAGCGTGGTGAGTCGTTGATGCAAGGGCTCGTGGCCTTGCGCTGGGATGGGTGTTGCGAAGCATCCAACCGGACAAGGACCACGA
>Ga0209277_10000249_pt1 | contig 28588 bp, 22 predicted proteins | sample JI81AbrownDNA_FD_187503 | JGI IMG/M metagenome (GOLD analysis project Ga0209277, IMG submission 187503) | Wastewater effluent complex algal communities from Wisconsin, to seasonally profile nutrient transformation and Carbon sequestration -... | ecosystem: Engineered > WWTP > Effluent > Algae... | reverse complement strand
AGAAGATGCAACTTCAAGAATAATTTCAAGGTTGTTACAGACTCAGGGACGGATGCAGACATCAAATGTGGTACTGCCTGGAAAGCTGTGTATACTTGGACTTGGGAAGAAACCCAGTTCCAAGGTAATTCTAATGGAAAAAGAAAAAAAATTCTGCCTTGCATTTCTGTTCTTACTGTCTATGAACTTCCAGTCAAAGGTCCAATACTTCTAGGTGTGAAAAGCGTTTATTGATAAGACAGAAGAAATGGAATCTCTTTTCAATTCACACATTTGAAGAACTAATGAAATAATCGTGAACAACATCTCATGGAGCATAGCAGTTTAGAATCAATCATTATCAACAACGTCGAAAGTTCATTGATTTATCTACAAGCCCCTCTATCCTTCCTCAATCACAAGTCAACTCCAAATGAAATAAAGAATATGGCTTTACAATGACAACAATGACAACAATGACAACAATTTGAGTATAGTAGTATGGCGGTTGCCAAAGAAAATTTTACCTGACCACTCACCATGGGAGGCGAGACTTGGTTATGCCCCATAAGTCATTATTGCCAAGACTCTAGAAGCAATAACACAGTTTTTGATGCGCCTATAGAGATGGAAAAATGGAAGCAACTTAACAACAATAATCACAAAGAATCAAAACCTCTCCACCCTGAATGAATCCAGGGTAGAACAGATTCTGACACTTTTCCTCAGTCAAGAAGAGGGATTCACATGTGTTCAAATGATCTCTTGTTTAGAATCATGATTCACTGCTGTCTATGGAATAAAAAATAATCAGACCTGAATGGAACTTTCCAAGATTATATTCAATTGTTGGAGCTCATAACAATTTGGGTACAGACAACACCAAGACACAAACTGGACTTTCATGGAAATCGACAAGTTGATCCTATGCATTAAAGTAAATTAACAGTTTTCTACACAATCAACACCAGAACAAAGCAGAACGATGAATCCCAAGAAGTAAAAAAGTAAACATGACATTTTACTACAAAACATTTCTTAAAACACTAAAACCCGCTTGTCACCTTTGATGATACTCTTGTTCTTCAGACAGTTGCAGATTATGATGTGAAATGATAGTGCATCTTGCAACCTACTTCAATAGATGATGATACTTTGAATGTGTCTGATGAGTTGAATATCTCTCTTGTGGCTCCACCCTGCACTCCTGTTCTGGTCCCACATCTCCCTGACTCGTCACCAATTGTCACATTGGTAGGGGATGCTATTACAATGTCTCATCTAAATTTGGATGAGGTCCATTTTCCTTCTGCAGGATTCCTTCTGCCTATGGCTGAAGGGTAGTGCCTACCCTCTCCAGTGTGTGGTGCAGATACTTTACCTCCTCCATCCCCTGATGCAGTTGATGTTCTGAATGCTACCCCAATTTGGCAGACATTAATCCCTTGGAATTTTTGTCATAGAGATGGTCCTGGAAGTTAAAGATGCCCTGATTCATGTTCTGAACTCTTTTCCAATGCTGTGCCCAATCAACCTCCCAATATTAGACGCCATTTGGAAGGAGGAGAAATGGCGACTCCAAATGCAAAGTTCAATGAGAGAAACAACATGGGAGGACTTTAAATAAGCCAAGCCTGACTACCCAGTAAAGCTGCACATATATTGTTGAGAACAAGGTAACAAGGGCAACATGTAATGATCTAGACTACACTTTGACCTTGGCCAAGAAGACGATTGCAGTTGTGGATTGCACAGTTAGATGCATTGAGTAACTTTAGGGTGTTTCTCAAGAAAGTGATTTGGTGCAAGAGTGTGCTCCAGCAAAAAGCTACGTGGTTAGACAAACAGCAAAAAATAAGAAAAAATTATAGAAAAGACCTAAGTACAAATATGTGTTTTAGTCCATGAATTGTTTTCCAGTAAATAGCAATAGACACAGAAAAAATATGGAATGGCAAGGGACAATTACAAAAGAAACAAGTACATCAACAGAAATGTGTTGTTTCAAGTTTCATCCACCTTGCACTGATCAGGGCCAGAATTACCAGAAGACAAATCTACAGATGATCTTTGATGTCAAGCAATTTCTGAGAAAAAAAGCAAGGATGGATATTGGGGAATATCTTGTGTGGAAGTGATCAAACAAGCCATCTATTCTACAACAGCGAAGGAATTAGTATTCATCTACTCCATGTTATTGCACACAAAGAAAAGCTGCAACAACTATTTGAGGATGTAGGAGATGCATAAATCAATGCTTAAAATGAAAAACAAGTATATGAAATTGCTGGACCTAAGTTTGGTAAAATGGAGGGGTGGATAGTGGAAATTGTGAAGGCACGATATGGATTTAATACCAGTGCTGAGAGGTGGCGCTCTCACTTTCAGATACCCTACAAAAGTCTGGGATTTTCTAATACAAAATATGACAATGATTTATGGATATAAATATCTGTTCTACGCTACACATATGATTACACTTGTACTCATGTAGATGATTTCAAAGTTGTGATTCATGATCCACATTCATTAATGAGTTCATTTAATAGGATTTATACAATCAAGTCAATCGCGCCAAAAGAGTACTATCTTGGAAAGGACTACAAGAAAGACAAGAAAGGACGTACGGCGACTGGTAGCACAATCTATCTCATGGAAGCACTGAAGAGGATTGAGAAGATCTTTGGTCCATTGAAAATTTACACAAGTCCAACTGACACGAGAGCATCCAGAAGAAGATACTAGCGAGGTCCTAGGAAAAGAACATCACAAGAAATTCTAAATGCTCATTGGGATTCTTGTTTGGATCACAACCATCGGAGGAATGGACGTTGAATTTGAAACAGCATCTCTATCAAGGTTTTCTTCCTCTCCAAGAAAGGTACATTTAACTCAGGCCCTCAGAGTTTTGGGTATTTGAAGAAGCGACCAATTCACGATATTATTGTGGACTCAAAGGACCCTAAAACATATAGGTGTCGATGCATTGACTCAAAATTATCAAGAACTAGTTGGTTAAGGATATTCAGATGCAAGCGAAGAGTTAAACATTCAAGACGCTGAGGCAAGAGCAACTTCATTGGAAATTACAGTATTTGTGGATTCAGAACATGCACATGATAAAGTCTCAAGAAGATTGATCACATGGATAATGTCTTTTTCTGGGAAGAACACCTGTATTTTGTTCTAGTAAAAGACAAGGAGCTATTGAAACTTCAACCTTTGGTTCTGAGTGTTGTGCAATGAAATCCGTTTGGGAGGAGCGCTAATTGCAGTGAGGTAATTGCTTCGATGTCTAGGAGGTAAAGTCACAAGGGCAATTTAGGTGTCATACAGAATATTACACTCCCATATAGTCTACTTATCGGCTATTGCATAAAAGAAGACTTGAGAGGCAACAGCAACAGGAAAATTTGCCATCCAATCAAGACAGAAGGGAGAGAATTTTGCTGATGTACTCACTAAGAGTCAGAACTTCAATAACTTCTCGAGACTAATTTCTGGTTGTCTGCGTGGATAAAGAATGGTGACATATTCAATGTTTCAAGGGGAGTGTGAAGATTTCACGATCCCAGCGAGGTTTGATGTATGATATTTCATGATCATAGTTGGGTACATGGTAAGACAATTATGGTTTTGCCCATCATAATGAAATGTCCTGGATCAATTTTATAATGTCGTGGATCAATTGTAAAAGGTCCTGGATCTATAGTTGAATGTCCAGGTGCTGTCTTGGAATATCTGAGCACTTTTACCACGTAATAATAGTGCAATATATATAGTAGAAAATTTACTGCAGAGATCTTGTGTGTGAGGAAGCTCATAATTTCCGAAATCAGAGTCCCTGCAGTGCTAATTAGAGGCCATCACAGCTTTTTAGTATTTAGATATACGAAATCATTACAATAGATAAGAATCTTTGATGTTCATGATCATGCTGCAGGTTCAAATATTGATCCTGATTTTTGTTGATCTGGCAACTTGTCTTTGCAGATTTGGGTAATAATGATCGTTTCTGCGCGTACCGCAATTACAGTTCAAATTTCCAGGCAGTTCCACAACTACATCTGCATAACTTTTTTTCATGTTTAATTAGCAAGATCGCTCATATCGTATGTGATGCCTTTCAACCTTCATGTCAATTTAAATGGCATAATAAAGTTTGAGGAGATTCAGGATGGTCATAAGGTCTAAACAAGTCGGCAATGAGACACTTATTTTTGGATAAGTTCCATCAACATGCATATATGTCTTCACAAACGACATCAGGGAAAATAAGCTTAATATTCTTACTGAATGTAAATGACCAACCTTACAGGGAGTCTGCGGACAATAATAAGAAAGTTTTAAAATAATGTAAGTTCAACAATGCTTTGTCACCCACATCTACAAACAAAGCTTATCTTGGCCTGGGCAGACATGGCATCCTTATGAATCCTCATCAATTTGATGAAAACTATACAATTTAAGCCGACAATAGTTTCATCTTGTAATTACTTGGAAAGCGTGCTTCAAAGTATGGATTGAAGAATATGAATTTAGCGGTGACCCTTGTTGTGAGCAGGCACAAGATTCATTATATTGTGCCATACCAAACCAACAAATCTCAAAAATTTACTTACCAGATCATACGAAAAAAATGTTTCCAAAATTTCATAGTAATTCCACGCAAATAAATCCCGTGAACATTGCGCGATTTACGATCTACCCTAGACAGCACTGTTGGACGAACGTAAAAAAATGAGGAAAACTTTAGGTCAACATAGATCCGGAACTTCCGGAGACTCCAAAGACTTCAAATATTCTAAATGATACTCCGAAATTGCATCCTAACAAGATAAAAACGGTAATAAAAGACTAACAAAAAAGAGGCAAATAGGAAGAAAATCTCAAAAAAGGGAAGCAAAGAAATTATCTTGCAGACTATCTCATAACCTCTTTATTAGGATATGTTTTAGCATTGGATTATTGCTAGGTTATCACCCACTACTGACTATTAGTTGTTATGGACGAATGCACAGACAAGAATTCTGATGGTGCAACACCCCATACAGTGCGCAGCAAGAAGAACAGGGGTTATAAGAAAAACAGGATAGAGCTGAGTAGCTCGATGCTGAAGCGATTTTTAATGGGTTTCTGTTCTTTGTAGATAAGGATGGTGCTGATTTTTGCGAGGACACAATAAATTTCATAGTTCTGTATGCAAGTACTCTGTTCATGAAAGGTTGCGACGTGGTCCTGTGTTTCATGCAGGAATATGTAGTACATAAAGAAACAGAGATGCCTGAGAACCCTACTGCAAACGACAAGAGAGTATGGGACTATCATATGGCTGACATAGTGAAGATCTATGAGTTTTGAAGAGTAACCTAAATAGTCTTGTTACTGTACTTATGGCTCTTTCTGATACTAACGCCAAGTACCAGATCAAGGCTCTTCTGAAATTCAAGGAAATGGACAAGAAACTGGACTCTATGGCTCTTATTAAAAATTCAAGTCAATTGTGTATAAAGGTGGAACTATCAATCTGCACACCAAACACAACAACGCACTTTACAAGCCTCTATATACAATGATTCGAGACATCCAAGAATTTTATGACTAGTACAAATGGTGCTTAGATTCAGGCATTGCAAGGATATCTCAAAGGCATTACTACCAGTAGGAGGTGTGACTGATCCTACCAAGGAACAAGTTGAAGAAGAGTATCATGCGATTGCATTTCTATACAAATCATACAAGCAGAGATATGGGAAATTGCTCTAAGAAATGAACAATGACATCCTGCAGTGACAAGACTCATTTCCTAAATGTTATTAAAGTGGACATTTTGCAAGCAGAAGACATTTTTGGGCCGAATTAGGGATCTTTGAAAGGAAAATCAACAAGAAATAAATTGGAATGTGTCATCAACACTACTGAAGACCTACCAAAGCGTGCACAATTTCCTCATCTTCAAAATCTGGAGGATGTATCACAAGAAGCATTTGGACCAAACTGCCCATGCAAACTGAAATTATGTGCAAAATCATCAGTAAATTCAACCTTCAAAAACAATTCAGAAATTACAGGAGTGGCACCTGCAGAAAACAATAACTTAAAGAAGTCGAGGACATGTCGCCTACAGAATATAATAGCCAATAACACCCAGAGGACGTAATTGCGTACAACCAGAAACTGACAACCCAGAAGATTCAAATGAAACAACTACAGGAGTGGACAAAGAACAACAGTGCAGATGAATGTCAATCCAGAAACAGGACAAGAATACACAGAAATATTTCAGCAGGCCTGCTCTTCTGTTCACTTCAGCAGGCCTGCTCTTCTGCCAGCTTATTTCTGAGACATTCAAGGAATGGGGCTTCGAAGTTAAACCATGTAATCAATGTTTAACCAGGCTGACAACTATAAATATCACAATTACATAAATACCTAATTGAGGGCATTACCAGGGACCTTAACAATAAATCTGAAAATAAAGTCCACTGACAACAAATTGTGGACAAATACTAGAATATCTGGGAATTACACTAGATTAAAGAGACGAGTGTAAAGTGGAGGTGGCTATATGTGAATTAATTGATAAAACGATTGCCAAATCGCCTTTGGATAGGCAAGGTGTCTTATAGACACCAGCAGCGGGTCATCAGTTCATGGTACATTAACAATGTGACTAATTATTGAGGACAAGGCAAAACTATTTCACCACAAGGTAGCAAAGTAAATAAACCTATTCCAACTTACACAACAAGGCTATAATGACTACTGCACCTCAAGACCCAACTGACAAGGTACGCGACTTTTAGGAATCTTTTTGGAACATATATTTTGGCTTGGTGAAAGAATATCTTGCACTTCACACGTACTTGATAGTTGGAATTGTATAACAAGTATACAAAAACATGAAACAGTGCCATTAGTGAGGTCATTGAGCAAGTGCTCTGTGCCAAATTTGGCAATTCCTAGATACTAGGCATCATGTTTGTCTAGGATGTTTAATATCTTGGAATCCCATGATTTGTTTATTCTTCTGCAGCCCAGTTCGTCGACGCAAAGTCTGGGCTTTTTCAATCTTTCACACAGAGATGCCTGATCGCTCGTCTTAGGTCATCATACCCATGGAACCAAAAAGCCATTGAAAATTACTGTCATATGTAAACACTCATTTTCATATCATTAAGATAAAAACAGTTCACTTGTAATGATAAAAGTGATTTTTAAAATTACTTTATACCTGTCATAATAAAAGTTGAAGTCAATCATGCAAGTTGAGCTTTCAATCGAATCTGCTTTTAGGATTTATTTTTCAGGGCTTGATTTGAGCCTCAGTTGATAATGACTATAGCAATCGTCCAAATAAAGTCGGTTGTTTGAGAATCATGTTTTACCACCAATAAAAAGGCATACTGGTAGTTGGGAAAACCATGATGCTATGCATAGTCAATGCGCTGCGCCTTACAACCCACAAACCAATCTTTGAGATCTTTGATTGTTACTAAGAGGACAATTTGGAAGACAGTCAAGACATCTACAAGGTTAGAAAGAAACAAGTTAAGAAAATGGCAGACACGGCCAGCAACCAGCAATTATTTGAATCGAATTGACAGGTTTACAGTGGAACGCAAGGACTGGCGCAGACAGTCTCGAAATTTTCTGGCTCATGCAAAGAATGCAAGTTACTTAGACATTTTGACCAAATGATAAGACAACAACAGCAAGTGAGAAAGATAACTAGAAACTGTCGGAACTTAATGCAAAAGCGTATACAGATATGACAGATGAGTGGATATCGAAGGCATCATCACAAATTGTGTGGGCGTCTAGTAATAGCAATACAATGTCATGACTGTCATGACAGAATTTGCGTGCAATGCATGAAGAGAGTTGTAATACGTAGTGCAATCGCAGATTAGTGAGAAGACAGACATGCAATGAAAATGTGACAGAAAATCCAGCTGTATGGCCTACAAAATCTATTGAAATGCACAACAGTAAAGTTGGCAATACAAATTTGCTGATGCATATCTTGAACAACCTACCAAGAGAATGCGAGAGCCTACGAAGTCAGCTACTGACTACTGAGGAGAAATACGACTAATGAATGTGACGAAGGAACCAGAATACAAAATGACAAATTCTGGAGATCGATTATACATTGATATAATTGAAAAAAAACATGAGTATGAGAGGATATTGGTTACTAATCGTGGACGAAACTACGGATTGTGACTTCAATTCTTTCTGACCAAAAGTGAGACAGTAAATGATGCTTAAGGTCAAGGTAAAACGTATCCGATGAGACAATGCACACGGTTGTGTTGAGAATAAGGAAAATAAAATGACACAAAAAATGACGAGATCTATCAAAAGATGCAAGAAAACCCAGCTAATAATTTTGATCTTTTAGCATGATTTAATCTTTAAGAAATTGCAACATTTATTTTATGATTTGTGAATATTTTTATCACAATTATCTTGCTAAGACGATAAATAGATTGGCAGAGCTAAGTTATAAGAGTTTGAGAATCTGCATTAGAGAAGCGAATGCTGTGCTCTCAGTCTCGGTAATCATTCCTTCAATAAGACTTTTTAATATGAATTGTGCGTCCAAGTGAAATCAAGCTTTTTTTCTATCTTGCTAATTAATTTATGTTTCTTACTTTGCAAGATAAAATTTCTTTTATTCTGGTTATAGTTTACAGTTGTGCATCCTGTGTAGTCCGGTTATTTTCAGATATTTCTTTTATCAAGTGAATATACGGCTCCTTATTTGTATTCAAAAAATGTGAATCCAACTTGGCAACACATGTAAAACAAACGTGCCATTTTTGCACTGGTAGTACTAGAAGACATCCAGGACAGCTCCCTAAACCTGTTACAATTACATTTACGGTAAGAATTCTTGTTTACTTTACAGTCCTGGTCCCATTCCCTTACAAGTCTCTAGTTTCAGCTCCAGACAGATTGACTGTGTCATTACCTATTTCGTTCCTGGTTTGGGTACTACCATCTCTACCACCTGGTTTTGGTAACACCATCTCTATTACCAGCATCCATGCATCCTCAAAACTATATGAGAAAGTTTGTAAGTATTTCATTTTTTGACATTGACAATTAATGAATTTGATTTGGATGTTGCTTTAGAGTTCGTATTGTGTGAGTCGTAACATTACCTCATGTTTCGAATGTACACATTGAAAGAAACTGTCTCATCAAAAAGTTAGGATCAGCTCGAAACATGCTGAAATTGAGTGGATGACTAATATATTGCATTTTATGTTAGATCTGCAATTTTCAAATCTAAAAACAGATCGTGAGCTTAGATTAAACGTATAGATCCATTGTTTTCTGCTGTACAGACTTTAAATTCCGACGGATTCGTAAACTTGATTATCAGCTCAAGTTGATCTCTATTAATTTATCCGCGAAACAAGCTGATAACTTTTCTTTGAATTCCATTTCTCAACACGCGTTGCCTGTCTTCGTGTGAGATGAGTCAAATATTCTCACGTTTCCAACTTCAAGCCATAAAAACTTGGCTTTTGTCACCAAATATTCTAGAGTTAATAGCAGGAGAAAAGTATTTTTCAATTTGGAGATAATTTTTATTCATAATGCCATGTTCGAGATTGGATGGACGACTCTTCGGTATAGGCTATTGTTTTGAAAGGCAATTTATCGCAATGTTTTTCAAGTATCTTTATTTTCATACTCAGGACTTGAGCCTCACACTGTTTTGGAGTTACACTTGATGTATGGCAATTGAAGAGGTGTATTACCTATGTGTTCAGGAAGGGCCGACTTTCAGCAAACGACCCTGCCTGTGGTTGTTGCTCAGCATTTTTGCATTTTTGCCCATGGTCGTATTTTGCCCGTAGCTTTCTCCTGCATATGTACAAGAGTCGTAACTCAAATAAGACGTTTCCAGTATTGATGTTGATTACTTATGCTTTTGTTGTTGGTTAAGCAATTGCTGCAGTAATTGTTTGTTAATTGTTCTGCAATTTCCTGCCCGTGATCACTGCTTGTTGTGTTTGGTGATGATGCATGGCAAAAATTTCATCGCAGATCCGAAAAGATTCTTTGTCACGCAATGTCAAAATTTTCATTGTGCAATTCTGGTGCAAGGATCCACCATAGACGCCCAAAATGCAAGCTTGGGTATTCATGTTATATGACTCTATCACCTTGGGTGAGTTTGCACTCTGTATGTTATCTCATTACCCCATCGTGTTTCGAATTCATGATGAATTTGAAACAAAATTTTGTAAAATTGTACCTGATCATCATCATCAACAGCATCTAGAATATCATGTAGAGTCCTTCCAAGTTTATGGATAATCATGGGTAAAAGGCTCAGATTGACATTGTTTTCACCTTCAAGGGCTTCTTGAGCCACTCCGAAATTGGCTAGCACATGGACAACATGAGTTATTGCATCCAAGTTCACTATCTGATAGTGTAGAGTTTTCAAGTAAGGTTGTCTAGTCTTGTTGTTCTATGTTTCGAAACTCTTCTGAAAGCATAATAATTTTTGCAGGTAGACCACCAACGTATTTTAACATCCTGAATCAAAACAAGTACCACTCTTTCAAGGGAGACTCTACTCTGAGCGTGGAATTTGCCAATGGGGATTGACTCATATGTGATAGAAGATCTCAAGATTTTTCAAAGCTTCAATAGAAACAACCTCACCTCCCCCCTATGCCTCCCAATCTTGTAACAATATCTTCATTGAGGGCCTTTTGTGTGGTAGGCTGTAGATTATGGTCAGCAGAGTGCTGACAAATTTCCCTCTTCTAGCTTCCCCAGCTTTATCATATAGGAGGCGGTGGACCCACCCTCATGCTTTAAATAGGAAAAAGTTAATTCTTTCAATACATAGTTATTGGGTGCAACGTAAATGCAGAACAGTTTTCATTGGCAATTGATATCCAGTGGTCTAATGTTATAGAGAAATACTTCCCTTTTAAAAAACAATTCATGGCAGTTGTTGCCAAATATTTCTATAAGTGGAGCTTTCTCTTTTCAGAATCTTTGCATCGGGTGTAGTAATATTTGGGTTTGCTATATGGATGACTTATATTCTCCAACATGTAAAGGCAGACGGTCATCCATATTCCCCTTTGCTTATGCATCTAAAAAGTCTGCTTGAATGCTGCTTGTCACCGGAAAGTTTAATTTTGTTTGACCTAGTGTTAAGGTGATTCCCTTTTTTTGATTCAGTGTCTGCCATTGCTTTGTTATATTCTTCACTTTTAATTGGATGTGTATTTAAGTGAGTAAGAAGGCTTGCAGGACAGATTTTGTCACCTACACTCAGTTTCTTATCTTTCCCTTGCAAAGGTGTGATATGTAAGGGCATTTAAATGGAGAGCACATTCAAATGGAGAGGGTACTTGGAGAGGGCATTTACTTGGAGAGGGCATTTAACTGGAGAGGGCATTTAACTAGAGAGGGCGTTTGATTGGAGAGGGGGTTCAACTGGAGATCGCATCAGTCTTCATAGTCCTTGGTGACCAAAGTAAATCAAGCATTATCAGCGATATTTTAGTTTGTACATTTCCTGAAAGAGACGTTGTAATAAACTTTTGCATGGACACCGAAATCGACAGAGAATGTGTGAGTGATGTCCCATTGTCATACAAACGTTTATTGGCAATAGTCAATCAATCATCAGGTTCTCTTGCTTGTACGCGGCCCATAACAGGCTTTAAAGTAACCAAACAGGCTGTTCCTATAAGGAGCTAAGAAGTAAGCATTAAAACGACGATTCTCGTTAGAGGCTCTGTAAAATCTTTATACCTGACGTCTTAGTCAGTTAATAAGGTTTAACACTTATAGTTCTAATCCTGCTTATAGCACATTTTATGGCGACCGCTCCAAGCAATTGTTACAGCTCTCAACTGTCGCCGTTATCCTTACACTCAATGTTATGTCCGTTCTTCTTACATTTGCTGACGTGCCGCTTATTCCTATCACTATACATGTCTTCAATGTCGATCTGAGAACTTGTCATGTAAGAAAGTATACAATAAGGTAGCGCTAATATCCCAACTGATAGTCTTTTGTCTCACATGTTGAATTTTTATATACTCTTAACTCTCACCCATTGTGACAAATCGGCAATCTGTCAATGTTCGGTGAACTTTTAGACTCCTACATATGCGCATGAAAGCTTAGCAAAATGATACTTTGTACACAGATCTGGAATATTATTCACAAGCATGTCACTACCATATGCCCTGCTCTTTTAGTTCCTATAAATAGTATTGCCTTGTCTCCATTTAAGTTCATTTTTAAAAGGTGCTAGGATTGTCAAGCTGGAACACCAATGTTAAGACTACCTTGAGGTCAATAGAATCCAACAATCATTTTCGTCAGCTAAATTATGTATCAGGTAAAATGTAGCTAGATGTAAAGCAACTTGATTCCACATCCAATATACAACTTGTGATCTATGTATCCCGAACCATCATGCACACTTATCTTTCAGTGATCTCTAGGTGGCAAGCTCAACTTTGCCAGCCTCTCCAAACTACCTCAGTTATTTAGTTCTCCATGGGTTCTGCCAATACATGTGTGGGTATCGTAATGCCTTTTTACCATTCTCAAGTCGCTGCGAATGGCTAGTATCGCCTGCTCACTTTCTCTTTGCTCTCTTTACAATACTGTATGTAATAACTCCTGTGTAAATTCTGTCCATCCTCACAGTGTGGAAGCAGTCCACTGATCCTTCAATCTTTCTCCATTCCACACTGCCCAAGTCCAATGCTATACCCAACGCAAGAAAAAAGGGGGTGAAGTATGCCCTATTTCTTTAGAAACCCCATTTCTTTTAAAAAAACCATTTCTTTAAAAGCAGAAGGGTTGATACCATTAATATGGATGAACCCTAAAACCTCTGCAGCTATTGGCTCACAAACTCTATGTAGTGCTGTATGCCTCTTATGCAACTTCGAGTAAATCTTCATTGAACGATCAAATTCTGGCTTATTGTCACCAAACATGTAACTATTAGAACTTATAGAAATCCTTAGTTGTGATTACTAATGAAGCTATTGACTTGCGTTATTAGGCGGTTGGTCAACGAGGTTCATTAAAGTAATCAACGCGAATTCGGGACACTTTGAATGTCCTTAGGTGAACCGTGACTGCCCGCAATGTCTCAGTTGTCGGAATATGTTATATGACACACTCGAATACCAAACTGCTTGCGATTGGTCTCGACATATCTAGAGCTTGTATAGGCAAATCTACAAATATCACAAACAGAATAGCTTACTAAAATGAAACTTAATAGAAGATAACCTCTTTGTTATGTGTATACGCGTGCAAAGAGCTTGATAAGACAAGTGAGTTTTATGATTCTAGGATAAAGACATGATCAAATTAAGTCAATGCCCGTACCGCTTTTCTCTGGCTTATGCTTAATCTTTCAAATTAATCTCGTGTCATCTTTAGCAGATGTCAATACCTAGTCGCATGAGTAGGAGCCAAAATTTTGTTTATGGTAGTTTTATAAGGTTAGTATGTTAGAACGGTTGACCTTCAGTCCGCCTACGGTAGTGGCATCATTTAAGTACCGGTAAAATGGCCATTAATCGTAGAAAAAAGTTTGAAACCAAAGACAATTTTTTGTCAGTGTTGACAGAAAAAGGTCCCCGACTATCATACTGTAATATTATGAATACTCGGTTGTCTTATGATGTTGGTCAAATACCATTTCTAGGAAACAAAACATTATTGTCTCCAATGAGCACATGTTTATTCACATTGCTGAAGATCTCGAAATTATCACCAGCCATTGACATTTTGATACTCGATCCAAATCCAAAGGCAGGCTTGATTTATTTAAGATGAAAATGAAAGAATCCTTTTGCAGAAAATTTAGTTTTCCTTTCTATCTTAAGAGAGATACACAGCAGGGGAGGACGAAAGCGAAGCCTGTCGAAATAGATAAAACAGGATCAGATGTGAACCGCAAGTTGCGCAAAGCTGTGCTTGAGAACGAAGAACTGACAGAAATGGTGGACCATTTGGTCGGAAGCATAGAAGAGCTCCGAAAGAAGTACACTGTTGCCGAACAAAATAAATCTCGTTTACAGTGTGTATGTGCAAGTCTTTTAGCACATCATCGACTAAACGTTTCAGACTTAGCGCATTCGGACGTATCTCTCAGTCTCTCAAATGACCAAAAACGCACTTCGGTTCGAACAACTTCGACTTATGCAGACTCTCATTGCTTTACTATTGATGAATCAGAAATCATGGTCTGTATCAACGAACTAAATTCATTAGGGTTAGAAACATCAAGTAATCCTGGCTTAAGAAGAGATTGCCAAGATCATGTATCATGTGGAGAAGTGATACAAAACACTCCTCGATCAAATTCCTATTCCACTAAATGTCTTGCTGCCAAAAGCGACGCTGCCAGTGGGTTTCTTTATGGAACAACAGCTTGTTTTTCACATTACACTCAGTTGAAAAATGATTCGTTGCAAAGGACAAGACACGGGAGCATCCGCGAGCGACACAGTTTCTGCAAATTACTCATGGCGAAAGGCTTTGCCAATCATGAAGCGTTCCGTTGCAACAAATTGGAATCTAATTCGGACTCCTCACAAAATTATCTTGGCGATTGCAAAGTCCAGGGCCAACATAGCGGAATAGACAATTCAATGTTACTTGATTTAAACACCATTCAATACGATAGGCAAGTCTCGAAGGAATGCGATTCAAATCTAGATGTCGCAAGCAAACCGGACAGAGAGCAAACAGGAATAAAGCCAATTGTAGAATATTCAGATGGTTTAATGACAGATCTAGTTAGAAATGACACCCGTTAAAAAAATCGTTCGGTGGTACTGCCATCTAACTTCTTTTTGATTTAGTTCTGAGTGCATCTAACTTGGGATTTTTCAGAACAGCGAACAAATATTTAAGTAAATATTTTCTCATTCAATGTGATGCCTTGGTGTGGCTAGAAAATTCGCATGACTACTTACAGTAAACCAGAAAAGTGGAGAATGATGTTGCAAGCATAATTTAACTGTTTATCTAAATGCTTTGAATGTCAACATTATCCCTACAATGTCCAGATGTTTCTGGAAATGTGTCATACAACAATGGTCTTCTTCTGCTGCGCATGTTTTATAAAATAAATTATTGATGTATGATCTTGTGAAACTACCAACAAAGTTGCTTAATAGTCACTTGTTACAAAATATGACTATTTATTAATCAGTTCAATCTTGGTTATGGGGAGGACTACTGGACAAGAAAGGGTTCATATGCACGGTATTTCCTATTCTTGTGTGATCACTTACCAAGAATATTCCATATAGTTGGGTGGATCTGTTCATGAAAGTAGAGCTTGGACAAAACCTAAGATTTTTCTGGAACAGGACAGTCACTTTTCAGGGATTATTTTCTTGGAGATTATGTGCAGGATCCTGTAAAAGATTTAAGTAAGTGGGGTTCATATCAAATCTTTGGGACCAGAAATCATTCACATCCTTGAAACAAGTGGAGTTGAATTGAATTTCACAGAAAATTTTTTATTTTAAGACAAGGCAATTAATTCCACTGAATATCGTCTAAGTCATTTTATAATTTAAATGCTAGAGTCGGAACGGCATGTTTCTCTATCAGCGTACACGATCAAAATGAATTCACTCAAATTATACACAAACTGTCACATCATCTTGGTTCTCAAGTTCCAATCAATTAGTGTCACAGTTTTTACCATTTTAGTAAAGTAATCAAGGGGAGGATACTTGTGTTTTCTTATAAATTTATTTGCATCTAGATTCCAATTGTTACATTCCGAGTAACATACGCGACTGGTGTGCTAAATGGAGTAGTCGAGAAAAATAACAAATACGGGTATTTTCTATATGCAAGAATGATCTTGTCCCATAACTTACAAGGTAACGAACACACATTAAAACTAGACCATTGAATGAGAACTGTCCGTGCAGCTTGGTGGTAAAATGATCACTTCGAAACAATGTTGCGCATTGGCAAATTCATAAACAAGAAAGAAAGGCTGTCTTTGTTAACTCTGTTTGTTTTAGTTTTAACGTTTATAATTTCTTAGTTTTACAACTACAAAACAGAGTTTTACTTTCGCTGGTTATAATCCCAAGCATTTGTCTAGTTTAACTAAGATCTGCAAAGCCAGAAGATTAGTCTATCAAGACCTAACAACATCGATCGTACCATCATTAGTGTGAGCATGACATCAACCCCTGAAACCAGTCAGGTAAACGTCCCCAAAAGAGGAGGAGTTCATCCTGAATATGGTATTTACCTTGGAGGAGAGGACCTTGACAATAATTGGGATGTACAACCTGGAAATCATTTCAAGTATACAATGCAGTGTTGCAACCCAAAGGAAGTGAAGCTAGAGAATCTGTATCTGTGCTGAAATTTGATGGCAAGCTTGAACCTGTTAACGAGAATGAAAAGCATTAGTCAAGGAAGCTTTTATCCTGACCATTGACTGTTAGTTGGAGAATATGGTCAGCAGAACTTTTACTTTATTGAAATTGGAGGAAAAATGATGAATGTCCTAGAAAACTATCATATGGTTTCTGTAGAAGAGATGATTGCAAGTTATGAGGCACATATAATCTCCTGTAAACCAAAAACTTTGACCGGTTTGAAAAGGATGACTTGATTATGTCTTGCTCTTTGGTGGAATCCTTTCCCTCTAAGGCAGTAACTGCAAAGCTATGCATTCATTTCGGTCATATGAAAAATTTAAAGCTTTCCCAGGTCCTGTTGTGTTCTTGATGGCACAAGATATTTTGTCATGCCTCTGTGGCACAAGATATTGAAGCAGCCAAAACATCTTTTTATGCACTGTCACTCCTTTCTTATTGTGGAGAGAATGTCACAGAATGTGTAACTGAAGCTCAGTATCTTGTTAAGATAATCCAAAGTGGGTATGCTCTGCCAGTATCAACTGTCTCTACGCTTCTCAACAAGTTCACCAGTACATCCAGTGAATTCCTCAATTGCTCAGTCCACAATCTGCAAGACAAAGTAACGAGAATGGAACAAAAGTACAAGTTGACTGACCCCAAGGCTATACTCAAAGACCCTGAGTATCATCTATTAGGAACACTAGGCGTTATTGCCTTTTTTCAAAAGGAACACTCAGATCTCTTGGCAAATAAACAGTGGCCAGCACTCTCTGCAATAGCAACACCACAATCTAATCTGGCAAAATCTTCAAATGGGAATGGCAATCCTGGCCCTGAATGTCGCTGTTTTATTTGTCAAGACCCAGTACACTTGGCCAATCACTGTCCTAATCATAAGAATAACGTGTCATCTGAATCTACTGTGCAAACCATTAACAAGAGTGCGCATCCTCTTGAAGAATGGAAGTACTGCCGTCCTGCAGATTTGACTAAAGCACTACCTATCTATGGGAAAGAATGAAAGTTCTGTCCCAAATGAAAATGTAGAGCAATTGGTAAAGAAGGTATTTATCAGCTTAGTCAGTGGGCCAAGGATCATATTGATGGTTATGGACAACAATCTACAGTTACTGGTACCATTAGCTCTGAACCATCTGCAAATCTATCTCACCACATTATAGATCCATCAGCTGGCGTTCCTTCTGGACCACCAGAAGTGACAGTGACTGAATCACTTGTGCAGCATGTAAGGGATCCTGATGAAATTGAGTTACTTGGGATTGTTATGCACCAGTACTCCAAGTAACCTGTCCTTCTGTTGCTGTCAAGCATCCAAAATGAATCTGAAAACGACAATAATCAAATCAAAAATGTATATGAAATCTATAAAAAATGAATTTGAAATTTTTGAAAATGACAAATCTGAAATCTACAAAAATGAATCTGAAATCGAAACTTATCTGAAATCTCCTTTGAAATTGAAAATGACAAATCTGAAATCAACAAAAATATATCTGAAATTGATACCTAATTTGAAGTCGAAAACATATCTGACATCAACAAAAAAGAAGATGTATCTGAAGGCTACAAAATGGAAGTGGCGGCATTGAATGTACCTCTAGGTCTGTATAATAACTTAAATTTTGAGGATCTTTTCATGAATCGACACATATTCAAGAGTGGATAAAGTATTAAGCAAACTTCCAAGGAATATATGTTCTATACTCAAATGTTTCTTTTCTATAAGAACCATGTGCATTCTTTGTTTCTGATCAAAAGACAGTTCCTGTAATTTTTAACACTGGGGCGACTCTTGCTAATACACAGAGCATTGAAGATTTTATCAAACCCCCGCAAGCCTTGGATAGACCTCATTTTCTTGGAGGCATGGCAGATGGCTTAGAAGTTGCTGGTATTGGAAAAATTGCCTGGACATTTGAAGCATGTGATAAATCGGAAATTCAGATAATCACGGATGGCTACTATGTCCCTGATGGCAGGACTAGACTCCTCAGTCCTCAAGAAGTTTTTAATGAACAACAGGGAGTCAGTGGATTGTATAAAGGGGATGGGAAATTCTTTTCACTATGTTTGGAAGGACTACCTTCAATTTATCATTGTTCTAGTGAGCTTCCTGTTGCAAAGGCCATTCCAGGAGAATGTTCACCTTCTGTGCATCTTTCTGTGTTTACTGATTGCAATCGAAATTTGACAGGAGGGCAGAAAGTTCTACTAGAATTGCACTATTGTTTTTGCCACTTGGGAATGAATCAAGTACAGGAAATTCTCAGACAATTTCCTTTTGTTCAATATAAGTATTCAGTGGCTGCAAAGTGCGACCTTCCTGTGTGTGAAATCTGTGAGTTTGCGAAAGTTCGTCATTGTCCAAAACAATCTTTGGTCATGACCAAGCGTGTTACTCATGATGGCAGTCTCAAGATAGGTGATCTTCGCCCTGGTTCTACAATTTCTGTTGATCATTCTGAATCAAGACTCTTTGGGTGTACCTTTTACTCCTATGGTGGTCCATCTGCAGATAAGATTGATAGTGAGTGTATCTTTGTTGATCATGCATCTGTATTTATCCATGTGGAGCATTAAGTTGGTTTCTCTGCAGTGTCTGGGAAAAACAGAACTTTGAAAAATTATGTTTGTATCATGGTGTTATTTTAAAAACATACAATAACCACTTGGCAGACAATGAAGTTTTCAAGTCAAATGCCTTTGTTCAACACATAAATGAATCAGCAGCCATTGCGTTTCTGGGGGAAGTGCCCATCATCAAATGGCATTGTAGAAAGAACTATTCAATCTGTCTCAATATAGCAAGAGGCATGTATCTTCATGCATCTGTTCATTGGAAAGATCTAGCAGCAGCTGATTGTTGGCCCATGGCAATAAATTATGCAACTTACATGTACAATCATACCCCAAAGAATGGATTTTGCTCAGCTGATATATTCTTTGGAGGTATGGTGCCTCGCCATCATCTCAAAGATTTTCCAGTTTGGGGATGCCCAGTTTTTGTTCTTGATCCAAAGCTTCAACAGGGTCAGAAACTGCCAAGATGGGAGACATGATCACGTCTAGGAATGTTTGTTGGCTTGATTCCCATTCATGCAAGCGATGTTCCATTGGTCCTGAACCTAACTTCTGGTGTTATTACAGCACAATTTCATGTGGTCTTTGATGACCTTTTTACTACTGTTTCTTCATTTGGGATATCCAGAAAATCTGGAAGACTGTCCCTCGAAGTGAGGCAAATAATTTTATTAAGTCAACATGGGCTTTCAAACTCAAGAGACTACCTGATGGGATTCCAAGCAAGTTCAAGGCAAGATTATGTGTTAGAGGTGATCTTCAGAAAGAAGGAGTGGAGTTATTTGAAACTTATGCACCAGTAGTTTCTTGGTCAACAATTAGGATTCTGCTCACTTTGGTACTGCAAGAGGGGAGGTCTACAAGACAGGTGGACTATGACAATGCATTTGTTCAAGCTGAACTCAAAGAAACTGTGTTTTGTCGAACCTCCAAAATGTGTTGTGCCTAGGTCTGGTAAAGACCTGGTCCTGAAGCTTTTTAAGAGTCTATATGGTCTAAGACAAGCGCCAAGAACTTTCTTCGAAAAGCATAGATCAGGTCTGCTTGAATGTGGATTTGAGCATTCAAATTTCGATCCCTGCATGTTTATGAAAGAAGGAATTATTTGTGTTGTATATGTAGATGATACAATCTTTGCAGGTTCAAGTGGAGAAGTTCTTGAAGCAGAAATCGCGAACCTAGTGTTAGCGAGTCCGTTACCGTACAAATACTAAAAGCTTAATCTTGCGTTAACCCTGTTTTTTATAATCTTAATTTAGTCTTACATTCAGCTTGCATTTGTCACATTGTCGAAAGATACCTTTTTATCTTTCTCCACCTCAGTGTCCCACTTTTCTGACTCACAATTTTCTGTACTTCCTATGGACACGATCTCTTTATCATTTGGGTATTTACCTTTAGTACTAGAATTTTACTCAATGCCCTTTAACACCTAGGCATATGTTCTGACAGGAATGTCCACTCGTTTCAGCTTCGAAATGAAGGAGATGTTGGAAACTTTTTGGGAATCATTATTAAAAGGACAGGAACAAGTGAATTTCTGTGACTCAACCTGGGTTGATTCAGAAGGTTCTTAAAGTGACAGGAATGAGTGATGCGAATGGTACACATACTTCAACCATAGGGGCACCAGTTAGGGCTGACTTAGATGGACTAGATTTTAAGTAAGACTGGTAATATTCATCAGTGGTGATGTACTTGGCAGCAAATACACAAGCTGATGTTGCATATGCGGTACATCAAGCTGCAAGGTTTACCCACAGACCTAAGCACCCTCATTCCCTGTAAATCAAGCGCATACTATGCTATTTGAAGAACACAAAGGATATGGGCATGATTCTGCGTCCCAATGGAGATTTCAAGTTATCGTGCTATGTAGATTCCAACTTTGGTGGGTTGTTTGGATCTCAAAATCCTGAAGATCCAATGTCTGTTAAAACAAGAACAGGATCGCTTATCAAGCTTGGGTCTGTGCCCATTCTATGGGTCTCAAAACTTCAAACACAAATTGCTCTTTCAACTATGGAGGCAGAATACATTGCTCTATCTCAAGATATGAGAGATCTAATTCCCATTCAAGAAACTGTGAAAGAAATATACTACAAGGTTTTCAAGAAGCAATTGACTCCTAATTGTACTGCCCAATCAAAGATTTTTAATGAGACTCTAGAAGTAACATACCCTTCTTCCACAGTCTATAAAGATAATGCAGCGTGTTTGCAGTTTGCCAAGATGCCAAAAATGTCTCCCCGCACCAAGCACATTGGTTTGCCTTATCACTGGCTTAGAGTTTCATCTGATGATCAGCTTGCAGACCAATTTCCCAAGGATCTCAGTCGCGAAAATTTTGAGAAAGCAAGGTTTTCTGTGTTTGGGTGGTGAACTCTGTTCTGTGTTTGGGAGGGAGATTCAAGAAAAGGAACTGTAAACATCTGTTCTGTGGTTGAGAGGTAGAGTCAAGAAAGATAACAAAAACTGTTATTTCTTTACTCCATACTTACAAGGTAATGAACACACATTAAAACTAGACCATTGAATGAGAACTGTCCATGCAGCTTGGTGGTAAAATGATCACTTCGAAACAATGTTGAACATTGGAAAATTCATGAAACAAGAAAGAAAGGCTATCTTTGTTAACTCTGTTTGTTTTAGTTTGTACGTTTATAATTTTCTTAGTTTTACAACTAGAAAACAGAGTTTACTTTCGCTGGAGTCAGACTTAACTAGTATTAAATTAAGCTCCGATCGGTATCAGCTGTACCCTAACAGGTTATGGCGCAACACCTCACGCTACAAAAAGTAAATAATAGCTTTTCAGCCATTTAACGTATTAGCCACATATCCATCTGACACCCCATCGTGTCCGACGAATATTCCATCTATAGCTATAAATGTTTTGATTGACTTCTCAGTTATCACTTAGCATTCGTACATATCAAAATTAAGCTTAAAAATGTATTTTTATGAATAACACTCCAGTTCATGAGTTAAGAGCTTGACGAGGCTACCAGAACCATTTCGAGAGATGACAACTTTAATACAGTGTCTTTGTCATTAGTATTCCTTCGATCGAAGTAAATTTCCTGGTCGGTCAGTTGTGAAGTTATCATTGATTATAGAAAAACTGAGTAACTAAACATTAATTCTAGTCCTTTGGTTTGCTTCAGTTAAAAACGAAAAATTGGTTAGCATGAAATACATTTTCTTTATTTGACAGACTTATCAGGATGGTGCTCCTTTATGATATTACAGCTTTGTAGTTCTGGACTTGGACTTGCCAATGAAAGCAGATGACCCATTTGTGCTCGAAGATAAATAGAAAAAATTGGTTATTTGTTAGAACTAATGCTAGTTAAAATTTAGTTAGATTATCTGTTAAAACTAATGTTAATTAAAATTAATTTGACTTTCTGTTAGAACTGATATGATTATAATACTCTAATATTTTTTATAACAATCCCTCCAATTAAACAGCCTAACCTATTAAACAACCTCTCCAATTAAACACTCTCTCCAATCAAACAACCTCTCCAATTAAACAACCTCTGCACTTAAATGATCTCTCCAATTAAACGACCTCTCCAATTTAACAACCTTTCCAATTTAACAACCTCTCAACCTCTCCAATCAAACGACCTCTCCGAGATTATTCCCTCACGCATAAAATGCCATCTCGCGTATAATGCCCTCTCGCATATGAGGCATGCCATCTCTACCTTAAACGACCCCACTTTTCGACGGCGTCAGTTAATGTCGGCGTTTTACTTCTCCGTCGTCACAAAGCATTTGTCCATATTAGAAGTACACAAATAGGATAGCTAACAGCTATACTAATAAATAACACTCAGGTAAATGAGAAAAGAGCTTGACGAAGCTACCAGAACCATTTCGAAAGATGACACCTTAATGCAGTTTCTTTGTTATTTGTATTTCCTTATTTCGAATTACTTAACCTGGCCGGGCTGCTGTAAAGTCATCATTTGGTCATAATGAAAATACGAGTAACTTTACACTAATTCAAGTCCTACGGTTTGCTTTTGTTGAAAACGAAATAACTCGGTAAAAGCATGCATTCTCTTTTTCTGAAGGACTTATTGGTGAGAACTCATTTAAGAACTGGCATATATTTTCCCTTTCCTTGTCTTTTCTGATAATATACTTCTTTGATTTATTTTCGTGTAAACATAGTTTGTTGACTTTTCCGTGATCACCAAGCATTCGCACATATCAAATGTAAGCACTATAGAAAAGTTAGTTAATAGATAACATTCATGATAATTGAATGAGACCGACAAGGCTACCACCAGAACCATTTTGAGAGATGACACTCATAATACATTGTCTTACTTGTTCACTTATCTGGGTCAGACTGCCTTATTATTCCGACATGCTTCAGGATTTAATATAATGGCATGTCATTTTACATAATGACTCGCACTACCGATAGTAGTCTTTCGACTTTGACGATTGCTTTAGTCCTCAGGCAATACAATTACCGCAAGATAAAGCACGAAGTTCTTAAAGCTTGAGGTTTTTGGCATGCGTCTTCATTTTTCGCTCAAATAATCGAACTTGGAACATTTTAATTATCTTCACGACCTTTTAACGGACAAAGACCATCAGTTTCCGCCCTTCGACATATCTATCTATACCAAAAAGCGCAAAATGGTATGCTCAAGAAATATTGTAAGCGAACTGGACCATGCGAGGCAGCTCGGTATTGAAGGAATCATGAATCGGGAGGAGACTAGAGCAAACAACCTACAAGGAGGTGCAAAGCATAATGTAGCGATTTCGAAACTTATATTTTCCCTTCGTGAGGCCATGATAGAAAACGAAGAGCTTTCAAAAACCGTAGATAAGTTGCTTGAGAGCTACGACATATTGGAGAGAAAATACTTTCAAATCAAGAAAAAAAACTTTCAGCTACAAACTATAACGAATGCTTTGGTTGTTTGTCTTGAGAAGTTAGATGTTTCGAGAGAATATTCGCCGTCACCATTCATGCTCGATGATCTCATGTCAGATAAACCATGCCGATTGGAACAAAGTCGCGAGTGTTCCCATAAAAATTCAGTTGAAACCGAAAATAATGAAACGAATACAATTATTTGTAGCCGAGAATTTGATAGGAACAATGTGCAGAAAATAAGCGAGAAAACCCAGAATAAAAGCTCTCAATCACCGCTCGCGGATCATTATGAAACGAAAATTTCCCAGGAAGAGTTTCTCCAGAGTCCTTCGTTTTTCAAGTTGCACGAGTCTCAAGTAAAAGTTCATGATAATCTTCAAAAATCTTGTCATGGAGGAGCACAGGAACGTCAGATTTTCAATAAGATACTCAGCCTCACGAAAAATATAGTGAAAGATCAGCCGATAAGTCGATACAGCACTGAAATGGTTCCGTTTCCATCCACTTTAGAGGACGTTGAGTCATGTAAAAAAATCGGTCTATTAAAAGAGAAGAGAAATAGCGCAAACGGGCATGGTAAAACAACTCTTTTTCTGAAAGAGTCAATATATGAATGTGTAAACCCGAAAAAATTATTTGGCCTCAAAGGATTATACACCGAGGGAGTCCCAAGAAAATGTCAACAGTTGAAGATTGCTCACCAGAACACTTATGAGCCAGGTTGCAACTTGTTCAAAACAGAGGCGAACAAAAGATCTTATGGAGGGATCGCCGCATAATATATTATGAATTTGCTATTTTAACTAGCATCATGATGTTTAAACCACAAAAGTACTTTGATTGCTTAGATTGACGATGTTTCTAAGTCATTTTTTGGCATGGACATAACAATCATATTCAACACTCGTCTCTGTATGTCTATTATTTTATGAAAAGACACCAGCAAACGATAAGCTTGACGTGGAAGAAATGACATCTTCGAAATGATACTTGCCAAGAGTATCGTATCTGTATCAAAATAAGGAATAAGGTAATGCAGAAAGAAGGAAAGAAATAGAAAGGATACAAGAATGAACGAAGGAAAGACAGATGGAAAAATTCACAAAGAAGACGTTGCAGAAATGACTGGAATTCAAAAATAAAAATATATGTTTGCATTTGATATTTATCCATGGCCATGGAGACGTCAGTATTAAGTTGGAAATTATTTTCCAAATGTCTAACTAATTCCTGTTTGACTCTGCATATCAGTATGACCTGCAAAGGATGCACATTCTTGTTGTTTTTATTGTGGCCATTTCACATCAGGTTTCAACCAGAGGCCGCGAAATCTTCATGATCGTTTAATGTCCATCCATGTCATGTTCATCAATGTGGGTTCGGATGAATACATTCAGAATGTCACAATTTGGACATCTTTGTTCTCTCTTAATTCAATTATTTTGAGGTTTATCATTGGGGATTCTGTCATAACTGTGGGACTAGAGACTTGCTCTTGGTCCATCCATTGATGTTTTGGATTTGCCATTAACACAGTTTGTGCATTTGATAAATAAAGCTTCTTTTTTGTCAGAAATATCAGCAAATCCAAAAAACGCATTATCTCAGTTATACTCATGGTCTTGGTATCTATAGACATGAAACACTTTCCATCAAATGTAAGTCCTGAAATGATGTTAGAGTTGTCTGTCATCATTTCCGCTTCATTAGAAATTACCATGTTCGACTTTTTCTTGCTTGTTTTGTTTGGATTTGTTTGAATTTATCTTACAATCTCAAAATTGTGAGTTAAACATCTGAACTGCTTCTTCAATTCTTTTAGGGTATTGATCCTGCTTAAATGAATTGTTTGCTTAAATGCAGACAAAGGTGATCCATAGCGCTCCTTGAGAACTCTCTCCACAAATTGGTGGGCCATCATATTCACCCAAGCCACTTTTTGGTTTTTTCCATTAATGTGAGTTCCACGGCCTATTATCTTATGTAGGATGATCTCTCCTCAAAGTTGTAACATCATATGAGTGTCTCTAAGATTTCTGAGTCTTGTTTTGTACTTCTCATTTCTTCACCTTTTTGTGCAAATATTGACAAGGCTTCTTTTGGCTTCTATGATAATAGCCATTTCATAATTCACATCATAACTCAATTAGAATTTTCAATGGTCTTCAATGCTTCTATTGGATGATTCTTAATTTTATTTTCGAAATCATTCCAATTCTGAATCTTGTTCTGCAGTGATAGCTGGCATAGCTTCCATAGTGTTGCGTATGCATTTCCTTTGTTGCTTTTGTCAGTCTCTTTGCGCTTGACAAACGATGCGACTTCAGCTTTGAAGATAGAATCTATGGATTCAATTCATTTCTGCTTGCATCTTTATGTTCTGCTTTAGATTTTGTCTTCCTTGGTTCAGGGGCTTTGAAATTTAGCTCTGTTCTCTTCTCAAAAGCAGTTGCAATATCTTTGCCTTACATGAATTGACTCTGCATTTGGTACAAGAAGAACTTTGTGTTCAAAACAAAGTCACTCCCTTTCCTGTCTTAACATATATGGTAGATGTGGTCTGATATCTATGTCTATGTTTTTGCAGTAAATGATGGTTATTGTTGCTTGGTTTTCTTACACGGTATTTGAACTGTTCTATAAGTAATAACCCTACACAAATAGTCATACGGCAGACTATTCGAGAATTACTTTGCTCCAAACATGGGAGCTGCATTCTCTCAGGCACCAGGAACCTTAGACACTCTAAACACCAGGATGTCCTCATTACATTTTGATGACACACACTGTTCGATAGAGTTTCCGATATATTAATGTGTAACCAAATGCGCTTAAATCCTGTATTTGTTCAAGTTATCATAACATGAGTACTTATAAGTTTATTAGTCAGTATATTCATAGTCGATACTAGAAGCATGTACAGCAGTCTCTCTTGAGGAGAATTTATTGCATCACAATCATAAGCACTATATTTTCTGTAAACAAACAATATGCCCTTTGTGATGTAAATTTTCCCATTGATCAGTATACCGCGCACATCTATCTATGGAAAGCACTTTGGAGATGCAAAGTTTCTTGAAGATCCAATAAAGGTTATGACTAAGAACAAATATAAGTATCTGGCCAGAGAAGGAAAATGGAATGCAAACTCTTAAAGTGTAAAGCAGATTCTTGTCATGAATGCCAAGCGAAACAAGAACAGGAAATAATTATGAATGCTCCCAAGTATATTAAAGCTGCTAAATAGAAAATTTGAAGGCCCTAACACTGATGTGTAATACACAGCATGTGGTCTTGTAAAAGTCTGATTATTGCAGGCTAGAGTTCAAGGAAGAAGAAAGCTCCTAAGAAGATAAAAACAATCTACAACTACTAGAAACATTGATTGCAGTAAGGTTGAGTTGAATGACTGATATGCCTTTGGTTTGCAAGAAAATAGGAAACTATGATTAGTTGATTATTAATGCAGGAAACTACAAATTCTAGAGATTGTAAAATCACTGTAAAAGGCTTCTCAGTCAAAAGTAAAGTCACCAAAATGTGTGCTTGGATTTTCAAGATGGAGAACAAAGATGGCATCACTCATGAAATAATGATAACTAACACATAATATGTACCTGACGCCCCATTTCATTTGTTGTCACCACACAAATTTGAGTCAACAAAGTCACGACCCTACCACTATATTCTGCCTAGAACAACATTAAAAGATGGTCCTATTATGGAATGGAGAAAATCACCAAGCATGTCCAACGAAATGAAAACAATAACTGTGGTTTAATCAAGAGTCTACGAAATAACAACAGGTTCACAAATTCATCAATTCAATGAGCTCTGTGATAGTAAAAGATAATCAAAACACCACCATCAGAACTCAACAGAGATATATGAGCTCAACCAGAATGTAGAACCAATAACCCCGTTCTACTTCGAGGCACGTCACAACATAGATTACACTCGAGGAGAAGAAAGCAAAACAACAGAAACCAAGAGACTCATTTGTAAATGGCATATGAGACTCAATCACCTGCCATTTACCAAATTGAAACTTCTGGAATTATAAGAGAGATTGTTAAACGAGGCAGACAAACACTTCTGTCCAACATGTACCTTCATCAAGACCATGGAGACATAAAGCAAGCATCAACAAAACAGTCAAACAAATAGTCCCTCAACCTGGAGAATGCGTATCGTGGACAGTATTGAATTATCCACGGCAGGCATTACAGCTCAACTAAAAGTCGTCTCAAGCACCAAAAAATACAGGGGGGTGAGGGCTACTATACATGTAGACCACTACAGCAATCTGTCATTTGTCTATCCAAAACATAACAACTCCAGAAAAGATTTGTTAAGAAGCAACATAGCTTTCAAGCACTATGCTAAAGAATAGATTAATCACACAAAAGTATCACGCAGACAATGGACGAATCTCAAATAATTTTTTGGCAGATTTAAAGTAACAAGGAAGAGAATCAGGTTTTGCGGGCGGAATACGATCTATAACAGAGATGAAAATAAAATATTCGCAGAAATAAACGAATACTTCTGTTCCATAACATACGACATGGGGCAAGTGCAAAAACTCCTCTTCTGTGGCCTTAAGCACTAAAGCGGGATTACAAAATACTAAATCTGAAGTAAAGAACACAAGATGGACTAT
>Ga0209277_10000244_pt1 | contig 29009 bp, 30 predicted proteins | sample JI81AbrownDNA_FD_187503 | JGI IMG/M metagenome (GOLD analysis project Ga0209277, IMG submission 187503) | Wastewater effluent complex algal communities from Wisconsin, to seasonally profile nutrient transformation and Carbon sequestration -... | ecosystem: Engineered > WWTP > Effluent > Algae... | reverse complement strand
AACGCGGCGCTCACCGCAGTCCGCGACATCGCTTCGGCGACAAGGGGATTCGATATCGACTTCGCGCACGTGGACACGTTCCCGAACGGGATCATCCACCTCGTTCCCGAGCCAGCCGAACCGTTCGCCGCGCTCACCGCCGCCGTGTATCGCGAGTTCCCGGCATACCCCCCGTATGCCGGTCAGTTCGGCGTGGTGCAGCCGCACCTCACGCTCGACGCCGTGGGCGCGGGAGTCACCGAAGCCGTCGTTCGAGAGTGGGTCGCCGACCGGCTGCCGCTGCGCGTGCGAGCCGATCGACTGCACCTGTCCTGGTACGAAGCGGGCCGGTGTCAGACCCTGGCAGTGTTCCCGTTCGGGCGCTGACCGCACCCGACGCGCAGGGCTGCCGACTCGTCAGTCGCGGGTGAGCTTGCGGTAGGTGACCCGGTGGGGACGCGTCGCCTCGATGCCCAGTCGCTCGACCTTGTTGGCTTCGTAGGCCTCGAAGTTCCCCTCGAACCAATACCACTTGGCCGGGTCTTCCTCGTCGCCTTCATAGGCCAGGATGTGGGTCGCGACCCGGTCGAGGAACCACCGGTCGTGGCTGATGACGACGGCGCAGCCGGGGAATTCGAGCAGGGCGTTCTCCAGCGAGCCCAACGTTTCGACGTCGAGGTCGTTGGACGGCTCGTCGAGGAGCAGGAGGTTGCCGCCCTGCTTGAGGGTGAGCGCGAGGTTGAGCCGGTTGCGCTCGCCACCGGACAACACCCCGGCAGGCTTCTGCTGGTCAGGGCCCTTGAACCCGAACTGCGAGACATAGGCCCGCGACGGGATCTCGACCTGGCCGACCTTGATGAAGTCCAGCCCGTCGGAGACGACCTCCCAGAGGGTCTTGGCCGGGTCAAGACCAGAGCGGCCCTGGTCGACATAGGAGATCTGCACCGTCTCGCCAACCTTGACCTCGCCAGAGTCCGGCGCCTCCAGACCGACGATGGTCTTGAACAACGTCGTCTTGCCGACGCCGTTGGGGCCGATGACGCCGACAATTCCGTTGCGGGGCAACGTAAACGACAGGTTGTCGATGAGCACGCGGTCGCCGAAGCCCTTGCGCAGTTTGCGGACCTCGATGACCTGCGACCCCAGGCGCGGGCCCGGCGGGATGGCAAGCTCCTCGAAGTCCAGCTTGCGGGTCCGGTCGGCCTCGGCCGCCATCTCCTCGTATCGAGCCAGTCGGGCCTTGCTCTTGGTCTGGCGACCCTTGGCGTTGGAGCGCACCCACTCCAACTCGTCGCGCAGCCGCTTGGCGAGCTTGACGTCCTTGCGGCCCTGGATCTGCAGGCGCTCGGCCTTCTTCTCCAGGTAGGTCGAGTAGTTGCCCTCATAGGGATACAGCCGGCCGCGGTCGACCTCGGCGATCCACTGCGCGACGTTGTCGAGGAAGTACCGGTCGTGGGTGACCGCCAACACCGCACCGGGGTATTGCGCGAGATGCTGCTCCAGCCACTGCACCGACTCGGCGTCCAGGTGGTTGGTCGGCTCATCAAGCAACAGCAGGTCAGGCTTCTGCAGCAACAACTTGCAGAGGGCGACCCGACGCCGCTCACCACCGGAGAGCACGGTCACGTCAGCGTCGCCCGGCGGGCACCGAAGCGCATCCATGGCCTGCTCAAGCTGACTGTCCAGGTCCCACGCGTTGGCATGGTCGATCTCGTCCTGGAGCTTGGCCATCTCGTCGCCAAGCACCTCGTAGTCGGCGTCCGGCTCACCCATCTCCAGGGCGATGGCGTTGTAGCGGTCGAGCTTGGCCTTGATCTCGCCCGCGCCCTCCTCGACGTTGCCCAGCACCGTCTTGGACTCGTTGAGCGGCGGCTCCTGCAGGAGGATCCCCACGGTGTAGCCAGGAGAGAGCCGAGCCTCGCCGTTGGACGGTTGGTCGAGCCCCGCCATGATCCGCAGGATCGTCGATTTTCCCGCGCCGTTAGGCCCGACGACGCCGATCTTGGCGGTCGGGAAGAACGACATCGTCACGTCATCGAGGATGAGCTTGTCGCCCACCGCCTTGCGCGCCTTGGTCATGGTGTAGATGAACTCGGCCATTCCCGAAGGCTATCCGTCACGCACCTGCCGCACCCAATCGCCGGTCGGGCCGCGGGGGTGGATCGCGAAGGTTGTCACGACCCGACCGGCTGCCTGGTGGGTATGCCGTCAGCGGGCGTGCGCGACGACGTAGGCGTCGGTCTCGGGATTGGCACCGGACCACGACGAAGCGCCCGTCAGGGGCGCGCCCTCGATGACGACCGGGTCCGCGGCGTCCGCGGTGAAGTCGATGTTGATCGGGGACCAGTCCGGCTCACGGTCCTCATCCTCGATGTCGGACGGTCCGTCCACGTCCTCCGCCAACGCCTGCTGGATCTCCGGCTCGGAGAGTCGGTCGGTCGTGTCGAACTGGGCCCGCGGCGACTTGGTGAACAGCGACTGGCCCCACATGAGGTCATGCCCGACGTGGTAGGCGTCGATCTCCACCGACGTGTTGGAGTGGCCCTCGGCGGTGCTCCACATGTTGACCCGCAGCCGCCCGTAGACGATGACGGGCTGCCCCTTGGCCATGCTCGCCACGACGTTGGCGGCCAACGAGTTGAAGGTCACCACCGACACGAAGTTGGTGCCGCCATCGACATAGGCTCGCTCGCGGCCGTCCCACCGGCGCGGGGTCGACGCCATGCGGAAGGTCGCGAAAGGCTTGCCGGCCTTGGTGGTGCGCAACACCGGGTCGGCGGTCAGATTGCCGACGACGGTCACGTAGCTCTCGTACATGTGGGTGTCCTCTACCTGGAGGGGGTATGCCGCCCCGTCCATTGCGAACGGGCTAGGCACAGCCTCTCCGGGGAAGGCGGCGACGCGGCATACCCCATCGCCAGCCTGTGGACGATGGGACGAACGACCACGGGGGTGTGGACAACACCCACCGCACGAGCCCGACGTCGCGCGACCCTCGGGTCAGCGCGCGGCGGCCCGATCGAGGAACTCTCGGACCCGGGCATGTCGAGCCAACACGGCAGCGATCGGCCCGACGATCCGATCCAGGGCCACGGCGGAGATCGCATCGTGCAGCCGTTTGCGGGCTTTCGCGGCCCGTCGTCGAGCGCCGACCCGGGCTGCCAGGCGGGACAGCCCGGCGGTCACCAACCCGAGAACCACGCCTGCCGCCAACAGCAGGAACGGCCAGGGCACCGCCCATACCGTCGGCGTCGGCAGGTCCGGGAGTTGCAGCCAGGCGACCACGGCGAGCGCGGTCAACCACAGGGCGCCCGTGATCGCAGCGGCGCCGAAGATCCATTGCAGCGTGCCGACGAGCGTCCACCAGCGGGGCGGCCGGGCACGCAGCGGCGTGTGCAGGATCGCCTGGTCGAGCGAGTCGGTCAGCGCGTCACCGGTCGCCGACGCGTCAGCGACGGCATGGGCCCAGCGCACGGGAAGGCCTTCCGAGGCCCGGTCGGCCAATTGCCGGGTCGCGAGCGAGACGGCAGCTCGGGCTGCTGGGGACGGCGGCGGGATCGACGACCGACCCAGCACGGCCCGCACGTCGGCCTCCCCCACCGACTTCATCGGCACGACCGTCTTGTCCAAGCGCAGTCGGGCGAGGGGGTCGGCCTTGATGTTGGAGAGCCAGCGGGTGAACAACCACCCACCTGCCTGGCGTGACTCGCGGCGATAGTCGGCCGCGACGGCATCCAGCACGATGGGGACGCCCGCGGCCCGGGAGAGCGCCTCGACCAGCCCCGGGTCGGCTCGTCCGTCGAGGTCGATTTCGTTGTCCGCCACCCCCGCGCGCAACTTCCCTGCGACCGACACGACGTCTGCGGACAACCGGTGGCGGGTCGCGTTGGCGCCGGACACGGCGTTGGCCAACTGCTGGACCAACTCGGGCACCCCGGCGCCGGTGCGTGCCGAGGTCGCGAAGACGCGGGCCTGGGCCAGGCCGTCGGCGACCAGGAGGCGCCGCAGGTCGTCGCGGCAGGCGGACACCGCCTCGGGAGTGAGTCGGTCGATCTGGTTCAACACGACGACGGTCACGGCGTCGTGGGTGGCGAGCGCCCGGACGTAGTCCTCGTGCAGCAGGGCGTCGGCATACTTCTGCGGGTCGGTGACCCAGACGAAGATGTCGACGAGCTCCAAGACCCGCTGCGCCTCGATGCGGTGCGCGTCGACCCGCGAGTCGAAGTCGGGCAGGTCGAGCAGCACCAGACCGTCCAGGCTTCCGGCCGGGCCGGTTACCGCCACCCCGTCTGAACCCACCCCGTCCGAACCCGCCGCATCGGAGTCGTCCATCCGCGTGGCGCCATCGACCTGGTGGCGCGAGGACACCGAGAGCCAGTCGAGCAGTTCGGTGGCCGACGTCGTGCCCCACACCGCCGCGGACGGCACGGAGGTCGTTGGGCGACGGGCGCCGATCCGGGCTACCTGCTCACCGACGATGGCGTTGAACAGGGACGACTTGCCGCTTCCGGTCGCACCCGCCAGGGCCACCACGGTGTGGCCGCCGGCGATCGACGTCCGTTCCCGCACCTTGTCGACGAGGTTGACGGCTTGGTCGACCTGGGCCGGTTCGAGCTCGCGGGCGCCCTCGGTGCAGGCCTGCGACAGCGCGGCGGCCCGGTCGGCCAACTCCGCGGCAGTCACGACCGTCACCGTGGCACTTCCCATCCGCAAGGGGCTCATCGGGCGGCTCGGACGTTGAGGGCGGCGGCAGACAGCTTGCGGCCCTGATCGCGCTCGACCGACACCGCGTCGATGGCGGCGTGGAACCGTCCCGACTCGGCGGCATACAGGTCCTCGACCCGATCCAGCAACGCCGCCCTCGCCTTGGCCGCGAGCGACCGAACGGCTTGGTCACCGAAGATCGCCTCGAGCAACTTCTGGCCGAGGACCGCCGTCCCGCCAGCGATGCCGGCCTCCGCGCCGGTCAACCCGGCGGTGTGGGCGAAGGTGACGAGCATGAGGACGACGCCAAGACCGTTCACGCCATAGGCCGCGACCTTGGCCGTCGTTCGGCGATCGCGGCCCTCGTTACGGACGAGGTCCAGGACATCGTCCTGCCACTCCCGAACCAGGGTTTCGATCTGGGTCGTCAGGTCCGCGGACGGCACCGCCAACGCGGGGGTCGCGTCGAGCAGAAGCTGACCACCCGGCATACCCCGCCAAGAGCGAGCCACCTGCGAGGCCGCCGCCGAGCCCTCGGCCGTGACGAGCGCAGCGACACCCGTCTGCAGCGCCTCGCCGAGTTGCTGACCAGGAGCGGGCTGCCCCTTGACCGCGGCCGTGATCCGATCGCGCATCCGCGAGACCGCGGACTCCACCTGCTTGAAGAACTCCCCCGTGCCCACGAACTCCTGCCAGCGCGACAGCACCTCGCCGCGCAACAAGGTCCCGTCGAGCATCCCCTTGCGCACACCGTCGGCTGCCTCGGCGTATGCCGCGTCCGCGACCCGCGCGAGCGCGTTCGTCGCCGCCTGCTGCTCGCCGGTCGCCTCCGCGAGGACGGCGATTCGCGAGTCAATCGAGTCCAAGGCGCCGCTGAGGGTATGCCGCACCACGAGGGCCCGCGCGCGGGCGTCGTTGGCGAGTGCGCTCAGCCAGCCCTTAAGACGGCCGACCTCGGCGTCACCCAAGAGTCCGTCGGCGCCTAGCGGCACCTCGGGGATGGGGAACAACGGCGCCAGTGCCAAACCCTGCTCCTTGAGCATCGCCGTGAGGTGGTCACGGATCTCGCCGACTGCCTCCGGCGGCACCCGGTCGAGGATGATCGCCACCGACGTCCCGCGCTCGGATGCCTGACGCAACAGCGTCCACGGCACGGCGTCGGCATAGCGTGCGGCAGTCGTGACGAACAGCCAGAGGTCGGCCGCCGAGAGCAACTGCGCGGCAAGGTCACGGTTGCTCGCCACCACCGAGTCGATGTCGGGCGCATCCAGCAGCGCCAACCCGGCTGGTAGTGCGTCGTTGGCGACCAGACGCACCGCGGACTGGTCTTCCGCGAGATCACCGCCACGGACCCGGGCCAGGCCCGGAAGCACGCGCGTGTCGACGAACCAATGCTCGTCGGACGGGTGGTGGACGAGGACCGGTGACCGCGTCGTCGGACGCAACACCCCCGGCCTGGTCACCTGCATCCCGACAATCGAGTTGACGAGGGTCGACTTACCGGCACCGGTCGATCCTCCGACGACCGCCAACAGGGGCGCGTCGAGGGAGCTGAGCCGCGGGATGACGTAGTCGTCCAGTTGCTGCAACAACTCCAGCCGGACCTTGCCGGCCGCCGGGGCATCCGGGAGCGCGAGCGGCAGACGCGAGGCCTCCACCTGGTCGCGCAGCCCGTTGACCGCGGCGAGCAGCATTGACAGCTCACCGGGCGCTGGGCTCGCTCCGGTCACAGGCGCATCCTTCCAAGTCCATCGGCCCGTCTCAACACATGCAGCCCCGACACGCCCCGGGCCGGGTGTGTCGCACGTTCGCACAGAGGTTCATGTCCCCTGTTGCCTTCTGCCGTGGGCGCTGGCGCGCCCCCGTCGGGGCTCTCACGTCGTTCGAGCCCCTGTTGCCTTCTGCCGTGGGCGCTGGCGCGCCCCCGTCGGGGCTCTCACGTCGTTCGAGCCCCTGTTGCCTTCTGCCGTGGGCGCTGGCGCGCCCCCGGCAGGACTCGAACCTGCAACCTGCGGATTAGAAGGCCGCTGCACTATCCGTTGTGCTACGGGGGCAGTTGGGCCGACGGAGCAGCCGACGGTCCGGCGCCCCAGTCTATGTGGCGTGTTCCCCCCGCGCCGCGACGAACCTCCGAAGCCGGCCGGACGGCATACCCCGGGCACAAGGCGCCCACCCACGCACTCAGCGGTCGCGGGGGCTGACCTGGCCGACGACGACCCCGCGGTTGGCCGTCACGGCGTCCAACAGATCGCGCTCATGGGCACCGGCGCCGGGCTCGGCTGAACCCCGCACGATCCGCGCCCGCAGCAGGGCGAGGTCACTGGCACTGTCCTGGAAGGCGCGCATCGACCGCACGGCCGCACGTCCCCCCAAACCGCGGGCCCACGCGCGCGCCGACCGGCGTTGCCCCATCGAGGACAACATCTCGACCTCGGCTCTGGTGAACCAACCGGCATCGGCGTACTGCGACAGGTAGCGCCGAACCAACCCCGCTTCGCGCTGGCGCAGCAGGACCAACCCGACAAGGAAAACGGCGAAGATCGGCATCTGGAAGGCGAGGTAGACCTGCAGGTAGGCGCCCACCGACGCACTGAGGTTCCAGATCGCGTGCAGGGCCATCGCGACCACCAACCCCACGGTCCCGTAGGCGATCCGAGCGGCCGCGGATCGCGCCACCGTCGCGGCCAGGCCGATCCCGATCCCCGTGCACGCCGTGAACAGCGGGTGCGCGAACGGCCCCATGAGGCACCGCAGGAAGAACACCTCGGTCAGACCTGACGTCCCCGCCTCGGCGAAGGCACGCCCCAGATAGAGGATGTTCTCGCTGAACGCGAACCCCGCTCCGGCCATCCCGGCATAGACGATGCCGTCGATCACCCCGTCGAACTCGCGTCGCCGTCGCCACGCAATGAAGAGGATCGCGGCGCCCTTGAGCGTCTCTTCGACCAACGGGGCGCTGACGACGGCAGTCACCGCGTCGGCGTTGTCGGTGTGGGCCGCAAGGAAGATCAGGTGGATCCCGGTGTTGAGGATGATCGCGCCGACGGCCGCGCACAGCGCTCCCCAGAGGAAGGCGAAGATCAGGTAGCGGACCGGTTCGGACTCCATCCGGTCGACCCAGAGGAAGACCGGCACGACCACCAGGAGCGGAACCGCGGAGACCGCAGCCGCCACCAGAGAGTTGCCGATCCCGATGTCGATCCCGAAGAACACCGACAACACGGCGAGCGAGATGAGGAAGACCGAGATGATCACGCCGGTCGTCACCCAGCCGCGCCGTTCCGGGCGCCTCGTCGGGTTGGGGACGCCAGGACCCGGCATCGGGTATGCCGCCGTCCCCGAGTCCCAGCCCGGCACCCCAGATCCCCCCGTCGACATGGCCGACAGACTAGTCCAGCGCAGCGCAGCCCCCGGGGCCTCTAACCTGGTGCCGTGAGCATGAGCACCAACGCGTCGACCACCCCCACCTCCTCGCCGACCGCCGGTTCCTCCGGCGGCGACCGAGCCCTCGCCGATCGGATCGTCTGGATCGACTGCGAGATGACCGGCTTGTCACTGCAGGCCGACGCGCTGGTCGAGGTCGCCGCGCTGGTCACCGACTACGAGCTCACCGTCCTGGGCGAAGGCGTCGACGTGGTCATCTGTCCCCCGCCCGAGTCGGTGGCCCAGATGGATCCTTTCGTCGTCGACATGCACACGACCTCGGGCCTGCTCACCGAACTCCCCACGGGCGTCTCGCTTCGCGAGGCCGAGGAGCGGGTGCTCGCCTACGTCCGGGAATGGGTGCCTGAACCCCGCAAGGCGGTGTTGGCGGGGAACACCGTCGGCACGGACCGCACCTTCCTCGCCCGGGACATGCCCGAGCTGGAGGGGTGGCTGCACTACCGGGTCATCGATGTCTCGTCGATCAAGGAACTATCCCGTCGCTGGTACCCCCGGGCGTATCACAACTCCCCCTCGAAGTCTGGGGGGCACCGAGCCCTGGCCGACATCCGCGAGTCGATCGCGGAGTTGCGCTACTACCGTGAGGCGGTCTTCGTGCCCCAGCCGGGGCCGGACTCCGCAACGGCGCGGGCTCTCGGCGAGCGGCACGTCGTCGTTCACCCGGCGGTCAACAGCACTGTTGCCGACCCGGTACGATAGGCGGCTGTGCGTGGCTTTCGGGTCATGTCCATGGTGGGTGTAGCTCAGCTGGTAGAGCACCGGGTTGTGGTCCCGGGGGTCGCGGGTTCAAGCCCCGTCACTCACCCCATGCGTTTGAGCGTCGCGCGTTTCGAGCGTCACGACGTTCGAACGACTGTTCAGGTCGACATCGTTCGTCGAAGGGGCGACCCGATGGTGGTTGGACGGTTCCTGGCCGTCGCGGTGGCAGGGCTTGCCGTGACCCTCGGCTCACTCACCTCGCCTCCCAGCGCCGTGGCCACCCCGATGCCGTATGCCGCAGCGCCCGCGCACAGCGCCCTCGTGAGCGCCGTCCCCGCCGACCAAGCGGTGCTGGCGTCGGGGCCGACCGAGTTGGTGCTGACCTTCAACGAGGAGATCAACCCCCGCTTCGCCCAGCTGGCCCTCAGTCGCTCGGGCGATGTCGTCGCGCTCAACCCGGCAACCGCTACCGGCACGGTGCTGCGCGCCACCTTGGCCGACCCGGGCCCCGGGACCTACCGGATCGCCTACCGCGTCGTCAGCGCCGACGGACACCCCATCTCCGGCGAGACGAGTTTCACCGTCACGGGCCCCACCCGGGCGCCGACCAGCACCGGACCCACCCCGACCGCCGCAGCCAGCGCCCCGAGCACGACGAGCGCTTCCAGCAACCCCAGCGCCGGCTCAGGCGCAGCGACGACCGACAGCATGACCAGCGCGACACCAACGACCGGATCGCAACGCCAGGACGGTATGACCTGGCTCTACATCGGCGGCGCCCTGCTGGCTCTGGCCGGCCTCACGGGCGTCTGGGAAAGCCGCCGCAAGCGTCGTTGACCCAGGCGCAGCGTCGTTCGCCACGCTCGCAGGAGGGTACGGCAGGAACCGATTTCCACCACGCCCGACCCAGCGTGTAGAGTTTCGGCTCGGCCCAGCGCCGCTAGCTCAATGGCAGAGCAAGTGACTCTTAATCACTGGGTTCGGGGTTCGAATCCCTGGCGGCGCACCACACGAGGGCGGTTCCTACGGGAGCCGCCCTCGCGGCATACCTGGGGGTCACCTGGCTGCCGAAGCACCCTCGCGAGCGCCCTTCAGAGGTAGAGGCCCGTGTTGCCGTCATCGACGCGCGAGGCCGCAACCGCGTGAATGTCCTTCTCGCGCAACAGGATGTAACCCTTGGACTGCAACTCGACCTCGTGCCGGTCCTCGGGGTCGTAGAGCACCCGGTCACCCGGCTGCACCTGCCGGACATTGCCGCCGGTGGCCACGACGATCGCCCAGGCCAGTCGTTTGCCGACCGACGCCGTGGCGGGGATGAGGATGCCGCCTCCGGAGGTGCGCTCGCCCTTCTCGGAGTCGATGGAGACCAGAACCCGATCGAAGAGCATTCGGATGGGCAACCGGTCAGACGTGCTGGCCGCCGACGCGGCACGAGGTGGCATCTCGGCGGTGGACTAGCCCCGGCGCCGGCGCAGCAGGCCCAGCCCGATGGCCAAGGCCGCGACGACCGCGAGGACGGCCGCGATGCGCTCGGTGCGCAGGCCGCCGTCGTCGTCGTGGGTCGCCGCCATGAGGGATGCCTTCGCGGCCTCGGTCTGGCGGGCGACGATCTGCTGCGGCTGCGCTCGATAGGTCAACTCGTCGATGGTTCGGGACAGCCGGGAGCGAGCCGCCTCGATCTCCGCTTGGAGCTGTTCGACCGATTGTCCCTGCTCGCTCATCGAGCGCTCCCTTCGTCCTGGGGCAAAGCCTAATGGGCGGGCGCTCAGAGGCCGAGGTCGTGCCGGAGCTTGGCGACGTGACCGGTGGCCTTGACGTTGTATCGAGCGTCGGCGATGACCCCGTCGGCGTCCACGACGAACGTCGAACGGATGACTCCGACGACGGTCTTGCCGTAGAGCTTCTTCTCGCCGAAGGCGCCGTAGGCCGTGAGCGTCGACTTGTCGGGGTCGGACAACAGCGTGATCGTCAGCCCCTCCTTGGCGCGGAACTTCGCGAGCTTGGCCGGGGCATCCGGCGAGATGCCGAGCACGGCATACCCCTGCGCGGCGAGCGCGTCGAGGGAGTCGGAGAAGTCGCACGCCTGGGTGGTGCACCCGGGAGTGAGGGCCGCCGGGTAGAAGTAGACGATGACCCGCTGCCCGCGGAAGTCGGCCAGCGAGACCGACTGGTCGGTGTCGTCGCTGAGGGTGAACTCGGGGGCGATGTCGCCCGCCTGCAAGCGTGTCGTCACGGTGACTCCCACGGTCGACTATTGCGAATGATTTGCAATAAGATCTGAGGATGGCTGGGATTCGACCCGCTCGGGTCGCCCTGTCGGACACCGTACCCCGCCCCGCCGACAGCAGCCGCCCCGCCCGATCCGCCAAGCCGCAAGGAGGCCGCCGTGCACGTCCCTGACGGCTTCCTCGATCTGCCGACCTCCCTGGCCACCGCGGCCGTCGCCGCGAGCGCTGTCGCACTTTCCCTGCGCGGCGCACGCCGCGAGCTCGACGATCGAGCCGCCCCGCTGGCCGGTCTCGTCGCCACCTTCGTCTTCGCCGCCCAGATGATCAACTTCCCCGTGGCCGCCGGCACGTCGGGTCACCTCATCGGCGGCGCGCTCGCCGCGGTCCTCGTCGGACCGTGGACGGCGACGTTGTGCCTGACCGTCGTCCTGCTCGTGCAGGGTCTGCTCTTCGCCGACGGCGGGCTCAGTGCGCTCGGGACGAACATCACTCTCATGGGCGTGGTTGGGGTGTGGACCGGGTATGCCGTGTTCCGCCTCGCGCTGGCCGTCCTCCCCCGGCGGATCGGCTCGGTGCCATTGGCCGCCGGGATCGGTGGCTTCGTCTCGGTGCCGATGGCCGCCCTCACCTTCGCCGGACTGTTCATGGTCGGCGGGACGGCGCCCCTGGACGCCGGCTCGTTGGTGGCAGCGATGGCCAGTGTCCACACCCTCATCGGTGTCGGCGAAGGAGTCCTCACCGCGCTGGTCGTCGGCAGCGTGGTCGCCGTTCGCCCCGACCTCGTTCACGGCGCCCGCCGCATCCGAGCCGCGTCGATCCAGGCTGCCGCCCCGGCTCCGTCGTCCGGACACCGGGCATGAGCGGTCACGGTCGCCGGTGGTGGGCGCTCGGCGTGCTGGTGACGCTGCTGGTGGCCGGGGTCTTGAGCCGCTTCGCGTCGACCGCTCCGGACGGGCTCGAGCGGGTGGCCGCAGATCAGGGCATCTCCGGCCAGGCCGTCGAACGGTCCGGCCTCTTGTCCTATGACGGCCTCGGTGGGGTGGTGGGAGTCGCCCTGGTCCTCGCCGTCGGGCTCGGGCTCACCGCGGTCCTGCGCCGTCGTTCGGCAAGGTCACCGCGTGGGCGCTGAGCACACGCACGGCCTGCACCTGCCCGGTCAGTCGACCGTTCACCGGTTGCCGGCGCACCTCAAGATCGTCTCGACCCTCGCCTTCGTCCTCCTCGTCGTCGCCACACCCCGCGAGGCCACCTGGCCCTATGCCGTCCACCTCGCCGCCCTCATGCTGGTCGCTCGGACGGCGCGGGTGCCCGCGGCATACCTCGCCACGCGGCTCGTCGTGGAGGTGCCCTTCGTCGTGTTCGCCGTGGTCCTGCCGTTCGTCGCGACGGGGCCACGCATCAGCGTGCTGGGTCTCTCGGTCTCGGAACCGGGCCTGGTCGCGGCGTGGGCGCTGTTGGCGAAGGGAACCCTCGGCGTGCTCGCCGCCCTCCTGCTCGCAGCGACCACCGAGCCACGCGACCTGCTCACCGGCCTCACCCGGCTGCGCCTGCCCCGTCAACTCGTCGAGATCATGGGCTTCATGGTTCGTTACGTCGAGGTCGTCACCGGCGACCTGCGGCGGATGTCGATCGCCCTGGCCTCCCGCGGGTTCGATGCCCGCTCGCCGCGGCAGTGGCCGGTGCTCGCCACCTGCCTCGGAGCGCTCTTCGTGCGGTCCTACGAGCGGGGCGAGCGGGTCCACCTGGCGATGCTCTCGCGCGGGTATGCCGGCTCGCTTCCGGTCCTCGACGCGGCCCCGCTGCGCGTGGGAGACCTGGTGGTGGCGGCCGCTCTGCCGACGATGGCCGCAGTCGGGATGGGCGCGGCGGTGCTGACCCGATGACGACCCCCGTGCTCGACGTCCAGGGCCTCTACTACGTCTACCCGGACGGCACCCGCGCCCTCGACGGGGCGGACCTGCACGTCCATCGTGGCGAGCGGGTGGCGCTGCTTGGCCCCAACGGCGCGGGCAAAACCACCCTCGTCCTGCACCTCAACGGCATTCTCGGGGGCGACGCGGGCTCCGGGGGCGGCACCGTCGAGGTGTCCGGTATGCCGGTCGGCAAGGACACGCTCCCGGAGATCAGGCGCCGCGTCGGGATCGTCTTCCAAGACCCCGACGACCAGTTGTTCATGCCGACCGTCCGCGACGACGTGGCGTTCGGTCCGGCCAACCTCGGGCTGCGCGGAGCCGAGTTGGAGGCTCGTGTCGCTGAAGCGCTCGCGGCGGTGGGGATGGCGGCATACGCCGATCGGCCGCCACACCACCTGTCCTTCGGGCAACGCCGCCGCGTCGCGGTGGCGACGGTCCTGGCGATGCGCCCGGAGATCCTCGTCCTCGACGAGCCGTCCTCCAACCTCGACCCCGCCAGCCGCCGCGAGTTGGCCGAGATCATCCTCGGGCTCGACGTGACCGTCCTCATGGTGACGCACGACCTGCCTTACGCCCTGCAGCTGTGCGAGCGGTCGGTCATCCTCGCGCAGGGCCGGATCGTCGCCGACGCCCCGACCCGAGAGGTGCTGGCCAACAGCGCACTCATGGCGGCGCACCGGCTCGAGTTGCCCTTCGGCTTCGACCCCGCCGCGACCCGCTGACTCGCGTCCGACGAGGCGACGCCGAGGCGCCGAGGCGCCCGAGAGAGAGTGCGCGCGGCGGGACTCGAACCCGCACACCCGAAGGCACCAGAACCTAAATCTGGCGCGTCTGCCAATTCCGCCACGCGCGCGCGGCGCCAACTCTAGCCAAGCGCGCGCAGGTCTCAGCCCGCCACCGCCACCGTCACCGAGTGGTGGCCGGTCGCTCCGTCCGGGTCGGATGTGGTCTGCACGGCGGTCTGCCACTCCCCCGCCCCGTCGCGGGCTCGGACCGTGAGGACATGCGATCCGGGCCCGGCGTCCCACTCGAACACCCACTGCCGCCATGAGTCGACGGTCGGTTCGGTTGCCAGTCGCGCGTCGGCCCACGGCCCGCCGTCGACCTGCACCTGCACCGCCTGGATGCCGCGATGCATGGCCCACGCGACGCCAGCCACCGCGACCCGACCGGCAGGCAGGCGAGCCCCCGAGCGCGGGACGTCGATGCGCGAGGCGGTCTTGACTGGCCCGAGGGCAGACCAGCCTCGCGGCGTCCAGTAGCCCATGTCGTCGGCGAACCGGGTGACTTTGAGGTCGGTCACCCACTTGGTGGCCGACACGTAGCCATAGAGGCCCGGGACGACCAGACGCACGGGGAAGCCGTGCTCGAACGGCAGCGCCACTCCATTCATCGCGACGGCGAGCAGAGCGTCGCGGTCATCGGTGAGCGCCGACAGCGGTGTCCCGGCGGTCCAGCCGTCGATACTGCGCGAGAGGACCATGTCGGCGCCCGCCTTGGCGCCGGCCTCGCGCAGTAGTTCGCGCACCGGCCACCCGGTCCAGAGGGCATTGCCGACGAGATGGCCACCGACCTCGTTCGAGACGCACGCGAGGGTGACGTAGCGCTGGATGAGCGGCTTGCCCACCAGTTGCGCCCAGGTCAGCGTCACCTCACGCTCAACCTCACCCCAGACCCGCAACGACCAGGCTTCGGCCGTCAACCGCGGGACGGTCAACGCGGTGTCGATCCGGTAGAAGTCGGCGTTCGACACCGCCCACGGGCCGACCCCACCGACCCCGATCTCGGCCCCCGCAGCCGCCGGAATCGGCAGACCGGAGGGCACGGGGACGGCGGCCGCTCGTGACGCGCTCGCGTTGGCGGCGATGACACCGCCGGACCCGCGCACCGCGGTCGCCAGCGCGACACCGGCTGCGGCGCCGGCCAGGCCGAGGGCCTCTCTGCGGCTGGGCCCCTCAATCGCGGTGCGGGCAACCAACCGCGGCAACATCCAGAGGGTCACGGCCAAGCCGCCGACCAGCGGGATCGGGTCGGTGGGCGAGGCTCCGGCGCGCGTGAGTTGGGCGACCAAGGCCAGCACGCCCAGCACCCCGACGAGGGCGGTCGCGAGGGTATGCCGCGTGCGCGCGACCAGCCCGATGGCCACGAAGAGGACGGCCAGGACGATCGCCATGCCGGCGAACAGGACGGCCTTGTCGCCAGTGCCGAAACTGGCGACGGCCCACTCCTTGAGCCACGCGGGCGTGAGGTCGACGAACGCGGCGCCCACGGCCAGGATCGGGGACCGTCCCGAGGAGTTTCCGCTCACCCACCCCCCGAGGGTGAACGCGACATCGAGCGCCTCAGCGACGAGCAGCCCGGTCGCTCCGGCGACCAGGCCGTCGACGGCATACCCCAGGTTGCCGACCGCCCACCCACCCGGACCGAACGGGTCGCCGGGCGGCTCGGACGGGTCGGGGGCGTCCCAGGCGGGCACTGGCAGCACGCCCTGAGGCCCGCTTTGGCCGGGCTGTTCGGAGGTCACGCCTCCAGCATCCCTCCCAGATGCTCCGCCAACGCCCGAAAAGCCTTACCGCGGTGTGACATCGCGTTCTTCTCAGCGGGCGAAAGCTCGGCCGACGTCCGCACGTCACCCTCGACGAGCAGGATCGGGTCATAGCCGAAGCCATTGCTGCCGCGGGGTTCTCGGGTCAACGTCCCCCGGAAGACGCCCTCCTCGACGTGCGCCCGGCCGTCCGGCAGCGCGATCGCCGCCGCACAGACGAAGCCCGCGCCGCGGTGCTCGTCCCGGACGTCGGACACCTGGGCCAGCAGCAACTCCAGGTTGGCCAGATCGTCGCCGTGCCGTCCCGACCACCGCGCCGAGAAAATGCCCGGAGCACCCCCGAGGACGTCGACGGCCAGACCGGAGTCGTCGGCCAGCGCGGGCAGGCCGGTGGCCGCAGCGACAGCGCGGGCCTTGAGCAGGGCGTTCTCGGCGAAGGTCACGCCGTCCTCGACGACGTCGGCAACTTCCGGGAAATCGGCGAGCCCGACGATCTGCAGGTCGAGGTCGGCGAGCACGTCGGCGAGGATCTCGCGAAGTTCACCAACCTTGTGGGCGTTGCGGGTGGCCAGGACGAGGCGGCGGGTCACGGCATACCCCTGGTCGGGTTCAGGCGCGCGAGCGCGGGTCGGCGGCGAGCGCCGCGTGTTGCGCGGCCGTGACGTCGGCACAGCCCTTGGTCGCGAGGTCGAGCAGTTGCCCCAGCAACGCCCGGTCGAAGGGCTCCCCCTCGGCGGTCCCCTGGACCTCGACGAAGCGCCCGTCGCCGGTCATGACGACGTTCATGTCGGTCTCGGCCGTGGAGTCCTCGGGGTAGTCCAGGTCGATCACCGGGAGGCCGCCGACGACACCGACGGACACCGCGGCCACCGATCCGGTGAGGGGCGCGGCGTCAGGCTTGATGAGCCCCCGAGCCTTGGCATCGGCGACCGCGTCGGCCAAGGCCACCCAGGCCCCGGTGATAGCGGCCGTCCGGGTGCCGCCATCGGCCTGCAGCACATCGCAGTCCAACACGATCGTGTTCTCGCCCAAGGCCTTCATGTCGATGACGGCGCGCAGCGAGCGGCCGACGAGCCGGCTGATCTCGTGGGTGCGGCCACCGATCTTGCCCTTGACCGACTCCCGGTCCGAACGGGTGTTGGTCGAGCGCGGCAGCATGGCGTACTCCGCCGTCACCCAGCCCTTGCCCTGCCCCTTGAGCCAGCGCGGAACCCCCTCGGTGAACGACGCCGCACACAGCACGCGGGTCCGTCCGAACTCGACGAGCACCGACCCCTCGGCGTGGTCGAGCCAGTTGCGCGTGATGCGCACCTCGCGGGTCTGGTCCTGGGCGCGGCCGTCATGGCGGGTTGCGTTGCTCACGGCGGACAGACTACGCAGGTATGCCGTGCTCCCCCGCCGCGCGTCCCGACCGGTGATCGAGTGGGCGCGTCGACCGTCAGAGGTCGATGACCAGGCCGGGGGCAGCGACCTCGACCTGTCCGGGCCACACCGCGGCGGCCTGGGCGCGGCATACCTCCGGGTCGTTCCAGGACGGCAGGTGCGTGAGCATGATCCGCTTGACGCCTCCGGCGGCGAGGGCGACCTGCGCGACTCGTGAGCCGGTCATGTGGATGTTGCGCTCATCATCGCGGCCGTCAACGAAGGCGGTATCGGCAAGGAGCAGGTCGGCATCGGCGGCGAGTTCGATCAGCGCGTCGCACATGTCGGTGTCGCCACTGAACACCAGCACCTGGCCTGCGCACTCGACCCGATAGCCGTAGGCCTCGACGGGGTGGTTGACCCGGCGCGCGGTGACCGAGAACGGGCCGATGCGGAAGGTCGCTCGGTCGACGACGCGGGTGAAGGAGAACTCCGACACCTCGGTGCCGTCATGCCCGTAATAGGCGAGCCCGACCCGTTGTGGCGTACCGGCCGGACCCCACACCGGCACGGGTCCGCGGAAGCCTCGCGGGTGGTAGCGCTGCATGACATAGAGCCCACACAGGTCCAGGAAGTGGTCGGCGTGCAGGTGGCTGAGGACGACGGCATCCAGGGTCGTGGGGTCGAGGTAACGCTGCAACGGCCCGAGGGCCCCACTGCCCAGGTCGAGCACCATGCTCCATGTCCGGCCTTCGTGCTCGGCCTGGACGAGGTAGCACGAGGCCGGCGACTGCGGCCCGGGGAAGGACCCCGAGCACCCGACGATCGTGACGCGCATCCGTGGTGAGGTCTCTGCGCTCATCCCGGCGCGACCGCCTCCCGGCGCGACTCGATCGCCGCCTCCGGTCCAAGGAACCGCCGGGCCAGTCGGCTGAAGGTCTGCGGATCACCCGTCGTGACGAACTCGTGTCGCGGCGCTGGCAACCCGTCGGGGCGCAGCGCGCCGCCGTCGGCCAGCACTCGGTAAACATCCTTGGCCGTCTCCTCGGCCGACGAAACGAGCGTGACCAGATCGCCCATGACGTAGGAGATCACGCCGGTGAGCAGGGGGTAGTGGGTGCACCCGAGGATGAGGGTGTCGACCTCGGCTTCCTGCAACGGCGCTAGGTATTCCCTTGCGACGGCTAACAATTCATCGCCACCGGTCACGCCATTCTCAACGAACTCGACGAACCGCGGGCACGGCTGCGACGTCACCTCGATGTGTGGCGCGGCCGCGAAAGTGTCGGGGTAGGCACGGCTGGCATGGGTTCCCATGGTCGAGATGACACCCACCCGGTTGGTGCGAGTCGCTGCGGCCGCCCGGCGGACCGCCGGCCGGATCACCTCGATGACCGGCACGTCATAGCGCTCGCGAGCATCGTGCAGCATCGCGGCGCTGGCGGTGTTGCACGCGATGACCAAGGCCTTGACCCCACGGTCAACAAGGTGGTCGAGGCACTCCAACGCGAACTCGCGCACCTGCCCGATCGGCCGCGGGCCGTAGGGCGTGCGGGCCGTGTCACCGAAGTAGACGATGGACTCGTGCGGCAGTTGGTCCAGGACCGCTCGGGCAACGGTCAATCCGCCGTAACCCGAGTCGAAGATCCCGATTGGCGCATCGCCCACGGCACTCAGGATAAGGAGGTATGCCGCCTGTCCCACAATCGTGGGTCGGTCACCTCGGTCACATCGTCCTCCACCTCGGTGCCGTCCACGTTCAGGCCTCCGTCACGTTCCCTTCATGCGTCGGTCACTTGTCGGTCACGCATCGGGGAAGGCCCGGCGGCCCATGAGGGCTCCGACGAGTCCGTCCTGAAGCCAGGTGAGGAAGTCGTAGAGGGCTGCGGCGTAAGCCAACGGGTCATCCGGGTCGGCCTCGACCCGTGCCTCCCACGCGTCGACGTCTTCCTCGGTGCGCAGCCCCAGTCGCTCGCCCATGAGCAGTCTGGTGTCGGTGAGAGCGATGAGGAACGACTGTGCGGTCGCGGGCTCCAGGCTCAGCCGGTCGCGATCCGCGTCGGCACGCAAGGCATCGATCGATGTTGTCAGCGCGTCGCTCTTGCGCCGCCGAAGGTCCTGCTCGGTGAGCCTGCGAAACTCCGCCGCCACCGCAGGGTCCCCCCGATGTGCATCGGGCAATAACCTGGCCAGCGCGGGGTCTCGATCGCCCGGGTCGGTCCCCCGAGGCAGGCCCTCCGGGGCGGTCGCCCCCGACTCCAAGGATGCCATCAGGTCGGTGAAGGCGTCTCCAGTCGAGGGAACGTCGGGAGCCAGCAGCGACCGGGTCTGCTCCATGAGGCTCGCAATGACCTCGCGCTCGTTGCGATCCAGCCGGGCGACCATGCGGGCGCCGCGGCGCCGAAACGCGCGGGCCATTACTGGTTCTTTTCGAAGGTCGCCCAGAGGCCGAAGCCCTGCATGGCCATGCAGTCGGTCTCCATCGCCTCGCGCGTGCCCAGGGAGACGACCGCCTTCCCCAAGGTGTGCACGTCCATCATCAGCCTCTCGGCCTTGGCCCGCGGGTAGCCGAAATAGGTCTCGAAGACGTAGACCACGTATGACATGAGGTTGACCGGGTCGTTCCAGACCAGCGTGATCCAGGGAAGCGCCAACTCCGAGGCCTCAAGCGAGATCACCTCGGGTTCTTTGACTGGTGCCGTTGACACGGGTGACAGTGTAGGCGCACGGGGGGACGCCGGGAATGCCCCATTTTGGCGCCCCACAGACGCCTCGAATCACCCTGTCGGACTGGCCAATTGGACGACGAGGTTGATGGTGGTGGCGAGGATCACCGAGCCGAAGACGTAGGACAGCAGGGTGTGGCGCAGCACGGTCCGCCGGAAGACGGAGCTGCTGATCGCGGTATCGGACACCTGATACGTCATGCCGAGGGTGAAGGCGAGGTAGGCGAAGTCGTGATAGTCCGGCGGTTCGGTCTGGTTGAAGTCGATCCCTCGGGGCGTCTGGGCGTAGTACAGCGCGGCATACCTCAGCAGGTAGACCGTGTGGACGAGCACCCAGGACACCGCGACGCACAGCACCCCGAGCACCGCCTGCCAGGGCGCCCCGCCCTCCCCGCGGTGCGTGGCGAGCAGGACGCCGACACCGCCGAGACTGGCGATGCTTCCCCCGATGAGGATGAGGTCACTGACGACACGGGTCGAGTCCTCACGGGTGGCGTGGGACTCGGCGCCGGGCCCATCCAGACGCCCAACGACCACGAGGGTCCAGAGGACGAACGCTCCAGCACCGAGGATCCAGCCGAGGACGGCGGCGACCGCGGGACCCAGCCGCGCCGACGCGACGGCGAAGGTCCCGGCGCCGATCACGCCCGACCAGCCCAGGCGTGCACCTCGGGGGCTGTCGGGGCCGAACATGCCGGTGGAGTTCATCACGACAGGTGACGCTATCTCCCCGAGCCGGCGGACTCGGGGGTGCGCAACCTGCGCAGGTTTCCCGTGGTTGGCAGCGACCCGCGGGCCGCTGTCGGCCCGGCCTGGTGGGCTAGCCTGCCAAACATGGGATCCCGGCTGCCGCGAGCACTGATCGAGCGGCTGGTCGACGACGCCGCGGTCTTCCCGCCCGGCCTGGCTCCCCTCCCGCGCGCCGTCGCTGAGCATCTGGCGCGCACGGCATACCGCGAGTTCGTGGGGCCGTTGCTGATCCCCGCGACAGCGGCTGCGGAGGTCCGCGAGCTCGCCGGCGGAGCGCACCTTCGCGTCGGCCTGATCGCCCGCCCCGGTATGCCGGTCGAGCCGGTCCGCGCCGCAGCCGCCGCCCTTGCCGGCAGCACCGTCGAGATCGCCGGCGTCGAGGTCGGAGCCGGGGCTGAGTGGGAGAGCCTGCTGGATCTTGGGGTAGCGCTCACGGTCGAGATCCCGCGCGACGGGTTCACCCCCGCGATCGACGCCGTCGCCGCTGTTGCCCTCCGGACCGGTCGCGAACCGTTGGTCCAGGCGAAGTTCCGCACGGGTGCCACCGAGGTTTGGGCCTGGCCCGACGAGGTCGAGTTGGCCCGGTTCTTCACCGCCTGCCGTGAGCGCGAGCTGCCGTTCAAACTCACCGGCGGCCTGCACCACGTGCTGCGAGCCGAACACCCGGGCCCCGATGGCGGCCCCCAGCACGGCCTGCTCAACGTGCTTGCAGCGGTGCACGCGACCGCCGAAGGCGTGCCCGAACCCGAGGTAGCCGAGTTGCTGGGCGAGCGCGACGCTGCCCCGCTCGTCGACCTGCTCACCGCCCTCAGCACCGACGCGGCCAGTCGCGTGCGGTGCGCGTTCACGGCATACGGATGCTGCACCGTCGCAGACCCGCTCGGCGAGCTTGCGGCGTTGCGTCTCATCGACAAGGAGCACCAATGACCTGGCTGGACCTCCCCGCCGACCACCCCTTCGGGCTTGCCCACCTCCCCTACGGAGTCTTCTCCACGGTCGCTGACCCGGCCCCGCGCGTCGGGGTCCGCATCGGCGACCTCGTCCTGGACGCCGCGCGCGCCGCGGCCGCCACGGGGTATGCCGCGGGAGCCGCGTGGGCGACGCCCTCGCTCAACGCGTTCCTCGGGCAGGGCACGACGGCGTGGGCCGCGGGGCGCGCCTGGCTGACCCAGGTGCTCAACGATGCGGCCTACCAGCACGCTGTGCAGCCACACCTGCTCCCGCTGGACGCGGTGACCCTGCACCTGCCGATCACCGTCGGTGACTACGTCGACTACTACGCGAGCGCCCACCACGCGCGCAACGTCGGCATGATCTTCCGACCCGACTCACCGGCCCTTCCGATCAACTGGAAGCACCTGCCCATCGGCTACCACGGCCGATCGGGCACGGTGGTCGTGTCCGGCACCCCCTTCCACCGTCCCTGCGGCCAGCGCAAGGGTCCCCAGGACCCGGTGCCCGTCTATGGCCCGAGCGTCCGGCTCGACATCGAGGCCGAGCTCGGTTACGTCGTCGGCGGGGCGACCACCATGGGCGAGCGGATCAGCGTCGACGAAGCCGGCGAGCACCTCTTCGGGGTCGTCCTGCTCAACGACTGGTCGGCCCGCGACATCCAGGCGTGGGAGTACGTCCCGCTCGGCCCCTATCTCGGCAAGAGCTTCTGCACGTCGATCTCGGCGTGGGTGACCCCGATGGCGGCCCTGCAGTCCGCCCGGGTCGACCTGCCGCGGTGCGAGGCCGATCCCGAGGTCCTGCCCTACCTGCGCGGCACCGGCACCGGCGTGCAGGGCTCGGGTGGCGCCGCCTTCGGGTTGGACGTGCACCTCGAGGTGCGCCTCAACGGCGAGGTGGTCAGCCGGCCGGAATACCGCGACATGTATTGGTCCCCCGCCCAGATGCTCGCCCACATGACCGTCAACGGTGCCAGCGTGGGCGACGGCGACCTGTTCGGCTCGGGCACGATCAGCGGCCCCGAGAAGGGGCAGCGCGGGTCCTTCCTTGAGCTGTCCTGGGGTGGCCAGGAGCCTTTCGAGTTGGCCGACGGGTCGTCGCGCAGCTACCTGCAGGACGGTGACGAGGTCGCCATCACCGCCTGGGCACCGGGGCCGGACGGCACCCGGATCGACCTCGGTGACGTCAGCGGGCGAGTGCGTCCGCCCCGCTGAGAACGTCGACCAACCGACGCTCCCCGACCCCGCGCAGGGCCTGGTCGAAGTCGGCGATGACGTCACGGACGTCCTCCAAGCCGACCGAGATCCGCACGACGTTGGGGTGCGGCTTGGCCTCGGCGGCGACCGGGCGATGGGTGAGGCTGGCGGGGTGCTGCAGCAGGCTGTCGACTCCGCCGAGGCTCACGGCGTGGGTCACCAGCCGAGTCCGCGTGACGAGGTCGGCAGCCGCGTCGAAGCCACCGCGCAGCGCGATCGCCAACACGGCTCCGGGGCCGGCCAACTGCCGACCCAGCAGGCCCTCGGGGTCCGCACCCGGCATACCGGGGTAGTGGACGCGCTCGACGGCCGGGTGACCTGCGAGCCAGCCAGCGAGGGCGATGGCGTTGTCCTGTTGGGCGCGCACCCGCACGGGGAGGGTCTGCAGGCCGCGGTGCAGGTCGTATGCCGCGAGCGGATACAGCAGCGCGCCGGTCAACGCGCGCACCTGCCGAAGGCGCACGGCCCATTCGGGGCTGGCCGCGATGACGCCACCGAGCAGGTCACCGTGCCCCCCGATGAACTTCGTCGCCGAGTGCAGCACGAGGGTCGCGCCCTGGCGACGCGGTTGCTGCAGGACGGGCGTTGCGAAGGTGTTGTCGACCATGACCGGCACACGACCGGCTTGGGCGACGACGGCAGCGATATCCACCAGGTCGAGGGTCGGGTTGGCAGGGGTCTCCAACAGCACCAACCCGGTCCGATCGGTGATCGCCTCACCGACGGTCGCGGCCGTGGCCCAGGTGACCTGCGTGCCGAGCAGGCCAGTGGCCAGGACGTGATCTGACCCGCCGTAGAGCGGGCGCACCGCGACGATGTGCGGCGTGCCGGCGGCGACGCAGGCGATGAGGGTGGCGGTCAGCGCTGCCATCCCGGAGGCGAAGGCGACGGCCTCCTCGGTGCCTTCCAACTGCGCCAAGGCCCGCTCGAACCGGTCGACGTTGGGGTTCCAGAGCCGCTGATAGACGAGGGTCGCCGCGGCTTCACCGCGTCCACCCATGGCGAGCGTCTCGTATGCCGCGCCGCCGGCGTCGAGGTCGCCGATCGGGTAGGTGCTCGACAGGTCGATAGGCGGGACGTGCACGCCGAGGGCGACCAGGTCTTCGCGACCGGCGTGGACGGCGGAGGTGTCTGCGCGCATACCTCCAGTGTCGACAATCCACGGATCAAGCTCCATAGACCCGTGGATCCTCGCCTTCTTAGGCCGCGATGCCGCAGATTCCTCGGCCATGGACGTTTACAGTGGCCCTGTGCCGAACAACCCACGCGCGTTGCCTCCAGGGCCAGCGCCCCGCACGCCGGCGCCCGTCGACGATGTCGACCGAGCGATCGTGGATGCCCTCGTCGCCGATGCCCGGGTCCCCAATGTCCAACTCTCGAGGGCCGTCGGGCTGGCGGAGTCGACCTGCATCGGTCGCGTCCGGTCACTGCTGGCGCGGGGCATCCTGCGTGGCTTCACCGCTCGGGTGGACCGCGGGAAACTCGGCTACCCCATCGAAGCGATGGTCGCCGTGCGCCTGGCCGGCACCGACCGTCGCCGGGTCGACGAGTTCGGCGAGCATGTGTCGCGGCTACCTGGCGTGCTGGCGGCATACAACGTCAGCGGCGCCGACGACTTCCTCGTCCATCTCGTCGCGCAGTCACCAGACACCCTGCGCGGCGTGGTCCTTGACCACCTGTCAGGGCATCCTGGCGTCGTCCACGTCCAGACATCGCTCATCTTCCGCACGCACGAGGGACGGCACAGCCTCCCCGCGCCGGGTCCGGTCGCGACGAACTAACCGTGCCTGGGCGACCGGCCGTCACACCCGCCGGGTGGGCGGCTTCTGCTCCACGAGGGTGTCGGCAATCTTGTCGTGCAGGCACTGGCGACGCTGATCCCACAGCAGCCAGGCCACGTCGACGTAGCCAACAACGCCCGTCACCATGCCGATGAACGGAACCAGGCCGACCAGGCCAAACACCAACTGCAGGGCCTGACGACGGGACGCTTCGAGCAGGGTGAGCGGCCCAGGTCGATCGAACCGTCGGACCCGGATACCCAGAGCCAGCTTGCCGACGCTGGCGCCGTTCCGGTGGAGGAAGAGCACGTGATAGACGAACGTCACCGCTGACTGGATCAGGACGATCGGGACGATATAGCGAGCCATTTCGGTGTTGATCTCGCCGAATAGTGTCAGCGGGTCGACCGACCCTGATGACACGGTCGCCGTCTGCAGGAAGTCGAGGTACCACACCAGGAAGTCACGCCACCAGGGGAACGCCAGCACGAGACTCGCGAGCTGCACGATGATGTTGTCGATCACGGCGGCCACCAGTCGCTGCCACCATTGGGCCAGGGGCACCCCGTCGGGGGTCGTCGGACCGGACGGGCGCCATTGATACGTCGGCGCTGCTCCGTAGTCGCGACCCGCCGGCGGCTGGCCGTACGGAGTCGGAGCCTGGCCGTAGGGAGTTGGTGGCTGCCCGTAGGTCGGAGCCGCCGGTGGGTAGGGGCCGGGACCGGGACCGGTGGGTGCGTGGTGGCTCGACGCGGCATACGGGTCGACCGCCCGCCCGATCGTCGAGTCGGCGGCCGTCGGAGATTGCTTCGGCACGGTCCGATCGGTCCAGAGGATGCCGTCCCAATAGCGCAAACGGCTGTGATCCGACGGGTCGTCGTACCACCCGGAAGGCTGCGTCATGCCCCTACCTTCGCACGCCGAGCCGCTCGTCCCGTCCACCCGGTCCCCGAACCCACCGTGAACTCCCGAGTATCCGAGGATGTTGTTGGTCCCTTTCCTCCCAAACGGGCAGCGCCCGTCGTAGACTCGCCCCCGGGGGATCGTCAGCGGGATCGAAGGGGACACGTGTACCGGCCACTTGGCCATGCTCTGCGCGGCTCGGGTTCCGTTCAGACAGTCATCAAAGGAGAGTCGCGCGGTGCCCACCTCGCATAGTCCGGAAGCCTTCCAGGCTCACCTGGAGCGAGTCGCGGGGGCCCCGCTGCCGGACTTCCACCACTTCCAGCGGGCGATGTCCTGGGCGGTGATCGAGCCCCGTGAGTTGCTCTTCGACGCAGGCACGACGGACCGACGCTTCTTCTTCATCGTCGACGGCATCGTCAGCCTGGCGACCTCCGATCGCCCGGGCCGAGACTGGATCCGTCGGTTCGTCGGGCCGGGCGAGTTGCTCTCTTCGGTGCCCGCGTTGGCCCACCCGCTCCCCCGCGCGGCGGCGGCCTTCGTCGGCCTGGACCCCGACAGTGCGGACTTCGGTCCGTCGGCGTACATGCACTACAGCGCCCGCGGCATCACCCGGGTCCGTGCGAGGTACGTCGACATCTCGACCTTCTGGGCGCTGTCGAACCGCTATCGCGAATGGCAACAGTTGGCCCTCATCGCCTCGATCGCCTCGACCGCCCTTCAGGAGAGGCGCGAGCGCGAGTTGCTCACCCTCAACGCGGAGGAGCGCTACCGGCTCCTTGTCCAGGAGCGGCCCGAATTGGTCAGCCTCGTGCCGCAGAAGGACCTCGCGCGCTACATCGGCGTGACCCCGGTGGCGATGAGCCGCATCGTGTCCCGGGTCCGGCAGGGCCTGGTGGCGGAGGGCCCCAGCCGGGCGGCCGTGAGCGGGTAGGCGGGACCCGTCGCGAGCGGCATACGCTTAGGGCCCGTGACCGACCACGCCGAAAAGTCCACGTATGCCCCGCGGCCGCAGACGCGGATCGCGCATCCGCAGTGGGCTCGCGCGGCCACCATCTACCAACTCAACCAACGGCAGTTCACCCACGAGGGCACCTTCCAGGCGGCTCGCGAACACCTCCCCCGGCTGCGCCGGTTGGGCGTGGACATCATCTGGCTGATGCCGGTCAACCCCATCGGCGAGGAACGGCGCAAGGGGGGCCTGGGCAGTCCGTATGCCGTGCGCGACTACCGCGCGGTCAACCCCGAGTTCGGCTCGCTGCGCGATCTGCGCTCCTTCGTCGCGGCAGCGCACGCCTTGGGGATGAAGGTCATCCTCGACTGGGTGGCCAACCACACGTCATGGGACAACGTGCTGGTCGCGGAGCACCCCGAGTGGTACGCGCGGGACTGGAAGGGCGACTTCCGGCCGACTCCGTGGTGGGACTGGGACGACGTCATCGATCTCGACTACTCACATGCGGGGCTGCGCCGCTACATGACCGAGTCGATGTGCTACTGGGTGCGGGAAGCCGACGTCGACGGATTCCGCTGCGACGTAGCCGGTTTCGTCCCGCTCGACTTCTGGGAGCAGGCACGCGCCGAGCTCGACGCGATCAAGCCCGTCTTCATGCTCGCCGAATGGGAAGCCCGAGACCTCCACGAGGCCGCCTTCGACATGACCTACGGCTGGTCCTGGAACGAAACGATGCATCACATCGCCGTGGGCCGATCGGACGTCACCGCCCTGCACATCTTCTACGCCTGGAACGAGTCGTCCTGGCCGCGCGACGCCATCCGGATGATGTTCGTCTCCAACCACGACAAGAACTCCTGGGAGGGCACCGAGTTCGAGCAGTTCGGGCCGATGCGCGAGTCCGCCATTGTGTTGTCGGTCATCGGCGAAGGTATGCCGCTCATCTACAACGGTCAGGAGGCCGGCTTCGACAAGCGCCTGGCCTTCTTCGACAAGGATGAGATCATCTGGCGGGAGGACCCCCAGGGCGAGTTGTACCGCACGCTGTTTGCCCTCAAGAAGGCTCACCCGGCGCTGTGGAACGGGGCCGCAGGTGGTCGCATGGTCAAGGTCCCCAACGACATGGAGACCTCGGTGCTGGCCTTCGTGCGCACTCAGGGCGAAGACAGCGTCTTCGCGGTCTTCAACTTCACGGGAGTGCACCGCAGCGTGACGTTGGGTCGGGGCCCCCAGGACGGCCCCTGGGTCGACGCCATCGACGGCTCTCCCCTGCGGGGCCGCGAGGGCATGCGGATCGATCTGGCGGCCTGGGGTTGGCGCGTGTTCGTGCGTTGAACCGAGCCTGGCGAAAGAAAATTCGGCTTCGGGACTGACGAAGGACGATTTCGGCGGCATACAGTCTCGTTCGTGACTGAAGCCCCGTTCCGGACCGTGTTCGAGCCCTTCCGCATCCACTCGGTGGAGCCATTGCGGATGACCACCGCCGACTATCGCCGAGGGAAGGTGCGGGAGGCGGCATACAACCTGTTCCAACTGCATGCCGATGACGTCCTCATCGACCTGTTGACCGACTCGGGGACCGGGGCGATGAGCCGCGACCAGTGGGCCGCGATCCAGCACGGCGACGAGTCCTACGCCGGCTCGCCGTCCTACTTCATCTTCCGTGACGCGGTCCAGGAACTGTTCCCCTACGCGCACGTCATCCCCACGCACCAGGGGCGCGCCGCCGAGCGGATCCTCTTCCAGGCGCTGGCCGGGCCCGGCAAGGTCATCCCGTCGAACACCCACTTCGACACGACCCGCGCCAACATCGAATACACCGGCGCCGAAGCCGTCGACCTGGTGATCGCCGAGGGCCGCGACCCCGCAGCGCTGCATCCCTTCAAGGGCAACATCGATCTCGACGCCCTGGAAACCATTCTGTGCGAACGCGGTTCGGACATCCCCTGCGTGATGATGACGATCACCAACAACTCCGGCGGAGGCCAACCGGTCTCGCTGGCCAACCTGCGGGCCGCCGCCGAGATCGCCCATCGACACGGCAAGCCGCTCTTCCTCGACGCGGCCAGGTTCGCCGAGAACGCCTGGTTCATCCACGAGCGCGAGCCCGGTCAGGGTGAGCGCGACGTGCGCGACATCATCCGCGACATCGCGGCCTGCGCCGACGGCATGACGATGTCGGCCAAGAAGGACCCGATGGGCAACATCGGCGGTTGGCTCGCGCTCAACGACGACGAAATCGCCGGCAAGTGCCGCAACCTGCTCATCCTCACCGAAGGCTTCCCGACCTACGGCGGTCTGGCCGGCCGCGACCTGGAGGCGCTCGCGCAGGGGCTCAAGGAGGTCGTCTCGCACGACTTCCTGCGCTACCGGATCCGCTCGACCGCTTACGTCGCGGATGCCCTGGAGGCATTGGGTATGCCGTGCATCAAGCCCGCGGGCGGGCATGCGGTCTACATCGACGCCAAGGCCCTGCTCCCCCACATCCCGCCGCTGCAGTTCCCCGGCCAGGCGCTGGCCGTCGCGCTCTATGAACACGGTGGCATCCGGACCTGCGAGATCGGGTCGGCGATGTTCGGTCGCCACCCCGACGGCTCCGAGTCGCCGGCGGCGATGGAGTTGGTCCGCTTGGCGATCCCCCGGCGCACCTACACCCAGAGTCACATGGACTACGTCATCGAAGTGGCCGAGCGGGTCATGGCGGTCAAGGACTCGTTGCCCGGCTACCAGATCGTTGTCGAACCGCCGCAGTTGCGGCACTTCACCGCGGAGTTCGCCCCCCTCGGGTGAGCCGGGGGCCGGTCATTCGGGCG
>Ga0209277_10000243_pt1 | contig 29015 bp, 31 predicted proteins | sample JI81AbrownDNA_FD_187503 | JGI IMG/M metagenome (GOLD analysis project Ga0209277, IMG submission 187503) | Wastewater effluent complex algal communities from Wisconsin, to seasonally profile nutrient transformation and Carbon sequestration -... | ecosystem: Engineered > WWTP > Effluent > Algae... | reverse complement strand
AAGGCCGACAAGCTGGCCGAGCTAAACCGCATCAAGGCCGAACTGGCCGAACTCGAAAGCAAGGCCGCCGAACGCATCGGCAAGATTGCCATTGCCGCAGGTCTTGGTGATCTCGACATTGACGACGCCGAAATGCGGAAGGAGTTTGAGGCTATCGCCTCGAAATTTCGCAAAGGCGAAGCCAAGCAAACTGCCCCGGCTGCGGCAGCGCCTGGCGCGAACTGAACGGGACTTAGGACGCCTTCGGATGAACGCCAGGAGAGAAGATGCACGCCGCAAGATTCAGCTTGGCGGTTTGGTCATCAAGTCCGGCATGGCGGACTATCCGGCATCCGTGATCTTGGGCGCTTTGACCCTCGCGGCCGGCGCGCTCAAAGGGCCAAACGCTGACGCCACCAAAGCGCGCTTTGAGGCGGCAGGCGATGAGGCTTTTTCCGATGATAGAGAGGACGGCGGCAACCGTTCCTAGCCGTCAATTTCTACCTGACAGAGAGGTGAAGCATGATGGATTTTGAAGATTTCTTTGCGAGATTGTGGGCCGCCGTGGTGGCGGTGTTTTTCGGGGCGTTCGTCCTGTCTCTGGCGAACACGGCGCACGCCCGCGTTTTCCCTGAGTGCAACACGGCGGCCGAAGCCGGAAAGCTCTACGGTGCGGCGGATGCTGACGCCTGGGTGAAGCGCATTTGTGACGCGCAGGAATCGACCTATCGGACGTGGGAAGCGAACCTGCAAAAGCTCGACATTGGGCAGCAGGATTTGTCGATGGCGACGAACGCCGGGAATTGGCAAGCCTACCGGGACAAGTGGGCCGAATTGCTGCCGGTGTTGAAGGAACTGGAAGCCGCTGCGGTGGCGAACCGGAACGCGCCAGGCGCGGCAAACATCCTTAGTCTGTATCGCAACGATTTGGGCTTGTTCTTGCAGAACGCGGGCCTTGCCTCGTCTGGTAGTCTGGACGATTTCAGCGCCCGGATTTTGGCCGGTCTGGACGGCGAACGGCCAGCGGCGGCGGCAACGGCCGGCGTCAATGTCGTGCAGCAATCCGTGACGCGGGGCGTTGAATTCGTGAAGGGCCTGGCGGCTGCGGAAGGCGACAAGGTTCTAGCGGAGTATCGCGGCCAGGTTGAGCAGAAAGCCGCGACGCGGCGGGAGCAGCTTTCAGGCAACACGGCAAGCGGCTATTTCGGTGGCTTCGCCCGGCGCATCACCGAAGTTTGGGGCATCTTCTTCTTCGTCCTGTTTGTGCTGATGCTAGTTGCGGTCGTGGTGGCCGTGAAGCGCAAGCAAAACCCGATCACGCTGGCGGGCGCGGCCTCGCTCGCTTACCTGCTGCCGGGGTCGGCAATGGTGCTGGCGTTCGTGTTGGTTCCGTTCCTGCCTTCCTGGGCCATGATCGCGGCAACCCTGGTCGGCACCTACGCCATGTATGCGCAGGGCGGCCGCATCTGCGGCGCGCTGGCGTCCAAGCTCGGCGAAGGCTCCACCCTGGGCCATCGGCTGCGCGTCCTGGGGGCCTGGCTGGACAATCTGCGGGCCGGATTGCAGGGCGAACCGGGCGGCGCTGCCAGCATAGGCGCGGCCGCCGTTCAAGCCGCTTCCACGCCCGGCGCGCAGCCGGTCACGCATGGGTCGGCCAGGTGGGGCACGGTCGCGGAAATCCGCCAGGCCGGGCACCTGGTCGCGCCCGGCAAGCCCGCCGGTTTCGCCCTGGGCCGGGTGGCAGATACGCCCGCCGGCCTCGATCAGCGTTTCCGCTTTACCGGCCACGTCGTGACGGTCGCCCCGACCGGCTCCGGCAAGGGCATTGGCGCGGTAATTCCGAACCTCCTTGACTATCCCGGGTCGGCCCTGGTGCTCGACGTGAAAGGCGAAAACGCGGCCGTGACGGCTCGCGCCCGCCGGGCGCTCGGCCAGGCCGTGCATGTGGTCGATCCGTTCGCGGTCAATGGCGACGGCGGCGCGGCCTTCAACGTGCTTGACCGGCTCGACGTGTGGAACCCGGATTGCGTGAGTGAGTCGGCCATCCTGGCCGATGCCCTGGTGATCTCCGAAAGCAAGGGCGACGGCGTGCATTTCGATGAGTCGGCCAAGAACTTCCTGCAAGGCTTGATGCTGCACGTTGCCGGACTGGATGACGTGGAGCGCCGGAACCTGGGCGAGCTGCGCCGGCTGCTGACGGCAGGGGAAGCGGAGTTTTTCGACCTCCTGGGCATGATGGCCGCCGACGAAACGGCCGCCTTCGGCATCCCGGCCAGGGCGGCAAATACGCTCATGGGCATGGCCGACAAGGAACGCGGCTCCGTGCTTTCGACGGCCCGCCGGAATACGGCATTCCTGGATGATCCGCGCATCGCGGCCGCGCTGTCTCGCTCCGGCTTCGACCTGTCGGAAATCAAGGCCACGGCCATGACGGTTTACCTGGTCATGCCAGCCAACCGCATCGGCCCGAATGCCCGGTTCCTGCGCCTGTTCATCAGCTCGGTGATTGCGGCGATCACGTCCAGCAACGTGCAGCCGGCGCACCGGGTCGCGTTCCTGCTCGATGAGTTCGGCCAGCTCGGCTACATGAAGCAGATCGAGGACGCGGTTTCCCTGCTGCGCGGCTACGGCCTGGCCTTCTGGGTGTTCATTCAAGACCTGTCGCAGCTCAAGGGCACCTATCCGAAGTGGCAAACCTTCCTGGCGAACAGCGCCAAGTCGTTCTATGGAACGGACGACTACGACACGGCCAAGTACATCAGCGACAGCCTGGGCAAAGCCACGATTGAGTTTGAGACGGAGAACACCGGCCGCAACAGCGGCACCGGCGTTTCCGGCGGTGGCGGCTCCTTGAACCGAGGCAAGTCCAGCGGCTCAAGCCAGCAGTTCGCCGGCCGCGAGCTGCTGACGCCGGATGAGGTCATGCGCCTGGGGCCGGAAAAGCCCATCGTTCTGGTGAAGGGCGAATATCCCTACCTGCTCGACCGGCTGAACTACCTAGCCGATCCCGAGTATGCCGGGCGGTTCGATGCGAACCCCTACCATAGCTGACGGGCACGGCCATGTGGGTTTTCGTCGTCATCGGTTATTTGCTGCTGGTCGGCCTGGCCGCCTGGTTCGGCGGCGGCGCGGTGATGACGGTCGCCGCCGGCGGCTTCGTCCTGGCCGTGGCGCTCTGGCTGCTCGATGGCCTGCTGGCAGATCTGCTGCGCGGGCCGATGCGGTGGCTCGCCAAGCCCTTCCGGGCGCTGGCCTCGGCCCTGGGCGTCTTGATCGTGCTGCCCTTCGTGCCGGGCATTTTCCTGGGGTCGTTCCTGCTCGAACTGTTCCGCCGGCGGCCGCGCCAGGCGGAACCTGGCCGCCCTGCCCCGGCCACGCCGATGCAGGCAGCCGGCCGACGCACGGCTGACGTAATCGACCTAGCGGCATTTCGCCAGCGGCGCACGGAAGAGTAAAAGCATTTATGATGTTTTGAGTAAATGAGTTTAGCGGCTAAAATCCGCTGCCCCTCAAGTGTCAATAAAAGGCCCGCACATGGCGGGCCTTTTCGTGCCCCCGCCCTCAAGGGCCTAGCCCGGCGATGGTTTCGGGCCGGTTTTATTGACACTTGAGGGGCGGGCTTCACTCCCCGCCTTTCTTCTTGGTGTTCTCTGGCTTGCTTTCGACCGGGTTGATACGGGCCAGCAACGCGGCTGCCTGCTCCTGATGCGCCTGGAGCTGACCGGCCAGCCGGGCGGCTTCCTCGCGGGCCTGCCCGGCTTCCTTCCTGGCCTGGTCGCGTTCGCCCTGGGCAGCGGTGAGCCGTTCGGCCATGCGGTGCGCCTCGGCGGCTGCCGCCTTCTTCTGTTCCTGGTGCGCTTCGCGCTCGGCGTTGGCCTTGGCGCGAACGCCCGCCAGTTCCTCGCGTACCTGGTCGAGCTGGGCAGTAGCGGCCGCCGTGGCCTTCTGCTGTTCGGTCAGTGCTCCGCGTGTCTGCTCGGCGTCCTGGTGCGCCCTGTCCAGCTCCGTGCGCAGCTCGCCGGCGCGGCGCTCTATCTCCACGGCGCGGGCCTCAGCGGTGTGGGCCTGTTCCGTGGCGGTGGTCAGTTGGCCGCGCAGCTCGTCGGCCTCGATGCGTGCGGCCTGTTCGGCCGCCTCGATGGACGCCAGGCGGGATTGCAACTGCTCCACGTCGCCGGCCAGCTTGTCGGCAAGCTCGGTCGCCTCGGCCCGGTCGGCCTCCAGCTCGGCGCGGGCCTTCTCCAGCGCCTCACGCTCCACGGCCAGGCGGGCGTTCGCTAGGTCGAGCGCCACGGCCCACACATCCGCGCCCAGCTCGGCCAGGCGGTCGGCGACGGCCTGGGGCGCAGGCTCGCGCAGCGGCGCGGCGGCGGTGGCCTGGCGGGCCTTCCATTCGTTCAGCGCCGGGGAAATGGTGGTGTAGCTGCCGCCGGTGCGCTGGCGGATGGCCTCAAGGGTGGGCTTCTGGCCGGCGGCGGCCAGCTCGTCAGCGGCGGAAAAAATCTGCTCTTTGGTCACGGCCATGATGCGCTCCTGTAAAAATGTAGCGTTGTAATATGTTGTATTATACTACTACATACTACAAAACACAAGCCACTACGGGAAATTTTACAAATCCTACTGAAACGCTACGCGGACGGCCACGGCCAGCGCCCGGCCGGGAGCACGTCGGCGGCGAAAACGGCGTAGGAAGCTCGTAGAGGCGTTTTCGGGGGCGGGCGGCTCCTTTCCCCGTCCGCACCCGGTTTCGTGCGTCCTGGGCGCTCCTGGACAGCTTGGGCGCGGTGCCCTGCCTTGGGCCTGCATCGTCATTCCTGACGATGGGAGATCCACGCCTGCGGCCGTCATCGTCGGAAGTGGCGAGGCTGGCCAGCTTGCTGCTTGGTCGGCGTTGTCGCCCTTCCCTCTTGGCGTTCAACCTGCGGCTGGCCGGCCAGCGCCGGCGTTCGAGGTTGGGCACGGGTCTCGGCAAACCGCTTTTCCTGCTAAACCTGTTTTTTGGGTCTTTGAGCTGCTGCGGCGCTCGATGAGGGGTGCGGGCGGTGGAGCTGGCACCGGCGCGGCCGTGGCCGCGCCCTTGGTAAGCAGCCTGGCCGTAGGCCAGCCATTTAGCGGGAGGGGGAGCCGGCTTGTCCGGGGGAACCCCGCAGGGGTGCCCCGGCCGTAGGCCGCTTGGGCGGTTCAATTCGCGCTGTCGGTTGAGTTTTCCACCGATTGGCGCAGCCAATTACCAGCAATAAATTTATAGGAAAACCTTAAAGGCATAACCGTACCGGTTTAGGGGGGGGGCGATTTCACGAAGTCAGGGGGGGCGATTTCACGTGGATAAGTCTCCCAAGGGGGGGGCGATTTCACGTGGATAAGTGCGCCTATCCACAGGGTTTGTCCCCAGTTCGGCCGGCTTGGCCGTGACGTGTGTCCTGGTAGCTCCAGAAACGACGCAGCCGCCTCGATATCGGGCGGCCGGCGCGGTGCAGCAGGGGGGGCGATTTCACGAAGTTTAGCTAAACCGTGGGGCCGCCCTTGTAGGGGATTGGCGGCGGCGAGCCGATCAGCAGCACGCCGCCGGTGACGGGCTTCACCTTCGCCTGCGGATAGACGGCCAGCACCTTCTTGAGCGCCGGCAGAAATTCCTTCTTGAAGTCCTTGTCCGGGTCTTTGCCCTGGTACTCCTGGGCGAACTGCTCGCGCAGCGCCTTCCAGTGCAGCGTTACACCCCTGCCCTCGATGCGGTGCAGACGGTGGGCCAGCCACGCATACACGTCCAGGGGGTCGCCTCAGAAAACGGAAAATAAAGCACGCTAAGCCGGTTGCAGCGGTCGTAGCGGCCTGAACTTGCCCGCGCCGATCTTGGCGCTGCTGCGCCAGAGGTAATCGCCGGTGAGGTTGATGTGCTCCCAACCGAGCGGCGACAGGTACTGCAACAGCGCGTCATCAACGGCATGGCCGTTGCCACGCAGCGCGTGCGCAGCCCGTTCCAGATAGACCGTGTTCCACAACACGACGGCAGCCGTTACCAGATTGAGGCCGCTAGCCCGGTAGCCGGGCCGCGCCGCTGCCGGATGATGGAGAGGTCGGTTTCGCTGAACGTGTAGTGACGGATCAACTCATCCTTGGTGTCCGGCAACGCCAGCAGGCTTTCGCGCTCGGCGGCGGACAGGATTGAACGACGTGGCATATTTACTGATCCGTTCTCAAGTATTGATACAGGGTTTCGCGACTGATTCCGAATTCACGAGCCAGCTTGGTCTTTTGCTCGCCAGCCTCGACACGTTGGCGCAGTTCGGCAATACGCTCAGACGACAGGGATTTCTTCCTGCCACGGTAGGCCCCGCGCTGCTTGGCGAGCGCGATGCCCTCGCGCTGCCGCTCGCGGATCAAGGCGCGTTCGAACTCGGCGAACGCGCCCATTACCGACAGCATCAGGTTCGCCATCGGCGAGTCCTCGCCGGTGAAGGTCAAATGCTCCTTAAGGAACTCGATGCGTACGCCGCGCTGGGTGAGGCCCTGCACCAGGCGGCGCAGGTCGTCGAGGTTGCGCGCCAGACGATCCATGCTGTGCACCACGACCGTGTCGCCTTCGCGCACGAAGGCGAGCAGCCGTTCCAGTTCGGGCCGCCGTGTGTCCTTGCCCGACGCCTTGTCGGTGAACACTTTATCCACCTGGATCTGTTCGAGCTGCCGTTCTGGGTTCTGGTCGAAGCTGCTGACGCGGACGTAACCGATGCGCTGACCGTGCAAGGTATCCTCCTGAGGGAAATGTGTCAGGAAGAAATCTATGACCCTTGACGGCGTATGTCAATCAATTCGGAAGGCAACTCTATTCTGACGATTTAGCGCCGGATGGTCTGACGCCAAGTTAGGGTATGCCTCAATCTGACGGTAGCGAGTCGCAGGCGTTCGGATCGGCATCGGTTTCGTTCCCTGTCTTGGCACGCGCTTCGAAGCGTTGATAACACTCCAACCCGCAGAAGTGCTCGACGTATTCCGCGCCTTCCGGGGTGAAGGCGGCATCGAGCGGGATTTCCTTGCAGCACACGCAGCAACTGGTGGTGGTCGAGTCACTTGCATTCATGGTGGCACCCCTCCATTGACTGACGAAGACGGCGAATGCCGCCGCCGGCATTGGCTTCGCGAACAGGAAGCCTTGTCCTGTGTCGCAGTCCGCTTGTCGCAATAGATCAAGACTCGCCGATGTTTCCACGCCTTCAGCCACCACATCCATGCCCAGCCCGTGCGCAAGCTGAATCACGGTGTGCACGATGGTTTGGTCGCGGCGGTCGTTGGCGAGCCCGGCGACAAACGATTGGTCGATCTTGAGCGTGCTGATTGGGCAGCACTTCAGATGTTGCAGACAGGAATACCCCGTCCCGAAGTCATCGGCGGCGAAGCGCACACCGATCTGCCGCAAGGCGTCCAGGGCGGGGAAGATCGCCGGATCACCAAACGCGACCGATTCGGTCAGCTCGATTTCGAGATACTCGGCGGGCAACTCGGCATCAGCCAGCACGCCCTTTACCCACCCGTCGAAGTCCGGTCCCACTTGGCTCGCCGAAACATTGACGGCCAGCCGGAACGGTCGCCATGCCAGCATTCGCCAGTCACGCATCTGGCGGCAGGCTTCGCCCAGCACCCAAGCGCCGATTTCAGGCATCAGGCCGGACGATTCGACCACGGGCAGGAACTGGCCCGGTGGCAATAGTCCAAGCGTCGGATGACGCCAGCGCAACAGGGCTTCCGCGCCGACAATCCCACCACTGCGCAGATCGACGACGGGCTGGTAGTGCAGTTCAAGCTGCCCGCGCTCGACCGCTTGGGCCAGTTCCGGCGTCGTCCATCCATCCGGCCGGAAAGCGCTCATTCTCTTTCCCTGAATGCCCGCAACGCCCGCGACAGGGACAGAAGGAACAGGCCGGTCAAACCGAGCGCCGCGATGACCCAATGCTCGCCGAGGAAAGCACCGGCGGTTGTGCCGGCCAGCACGACAGCGAGGATGGGCAGGTGGCAGGGGCAAGTCAGCACAGCCAGTCCGCCCCACAGGTAGCCGGTGATCGGTTTGTGCGTCTCGGACGGCAAGCGCTCGGGGTTGTTCATGGCAGACTCTCCGCGTGCTGTGCCGGCTCGGTCGGCAGGGTGGCCAACTGCACTTCCAGATCGGCCAACGCTTCGCGCCGACGCTCGACGAACTGACGCAGCAGGGCAAGCTGCGCGGCCGCTTCGTCGCCGTCCGCCGCATCCAGCGCCCGGCACAGCCGCGCCAGCGCGTCGAGGCCGATGCCCGCCTCGAAGGCCGCCCGCACGAAGCACAGCCGTTGCAAGGCGGCGTCATCGAACAAGCCGTAGCCGCCTGGTGTGCACGCCACCGGGCGCAGCAATCCGCGCAGCAGGTAGTCGCGCACGATATGCACGCTCACCCCGGCATCAAGAGCCAGCCGGGACACCGTGTAGGCGTTCATTGAACACCTCCTTTTTCTCACCCGGCGCAGCAGGAAAGCTGCTTCACATCCTTGTTGAAGGTCTGCGCCGCGAGCTTCAACCCCTCGACCATCGTCAGGTAGGGGAACAACTGGTCGGCCAGTTCCTGCACCGTCATGCGGTTGCGAATGGCCAGAGCCGCCGTCTGGATCAGTTCACCCGCTTCCGGCGCGACCGCCTGTACGCCGATCAGCCGATGGCTGCCTTCCTCGATAACCAACTTGATGAAGCCGCGTGTGTCGAAGTTGGCGAGCGCACGCGGCACGTTGTCCAAGGTCAAGGTGCGGCTGTCGGTCTCGATCCCGTCGTGGTGGGCTTCCGCCTCGCTGTAGCCCACGGTCGCCACTTGCGGATCGGTGAACACCACGGCCGGCATTGCGGTCAGGTCGAGCGCCGCATCGCCGCCGGTCATGTTGATCGCGGCACGGGTGCCGGCCGCTGCCGCCACATAGACGAACTGCGGCTGGTCGGTGCAGTCGCCGGCCGCGTAGATGTTCGGGTTGCTCGTGCGCATGCCTTGGTCGATGACGATGGCACCTTGCGCATTGACAGTGACCCCCGCTGCGTCCAGCGCGAGGCTGCGCGTGTTCGGTGTCCGACCGGTGGCAACCAGCAGTTTGTCGGCGCGCAATTCACCGTGCGTGGTGGTCAGCACGAATTCACCGTCCATATGGGCGACCTGGCTGGCTTGCGTGTGCTCCAGCACCTCGATGCCCTCGGCACGGAAAGCGGCTGTCACCGCCTCGCCGATGGCCGGGTCTTCACGGAAGAACAAGGTATTGCGCGCCAGGACCGTGACCTTGCTGCCCAGCCGGGCAAAGGCTTGCGCCAGCTCCAGCGCCACCACCGACGAGCCGATTACGGCAAGGCGTTCGGGAATGGTGTCGCTCGCCAGGGCCTCGGTGGAAGTCCAGTAGGGTGACTCTTTCAAGCCCGGAATCGGCGGGACCGCCGGGCTGGCACCCGTGGCGACCAGGCAGCGGTCGAACATCACGACGCGCTCGCCACCCTCGTTCAAACGGACGGTAAGGCTCTGGTCGTCCTTGAAGCGCGCCTCACCGTGCACAACGGTGATGGCCGGATTACCGCCCAGGATGCCTTCGTACTTGGCGTGCCGCAGTTCGTCGACGCGGGCCTGCTGCTGGGCCAGCAGCTTACTGCGGTCAATCGTAGGCACAGTTGCCGCAATACCGCCATCGAACGGGCTTTCCCGGCGCAGATGGGCGATGTGGGCGGCGCGGATCATGATCTTGGACGGCACACAGCCGACATTGACGCAGGTGCCGCCGATGGTGCCGCGCTCGATCAGCGTGACCTGCGCGCCTTGCTCGACGGCCTTCAGCGCCGCCGCCATCGCGGCTCCACCGCTGCCAATGACCGCTACCTGCACCGGGGGCTCGTTGCCACTGTGCTTTTCGGCGGCGGCCATCCATCCCCGCACCTTGTCGAGCAGTCCGACGCGGTTGTCCGCCAGTGGCGCATCGGCTAGCGTTGCCTTGTAGCCCAGTCCGGCCACGGCGGCAGTCAGCGCGTCCGGCGATGTGCCCGGCACGATGGCGAGTTGCGCTGTGCCCTTCGGATAGGACACCAGCGCCGACTGCACGCCTGGCACTTTTTCCAGCGCTTCCTTGACGTGCGCCGCGCACGAGTCGCAAGTCATGCCGGTGATTTTTAGATGGGTCATGCAACAGATCCTTTATCGTTTGTGGCGCCAGACAATGACGTCCGTTGTGCTGCGGTGCCGTTTTCAGTGACTCACTGCTTGACGCTGGACGGATAGCCCGCGTCTGCGGTTGCCTTGGTCAGCTTCTGCACGCTGGTCTTGGCATCGTCGAAGGTGACGACCGCTTGGCGTGTCTCGAAAGTCACGTCAACTTTGCTGACGCCTTCGACCTTGGAAATCGCCTTCTTGACAGTGATCGGGCAGGCGGAGCAGGTCATGCCCGGTACGGACAGCGTGACGGTCTGGGTGGCGGCCCAGACGGGGGCAACAACGGCGGCGAGGGCGAGGGAGGCAAACAGTTTCTTCATGGTGAACTCCGATCAGTAGAAAAATGGCATGACGTAGGGAAATCCGAGCGCGACCAGAACCAGCGCGGCCACGATCCAGAAAATGAGCTTGTAAGTAGCTCGCACTTGGGGAATCGCGCAGACCTCACCCGGTTTGCAGGCCGCTGCCTGCCGGTAGATGCGCCGCCAGGCGAAGAACAACGCCACCAGCGCCACGCCGATAAAGATGGGGCGATAGGGATCCAACACCGCCAAGTTGCCGATCCAAGCGCCGCTGAACCCCAAGGCGATCAGAACCAACGGCCCGAGGCAGCAAGCCGAGGCGAGGATGGCGGCAAGCCCTCCAGTGAAGAGCGCGCCGCGCCCGGTTTTTGGTTCAGACATGCGCTTGTCCTTTCGAATTGAAATTGGATAGCGTAACCTTACTTCCGTACTCATGTACGGAGTCAAGCGATATGGAAAACAATTTGGAGAACCTGACCATTGGCGTTTTCGCCAAGGCGGCCGGGGTCAATGTGGAGACCATCCGTTTCTATCAGCGCAAGGGCTTGTTGCTGGAGCCTGACAAGCCCTATGGCAGCATCCGCCGCTATGGCGAGGCGGATGTAACGCGGGTGCGCTTCGTGAAATCAGCCCAGCGGCTGGGCTTCAGCCTGGATGAGATCGCCGAGCTGCTGCGGCTGGAGGATGGCACCCATTGCGAGGAAGCCAGCAGTCTGGCCGAGCACAAGCTCAAGGACGTGCGCGAGAAAATGGCTGACCTGGCGCGCATGGAGGCCGTGCTGTCTGAGTTGGTGTGCGCCTGCCATGCGCGAAGGGGGAACGTTTCCTGCCCGCTGATCGCGTCACTACAGGGTGGAGCAAGCTTGGCAGGTTCGGCTATGCCTTAGCGTGCTTTATTTTCCGTTTTCTGAGACGACCCCCGCAGGGGTCGAGACGCCGCAGGTGGCTCGATGCGCAGCACGACAGCCCGGCCCGAAGGGAGACGCCCGGTTGCTACTCGTTGCGAACTGGACGACGCTGGCCAGCCACACCGGCACCGGACGAAAGCAGCTTGACGGCCTTCACGAAGTCGATGCCCAGCAGGTGCATCACGAGGTCGATGCCGCCACCTCCACCCTTCCCTGCGCGCACGTCAAACCACTTGAGGCCCGTCACCAAAACTTCCCAAGCGAAACCCGAGGGCGACGACAAAAACAGCCGCACCGTCCGCTTGTCCTTCTCCGGCACGAAGTCGGGATCGCGACGCCAGAACAACTGACCATCGTCGCGCAGCTTGTCGAGCACCTGCGACAGCGGCATTTCCCGCACCCACGCGAGCGTTTCATCGTCAAAAGACCGTCGAGCCATACGCTACATCCTCCGAACTCCATTCAACCGACACGGCCGCCACGCCGAAAAGTGACGGGGGGGCCGCGCTGACGCGCGGCGGAACACCCTCCGGGCTTCGCCCTGCGCGCGGGATGATGGATAAGTCCTGCGGACTTACCCACAACCCACTTGCGGCTACTCGCGTTTGAAAAACGCTTGGGCTACTCAAAACCAAAACCGGCTCCATCTCAGCCATCCAGCACAGGCACAACACCCGGCCCGGCAGGAAACAGCTCAAGGGACACCGAAGCAGCACCGGGAACCCCGGCCCCCTGCGGGGCGGCAGTTACCTGATGTGCACCATGTTTAACATCCTCGGCCTTGCCCGAAGCGCCCCCAAAAATCGCCACGGCGACGGGCTTGAGCACTTCTTCGAGCACATGCTTGTAGGTGGCCACCGTCTGCCTTGTGAGGCCCGCCACGCGGCCGATAGCGGCTTGCGTGAGGGCTTCGCCCTTCTGTTGCAGCAGGCGGCACGCAGCGCGCACCTTGGACTCGGTGGCCTTGTGGCGAACGTCGTGGGTGCGGGCGGCGGCGAGGCGCTGCCGCTCGATCAGCGGCAAGTCCTTGTCGAGCTGCATAACGCCCCGGTGGCACCGGCCGCTGCCGGTGTAGCGATCCCACGTCCAGCGTGCGACGGACTTCACCGTGGCCTTGAGTGAGGACTGGGCCAGGTTGTCCATGAAGCCCAGCTTCTGGAAGCTGTTGCGGTTGTGCGCGTAGGCTTCGAGCAGCCGGGTGAAGGTGGCGAACGAGCCGCGCTCACGCTCGCGATTGACGATGCTGTAGGCGTAGTGCCGCAGGTGCTCGAAGAGGATGCAGTGCCGGGAATGGCTCACCTCGTCGAGCTGCGGCCCCTTGCCCCACGGGCTGGACACAGCCAAGTCCACGTAGTCGGCCAACTCCCCCAGCTCGTAGACGTGGGCGTGCAGCTCGTGCGTCAGCCACCAAGGATGGCCGGGCGTCTTGGCCACGGGGCCGCTGTGGAAGTCGGTGTCGGCATCGAGCCGGGCAGCGAAGGCCTCATAGACGGCCTTCATGTAGGCGATGGGCTTGCTGCGGGCGGCCTCGGTCGTGCAGACCGGGGGAATGGCGTAGTAGAGGTGGCTGTGGCCGCTTTGGCGGTTGCGGACGATCAGGTTGGGGGCAGGAAGGCCAGCGTCCTCCCAGATCATCGCCTTGGTGTGGTCGAGGTCGAAAATCAGCCAGCTCACGAAGCCGGGCCGATTGACCTGCATGTAGGGGTAGCGAATGGCGTATTCGCGTGGCCGGACGCGGGTGGCCGTCTTGTCGTCAGAGCAACGCGGCAGATAGGGCGCTTCCGTGAGCACGCGATTGAGCGCGGTGCCCGACTGGAAAAAGCGGTCTGCTGTCTGGTTGTCTAGTTTCTGTGCCGTTGTACCTGCCATAACCCCTCATCACACGTCCCGTAGGGGCGTGCGCACGCTTGCGCGCAGGGGCTAAGACTCGTACAATGGAAGCACTGTTAGTCGCTTCATTGCGCTGATACGGAGACCACCCGCCAAGACGGCCTCTGTACTTGTCTGGGCACCCTGCCCGGTTTATCTGTCAAGGCCCGCTCGCCAAAGCGGGCTTTGTCGTTTCTGACTCTCCAGTTTTCTGCTGTCTGGTCAGCGCTCTCCTTTGCCATGACGGTCACTCGTCGGCATCCACAGACGCCGGGGCTTGCTTGTAGCCCCGCACCATCGTCTTGGGCACCCAGTGCTCCGTGTTCACATCGAATTTCATAATCCCGTAGGACTGCAAGACGCTTGCCGCCCCGTCGAGACTCTGGAAGTACCGGAGGCCGCCACGGGCGGCACCCAGCACTCGCTCATTCATTCCTGCGCGCACAACAATCACAAGTCCCTTGTCGGCAGACTCCACCCGTGCGGATGAAACTGAGCCTGCGGCGATCAACTCCTTGAGAATCTTCGGCGCGACTACGCTCGCTGTCGTTGTCAGCATCGTTTATACCCCATTCCGCGCCCAACCGCAACAATATCATGTTTCGTTGCGACCGTCGCTGTATCGTGTGAGTGTCGGCGTTTGTATGGACTATAGTCCATATTGAACGTCGTTATATATATACATAGATAGGTATATATATACCTATCAGCCCTTGAGGAAGGCTTCCAGCGCCTCGATCACGATGTCCTTCTCCGTGACCCGGCCGCCCTTCTCTTCCGAGCGCTTGAGCGCTTCGCGCCGCAGGCGATCAGCCAGTTCCTCAGGGAAGTTGAAGATTTTTTGCACCCGTGCGCGGCCGTAGCGCTGCGTTTCCTCAGCAGCGGGCGGCGTGGCGGCCGGTGTCGTGGTCACGGCAGCAGGTGCCACCAGCGGCTTCTCGGCCTTGTCCGCCTCCCCGCCTTCGAGGAAGGCGGTCGGGTCTTTGGGCGGCTTGAACTGCGCCGTGTTGGGCTTGCCCTTCATGCTCATGCCATCACCTCCTTGAAGAAGGCTTCCATCTCGGCGATGGCGGCTTGATCGCGGCCCAGCTCCTGAACGGTCGCACCCTCGCCGATGGCGCGGCGGAAGGCCACGCGCTCGCAGACCTTGGTGGGCAGCACGGTCAGCTTCTGCTCGGCCAAGAATTCCAGCATCTCGGCCGCATCCTTGGTGCGCGGATCGACGCGGGTCAGCAGCACGCGCACGTCCAGCTCGGGGTTGTAGTCGCGGGCCAGCTCGACGACTTCCAGCAGGTCAGTCATGGCCGCTGCGTCCAGATTGGAGGCACCGACCGGGATCACGGCACGCTGGGCCAGCAGCAGCGCGGAGCGCAGGCCCACGGAATCACGGCCACCTGCATCGACGACGACGTGCTCAAAGCCGGTGGCCAGTTGCTTGCCTTCGGCCAAGATCGCCTTGCCAGCGAGGCAGGTGGTGGTGGGCGACGGGTCGTACTGCGTCTCACGACGCCATGCGGCCCAGCTCGCGGCCGAGGCCTGCGGGTCGCCGTCGATGAGCAGCGTCTTGCCCTGACGGGCCAGCATCACTGCCAGATGCACGGCGGTCGTGGTCTTGCCGACGCCGCCCTTGGTGTTGACACACGCGAAGATCATGGGTGCTCCTATCTATGTATATACATACCGATGGGCAGCGCAGCGGCTGGCCCTCGACCTGCCGGGTGCATCCCCGGCCCTGTGACTCGGTAAGTATATATATACCTACCGACCGCAAGCGAATAGTAGCAGACTTTCGCGCCATCGCGTATAGTTTTAGTTGTACGCACAACAAGCAAAAGAGAACGGTCACATGCAGTTCAAGGTCATTCGACACCGCAACAAAGACGGCTCTTACCGGAAGGGCTACCGCGTCCAGTGCCTGCGGCGCGTCCGCGAGGTAACGCCGGATTTCCCCGAGGGTAGAAACGTGCAGCGCGTGGTGGCCACATTCGACCGTGAAGCGCGCGAGCTGCCTGCTGATGTGCGGGCCATCCTCACCCCGGCCGAAGTCGAAGAGTGGAAGGAATGGCGAGTCAAAGAGGACGAAGAGGAGTTGGCAGCGGCTGCCCAGTTTGAGCTGGACACGCTCGCTGAAAGCGCACGGGTGGCACGCATGGGCTTGGCCAAGGGCTATGCAACCACCACGCCGGATAACGCCGTCGCTATCCGCAAGGAGTTTCGAGCGCTCGCGCGGATGCTGATCGAGCTGGGTCTAATGCCTGAGCCGGTGCGCGGCCGCCCGGAAAAGGAAGAAGAGAGCGACTTGCCGCTGCTACCCAACTTTGCACCGCCCGGCACGCCTGCGTATGAGTCCTACCAGCGGCTGCTCGACGAGCACGAGCGAACGAAAGCACAGAACAACGACGGAGGCTGACATGCGCTACTGGACATTCGACCCCAACACCTGCCGCTTCGAGCGCGCGAGCAAGCAAGCCGCTTTGCACGCCGCCGACGTGGCTGTGGTCAACGACGACACCGACGTGCAGGTCATCAGCGATCACCAGCCGCCCAAGCGCTGGCCCAGCGGCGAGCCGCTGGTGGTGGCTGGCGTCGAGTTCGACCGCGAGCTGTTCGAGTAGGTATGTAGGTATATAGGTAGGTATATATATACATGCAAACCACGAAAGCCATTGTCTTTGACGCCTTCGGCACCCTGATCCGCTACACCACGCGCCCGGCACCCTATGGGAGTCTGGTGGACGCGAACGGGCGACCGATGGATCGGCTCGCCTGCCTGACCCGCAACGTGCCACTGGCGACCCTCGCCAGCGAGATCGGCGTGGGGAACAAGCTCGACGTGATCCTGCCCGACTTGGCCGAAGAGCTGTCCGGCCTGCGCCTGTTCCCCGAGGTGGCCGACGTGCTCGCCAAGGCACGGGCAGCAGGGCTGCGTTTGGCGGTGTGCTCGAACCTCGCCTATGAGTACGGCGCGGCCGTGCGCGGCCTCGTGCCCGAGCTGGACGCCTACGTCCTGTCCTACGAGGTGGGCGTGGCCAAGCCACACCCGACGATGTACCGGCTCGCGTGCGCCGAGCTGGGCTGCGCCCCGGCCGAGACGGTTTTCGTGGGTGACAGCAAGCGCTGCGACTTCGACGGGCCGCAGGCCTTCGGCATGCAAGCGCGCTGGCTGGATCGCAGGGGAGGGCAGTCGCTGGTCGATGCCCTCAAGGGGGTCATCCAGCCATGACGGCCGCCGAGCTGCTGGCCAGCGTGCCTATCCATCGACCCGGCAGCGGTGCCTATGTCGTACTGGCCGAGATTGCCCAGCCGTGGCGCGACCAGTTCACCGCCGCCCTGCGCGGTAGCGCCGCGCCACTGATAGACGGCGCTGGCCCTTGCGCATGGGCGCACGACTGGCAGCAATGGGTCGCAGGAACATGGCACCAACGGCCGGGGCCGTTTTCGCCCGTGCTGGTCATCGACCTTGAGGCCACCTGCGATGAAGGCGATGGCCTACCGGCAAGCGATATGGAGATCATCGAGATCGGCGCGGTGTGGGCCACGGTTGAGGGCACCGTGCTCGACACGTTTCAGGCGCTGGTGCGCCCCGTGGTACGCCCTCAACTCACGCCGTTCTGTCGGCAGCTCACCAACATTCAGCAGGCCGACGTGGACGGTGCAGAGCTGTTCCCAGTGGTCGCGGCACGGTTGGCCCGCTTCGCCCAACGGCATCAAGCTCCGGGCGCAACGTGGGGGAGCTGGGGTCAGTTCGACGCCAAGCAGCTTGCGCGTGACTGCGAGCGACACGGCATCGAAAGCCCGCTCGCAGCGTTCGAGCATGTGAACCTCAAGCGCCGGTTTGCTAAGGGCCGCAAGATCAAGGAAGTGGGGATGGCCCGCGCGTTGCAGATGGTGGGCCTGCCTCTCGATGGCTCGCACCATCGCGGCCTCGACGATGCCCGCAACATCGCCAAGCTCCTGCCGTGGTCGCTGTAAGTAGGTATATATATACCTACATATATACCTAGAGACGGGACGCCGGGGGGGGGAGGGGTTTCGCCTTGCGATTGTGCGCGACGTGCGATACAATGTATCTCAATCAGTCGCAATAGGAGGCCGTCATGGCTGCTACCACCACTATGGTTCACGTTCGCGTGGACGAGAACGTCAAGGCGCAGGCTGCGGAAACGCTGGCCTCGATGGGCCTGACCGTCTCCGATGCGATCCGCGTATTCCTGACCCGCGTCGTCGCCGACAAGGAACTGCCGTTCGCTCTCAAGGCCCCGAACGCCACCAGCCGCGTCGCCATCGCTGAGGCCAACGAGATCATCAAGAGCCGTCGCGCTCGCTTCGCAACCGCTGACGCTCTGCTGAATGACCTCGAAGAAGCCAGCCGCAAGTAAACGGGCGAGCCTGCCTCGCGCGTCGGACTACACCAAGGATTTCCTCAAGGACTGGCAGCGCCTGTCCCACTCCGGCCGGTACGACATGAACCGGCTGAAAGAGGCCATGACGCTGCTGATCGCCAACGACGGGCCGCTGCCGCCTGAATGGCTCGATCACGCCCTGACGGGCGACTGGGCAGGCCATCGTGAGTGCCACGTCGGCGGCGACTTCCTGCTGATCTACACCCTCGACGACTCGGGCAAAAGCGGCTTGGTCGTTTTCGTTCGCAGCGGTACGCACTCCGAGCTGTTCTCGTAGCCCAGAAAGAAAGCCGCCTCGCAGAGCGAGGCGGTGAAAGACTGCGGGCTGTCAGGGAGGAAAACGCCGCTACAAGGCAGTCCCCTTGATTATCAGCGCGTAGGGCAGGGCATCAGAACTCGTACTTCTCTTTGCGCTGGATGAAGGCGTCGCGCCCGCCTTCCAGAATGCTGGCCACCTGATCCCGAATCACGGGAACGTCAATCGAGCCTTGTGCTTCCAGCCCGAGACACCCTTGGTTCTCAGCGGCCGTGAACACGCCAATCCACTCGGCATCACCGAACACCGGGATGTTCGCGTTGTGTGTCGCGAACAAGAACTGCCGACTGGTCTTTGCCTCCCTCAATTCGGCGACGATCCGATCTGCGATGAAGGCGTTGTCAAGGTTGTCCTCCGGCTGATCCATCAGAAGGGGATCAACGTTCTCAAGCAGCAGCATGTGCAGGATTGCCGTGCACTGCTGGCCCGTAGAGAGCTTGTTGAGCGGCCGGAATACCGCATCGGCTTGGCCGTGCGCGACATTCAAGAAGATGTCCACGCGATGCTCCAGCTCCAAGGCCTCCAACTCCATGAGCTGAGACGACTGGAGCTTGGTGAGTGCGTCGGCCACCATCTGCGTGACGCCCCAATCGAGTTGTACGTCGGCAGACCCTTTCTGAATCGACTGGGCCAGCGACAGCGGGCTAATCGTCTCAGCATCCTCAATGAACGCAAGCCGCTTTTCGCCAACACCGTCCAGCTTGCAACCCAGCAGGAAGGTCATCAAGGGCGTGCGGTCAGCCTCCGGCACGATCTCCACCTTGAGCTTGCCCTCAAGTCGTCTGTTCAGCTTCTTCGCGGCCTTCTGCAACGCCTGTATGCGTTGCGCACGCAAATCAGACAGCTCGGCCAACAGGTTGCGCCGTTCCTGACGCAAGGTGTCGCGCTGGGACTCGTGCGTAGTCGCCCGCGACTTCATGGGCTTGATGCGCTCGATCTCCCCCATCAACTTCTGATAGGCAACACCGACCTCCTGCCCGCTCTTTCCAGCAGTGGCGGGTAACGTGCGCAGCGCCTTCTCCAACTCGACATCGTGCGCCTGAATCGCCTGCTGCCATGCGTCATGCTGGGTGGTGAACTGTCCTGCCTTGTCATCAAGCAAGGCCTGCATCGCGGTCAGATGGCCGGTGAACCCCTGCTTGAGTCCATCCAGCGTCGTGCGCATGGCGAGCAACTGGGCCGCGTCAGGCAAGCCCTCAAGCGCCTCATCGTTGATGAAGTCAAGGTCAGGCAAGCTGTCACGCAGGTCTGTCAGCGCGTCGCGAAAGCTCTGCACGCCATCAGTAGCGGTCTTGGCAATCTCTCGCTCGCGTGCGAGCAATGAGGTCTTGGCCAGCTTCTCCTTGATCCCCAGCTCATCAAAACCGCGAAGCTGCTCTTCCAGCTTGGGCAAGCGCTCAACTTGTGCATTCAGCTCGTCGAGATCGGTCAGGGACTTGGTGAGCTTCTGCTGGTTGTCCTTCAAGCGCCTATGCACGTCGGCGCTCTTCGCCTCGTACTCCCCGTCTTGAGGAAGAAAGCGATCCAGTAACTGCACCCGGCTGGTTTCATCTTGGGCCAGCTCGTAAATCTCGTTCTGCCCATAAATGTCGATGCCCGGCAGCAAATCGCGCGGGAGCAGGGTGGAGACATTGCCATCCATGTCACGCACCATCGGCGGCTCGCCATGACGGCGCGAGATGGTGTACTGCTTGCCGTTCTGGGCAGAGGACACCACTGTCAGCTCAACCCGACCGGCCGAGCGACCAAGGTTCTCCTTGATGATCTCTTGGTGGAGCTTCTGCGCCTGTTTGCCTTTGGGTGGCAAGTCCAAGGCGAAGCGCAGGCATTCGAGCAAGGTTGACTTACCCGTTCCACGGCCGCCGATCACCGTGTTGAGATGGTCTGAAAAATCCACCCGGACGCCATCAAGGTAGCCACCGGCCACCGTCATGCGTACCACCTTACCAATTGGGCTTTGGGCCTGCTGCGAGTTGAGCCGGACACGCGATCCCGGATCGAGGAAGGCCACCTTGAACGCCGCGAAAGTGGGCCGTGTCATTTTGATGAAGCACGTTGCGCTCGGCTGATCCAAGTCATCAGGCTTGGCAACATCCTTGGCATTGATCGCTGCCACAGGGCGCTCACGCCGGTAGCCGTCGTCCTTGTTCAAGAACACCTTGCGATAGAAGTCCCCCTCGATGCTCGTCAGGTCGTCTATCGACCCCGGAATCTGGGCCGCGCGCAGCTTGGGATGCTTCCAGACGTGGTTCAGGCGGTTTTTCAGCAGCCCGCTTTCCTGCGTGCAATGTGCAGCGTAGATAAACCCGCCCAGTAGATCGACCTCTTCGATCAGCTCTTCCGAACTCAGCCGAGAAGGCCGGATGCCATCTGCTGGATCATGCAGCTTGAGGTTGCCAAGGTAGCGATCAAGCTGCTGCACCGTGGTGTCCTCGGGGAACAGACAAACGTAATGCGTCTTGTCGTTCGAGGCGATCTCGAAGCCGGGAAACACCACGATCCCGTGCGGCTGTAGCACCTGACGCAGAGCATCGACGCTGGCCACGCTGCCGTGGTCAGCCAAACCAACAACCTTGATGCCCAGCTCAAGGCACTTTTGAAGCAGCGCTTGGTTGTAGCCGCCTTCATCCAGCCCGTGATCGGCTCCCCTGTAGGTGCCGTTGTAGCCGACAGGGTTGACCTGTAGCGCGCAGCGCCAAAATCTCGCGTAGGTGTATTGATCGCTCATATTCCTCCCTGAGTTGCTCGGCATGGTGCGGCCATCTATGCAGCCCTACACCGATGATTACTGAAATCACTGGATCGACGGCAGGCCTCCGACGATCTTGACCGTCTCCACGCTGACGCGGATCACGCGCTTGACCAGATTCAGGATGTACGCCGGATCGTCGTGCTCGCGGCACCAATCATTCGCATCGTTCCGAATACCATTGTCTTTATCTGTGTAGTCCTGGTAGTGCTCCATCACCCACTCAACAGCACTCTTTCCATTGACTACATACTCGTAGGTTTCAGGCGGAATGCCTTTTAGAGTGATGCGACCATTGAACACAATGACACTCTTATCCTTCTCCCTACCACCTGCCGATGCAAATCGCATTTTCTCAACTCGGTAGTAGGCCGAATCGTTTAGGTCACCTTTGCCTTTAGCTTCTTCGATTACAGGCCACGGCTCGATTGACTCATAATTTAAATGAAGCTCGGCAAGCCGACGCCCCGCGTCCTCAAAGGCCCGGAAGTCTGGCGCAAAAGGCACACGGGGAAGCACTTTTTTAAGATCAGCGGAATATTGACCCCGATACTCTGGAGAGTGCAGCACGCCATAGACGTAATAAAAAATATCCTCTTTTGTAATACCTTGATCCGCGTACTGCTTTCTGAAATTGGCTAGCGCCACATCTGAAACACCGTCTCGCCTGATGTAGCCATCAATTTCAGAACCATCGTCCTCTTGCTCAAACTGGAAACCAGATTGGGTCTTCTTCTCACCAGCCTTTTCATACCAATAGAGCGGGAAACACTGCCCATTTGATAGTGTTTGAACGTCAAAAATCAAATCACTTATCAGGCACGAAAACTCTTTATTCCCACCCGCACCAGTAGCTTGTATAGCCAAATTCTTTGGCCGCGACGTTGGGTAGAGCTTCTCTTTGTAATATTCGTTGAATTGCGGATCGTAATAAATCCAAGATTGGCAGTAAGGCCGATACGCAACCTTGCCAATTTTCCCAGAGTCAAAAGTGCCTTCTCGGCCTCTTGCCAGATGAGCGATCAAACTGCGCGTCCACTTGATCTTACGAGGATTGGCGTCAATCAACTGACCGGCCATTTTCTCCCGATCTTTGAAAGACGAAGCGGATTGAATAGCGCCACGATGCAGCGTTAGTTGATGATTGTAAAAATCAATCATCTTTTCCATATTGTCCGCAAGGACGCTTGGACTGGCGTTATATGCCCAGTTGTCGCGGTTAGTTTGCACCCCACTTGAGCGCAACAAGAAAACCGCATCATTAGCATCATTTAGCGGAACGAACGATCCAAAATCACCACTGCGCTGGTTAATCCAATCGTGGTGTTCATTCGGTTCAATGGTCTGCCACGGCACGCTTTGATGGCTACCAAATCCGCTAATGATGTCCAACTTCTGTTCGCGGGTAAGGTAATCACCAATATCGTGATAGCGAATCGTGGCTCGGCCATCGTGGCCCTTGCGTTTCACCAGCAGGGTGACCGCGACAGGCGTTCTTGAACCAGCATCGAATACGTTACCAGCCTCTTTTTTACGAAGCTCGCCTTGCGTTCGAGCATTTCCGCGCAGGTTGAACACGTACACATCCGAAAACTCGTCTTGAAGAGTCTTTCGGAAGCCATCCATCGTGTTCCCGTCGATCCAACCACCATTCGTAACGAAGCACACAATGCCTTCGTCTTTGACCCTATCTGCGGCCCAACGGAAGGCTCGAATATAGGAGTCGTACAAACTGTTCTTGTTGGTAGAGCTGGAGTGCGCGGCATAAGATGCTGCAATCCGGCCGTCGAGCTTTGGATAGCTCAAGTTTTGATTGTTTTCACCGGTATCGTCCTGCCCAACGGAATAGGGGGGATTACCAACAATTACTCGAATGTCGCGTGCTTTTTGTCGATCAGCTCGCTCATGGTTTTCAGGCAGTCCCTCATCGAGATCGCCTGTTTGTGGCTCACTCATTTGGAACGTGTCCGTCAGCACGATGCCGGGGAACGGCTCATAGTCCTGCCCAGTGACACGGTGAAACGACTCTTCGATATTGATGGCTGCGATGTAGTAAGCCAGCAGCACGATCTCGTTAGCGTGCAGCTCGTGGCGGTACTTGTAGGGCAGCTTGTCTGCCGGGATCAGGCCTGTTTCGATCAGCCGCACGGGGAAGGTGCCGGTGCCGGTGAACGGATCAAGAATGTGGACGTTCTTGTCGGCGAGGCGGGTGCCAAAGTGCTCTTGCAGGGCCGCGTCGGCGCTGTGCAGGATGAAGTCCACGACAGGAACCGGCGTGTAGACAATGCCCAGCCGCTCGACCATACGAGGAAAGGCCGTCTTGAAGAACCGCTCGTACAGCTCGACGATGATCTTCTGCCGCCCCTTTGGATCAGTGATGCCCGAGGCGCGCTCGCGCACGCTCGCATAGAACCCGTGTAGCGTCTCGTGCTCCTTGTCCAGCGCTTGCGCCTCAAGGATGTCCATGATCTTCTGCATGGACTGCGACACGGGGTTCTTGCTGGTAAAGGCGTAGCCCTCGAAGAGCGCATCAAACACCGGCTTGGTGATGATGTGCTGGGCCAGCATCTCGATTGCGTCGTTCTGGCTGACGCTGGGGTTCAGGTTCTTGCGGACGCCCTTGAGGAATTCGTCAAAGGCCTTCTTGCCCTTGGAGTAGGGTTTTTCCAGCAAGGCGCGAATGCGCATCTGGTGGCGGTCGGCGATCTCGGCAATGTCCTTGGCCCAGTCCTCCCAGTAGCGGCGGTTGCCGCACTTGTGGACGATCTTGGCGAACATGGCGTCCTGCCACTTGCCCAGCTCCACCGGGTCAAAGGCGAAACCGAGCTGATCGGGCACGCGGTCAGTCTTGTCATTCCCAGCGCCGACGCCGATGACGTTGACGATCCCGTTGGCCTTCCCGGTGAGGTCAATGGTGGCGAACTGCTTGTCAAGGCGGTCATCGTGAGCGCGCAGGGCGTTGAGCACTTGCCACACCACGCGATACTTCTTGTTGTCGTCCAGCGCGGCCTCGGGGGAGGTGTCCTTGCGGATGCCGATGGGCAAGATCACATAGCCGTACTTCTTCCGGCCTGCCGGGTCTTTGCGCATCACGCGGCCGACTGACTGCACCACGTCCACCACGGAGTCGCGCGGGTTCAGGAAGATGGCAGCATCGAGCGCAGGCACGTCCACGCCTTCGGAGAGGCACCGGGCATTGGTCAGGATGCGACAAACCGGCTCATCCTTGCCGATATTCCCCTTGAGCCACGACAGCTTCTGATTGCGCTCGACGACGTTCATGGTGCCGTCAACGTGCTTGGCTTCAAGCGCTGGCAGGTAGTCGATCTCGTCGGCGAGGTCGTTGGAGATGCGCTCGAACTCCGCAGTCAACAGCTTGGAGTGCTTGATCGACTGCGCAAAGGCAATGGCCGTGCGCATGGCTTGCGGGTCTGCGCTGATGTCCATGCCATCCTCGGCCGCGACGTGCTTGCCCAGCCCGTTCCAGCAGCCAACGATCTTCACGGCATCGTCCAGCTTGAGTTCGTCACCACTGTCGGCGATCCGCTGGTTGAGTACCTGGCTGACGTGCAGCTCATCGACGGCGATCACCAGCACCTTGTAGTCGGACAGCAGATCACGCTTGACCGCCTCATCGAAGCGCAGCCGGTGGAACTCGGGGCCGAAGGTGGCCACATCGTCCATCGAAAACACCTGCACGTTCGATTCCTCGGCCTTGCTCTTGCTGGCCTCGGCGTAGATACGCGGGGTGGCGGTCATGTAAAGCCGCTTTTTGCCCTTGATGAAGGTGTTGTCGTGCACGCGCACGAAAGCCGAAGGGTCATCGCCCGGCGCGGTGTAGCCCGCCGTCCGATGGGCCTCGTCGCACACCACCAGATCGAACTCGATGCCGGTCTTTTGCTGGGCCTGATGCACCACCTCGATGGACTGGTAGGTCGAGAAAATCACCGTGACGGCACTGTCGTCCTTCGTCTCGGTGAGGGACTTGGCCAACTTGGTCGCATTCGTCGTGGCAGGGTAGGCCAGCTCGTAGATGCGCATGTCCTCTTCGTTTCGGCTGGCCTTGCTGTCTGAGCACACGGCAAAGCAGCGCAGCGGCACGCTGGCGTCCGCAGTCCACGCCCGCAGCGTCTGCGACAGCAGGGCAATGGATGGCACAAGGAAGAGGATGGTCTGGCCCGGCTTGACCATCTCTTCCGCCACGATCAGCGAGGTGTAGGTCTTGCCTGTGCCGCAAGCCATGATGAGCTTTCCGCGGTTGCTGGTCTTGAAGCCCTTGGTGACGTTGACCAAGGCCTCACGCTGATGCTCACGCGGGTCTTTCTTGGGCAGCTTGCGGAGCTGGTCAGGCTTGTCGAGCGAGAACTGCGACCAGTCGATGGGGGAGGCGTCCAAGTCCTCCAAGGTCATCATCTCAACGGGGATGGTCTGGTTTTCCAGCGCGTCGGCCGCGTGCTTGCTCAAGTTGGCCGTGGCAACGATGAGGCGCTGCGTGAAGCCGCCCTTACCCGACAGGGTGAAGAAGTTGCCGAGGTCGCCAAGGGGGATAGGCGTCTCGTAGAACTTGCACTGGATGGCGCAAAAACCCTCGTCCTCGCGCAGCTTGGCCACCAAGTCGATGCCGGTGTCCGGGGCCTTGTAGCCATAGGCCTCCCGCTCGGGCCAATCCTTCCACAGCCACACGTCAGAGAAGAGGGCGACATACTGGGGATCGAGCTTGAGGTAGGCCCGGATCAGACGCTCGAAGCGATCGCCAAGGTCACGGTTGAAGGCGGACTCGTCTCGGTACTGCTGGAGGATGGTTCGGATCATGGCTTCTTCTTCACTGGCTGCGCCTCACCCGCTTCGTTCTCCCTGCGTGGTGCGACTTTGTAAATGGTGGTGCGCGAGACGCCGTACAGCTCGGCGATTCGCCCGATGGGGAGCTTCTGCGCGTCCACCATCTCGTTGATCTCTTTGATCTGGGCCTCGGTGAGCTTTGGCTTCCGGCCGCCGGCGCGGCCTCGGGCACGGGCGGCCACAAGTCCCGCCCGCGTGCGCTCGCGGATCAGGTTGCGCTCGAACTCGGCGAGCGCCGCAAAGACGTGAAAAACCAGCTTGCCTGCCGCGCTGCCCGTCTCGATCTTCTCGGTCAGGCTCTCGAAGCTGACGCCCTTCTGTTCCAGCTCTCCAACGATGCGCACGAGGTCGGGCAGACTGCGGCCAAGGCGATCCAGCCGCCACACGACAAGGGTGTCTCCCTCGCGCAGCGCCTTGAGGCACGATGCCAGTTCCTTGCGCTCGGCATCCTTGCCGCTCGCGGTGTCAGAGTAGAGGCGGTCGTCGCCGATGCCAGCCTTGTGCAGCGCGTCGAGCTGCAAATCAAGGTTCTGGTCATCTGTCGAGACTCGGGCGTACCCGATGCGCTGCCCCATTGGCCGATACCCGCCTTCCAGACACAAAAATGTCCAGCAAAGGAATGTTTGCTGGACGTTGATAAGTTGACGGCAATTTTAACAGCCGGGCGGCACTTTGGACAGGCAAAACTGTCACTTTCAGAAGGCGACAGCACGAAATATCAAAAGTCGACCGCACGGTCTTTTCTGACGTTGGAGTCGCCTCAGAAAACGGAAAATAAAGCACGCTAAGGCGTAGTTCCCTCGGGCTACACCGCGTCCGCACTGCGCGGTTCTTTCTTCCCTTGCAGTGACGCAATCAGCGGGCAGGAAACGTTCCCCTTCCGCGCATGGCAGGCGCACACCAAATCAGACAGCACGGCCTCCATGCGCGCCAGGTCAGCCATCCTCTCGCGCACGTCCTTGAGCTTGTGCTCGGCCAGGCTGCTGGCTTCCTCGCAATGGGTGCCATCCTCCAGCCGCAGCAGCTCGGCGATCTCATCCAGGCTGAAGCCCAACCGCTGGGCTGATTTCACGAAGCGCACCCGCGTTACATCCGTCTCGCCATAGCGGCGAATGCTGCCGTAAGGCTTGTCCGGTTCCGGGAGCAAGCCCTTGCGCTGATAGAACCGGATGGTCTCCACATTGACCCCGGCCGTCCTGGCGAAAACGCCAATGGTCAGGTTCTCCAAATTGTTTTCCATATCGCTTGACTCCGTACATAACTACGGAAGTAAGCTTAAGCTATCCAATTCAGATTCGAAAGGACAAACGTATGTCTGAACCTCAAAACGGGCGCGGCGCGCTCTTCACTGGCGGGCTGGCCGCCATCCTCGCCTCGGCTTGCTGCCTCGGGCCGCTGGTTCTGATCGCCTTGGGGTTCAGCGGCGCTTGGATCGGCAACTTGACGGTGTTGGAACCCTATCGCCCCATCTTTATCGGCGTGGCGCTGGTGGCGTTGTTCTTCGCCTGGCGGCGCATCTACCGGCCGTCAGCCGCCTGCAAACCGGGTGAGGTTTGCGCGATTCCCCAAGTGCGAGCTACTTACAAGCTCATTTTCTGGGGCGTGGCCGTGCTGGTTTTGGTCGCGCTCGGATTTCCCTACGTCGTGCCATTTTTCTATTGATCACAGGAGTTCACCATGAAAAAGCTGCTTTCCGCCCTTGCCCTCGCTGCCGTTGTTGCCCCCGTGTGGGCCGCCACCCAGACCGTTACGCTGTCCGTACCGGGCATGACCTGCTCGGCCTGTCCGATCACTGTCAAGAAGGCGATTTCCAAGGTCGATGGCGTCAGTAAAGTTGACGTGACCTTCGAGACGCGCGAAGCGGTGGTCACCTTCGATGATGCCAAGACCAGCGTGCAGAAACTGACCAAGGCTACCGAGGATGCGGGCTACCCATCATCAGTCAAGAACTGATCATGAAAGACCCGAAGACACTGCTGCGGGTCAGCATCATTGGCACAACCCTCGTGGCGCTGTGTTGCTTCACCCCTGTTCTGGTCATTTTGCTCGGTGTGGTCGGCTTGTCCGCGCTGACCGGCTATCTGGACTATGTGCTGCTGCCTGCGCTGGCGATTTTCATCGGCTTGACCATCTACGCCATCCAACGAAAACGCCAAGCCGATGCCTGCTGCACCCCGAAATTCAATGGAGTAAAAAAATGACCGAAATCACCGTGAATGGCATGACCTGCACATCCTGCGCCACCCATGTCAAAGATGCTTTGGAAAAGATTCCCGGCGTGAATGCCGCTGTGGTGTCCTATCCAGAAAGCCGCGCGCAAGTCATGGCAGACACCGCCGTGAGCCACAACCAACTGCTGGCCGCCATCGCCGCATTGGGTTATCAAGGCTCGATCCGGGTTGGTGATTTCAAAGATGAACCAAAAATCCGTGATGCACTTGAGGGCGCCGGTTTGCATATCGCCATCATTGGCAGCGGCGGGGCCGCGATGGCGGCGGCGCTGAAGGCCGTCGAGCAAGGCGCGACGGTCACGCTGATCGAACGCGGCACCATCGGCGGCACCTGCGTCAATATCGGCTGTGTGCCGTCCAAGATCATGATCCGCGCTGCCCATATTGCCCATCTGCGCCGGGAAAGTCCGTTCGACGGCGGTATTGCGGCAACTGTGCCTGCGATTGACCGCAGCAAACTGCTGGCCCAGCAGCAGGCCCGTGTCGATGAACTGCGGCACGCCAAATACGAAGGCATCCTGGACGGCAATCCAGCCATCACCGTTTTGCACGGTGAAGCGCGTTTCAAGGACGACCAGAGCCTGGTCGTCCGTTTGAACGAGGGTGGCGAGCGCGAGGTAACGTTCGACCGCTGCCTGGTCGCCACCGGTGCCAGTCCGGCCGTGCCGCCGATTCCGGGCCTGAAAGAGTCACCCTACTGGACTTCCACCGAAGCGCTTGTCAGCGACACCATTCCCGCACGCCTGGCCGTGATCGGTTCGTCGGTGGTGGCGTTGGAACTGGCGCAAGCCTTTGCCCGGCTCGGCAGCCAGGTCACGATCCTGGCACGCAGCACCTTGTTCTTCCGGGAAGACCCGGCCATCGGCGAGGCCGTGACAGCCGCTTTCCGCGCCGAGGGCATCGAGGTGCTGGAGCACACGCAAGCCAGCCAGGTCGCCCATGTGAACGGCGAATTCGTGCTGACCACCGGACACGGTGAATTGCGCGCTGACAAGTTGCTGGTTGCCACCGGTCGGGCACCGAATACGCGCAGCCTCGCGCTGGACGCGGCGGGGGTCACTGTCAATGCGCAAGGGGCCATCGTTATCGACCAAGGCATGCGCACGAGCAACCCGAACATCTACGCGGCCGGCGACTGCACCGACCAGCCGCAGTTCGTCTACGTGGCAGCGGCCGCCGGCACCCGTGCCGCGATCAACATGACCGGCGGCGACGCAGCCCTCAATCTGACCG
>Ga0209277_10000242_pt1 | contig 29195 bp, 49 predicted proteins | sample JI81AbrownDNA_FD_187503 | JGI IMG/M metagenome (GOLD analysis project Ga0209277, IMG submission 187503) | Wastewater effluent complex algal communities from Wisconsin, to seasonally profile nutrient transformation and Carbon sequestration -... | ecosystem: Engineered > WWTP > Effluent > Algae... | reverse complement strand
TTTTGAGCTTCGTTCTGAGCCGCTGCTGCATCTTGTTCTAGTTGCTGAGCGGCTTCTGCCGCGACTACGATCTCTTTTAAGATCTCAGCCTTTTTTGCGGCATTGCTGGTCAGCTCAAGAAAGTCATGAAGAGATTTCAAAGAGTTTACGTTTACAGAATCACTTGAAAACTTCATGCTATTGCTCCAACTCGTGCGCTACTCGAACAACATCGTTCGCAGCACCGTACACGTAGATACTCGCTAGATCCCACTCACGAACCCGGTTACCTTTGAATAGATCGCTCAAACTGATCGTTGAGCCAGCTACCAGAGGAAAACCAGTGGTCGCACTCACGGTCGAGTCACCGATGTACACGATCGCCGTGTTCGCAGACGGGACATGCAGAACAGCAGCTTGAGCAAAACGCCCCTGAGCTGCCGTCGTAGCAGTTGATAAAACTTGAGCGGTGTTTAACACCGCTATCGTCGTTCTAAATGTTTTTAACTTATATGTGTTTGCCATCGCTCACCCCCTAGTAGAGGGCAGATGCGGGCGCCTTAAGCACAAGAACTTCAACTACCGAGCCTGCACCAGGGTTAGCCGACCAAACGCAGGTTAATGCGTTAGCAGCTTGGGTGGTGTAGCCGAGCAGAGGAAGGTTACTTGCGCCTTTGGTCTTTTGTGTAACAGCCAAGATGATGTCCGATGCGCCAAGACCCGTTAAGGTCATCGCTTCAGTGGCTGCACCACCGGCACCAGCCGATGAGACGTATTTTTGAATGTTGATTTGATCGCCCAGACGAACCGCCAATGCGACGTTGTTCATCTTGTTGAGCTTAACTCGTTGTGCTTCTGATAGTAGTGCCATGATCTAGATCCCCCATTTTTTAAAGTGGTACGCCCCCCTTGCGGGGGGCTTATCCACAGATTCGAACTTAGTAGCTGATTGCGATGCTATGAAGAACGCCGTTGTTACCAGGCTTGGTAACTTCGAGTTCGCCGTACAAAGCGTGGTCTACGATGTAGCTGTAACCAGTGCTTGCGCGCTGGGTGTAGAACTCAAGACCGTCAGGCGATTTGATTCGCTTGAACATTTGCTTGGTGCGGAAGGTCATCGACTTCATATCAAGGAAGTAGATCTCGCTGTTAGCTTGCTCTTGGATACCAACAAACTTGAGCATTACACCTGCAGGCGAGCCGATCATGATCTCGGTCCAACCGAATTCCGAAACCTTAGTTTGGTTCGGAGCGATGTGGAAGGGACCCTTTTCGGTTTGGATCAACTGCATGATAACGCCAAGGTTTTGAAGAGACATTGCAACAGTGTTGCACTTGCCGCCACGAGCCTTTTGTTGGATCTGAACGTAGGCCGAGAAGATCGAGTCAAGCAAGTTAGCAGCAGTGACAGATGCGCCCGAAACGTTCACCGCCTGAAGAAACGGCCACGCGGTCTTAGTAACCGAATGGATGGTCGCCGATCCGCCGTTAGCAGCGCTCAAAAGAGCAGACTTCAAAGAAACGAATGATCCGCTTTCTGCACCAGGAACGTAGAATACAGCGCCTTGAGCAACAGTGTAAGCACTGATGTCAGCAGCTGCACCACCACGGGTAGCAGACAAGGTAACAGTCGAGGTGTTGATGTTAACTGCGATCACGTAGTACGTGCCAGCAGAAGAGTCGTTGTCATCAAGAACAACCTTTTGACCGATTTCAAATCGTTCAATGCGGTTAACGGTGATTGTACCACCAACTTGACCGTCGCCCGTTGCAGTCGCAAACGATGCGCCGTCGATAAGAAGGCAGCTGGTCATGTTCTTGAAGTATTCAACGAAGTCATCAACCGTGTCAGGCAAGATCTTAAGGAAGGTAGCTTCCGGGATCTTTCCGTCATGATCGACCAAGTCGCGGTAGTTAAACAGCATCGAGCCGTAAACTTCGACGTAGTCATCAATCGAGCCACGTACGTAATCGTCTTCTGAAATGTCGTTAGCGGCAGTTAAGCTACCAACCGACAAGCTCGAAGCCTGTGCGCCTTTGAACGGAACGATGATCTTGGAACCTTTCCAAGACTCGTCTTTTTGAAGGTTCTGCAAGAACCAATCGCGCTTAAGGAGTTCAGCCTTAAGCATTTTGTTTGGAAGATACTCGTTCAGCATGTCGCTGAAACTACGATTTGTTGCCATTTAATTTATTCCCCTTTGTTAATCGTCTGCGCCTGCAGCGATTTGTGCCAATTTCCTTATGTCATCAAGCGATCTGACCTGCGTCCTCTCAGGACTAGAGCCAGCGCCTCGTACATTCGGAATAACTTTTACTGATTGTTTGTGTGCCACCTGGGTCTCAGCCGGTGACGGCATGAATGCTGAGTATTCCTTCAAGATACTTGAAAGAACCTCAGACGGAGGAACTGTCTTCCCAGCTCTATGAGAGAGGATCTCCCCTCGAGTTAGAACGAAGTCCCTGAAGCTGCCCTTGCCATTGGCTGCCTCATACTTATCTACCACGCTTTGATATTGGGGCTTCCCAAGCTCCATATCTACCTGGTAGTTGATCAGGTTGGCCGTCTCATGGGCAACCTGCTCCTTGTATCTACTATTTTCGGCGAGAAGCTGATCTTTTTCAAGCTGCACACGTCTTTTTTCTTCGAACATTTGTTTTTGCTCAGGCGACATGTTGCGCCGCTGTAGCTTCTCACGCGCCACATTAAACAAAGTTTCTTCATCGATACCAATGCGCTCGAGTAAGTCCTCGTGCTTGCCTGCCTGATAAAGCTTTTGCAGCTCTTGCAGCTCAGTCATTGGCTCTTTCCATTCGTTCAATTGCTGCTTATAGACTTTGTACTCTTCAATCCCTGCGGCTTTTTGAAGAAGATCTCTAACGCGCTCCTCAGATTGCTTGTCCTTAATCAAAGGACGCCAGAAGTCTTCAATCTCGTGCTTTTCTTTGTTCCACTGGTAAGAATACTCTGGCTGATACTGAGGCGCCGCCTCAGGAGCTGCAGCTACAGGTGCTGCCTCTGGCGCCTCAGGTGCTAAACTCTCGGGCGCTACTGATCCTTGAACGTCTTCAATCTGTGATTCTTCTGACATGTGATGAATTCTCCTTATTGCATCATCGGACTAACGATCTCAGCGTTACTTCCTTGTGCCTGTAATGGTTGACTGTCTTGCTCCAGTTGGTACTGAGCGATTGCTTCAGTCCCAGCTGTCTCAAACATTTGCTTGTACTGCCCCTGCTCTTGAATCTTCTTGATGAGCCATTCGGCGGCAGACTGCGGGATACGAGCTCGGCGCGTGCGCTCAGGGTTGTTAGGATCAGGTACGTACAGGTCCATACCGATGAGAGCGCCGCCATCAGGGATAAAGCCAGCGTTAGCGCGCACAAGGGCAGCCTTCTGATCTTCCATGACCTGCATGTGGCCTGCGATGTACTTTTCGTAGTTGTCTTTAATCATGTCAGCCAAGAACCTAAAGTCGCTCTGTCGGATGCGGGCAGTGGCACGCGAGATCATGTACTCGTGCGGATCATATGGGTTGATCACAGGCATATCGCCACGATCAAGAGCCAAGATGTCGTTTGTCGCGCACTCGTAATCAAGAGTTAGATCAGAGAAAGCGTCCTCAACGTTAGCATACGGCATCTGAGAGATGAGTTTGCCGATAATGGACTTATCAAGCTGGGTGCCGACATATTGAAGCACGTGGTTAAGAGACATCTGGCGACCCATCTTCGTCTCAATATCTTCGGCCTGAGGCTCAACAACAAACTGCAGGCTTTGATCAACCGTGTTCTTAAACTCAGATATGTTGATTCGCTCGTTGCGACCAATAGCAAGAACCACTGCCTCGTCTGAAAAGTAGTACTTAGCCGAGCGCAGATACAGCTTACACACGCGCATAAGAAAGTTCTCAAAGCGCTGAATATAGCGCGAAAACTTTTTCTTCTGCTTAGCTGCACGATAGAGCAACACATGGGGCTCGAGGTTTGTCGCGTCGACATCGGCATCTTCAATATCGGCCAGCTGATACATCTCTTTAATCTGAGACATCATGTATTCAAAATACTGCGCGCCTGATCTGCCCTCGATCACAGTCGGAGGCTGACCCGTAACGGTTAGCGATCTAATGCCCGGCAGTGATGCACCGGCAGATAGCTTACTTCCGTTAATCATCACCAGCTTGTCGTCACCAAGGGTGACCTGATGCTCTGCAATCTTTGATGCAGACCTGTTGATCTCAAGCTGGTTTGGCCGCAGCTGCTTTGTGCAAGCAATGCCACGGGGTTTGGTTTGAATGTAATCAAATCGCTCAAACTCTAACGGGAAGATCGCACCTGAGTTATCTTCGGGCAGTTCGCCCTCGGCTAAAATGTCGCCCTCTTTAATTTGAAGCGAATACCAGCCCTTGGGATACTCAGCGCAGGGTCTAAAGAACCACTCCTTAAGAAGTGTCTCGCCCTTTCTTGAGGTGCGATAACCTGTTCCAACATCAAAGATCATGAAAGTATCATCTTCGGTTTCTTGGATCTTATCTGCCATCTTGGGGAAGGCTTTCTTCAGATCCTTTGTTAGAACCATTTTTCTAATGCAGTACCAGGGACTCTTGCGAATATCCTTGGCGTTAGTGTCGATTAATACGTTAAAGCCGTGGACCTCTTCGTAACAAAGCTGACCCTCGTAGATGGGCTTTGCCTGATCGGGCATCATCTCACCCGTTGCTGAATCAATCAGCGGCTGGCCAGTGAAGTCATCAACTAGCGGCTCATATCCAATGATAGGGCCGCCGTTCGGGTCATAGAACAGCTTCGTGCAAACCTCGCCAATGCCAGTAAAGTCATCGACCCACTGCATGACAACGTTTGACCACTCTGCCCGCTCCTTGCCATCAACCCATACTGCAGCGTTAAGTTCTGCTGCCTTCTGGTCTTGCAACTCACGGTCATGCTTAGGCTTGATCGCCACACCAGGAGCGCTTGATAAGATGATGTTTGCAATCGTGCGAGAAATCTTGCCAATGTGGTTCTTGGTCAGGCGAATCTTCACGTCAGTTGAAAGATCGCGGGCGGTGCGAATGCGGTCCTGGAACCGGGCTAAATTGCGCTTGTTATAGTGCTCGCCATAGATCAACAGTAGCGAGCTTCTCATCTCTGCAAAGTCTGATTTAAACGTCTCGGATGATTCTTGAAAAAGTCTGTTTAAATCGTCTTTTGTTTTCACTTATTATGCCTTCCCCTCAAGCATTGCTGTTTCATACGCAAGCGGATCTTCAATCAATAACGACTCAAGATCAGGAGAAGATCCCTCCCCCTCCCCACTTACTTCCTCCGGCGGTTCCTGTAGAACGTATTGCACCGTAGGTTCATTCTGCACTGAGGCAAACTCAATAACAAGCTCAGCTAAACAGAACTTGTGAACACCAGCATCTTTGCACGCTGCAATAATTTTAACGATGTCGTCGCCAGTTAGACTTGATCGAACTGATCTTGCCAAAACTCTAGCTCCTCTTCTACGCCAAACCCTTCATTAGGATTGGCCCCCCGTTTGAAATCAATAAGCCGCTGAACGCGCTCATCTACAACAGGCTTTTTAATAACGCCGTTGGTATTTCCCATCGGAGCGCCTGCACTTGCTTCTGAAAGCTTTCGAATATCTTCCCACGCCCAACTAATCGCAGACACAGCGTAGCGCATTGAATCTATAGCGTCATCCTTAGCTGACGTTTTGTTCGCGTTCTCACGCAGCTGCTCGATCTCGGTCACGACCTTGAACGTCTCAAGGTGAGTCGGGTCAAGACCCGGAACCTTCATGTCCTCGGACCACATATCGAGCGTTAGGCACCCGCTCTTAAAGAGCGAGTTAATAAAGCTCTTACCGTGATCGCGACCCTTGTTGGCCTGAAGAAATGGCAGGCCTCGACGCTGTGCAATTGTTCCAATGTCACGAGCAGAGAAGTCATAGAACGCTGATTGAATCGAGTGAGAGGGCATGCCAGCGCACATCTCCTCAAACTTATTGACCACATCTTCTGCCGTGGTCGAAGTCTTGTCCCCTCGCCATAACCGCACCACGCGACCCAGAGTTCGCTCCGGGTTTATCGCAAGAAACGTAATGGCCGATAGGTGCGCCTGGCTACTAGCACCCGATCCATAGTCAATGCCTGCGTACACAAGCCAGTCGGCTGGGATGGGCGATGCACTTCGACAGTTCTTAATGGTTGTGAATGATGCAAACTGAAGACCCGAGACATCTGTCGGCAATACCTTGCCAAAGATTCGGCGTTGGCGCTCAACCTCTGAGATACACTCATCTGAGGCAAGCTTAACCTTCTCTTTTGTCCAATGGGACTTGGTCCCATCGACATATTCCATACAGTCATAGAGCGATGGCTGCCAGACGCGCGCGTTGGGCCATATCGTGCGCGTCTCAACCACGTCGGTCCAGAATCTTTGTCCAATGGTTGGCGTGAACACAAAAAACATGTAGCCATCAGTGGCCCGCGTTCGCATCTGAAGCTCGGGGATGTGCGTGATAGGAACCTCTTCGTCACATCCCATAAGATAACAGCTTCCGCTCTGCAGCATCGTTGTCGCCTGTGAGTAGTACTTCCAATACAGGTTAATGCCTGAGTTAAACGCAATCCCGATCAGCTTTGAGTCTTTCTTAATCTCTTTCCAACCAAATACAGGGTCATCGGCTGGCACCTTGGGCAGAAGCGGCAGCCACTTCTCAGTGTACTCAATGGCCACGATGTCGCTTGATGGGTACAGATACCACCACTGCGAGGGCAGAAGCCCCTTCGCAAGATTAGGCCACATCTTGCGCCACATGTGCGGCTCTGTTGCGATCCTGATCATTTTCTTTAAAAGAGTTGAGGTTTTGCCGACTTGGTTCGCTGAGCAGACTACCTGCATCCTAGATTCAAAGTCATTCTCAAACTCATGCGACCACTTATAGTGCTTGTGCATGTAAAGATGAGGGAGTGCTTCCATTCGAGCGGTCTCTCGCTCGAGTGCTTTCACCCTCTCTAATTTTAGAGCGATTAAATCATCACTCACTAGGCACGATCTCTACATGAGGGAGTGAAATGTTGCCAATGGCGTCACGGGCTTGAATGTATTCCTTTTTCTGCTCAAGCTGCCTGATCTTCTTATCAAGCTCATCGCTTGAGAGTCTGTTCTGCTCAGCCGGCACTGACGCGTTGTCATTTTGTATCTTATGCACGTTAAAGGTCCGGTTCACAAAGGCACCATTCTTTCGCATGTCCAAGAACGCCGCAGTCTTTAGAACCATCTCAGCCTGCTTTAGGTTAGGCTTCCCATTCTCATCGTGCAGCGAGAAATCCAACACCTCTCTGAGGCGAGAGAGCGAATGTTGAAGAGCCTCTTCTAAGAATGAGTCGTAGCTAGCAGGAGCGCACAAGACAAAAGCCAGAGTGTGCGTGTCCTCGAGCAGCTTGCGAATGAAGTATTCTGCAATCCCACAACGACGAGAGACCTCGTAGAAGTTAATCCTACCGATCTTAGCCTGTGCCGCTTCATACTCAGCCCAGAAGGCTAACCGCACTCTATTCACTCGGGCATCAGGTGAGCAGCGCTTGCGAAGATCCGCCTCATCGAGCATCCACAGATCGCGCGGGATAAGCTTCATCACTTCTCTGGTCCACTGCGGCACTAAATTATACACGCTGCGTGGATCGTCTATGTCATAGGGAACGCTCGGCTTGTACTCATCAAGCTCTGATGTCATTTGTATATTGTACCCCACTTGCGATTGATTTGATCAGATCAAGCACGTAAACTCGCATGTGACAATATGAGCATCTTTAAAAGATCAGCAAAACCTGAGACTACATGGGCAAAACCTGAAAGCGCAGAACCCAAGTGGTTCACCATCGCACGCGCAGAAGTTGGGCAGAAGGAAGTCTCGGGCAGTGGCGATAACCCGCGCGTTGTTGAGTACCACGCAACAACCACCCTTAAGGCGACAGAGGACTCAGTGAGCTGGTGTAGCTCGTTTGTGAACTGGTGCTTCAAGCAAGCAGGCATCAAAGGAACTAACAACGCCGCCGCACGCTCGTGGCTTAACTGGGGCACTGAACTAAAAGAACCAAAGCAAGGATGCGTTGTTATCTACTGGCGCGTTGCACCCGACTCATGGCAAGGTCACGTCGGCTTTGTTGACCGCGTTGAAGCCGGCAAAGTCTACACTCTGGGCGGTAATCAAGGAGACGCTGTGTCAATCAAGTCGTTCCCCAAGCCGCAAGTGCTGGGCTATCGCTGGCCTAAAACTTAAGGTAAACTAATAATATGGAATTCATCGGCAAAATCATCGAACTTCTTAAAAGTGATCTTGTACAAGCCATCGGCCTGTTCTTGCTGATGGTGGTTGAGTTCTGGCTTGGAAGAACCGAGCTTGTAAAAGCAGGCTCCACCCTTGAGGCCATCTTCAATGGCGTTAAGAAAGTTCTCGAAGTCTTAGGCATTAAGAAACCTGCCTAATGATCGGGGATATCTTTTCTATCTTAAAAGCTATCCCTGAAATCATCAAAGCAATCTCCTCTCTGGCCGAGTTCATCCGCAAAAATAATCTGAACAGATGGCTCGGCGACCTGTCCGAAACAATCGACGAGCTAGGCAAAGCCGAAACAATCGAGGCAAAACGCAATGCTGCTAAAAAACTCTCTGATCTTACTGGTCGCTTGTAGCCTTGTTGGGTGTGGCACCGGCCCCAAAGTCACATGGTGCTTCTCATCTGAATTTATGTTCGAATGCTCGGATCGTGGGCGCAGCATCGCAGAGGTTGATAACTACGCCTGTCTAGCTCCGCCACACGCTGAGCGACTCTTGTCTTCGTGCAAGAATAGAACATCCCCCGGCAGGCTCGAGTACTGCATTGTCGACTCAAAGAGCAGACAGCTTGTCTGCCCCACGCGCGAGATCTCGCTTCGCGATGCCAACAACTGGCCGTGCATGTCACCCAGTGATACCGAGCGACTTCTTACTTATTGCAAGCGCCAAGTGCGTTGACCATATTCCCCCACGCCTTGGGCCTTCCCGGGTTCCAACAATCAGGTGATCTTAAGGTTGACCAATAACGGCCTGCGTTCTTAAAGAACGAGCAGGAGGATGAGTCGAGCGACTTCGTCAGCGCCCCCATGATCTTAATACCTGCTATTAGGTTATCTTTCGGGTCTTTTAAATCACCCATCTTAATCTTGTAGTTGGGACCATCCGTGTAGCTCAGCTGCAAGAGTCCAATCGAATCAATCCCAGTGCTCTCTTTGTACACAGTCTTAGGGTTGTTGCCGCTCTCAGCTATTACGACGGCGCGCATTAGATCCATAAACTGAATCTGTTTGCCATCCTTTGGGCAGCGGATGTTGGCTGTCAGTAGATGCGGTGCATGCTCCTTGGCGGCAGAGCGAACAATCTCAGCCCACTCAGGCCGCGACCACTCTCGCTCAACTGGTTTAGTACTATCGGCGACCGGAACCGATTGACATGATGCAAGTAAGGCCAAGATTATATACTTCATGAGCAAAGTCTATCATACTGTCTGCGGGGGGGTAAGGACGAGCCTCGACACGTTACGCTCTACGATATCAATTGCCAATTTCTCAGCCTCATCGCGGGTCATTGGAATCATCACTTACGTATTCCTTTCTTTGTCGACCTGAGCTAACCGATCGGCTTCTTTAACGACGCGGGACCACTGTTCTTTACCAAACAGATTTTGAACGGCCGCCGAAATATAGTTTCGGGCAGTATAATGGTCTCTCAACGGACGCTCTTTGTTTAGTTCCTCCAGGGAGGCGATTGTCTGCCGGTAAGATGCGAGGATGCTTTCTAGCGATTTCTTGTCTCGACCGCGCTTCGCCTCTTTAATCTGCTCAAGAAAAATAGGTATCTTCTTTGCCAATAATTCGCGTCGGTCTCGCCACGTAAGCTCAAAAGAGTCCCTACATCCTTTTTGATTGGTCACCAAAGACGCAGCCTTATTGATGGCAGAACTGGTAAATACCCTATCTAAGATATCGCGGGTCATTCTCTCTCCAATTCTTCGAGTGCTTTGCGAAGTGGTCCGTGTAGCATTCCACATCGATGCTTCTCCCACAGCAAGGCTTCCCTCGCCACCTTCAGCTTGTTGATCAGCTCTAAGATGACGTCGGGGGAGGCTGCACATAGATATCCAATACTGTTGTTGCTGTACGCCTCGCAAACACAAATGCCGTCAGAGCCATCAATGTCCACAGTGCCAGGCTCTATCTCAGAGACGTGTCCAATATGATACGGCCCAGGCGTTGCCTTACGAGCCAATTCTTCTAGTCGTGCGAGTTTGGGGGTCATTTCTTTTTCCTTAAATTACCAGTTTTATCAGTTTCCATTGATCCTAAAGGAAAATACCGTCTTTCAAATCTACCGTGCCACTCACCACATTCCGTGGGTGACCCATCTAAAAATTTCGACGGTCCGCAGGCTGAGCAAAGCTTTTTGTCCTCAAATTCTAGACCGGCGTCTTTGGTGTAGTGATACCAGCCTAACGCCGTATTCTCTGCGCACCCACATTTTTCACATTGATAAATCCCCACGTTATTCCCTCACCCCTACCTTCGCGTGTGTGCTGAGCCAGTCTAAATAAGCTCCATATGTAGGTCTGCCAATAGCATTGAGCCACTCCATAGTCTCAGCTTCACTTGGCCAAACAACCACCATCCGCTCACGCTCCTCTTTCACTGCGGTCTCTATTGCTTGGGCTATAAGCATGGCCGCACCGTCAGCGTCGCATTCGTGCGTATGGATCTGATAACGAAATGTCTTGAGCTTCTCAACAGTCTGCTCAGCCAGCTCGCGCCATCGCTTGTTCATTTTTCACCTCGTATCTTCTCGCCCTGCTTGAGCGCTTCTCGCGTTCCTACAATAAGACAATTGATTTCTTTACCTGCGTATGGACCGTCTCTTTTAATGCATTCCGCTTCAAACACGTCCCACTTCTCCAAAGCCTCGCGGTACACCTCGCACTCGCGCTCAAGGCGGGTGATCTGCTCCGCTATCTCTTTGCACGTGTGTTGGAGTAGGTCTTTTGAGGTGGTCATTTGCTCTCCTTCAGCCAGCCGTCGAGGATCTGAATGGCCTCAAACCCAGCTTCGGCTCCGCATGTGCATCTACCGCTTGAGCTATCGAGACAACGCGTGGTGTGCTCAGGCTCAGGCAGCTCAACTAGAAGTTCCCGCACCTTCTCAATCTCAGCGCGTTGAATGCTGACATAAGCATCAAGTATTTTTAAAGCTATGAAGTTAGCTAAGAGCTGCTCTTTGGCGCTGGCTAATAGCACAACAGATTGCCGGCCCCGCTCTTCGGCTTCGTCTAAGGCAGATTCGATCTTTTTAATCATTGCGACTCGACCTTGGCTGCCAATTTCAACGATTTCCGTGGCCCGCTTTTGGTTGGTCATTCCTCCTCCCATGAATCTATGATTTCGCGGCCCCAGAAGTCAGGAGTCTGCACTACGATTGTATTATCGGGAGGGTGCTTAAAGATTTCAGTTGGAATCCGATACACAGCTCCCTCATTCGCGAAGCCCATTTCAATTTCCCATCGATACCTGGCGAATATAGCTCCGAACTGGGGTTCTCCCGAATCAGGATGCACAAGAAAACCACATTTCTTTTCTATAATAGGCGTCCAAAGTTCAAGCGTGCCGTCCAGAGCGACGCATAACGATATTGTTTTCATTTCGACTCCCAGGTTACGTCGTCATCTTGAGCAATGAACTTGGACACAGACTCTTCATTAAACTGAGCCGCTATTAAAAGAAGCCGAATACACTGCATAAGCTGGTCAAGGGTTGAATCACTGTCGCACTCAACCGAAATTATCGGATGGCCCTCATCGTACTGATACGTGATTTTCATTCCCCATCTCCCAGCTTTGCGATGCGTTCTTTCGAATCATTGATGGCTTCGCTAGCTTCACCGGCTTGGTCGGCGTTTCCGTCATTGACTCCAGTTTGATAGGAGCACTTGCCTGATTCCCCGTTCAAGTGGCAAGTTTTATCCACGCAACACGAGGCTAACCGAGTCAAATATTTGCTTCGCTCGATTCTATCCAGCGTCTCAAGCAGCGCCTTGCGGTCCTCGAGTAGGGCGAGGATCACTTGCGAAGGCACGGTGATCTGACCTTGCCGGTACTCTCCAAGGCGACCGGTAGACTTAGCTGACTCGGCGACTTTCTTTAGCTCGTCCAGTAGGCGACTCACTTCTCACCCCATACAATCTTGGCGTGCTGCCGGAGCCAAGTTCTAGTTCGAAAAATTGCTTCTGCTTGATGCGGTGATGGCCAGCTATGCGCCCACTCAACCCATTCTTCTCCACTCGGCCATTCCACCCTCGCCGTAGCCTTCTCTGCTTCCACTGCGTCGGCAATGGCTTCGGCTATTCGAGCTATAGCACTATGCTCAAGCGACTCGGCAATTCCGCTCGGCATCCTCCCGTAGCACTCGGCAGCTATCGCGGTGTATTTCTCGGGGTTCATTTCTGCTCCGCGAGTTTTCATTTACTTCCTTTGGGGCGAGAGTCTTTGCGCCAAAGATTATTAAGTCGCCAGATACAGTCTATGCAGAACCAACCATTCATCAAGGCTTTCCATGAAAAGGCGGTCCATAGGTGTACACTTTTCTTACATCCGGGAGTTTCGCATCTTGATAGATTCATTTCCCCTCCCTCAACGCGCGGGCTTTATCTAGGGCTTCGCGGGCTATTCCACGATGGTCCATACACCAGCATCCGCAGTCTTTGTGATGATCGCCAAGTAACTCCAACGCCTCCCTGAGCACAACGTTTTCTTGCTCAAGGCGCTCAACCATTGCAATCACCCTGCTCCACAGATGCGGGTACTCGGGCAAAAGCTCTCGTACTTGCTTGCCTATGTCGGTCATTTCTTCGCCTTCAATCCCATTGCTATACCTTTCGCAAGCGCTGTCTCAGCTCCCACTGCACCCTTTCCGAATACAGGGTGAGACACTTCAAACCAGTCTTGAATACGGTTCATATCTGACGCTGAATAGTAACCAGACAGGTACCCGATATTCTCGTCGGCATGTGTATAGTTTAATCGAAGCAATCGCATAAACTCACGCGCCTCTTCGGGAGAGTCGCATCGATCAATGCCTTTTCTCATCATGTCGCCAATGGTGACAATCTGTTCACCTTTCCACTCAAGCACGTTATTCATCTCCTAAATCCTTTCAGTTGAGGCACGAGGCGGGATGACCCCAATGCCTTAAGGGTGCTCTGTCCACACCTCGAACCTCAACTCAAAACTCCTTTCAAAGAATGCTCTTAGGCGGGCACCCTTGGATTTGCACCAAGCCCAGAACGGCGATCAACCCATTCCGCATCATAGAAAGTGATGCCCTCCTAAAAACACTCCTCCAACCAGATAACCGCCGCGCATGCTAAGGACTTTAGAAATGTGTGTGTGAGGGCACGCACGACGGCTATCTCGTGGGAGGGGGTCATAAACCAATCAACCGCATAAACGCTTCTCGCGCTTGGGCCGGTACCACTGCGTTACCCAGTCCGTGATGGCGGTCCACCCGCAAGGGTACCCCATCGCCTGCTCGATCCACTCGGGGCTTAAAGAACCCTTCGGGTGTCCAGGTAATTCCCCGCGGCGAGCTCGCACTGTTAGGCTCCATCGATCCCGACCGGATGGCGTCCCGTCCGACTTCCGGCCCACGTTCTTGCCATAATCGGAGGCTGTGGGGGTCGGCAAAAAGCGCGAACCATCGTTCTCGAATGTGACAGCCGCCAAGCTCCGCGGCTGAAACAATAGTCCACCGCGCATCAAACCCGAGCGCATTGAATTCCATGAGAACTCGGTCAATCCCCCGAGTATGGATAGCTGGTACGTTTTCCAAGAAGACGAAAGGAGGTCGTAACTCGCGAACGAGTCGGATGATTTCAAAGAAAAGGCCCGATCGCTCGCCGTCCAAGCCTTGGCCAGTTCCTGCAACGCTAATGTCCTGGCAGGGGAATCCTCCGGTAATGATATCGACTTCTCGCCCAAGATTTTTCGCCGTGAGGGTTCTAATATCATCCCATATCGGGGCCCTTGGGATTTCCCCCGATGCCATTCGCGACAAAAGGACTCCTTGGCAGTATCGGTCAATCTCACAATAAGCGATTGGGGATAGCCATGAAGATAGCCCGAGTTGAACCCCTCCAATTCCGCTAAATAGATCCAAGCCATTTAACACCTCTCACCTACTCCAAAAACACGCGGCCAAATAAACAGCTCCAAAGCCCATGATCCACGCCAAGAGCAAGATGTGCTTCTTCGCATCGTAGACTTCCCGATCCTTCACACACGCAGGACAGGGACACGGCCGCCGCTCATCCCTCATCTGCCATCTCTGCCACAGGAGCATACAACTCAGGATGCACGATGCGCTCCCATAGTGTTGACTCCTCCTCGAGCGTGGGAGCACGCCCCATCGTCTCTGTGAACTGTGCAATCGCTGCATCGAGCTTATCGCCTAACTCGTCTTCATCCCGTCCCATCCCTAACTCCCTTCTGCTTAGCGCGCTAAGGCGCAGTACATGAACAACATACCAACCAACCCACTACCCACACTGAGCAACACTCGGTCAGGGTTAGTGTCATCTAGAGACATGTCCACACAACACCATATACTAACCACGCCATACACGAAGCAAAGCTTCTCAGACATAAACATATCTAGTTTACCTTATCGTCGGTATCGTCGGCCACTGGGGCATGCAGCTTCATGTGGCCCATGCGCACTCCCTCATCTAAGATGAACTGCATCAACTCGGGCGTCATTGGTAGGTCGTCATCTGGTCCAGTCATCTTCGCATCCTTCTCCATACTGTGCATATACTGTCGTGCAACAGCCAGTACACTACTGTCACCACTGCTGCCAGCAAAAGCCCGTCACCTAAGTCAGTGTGGATCATGAGAGCCACCCATCTCGGACTGCGCGATCCAAGATCTCACGTACTAGTTTAGACACGGCAACACCTCGTTCACGGCTCAGTTTGAGCAGCTTCGCCTTAACTGCTTCGGTCAATCTAACCCCTAATCGGTACTCCATTTGTCAAACATTTGTCGAACAAGGGGGTCAGTGTCAATCGCGTCGTTGCGGATTTTTTGGGGGGTGGGAATATGAAAATATAAACTCAACAGACCCCCACCCCCCCGTGCCAACCAAGAGTCGCCATCGACGCCAACCATCACGGGCCACGGCAACGTCACAACGTAAGCATATGATATCAAGGGCTTAGACGCACCGCGTTCAAGTGTTGCTATACTTGAACCATTATCTATTTGTTTTACAAAATTATTTTGGTTTTTGATTTTAGAATCGGTGTCGAGCTTAGAGCTCGGTGTCGAACTTATAGCTTTGTCTAAAAGTTATACAGCTTTTCCCTCATAGCTGAATCACTAAGTTATCCACATAGTTATCCACAGGCTTAACACGAACGAAATACCAATTGTTAACAAGTTCGACAACATACCAGTTCACTCAACTAATTAAGCTGAATAGTTAAGTGTGGCATGGCCGTTGCAACTACCTAAACATGAACAAATTAATCCAAACCGTAACACTTCTTCTAATGATCGGCGTAACGGCTGCAGCTTGTTCAATCAAGCCCGCGGTTCACTCAATCAACCGTCAGCCAGCAGTTCTTAATTAAGGGGGTAATTATGGAATTCAAGGGCAATCAAATTACTATCGATGTGCCAAAGGGGCTATCAAATAAACAGAAGCTTCTATTAAAAAAGCTTCTGGAAGAAAAAGCTTTCGGCTCGGCATTTAACTACATCTCAAGTTTCACTGGGCAGCGAAACGCCGGGCGAAACGTATGCGACGCTATTAGGTATGCGAAAGGCAAGATGGAAGCCGACGGCCACGATAGTTTAGCGGGCAAAAGCAAAAATACTATCTTAACCATGTTTCACCGCAAGACCGATATTTTTGGCAACGCACCAATGCCTATTAACGTCGAACAAGGCAAGGCACTCGGTATTGAGATTGAGTGCTTCATTCCAATGAGTGAAAAAAATATTAAGGAATACTTCCGAGCGTTAAAGATTCCCGGTGTTAAGGCGACACATGACGGTTCTATCAGAGTGCCTGAAAGTGAAAGTGAGCAGTGCGAATACTGTTGTGGCGGGCAAGTCACAGACTTCGATGACGATGGCAATGAATTAGACACGACACACGACTGTGGAGAGTGTGACGGTTCAGGTTTCTCGGGCAATTCAAGTTTCACTGCAATTGAATTCCGAGTGCTCACGTCAATTGACGACATGTCGAACCTTGAAACTCTCTGCAAAGCTTTGAGAGACATCGATGCCGATGTGAATAAGTCATGTGGTCTTCACGTCCATCTAGACATGCGTGGCTATCGTTCACTTCCCAAAGCTATCCTAAGACGCCTCGTTTCGGCACTTCCAATGCTGAAAGGGATGCTTCCTAAATCACGAATGGACAACCAATATTGCAGAGAAGACGTTTCATCAAGAAACTCTCGTTATGCAAAAATAAACACACAAAGTTTCTCAAAGCACCGAACTATCGAAGTGCGGATGCACTCGGGAAGCGTTAACTTTGAGAAGATCTCTAATTGGGCGAAAGTGCTTCACTCGATAGCGTTCTCTCGAGCACGAATTGAAGTGCCCTTGACCGAGAACCTGAATGAATTCTCGGCATATTATGCACGTAAACTTCATTGGACAGAGAGTCTTCTTGCCTACGTGAATGAGAGACTAAGAAACTTTAATAGAGAAACTTCCAACCAAGAAATGGCGGCTTAACTTATGTGCAAGATTTTCACGCTAACCAATGCGTCTCAAGTAAACAAGAAAAGTTTAGAGAAACTTCTCAAGACAGCGGCCAAAGTACTCACTCCGAGCGACAAGGATGGCTTTGGATGGGCTGCAATGGGCGAGAGGGAGGTTTTCGGTGAGCGATACTTAGGTGTGAAGCACGTACGGCTTCCGCTATTGACAGGCGATAGCCCGGTGCCAAAGCCCTATCGTGGTCTATTCAAGGGCGGGGCTGTCGAGAAATGGGGCAAGGCCTCCGACATCAAAGGGAGCCTGATAGTGCACGCTCGTTACTCGACTAATAGCGTTTCACTTGGGAATTCCCATCCACACAGGAATGAAACTCACACGCTCATTCACAACGGCGTGGTTAACAATGAAGGTGAAAGCTATCCAATGAAGTCAACGTGCGACACCGAGCACTTGTTGCACCATCTATCGACTAAAGGCGTTCACGGAATGGTTAAGAATGTTTCAGGCTATTATGCGGTGAGCGCTATTGAGCATGCTTCCGGCAATTTGATTTTAGTTAAAGACGACAAAGCGCAATTACACGGCTGCTATGTGGACAGCATTGACTCACTCGCGTTCTCGACAAGTGCCGAGCACTTAAAATCGATCTTAAAAACAATGAGATGGAAGCACACGCCGATTGAAGCTGTCGCCGATAACATTGCGTGCACTTTCGACAGGCAAGGCACGCTGTTAAGTCAAGAACCGATAGTGCCGAGTGTGAGTGTGGCGAAAGTTTACACGAATGACTTTGCGACTAAGTATTATGAGACAGCGGATACCTTCGAACCTGTAACTAGATTTGAAGACGACTACACCATACTAAACCAAGATGGCGAAACTTTGACCTACGCTGAATACGAGACGCTGTCGACGATTGAGAAAAATCTATGCGACGTGATTGATGCGAGAACGGGAAGACCTGTCGAGTTATCGGCATGACACTTCCACGCGTGAACCTTACTAAACACGAAAGGATTATATTATGAGAACAAGAAAAGCCACGATTCTAATATTAGATCTAATAGACCAAGGCGTTCTCGATCCAAAAAAGTTTCTTGAATCACTGCTTCAGTCAATGAGTGAGCAAGAAGTGAGCGAGAACTTAGAATACATCGCACGAGTTGAGGATTGGGACGATTCAATACAACGTCAAATTAAAGGAGATTCAGATGAAAACTAAACATACACCGGGACCGTGGACATTGGTCAAAAGACATTCGAGCTTTATCTGCTCAGTTGTACACGAAGCGGGGCCGGAGTTTATCTCCGTTGTCGACGAGTGTACCGAAGCCAACGCCCAGCTTATAGCCGCGGCCCCCGAAATGCTTGAGGCGCTTGAAATGTTATCTAAAATAACGATTGACGGAGATCGAAACATTGGAAACTTCGAGTGTCTAATTGAAGCCCTTAGACTCGGCGTCAATGCCCTTAACAAGGTGAAAGGTGAGTTGTGAAAAAAATAAGTGAATTAATGGCCGCGACGATCATCGAGCAGTGTTCTGCTGATCCGCAAGCCGCGTTCGATGCGATTCTCAAGCTTGTAAAGGATAACAAGCGGTACCGAGCTGCTTTAATTAAAGCATCCGAGCATACTCAACACTGGACACGTTGCGACTGCTTTATTTGTGAGGCATTAAAATGAGAACAACTAAACACTTAAATAAAATCGAACTAGACAAGGTACTTGATCACCTTAACGAAAACTTAACTGACTTCGACTGCCTTATGCTTAATATACTGGTGAGAACTGGGATGAGAGGCGAAGAACTAGTGCGAATAACTTACGACGATATAGATACTCGCAGGCGAACCTTACAAGTAAGGGCGGCTAAGGGTTCGAACGATAGAGAGGTTCCACTGAAACCATCTATACTTAACGAACTAAACAAAAGACTAAAAGATGCACCGCTATTCAGTGGAGTCAAAGCATCGGCTATCAAAGCAAGACTTCGCAAAACACTTAAGCGGGTTTTATTTAGGGTGCTTGGAGAAGGGTACCAAGACCTATCACTCCATTCACTTAGGGCAAGTTTTGCTCTAAATATATATAGCAATGCAGGCCACGACATCCTATTGGTGAAAGAACTACTAGGACATAAAAAAATAGAATCAACAATGTTTTATGTAAACATATCTAGACTTAATGATAACAAAGCAAAAATCCTAAAGGCTATTGGATAGCTCACGGGTGAACCTTACTACGGAGGCATAATGGGAAGACCAAAGCTACCATGTTTAGAAACCGGAATTTTAGACCAAAGTCATTTGAGGAAGAAATGTCGTGGCTGCAAAAGAGTCATAGCAAAGAACTGGGCGAAGACGCCCAAGGGTATCCTTTCAAAAAAGAATAGAAGACCCGAACCGTTGCTCGCTAAAAGAGCTAGTTGGAGAGTTCGCTATCAAGTAAAGCTTGGAACGATCCCTCATCCAAAGACTTTGAAATGCGTCGACTGTAGCCGAGACGCGCATTGCTACGACCACCGAGACTACAAAAAGCCTTTGCAAGTAGAGCCCGTCTGCACATCTTGCAATGTAAAACGCGGTCCTGCCAAAAACCGTAACTCAGACCCTTACAAAAGGAGAAAACGATGAAAACCTTAATCTTGACCTTAACCTTGTTCGCACAGTGCGCACGAGCCGAATCAGACTTCAGCCGCCGTGAGCGCGAGAGGTACAACGACCAGATAGCAGCTCAGAACGCAGCCCCTATAGAGCGCAGACAGCCCCAGCTGGTGTACCAGACTGAAGCGCCCCAGCTGTACGTGCCTAAGATCCGGTGCGTGCGGGATGCCCTGTATGAGGACCAGATCACCTGCACCCAAGAGTAGGGGGTGGCTGACCCCTAGCGCCTTGTACAAACGTCTTACACGCGCGATCCTTACTAGCCATGAGGATGTTTTTTTGGGGGATTGTGGTCGATGGCGAGCTTCACCAGATCTTTAAGAGCAAAGCTGAGGCCTTAAAGTCAGCCCGAGCACTGCTGAAGCTTCAGGACTACTACCGCATCCGAGTTGTGCGTTTTAACGAGTCTGACTTGAGCATTAACCTTACTGCATAAGTATAGTTTTATGCACTAACTGTAACATTTATGACACACTTTGACGCAGGTGCTCAGTGGTATGGTGGTATATCGATGGTATATACCACGATAAGTAGTGGAATTCATAGGGGTCTAGTTCTATTCTTTATATGGTATATTATATATATATATATTATTATAAAAGAACATAAAAGACTCCCTTTTCTCCCTACTTTCTTCTTTTTTTCGTATTTTAGTTAGTGTGTATAGGGGAAATCCATACCACCCATACCAATGGGGGTTAATTACCCGATATTGTTCAGGAAAGGGTGGTATATACCACCCGTTTAGCGGTATATGCCACCATACCACCGTGCGAACTCATGCGAACACTACGGCGTGCATAAAATGCTCGGAAGCCACCTAGTCGTTTTGTATTTTCGAATCTGAGTTGCTACCGGCATGTTGAGTACCGAACCATCCATCATGTAGACCATTGGGTAAGTTGGCTTCATTACAAGTTCACGACCGCGCAGCATTTGTGCAACGATCTTAAATGCCTCCTCAGACCATCCAGTCCAAAGCATGATCGTTTCGTGTCCTGGCAGAAATAGGCTGTGTTCACCGAGCAACTCAGGGTGATGCCGACCAAGTTCTGCAAAGGTTACATGGTTCATTTCTCGAACGTAGTTTAGAATTGTCTCTTTCATCATTACTCCTTGTTAAATTCATCCAAATAGATCTCACACGAAGCTCTTTTGCCGTGCTGGTTAAAGAGCTTTAAAAACCCCATACTTTCTTTTGACTTCAAATACCGTGTTTGCGCCTCCGAGCTGCCGAGTTCAAGCATAAAAGCGCGACTTCTAAGCTTGCGCATTTCAATCATTACCTTGGAGTGATCACGGTGAGTTGTTTGCAACTCTTTGATGTACATTTCAAATTTACGATCAACACGGGAGATCTCTACTTTGTCGCCGGACAGCTTTTGGACTTCGAGTTCGTGCCTTATAAAATTGAACTGTGCTTTCCAAAGGTCATGCGCCCAGTGAACTATTTGAGGCGTAATCTCCCTTGTTTCTTGGCTCACGCAGTAGCAGAGCATAAGCTTGCTCATGTGCTCAAGCACTCGTTCATATGATGGTACAGATAAGAACCCCTTATCTGCAGCCGCTTGAGTTATCTTGGCATTCTCGAAATTGATGTCAGTCACAAGTTTGTTGATTACGACTTCATCATAGGTGATGTTCTCAGCATCAACTTGGAAGCCTTCGGCCACAGCACATGGGACGTCTATGAGCTGCTTAATTGGCCGAGTGGTCCACTGCTCGACTCTCTTAATAAGCTCTGGGTTTACGTGAAGAGATGGGTTCTTTCGTCCATACCCAAAAGGAAGCCCGACACTTTCTCTAGTTAGAAGTTTTCTGTCTGGGTGCATGAACACGAGCCATCGAGCGATAAAACCTTTTTGAATCAGCTCACCACTTAAGGCAGGCATGAATGAATTAGTGACGTCACTCACTAAGACGCTGAGACATGGATTGTAGATCGTGGGGTTCTTAGCTCCTTGAGTTTGAGCTGCGATCTCACTTGTAAACGAGTTTGATTCAGAAAATACCTTGAGAAAGCCTTCCCTCATTCCGGCAAAGGTTGGATTGTTTTTGCTGTCCTTCATCTTATTAAGAAGCTCGGTACCCTCATCAATCATGTCGAGGCGTTGTCGTTTATGTTTGAAAGAACCAATAAAAGCGCGAGCACTAGCATAGTTTGAAGGGCCGAGAAGAATGTCGCCGTCTCGAGATTGCATGAGAATCTTTTTGATCATTCGTTGCGGGTTGTTTTTGCCCACACCACTTGGAGCAAGTGCTGCGATATACATATTAGGCCATGTGTCGTTGTATCTAAGCTTGTTAGCAGCGAGCACTGAGCAAAGAGAGAGCGAGGCGGCGAAGTTGAGTATTGGGGTTTCCTTATTCGATGCGAGCTTGCATTCTTGATCAAAGAGGTCAAAAATCCCGTTCTTTGGGATCATTCTTGTGATAACCCCAGCCTGTTCTTGAATCATCAGGTCTCGCTCTGAGAACTCGCCCTTTTCAGGTTGTGCTTGTGAAGTGCTTATTTCAATAAAAGGTTTTACTCCTTCTGGCTCTGACTGAAACTTCTTTAAATGTCGCTGAATCATTTTCGTTAAAAAGCCGTGTGGGTTGTTTCTGTGTTGATCAGCTTCTTTCGGATCAGTGAGCCAGGCGGGGCTGTGCCATTTGTTGTCATAGGCAATAATTTGCTCGATGCACTCGGTAAGATCAGCGCCCAAATAATGGATGTCTGATGCTTTGGCATAGGCTATGGCGTTGAGTTTGTTGTTTCGTCCGATGTCATTGAATGGCATCTCACGATCAATTCGGACCGTGTTTGATCTTGGTGTAGCAAATTTAGCAGAGTCGATGATCCATTTATCAAGCCGCGGAAGTGGCAACTCGCAGAGCTCGCTCACATCAACGACATTGGTTTCGTTAATCCAATTGTATGTTGAGCACTCCTTTATGAAGGTACTTGGAGGAAGAAGGCTATATCTTTTGTGCGCTAAAAGATCGTAAACGTCTTTTACGCTTACGTTTTTATGGTCAATAAACTTAAAGTGCATTCCCATGCCCTTTGAGTTTTTGCGAATCATGTTAGAGCCGATTGGTGCAAGAGTGATGACTTCGAGTTTGTCAGAATCGATATCTAAGACTGAACCAGAGATCTTGCCGCATACCATGGCAATGTTCGCGTTCGGAAATGCGTCAACCCACTCCTCTAAAAGTTCTTGTGGTATGCGCTCATCGGCCCACTTTTGCCATTCGGTTAACAGTGGAGGGAACTTGTCGCCAGGAGTAATCGGTATGACGTTATACCCCCGTTCGTAATATTTAAGGGCGTGTGTTGCAAAAATCCCAGTTGTCATATTATCGTTCCCCTCGTCTCTTAATCTCATCAGTTGCGAAGTTCTAGAATCAGAGTGGGGGGGCGAAAGCCCCCTTCTCAAATCCCCCCAACTTCTTATTGGCAGTTAGCTTTAGCGGTCTCGGCTTCTTAGCCAGTCTTGGCAGCGAATGCCCACGATCTTTTCGATGCGGTACGCCGTGCGAAGGCCTGGAATAGCGCGCCCTTCCATGAAGTGATACAGCGATGCGGGAACAACCTCTAGTCTGCGTGCGACATCAATCTTACGGAAGCCGTTCTTCACCTGTTTTGACACATAGGACTTAAATTTCATACTGGCGATTGATCTCTTCATATCGGCTGCTTATAAGTTCAAAAAGAACGGAGATCAATTCAGTATGAAAATTCAATCAACGCGCGCCATCCATGCGCAGAAACAATTCGTCTGTGTGTATGGTGCAAGTGGAACTGGCAAGACAACTCTTGTCAAGACACTAGAGGGCCCAACGCTTATTCTTAATGCAGAGAGTGGGCTTGGTGTTTTAACTGGCACTGACATTGACTACATCTCTGTTGCGATTGGAGATAAGGGAGAGCTGCTCTCATATCCTGAGCGCTTTGCTAAACTAAAAGAGTTTATGGCGTTTGTGCAGACAGATGACTGCAAGAAAAAGTATAAGTATCTGTTCATCGATTCACTGACTGAAGTCTCGCAGATTATTGAGAAGGCGATTGCAACTCAACATAAGGGCTGGGAGATGTGGGCTGAGTATAAGACAGCGATGATCGACTTCTTAAAGTTCTTCAGAGATGCCCGAGTGTATGATGTTGTGTTCACCTCTCTTGAGGACAGGCGTGATGAAGACGCAGCCAGCTACTATGCCCCGAACGTCGGCGGCAAGTCGGTAAAGGAAGTGCTGCTCTCACTCTTTGATGAGGTGTATAGACTTGTCATTATCGAGGGTAAGCGCACACTTGTCACCCAACCTACGACAAAGAGTCAGGCTAAGACTCGGTGCCGACTGATATCTGCAACAGAGCCAGCTGATTTAGGCTTGGCGTTTAAGAAGATCCGTACAATTGAAGGAGAGAAGAAATGAGTCTGTTTAATTTTGAAGAATCAAAGACCGCTATGGAGAAGGATGATGCGAGTCGCTCGACCATCCCCGAGGGCAAGTACACTGGCACATTTAAGAGTGTTGAGATTAAGACCTCAAAGGCTGGCCAGCAGTACGTGAACGCCCAGATCGTGCTCGATAATAAGAGAGTTGTGTTTGAATCGTTCCACTTGATGCACCCGAAGGCAGCTGAGATTGCAAAGCAGAAGCTAACCCGAGTTCTCTTGTACGGATACAAGACCCCACCGGCCAAGCTTGAGACCTTAAAGGATGTGGCGTTTGCACTTGATGGTGTTGCAGTTAACGTGCAGTTAAAGCACGGCGATACAAATGAGAAGGGTTATGTGAACTACAAGATCAGCTACCTACCACTCACCACAGAACAATCGCGCGCTGACTACACCGTGGCGGCTGACTCGGTGCCTGCGTTCTGATTCAGCTCAGATCCTACCAAGAAGAATGCCTTGAGCGTATTAAGAATGCGTTCAAGACATCCAACCGAGCGCTCGCAGTACTGGCAACTGGTGCTGGCAAGTCAGCCATCATCACGCATCTTGATACCGTGGCTGCTCGTCCGATTCGTGTTCTATATCTTGTGCACAAGATCCCTCTTGTGCGACAGATTCTAGCGGCGTTAAAAGAAAGGGGGCGGAGTTCTGGGGCGTATTGCGGGTCACTATCATCTTATGATGTTACATCTAATGACATAGTAGCGACTGTGCAATCGATCGTACGCCTTGAAACTCCGCCCGTGTTTGATGTTGTGGTTGTCGATGAAGTTCATCGTGCAACAGATGTTTACTACAAGGTCATCTCTCGGATTGAGAAACAGAATCACAACTTGAAAGTGCTCGGCGTGACTGCCACTCCGTTCACAGCATCAGGCTACATCTACGGAAAGAAGAACAGCTACTGGCCAGAACCCTGCTTTACAAAGAGCATCATCGATCTGACTAATGAGGGGTATCTTGTTCGTGCTCACTTAAAGGGCGGCACTCACATGGCAGACACCAAAGGGATGAAGATCTTAGGTGGTGACTACCAAATTGATGATCTAGAGGCTGATGCCTTTAGCGGGAAGATCCCGCTGCAAGTAGATGAGGCGTTGAAGCTCGCCGCTGATCGAAAGAAGATCGTCTGGGCGTGCATATCGATTCGCCATGCGACTGAGGTGCAGCGAGTGCTGCAGGCCATAGGTGAGAAGGTCGCCATCTGCACGAGTGCTGATCCATTTGATGAGCGAGAGATGCAGCTTGAATCGTTTACTAATGGTGATGCTCGTCACTTGGTGTTTGTGAGTATCGTGTCAGAGGGCTTTGACTACCCGCCGATTGACTGTGTGGTGCTACTTAGGGCAACTCGGTCTGCGGTGCTGATGGTTCAGACGATTGGCAGAGCGCTCCGCACATCTCCTGGCAAGACCGATGCACTCGTGATCGATTATGGCAGAGTGGTTGAAACGCTCGGACCACTGCACGCACCTCGTATCACTAAAGAGGATCACGCTAAGGCCAAGAAGCCTGAGACCATGACAGAGCGAGTGGTGCACTGTGAAGTCTGTCTTAGCTTTGACTTCCCACCACCAGGCAAGCTGCGCCCATGCCCAACATGTGGCAGTGAGCATGAGATGATCCGAATGCAGAAGGCAGTTGAGAAGCAGTCAAAGCGAGCCTCTACTAAGGGGGAGCTTTATGATCAGATGCTACTTGAGGGGCTGCGTTCTATATCTATTAAGAGTTATCGCTATGAGCTCACACCTAAAGAGATAGTCTTTGAGTTCGAGCTCGACGACTCATCACCATTGCGCACTTATATTCACAAGCTCGAAACGCCTCAGATTGTGTTGGGTTACAGCAAGTACGACATGGGCAAGGTACGTTCTGCTAAGTGTTTCTTACGGGATTGGTTTGGCATTAAAGAGTCGTCCCTTGAGAGGATGATTGCAGATCTGCCGAATGCCACACGGCGTCCCGATCTTATTCTGCTCTCATCTGAGACTCTACAGTTTAGAAAGTTTTCATTAAGATCTCAGGGTGGGATTATCTAGAGAGGCGGAGATTGAGCGTGAGTGCCTTATATGGCTTAACAAAGAAGTCGGGTTCTTCTGGAAGAACGCCTCCGTTGGCATCTACGATCAAGCAGCTGGCACGTACCGAAAAGGCAACGTCTTTCAGATCAACGGCGTGTCTGACATAATCGGCATTAAGGATGGCGCTGTTTATTTCATCGAGGTTAAGACGAACACAGGAGTGCAGTCTCTTGTACAACTTGCCTTTGAGAAACAGATTAAGAAGCACGGCGGGAACTACCTGCTGGTTAGAAGCGTGGGAGAATTGATTGAGCATTTTCAAGGACGATAAAGAAGAGAAAGCCGTCTGGCATCTAGCCAGGTCGAAAGGCATCGGTGGTTCCGAGGTTCCTGTTGTTCTTGGACTCTCGCCCTACAAGACGCCCTATGAGTTGTGGGCTGAGAAGACGGGCAAGGTTGTACCAGAAGACATCTCAGGCTTGCCGCACATTAAGCGCGGACACATGGCAGAGACCGCGTGCCGAATGCTTGTTGAGCGAGATCTGGCCACATCCTTCAAGCCTAAGACGTGGCAGATAGAGGGCACGCCCTTTCGCTGCTCAGATGATGGGTATTCACTGGACCGCGAAGAACTGCTCGAGATTAAGGCAATGGGCAAGGCAGCTCATGAGGCCACTCGTGATGAGAAGATCATCCCAGAACACTACAGAGTGCAGTGCCAGTGGAACCTCATGGTGTCAGGCGCTAAGCTGTGTAGGTTTATCAGTTACCGCCCAGAGGAGAACGAGCGGGCTGAGATCATGGTCTACCCTGATCCGAAGGAATGGGAAGTATTAAAGGAGGCAGCGCTTAAGTTCTGGGCGCTCGTGCAGTCTGATACCCCGCCGCCGCTTTCAGATCGCGACTACAAAGTAGTCAGGGACGGGGGGTTTAAAGATTTGTCTTTGCAGTACGCTAATCTGAAAGCGATGGCAGAGCAGCTGTCAAACCAGATTGCAGAGGTTGAGGCAAAGCTTAAGGCGTTTGATCCTGACGCACGGGCCCTGAAGAATGAGTATGTTAGAATCGTACGCTCAACCAGACTTGGGAGTGTCGATTACAAGAGCGCGTTTAAAGAGCACAAGATTGATACTGAGAAGTACCGTGGCAAGCCGACACAGGTTTGCACGATAAGCGTATTAAAGGGGAAGAATGAGAAAGAAAAAAATTAAAGTAGATCCGGTGCAGCCTCAGCCAGAATACGCACTTAAGAAAGGCCGCCCTTTTCCTGACATGAAGATCGGAACCCGGCTCAGAGTATGGGCATACACCAAGGAGAACTTCCCTGGTGTTGCATGGATATTCGGTCAGAAGGTTACGATGAGTGAACTGGCCGAGATCGGCAAGTGGTGCTCTGAGTGCTCAGAGTTCTACTCTTCTTCCTCTTCTGATTCTTGATCCATTTTAGACTTAGCGACATCTTTTAGCGCTTGAAGGGAGTCGATTGCTTTGACTTCTTTTTTCAAGAACTCAACTGCCTTGTTGTACATTGCAGGTTCTTGACTCTTAGCCATCTCAACTTCTTTGATTGAACGTGCTAGACACTCAACCTTTTCTTGTTCTTCGTGGGCTTTGTCTTCACTGTTCATTTCCATTTGCATCTCCTAGTCTTGATAGATTCTGTCTTAGCAAGACAGATATTGGTTGTTTTGCAGCGTTAAGTGTTTGGCCTAAAAGAGTTCTACCAGCTGTTGTGTTGGCAGCCTGAACACCTTTCTTGGCAGCGAGCATTGATAAAAATAGTGCTGGGTTTGTAGCCGCAGCAGCGGCAAGTGTAGCGTCGAGAACAGTTACGCCCTTTGTTCTTGCTGCCTTCATTGCTTCTCTTTGAAGAGGTCCTTGAGCGGTTAGCAATGTTTGGAATCGTTTATTAGCTTGGTCAACGGCGATCCCAAGACCTGGTGTTGATGCTTCTCCTGCTTCAATAATCGCGTCTTTGTAAGCATTGCCAAGACCACGCTCAACCTTTTGAGCAGCGTTTGTTATCTTCTTACCGCCGAACTCAGTTAACTTAAATGCTGAGTCGGGAAGTGCATCTCTAAACGCAGTTTTAAATTCTGATGCTTGAGCCACAGGTAAGCCGCCTGGCGATTGGAACTTGTACTGATCAATGTAATTTTGAAGCTCTGCTGCCTTTTGTTTTAAGCCAGGATTCTCAGCCATCTTGGCAAGTTGTTGTTCTAGATCAGCAAGATCAGGAGTTACTGGGCGAGTATATTGTGAGTATAACCTTTCTCTTTGTGCAGCGTTTTTATTTAGCAGAGACTTAACTTTTTTCTGAGCTGCTTTTGAAGTTCCAATAAATCCTTCGTCAAAAAGCATGTCAGATAATGGAGCGGCACCTTTGGCCGCAAGTTCCTCGTCGATTGAACCAAAGCCGCCTTTGTATATTTTCCTTGCAGTTTTTTCTGTCGCGCTTTGGATGGCTTTATCAGGCAGAGAAAAGAGCTTGCCAATAGCGCCAAGCACGCCCGATTTTTGTGCAGCTTGGGCGGCTGCGTTTGAGGCTATGCCACCAAGAGCTATGTCTGATCCAAGTCCAAGAGCCCCGCGTACTGAGACATCTCCCAACACGGGTACATTATAACTAGCACCTTTATCTATGCCGAGTCTGTCCATTAGCTCGCTACTGCTTGGAGCTTTTCCTTTAAGAGCGTTCAGCAAATCTTCTTGCATAGAATCAGCTTGTGCAGGATCTTGATCATAGATCGCCTTCGCTGCACGAGGTACAGCGTAAACGCCAGTGCGCATAATACCGCCCGAGTAATCGAGAGCGCGCAATGCTGCCTCGGTAGATTCACCAACACCAATGTTTTTGTTGGCTGTCATGATCGCAGCCTTCATTTTATCGACATCACTTGCAGGTGCAGGAGTAGCGGCAGCCGCAGCAGGCACCGGACCACCACCTGCTTTAGCTTCAAGTTCAAGTAGCTCTAGATATTCTAACTCTTCTTGTGGTGTCATATCTTGCCCGCAGCCTTAAGTGCTTTGAGTTCTGCAAGGCGTGCTTTCTGTACATCGGTCATGCCGCCTGGGGGCGGGGTCTTAGGCTTAATGATGTTCTCTTCTTTGATTGTCGACTTTCCAAGCTTATCGATGTTACCGAGTGTTTGGTTGAAAATGTTTCGTGAGCGGTTGAATGCTCTCCTGTCATTCTCATCAACTTCATAGCCTGCTTTGAAAGCTTCAACTCGTTGTCTATGAGCATCCGAGATATGCT
>Ga0209277_10000241_pt1 | contig 29452 bp, 32 predicted proteins | sample JI81AbrownDNA_FD_187503 | JGI IMG/M metagenome (GOLD analysis project Ga0209277, IMG submission 187503) | Wastewater effluent complex algal communities from Wisconsin, to seasonally profile nutrient transformation and Carbon sequestration -... | ecosystem: Engineered > WWTP > Effluent > Algae... | reverse complement strand
ACTCGGGGAACAAAACGACAATTGAGTGGAATAACCAAAGGAGTTGCTCAAAAAAAAATAAGTCTTCAACGGTTTAAGGGAATAAATATTCCTCTAGCTGATTTGAATGAACAAGAACGCATCGTTCAAATCCTCGAATCCAAACTCACTGTCTGCGATAAAATCGAAGAGACCATCAAACAGTCCTTGGCACAAGCGGAAGTGTTACGGCAGAGCATCCTGAAACAGGCGTTTGAGGGGAAGTTGGTGAAATCTATTTTACAAAAGGATCAAAAACAATCATATGTCAACAGCAAGTATCGTAAGTAAAGTTTGGAGTTATTGCAATCCGCTGCGTGATGTGGGTGTGGGGTATGGGGATTATTTAGAACAATTGACCTACCTATTGTTCTTGAAGATGGCAGATGAATATAGCAAACCACCTCACAACCGAAAGTTGCCGATTCCAAAAGAATACAATTGGCAAAGTTTGGTCGGTCTAAAGGGAGCTGACCTAGAAGTCCATTATTCTACCTTACTACGCGAACTCAGTACGCAAAAAGGAGTCCTCGGACAGATTTTTACCAAAAGCCAAAACAAAATCCAAGACCCTGCCATGCTTTCGAAAGTTATCGATATGATCGGGACGGAGAACTGGCTTGTGATGGGTGCCGATGTCAAAGGAGACATCTATGAAGGCCTCCTCGAGAAAAATGCAGAAGACGTAAAGAGTGGCGCAGGGCAATACTTCACACCCAGAGCTCTCATCCGTGCGATGGTGGAATGTGTGCAACCAGAACCCATGAAAACCATTGCCGATCCGAGTTGCGGGACGGGTGGGTTTTTTCTAGCAGCTTACGACTATTTGGTGCACAATCATAATTTAGACAAAGACCAGAACAAATTTCTCAAACACAAAACGTTTTACGGCAATGAGATCGTGGCAGGAACGAGAAGACTGGCACTTATGAATCTCTTCCTTCACAATATTGGCGATTTAGATAGCGATAACTTTATCTCCCCTGCGGATGCTTTGATTTCTCCGCCTTCATCTACTTATGATTATGTGCTTGCCAATCCTCCCTTTGGGAAAAAAAGCTCTCAAACTTTTACGAATGAAGAAGGGGAGTTAGAAAAAGAAGATCTTACTTACAATCGGCAAGACTTTTGGGCCACCACTTCCAACAAACAATTGAACTTTGTCCAACATATCCGTTCCCTTTTGAAATCCACCGGTGTTGCCGGCGTGGTTGTTCCGGACAATGTGCTTTTTGAGGGCGGAGCGGGAGAGACAGTTCGTAAGAAATTATTAGAAACAACGGATCTTCATACAATTTTACGACTTCCGACAGGCATCTTTTATGCTAACGGTGTTAAGGCGAATGTGATCTTTTTTGACAACCATCCTGCACGGAAAGAGCCTTGGACAAAGGAAGTTTGGATTTACGACTACCGAACCAATGTCCATCATACATTGAAGAAAAACCCTCTCAAGTTTGATGATCTTAAGGAATTCATTGATGCCTACAAAGCGGGCAATCGGGCAAAAAGAAAAGAGTCTTACCATTCTGAAACAAATCCCGATGGAAGGTGGAGAAAATTTTCGTATCAAGACATTATCGCACGGGATAAAACTTCCCTCGATATCACATGGTTGAAAGATAAATCGCTGGCTGATTTAGATAATTTGCCTGATCCAGATGTAATTGCGGAAGAGATCATTGAAAATATGGAAGCTGGGCTTTTAAATTTTAGGCAGGTGTTATTGAGTTTGAAATGAGGACGAACTCATGCGTTAGGTGATCCGTTGGGCTTGGTCCGAAGGACGGGAGCGTCAGCGCACCCCGGAGGAGCCCAACCCTTCCACGCTGGCCATCCCATACATTTGATACACTGTCGTATATAGATTGTTAGAAGAGTAAGAAGCCTTTGGTCGACAGATCGGAGGCTTTTTCATTTAGTAACCAGTGTTTGAATTCGATTAGTAACACTTGGCGTAATGACTTTTTAGCGGAGGCGGAGCAGGATTGCGGAGCTCTCGAATCGGGACATGGATGTCCCGTGAGAAGGAGCTAAAAGGACATGAAGCCTGGCTTTTTTATTTTGTGGGTGGATCGAAAGAGGCTTTCTGGCGAAAGCGGGAGAGATTTTGTCCTAGTGCAAGGCTATGCTAATAGTGTTTATTTTAGCGCTTAACCATGTAGGAAGTTGGTAGAGGTTTTTCCAAGAACCTGTCCGCAAATTCAAGATGGTTGCTCCAAATTCGCGACACAGTGCCAATTATGGGAATCCAGTCGGCTTAAAGGCGACTATATTTATATCCAGAAGGTCGGCGCACATTCACAGAAGACATTCAACCTTTTGAAACTGGTGTGATGAAAATTGCTTATAAATATAAAATTGATTTAGATGTATTTGTTGTTAGCGGAATGATGAGTTTTTCATCTGATCCAAAATTCATTCAACCAAATCATAATAAAAAAATATTATTTCATTTTTGCGGAACGATAAAATCAAATGATCATCAAGATTTTGATTCCTATCTTCATACAGCGGAGAATCTAATGAAAAATAAAAAAAAGGAATTGGATCACATGCTATTTAATTAAATATTTAAGATAATAACGCATTTTTTATTTGGTTCTCTACTCTTTCTGCAATTTCTTTACTCGATAATTTTTCAAATTCACTGAAGGGAATAGCTGAAAGTATTTTCACTTTTACATCGGCTGGTTTCATGATGGAATTATTTTTTTCCATAATATTTGAAGTACCTTTAATCGCAATCGGGACAATTGGTACACCTGCATCCATCGCCAAACGAAAACTTCCAGCTTTGAATGATCGCATAGAGCCGCCTTTACTACGAGTTCCTTCTGGAAAAATTAATAATGAATGACCTTCCTTCAAAACGGAAACACCTGTTGCCATAGCTTTTGTGGAATCGTTTCGATTTGTCCGATCGAGAAACACACAATTCATTATTTTCATCCATGAGCCGACGACGGGAATTTTTAAAACCTCTATTTTTGAAATAAATCCAAATGGTTTTGGAAGTGAAGAAATTAAAGTTGGTATATCAAAATTACCCTCGTGATTCGAAACAAAGAGTACGGGACCGCTTGGCAAATCAGTCTCTTTTGAAATGGTAACATTGGCACCAACTATCCAAAGTAAGGTTTTAGACCAGCTGCGCGGAACTGTATTTTTAGCCCAATCGGACTCTTCTACATTTGGTAAATCGACTCTTCGCGCTTTCCATCTTGCTATAAAGCTAAACAATCCACGTGTGAAAAAAAATATATAAAATGATAGGGTTCGAAACATCCAAGGGACTCCAGTAAAATAAAAAGGTTCTAATTGATAATTAAAACTTTTTTGAATCTATATGGTATGCAAGTGAATAAAATTTCGATTTTTGAATGGATACAGATCAAACTTTCAATGCTTTTGCAAAAAAACTTTGGAGAGAATTGGAAATGCCAATTGGATCTGACAACATTTGGAAACTAGCCTCTCTCATCATTTTAGGAATTACTGGTTTTTCATCTTTACCAATCGCTAAAGTATGTACAAAAATTCCTTTGTTTTTCAGTTCTTTAACTGCTTGATTGACATCTTCCGTTCCATACTTCCCTTCATATCGATCATAGTCATTCGGATTCGCATCGGTTAAAAGAATGATCCACTTCTGCCTCGTCTTTGATTTTTCTAACAAAACACCTGCATGGCGAAGGGCGGGGCCAATTCGTGTATAACCCGTTGGCTCTAAAGCTCCGAGTTTATCCCTAGTATTTAACCAGGTATCCTTATCCTTTTTAATCCTCATAAACTTACATTGATTACGCGTTCTTGAATAAAAAGCGCCAATTTCAAAAGGTATAGCTAAAGAATTTAATGCTTCAGCAAACAAGAGAAGCGATTCTCTTTCAACATCCAAGATTCGTCTTCCATGGATCCAGGAATCCGTGGATAAACTTAAATCTAATAAGAAATATAAAGTTAGATTTGATATTTCTTTCGTATTACGAGTGTAAACTAATTCACTAGGAGTAATCTTAGCAACTAAGTCCGCATAACGATCTACCATGGCATCTAAATCGACCGAGTCACCAGTCGGTAATTTTTTTTTAATAATTCTTTCTTGGACAAGTGAAAATAATTTTTGTCTCAATAACATAAAACTTCGTTTATTTTTTGTAATCACATCTATCGCATAATTTAACTTAGTCTCTTGATAGTTTTCTTCTTGTACAAAACAATAATTTTCTTTATATGCTCGTTCTTTATAATCCCATTCGTGATAACTATAATTACTTCTTTGCTGAGTCTCTTCTTTCACTTCTAAAGTAGTTCCAGAACCTGAGTCAGTACTAACTGTTGTATGAACAGAATCTTCACTTCGAATGATATATTTTAAATTCAATTCACTGAGGGCTTCACTCTCTTCTTCAGCATTATCGGAACCATCCAAATCACGCCATTGCCCATCAAACTCTTCCACTGTTTCTATTTTTTCAAAATTATGACCCAATGTATATTCTTCGATTTTTTTACGGTCAATTTCCAATAACTCTGCTTCGTCTAAATCAAACTTTAACTTAAACTCAGACTTTGGTTTTTGTATGGAGCTTGGTGTTGGTTGAGACACTTTAAAATTTGAGCTTAAAGAAGACGAGGTTTCACTGGAAATTGTAATTTCTGAAATGCGCTTTGTCCATATAGCAATTTGTTTTGGATGTTTATATTTGAAATGTTTTACTTCTTTTTGAATTGACTTTAAATCTTTTTTAAATCCTTCATACTTTCTAAGAATTTTATAATACGCATTAGCTGATAGAAAGTTGAGAGTCATTTTTTCTTTTTGACAGAGAAAAATATAAGTCAAAAGAATTTTAATATAATTTAAACTTCTCTCTTTTGTTTCAAATACGGAAATAGATTCAGGAAAATTTAGATGATTGGAATTTAAACTAATTGGCCCATCTCCCAACCTAATTTTTATTTCCTTACCAATGATTAAAAATGCTAATTTTAGAAGGTATTTTTCATTCTCTAAAATTTTATATTCATAGAATGGTGATTTTGGTTTTAATACTTTTTTTAATTTTTTATAAGTCTGAAGTCCCTTATAAAATAAAAGCTGATCCCATTCCATAAATCTAAAATATCAAATTGAAACAATCTTGAAGGGCGTCTACTGTATCCTTATCATCTGACAAAGGTAATATGATAGCTGTTCTCCCAGCTAAACGAATTGGCAGACCACTTTTTATTAATAGGGAACAAGAAACAAGAAGACGTGTCGAAATAGTTTCCGCTAATCCTAATTCTTGTTTGTTTCTAATTAAATTGGCAAATTTTACGAGTTTATTCGCAATTTTTGAATCTATTTGTGTTTCCCCTACGATGATTTTTTCTTCCAAATCTTGGCTTGGGTATTCAAAATCCAAAGAAATAAATCTTTGCCTTGTGGAGGGTTTAAGTTCTTTAAAACCTTTTTGGTAACCAGGGTTAAATGAAGCGACTAACAAAAAATCAGGATGAGCTTTGATTTCTTCATTTTTTCGTTCCATAAACAAAGTCCTCCTATGATCAGTGAGTGAATGAATCGCCACAATGGTATCAGGTCTTGCTTCCGCAATTTCATCTAAATACACTATGGCGCCTTCCTTAACACCAACTGTCAATGGACCGTCTAACCATACAGTATCGGCACCCTTTACAATATAACGCCCTACTAGATCAATTGCAGAAGTTTCATCATTACATAAAATTGTAATTAAACGACGATTCATTAGGTGAGCTACATACTCTAAAAAACGGGACTTACCAGTACCAGTCGGTCCCTTTAAAAGAAGCGGCAGTTTTTGTTCTGCCGCCATTTGAAACACTTCAACCTCTTTCGAAATAATTTGATAAAACGGTTGAGTATCCAATTTTTGAATCATAGATTTTCCTTAATTGAGATCATCCGAATTTGTTCCTACGGCTTCATCATTTGGAAATCCATGTCTAAGGAAATCATAAATATAGAGTCCGATACCGAACGTAAATAATGATGCAGCAAGAAGCATTCCAATAAAGTGAAATTCTACTTCCTTCTGTACCGTTAAAAAATCCATACCTAGTTTTCGCTCTAAATAAACTTGTGTGATCCCAGCTACTGCGAGTGCGCCAGTCATTCCTAACATACCCACATTGGATGCCCAAAATGCAATATATCCATTCATTCCATTAAACAATTTACGCCCTGTCAAATTTGGCAATGCATAAGCGATTACAGCTAACACTAACATGGCGTAGGCTCCCCAAAAAGCCAAATGTCCATGCATCGCAGTAATCAATGTACCATGAGTCCATTGATTTACTTGCGGCCAAGTATGAGCAAATCCAAGAAATCCCGCTCCGATAAAAGACATAATAGCACTACCAAGAGTCCAATATAGAGCAATTTTGTTTGGATGATCTTTTCCTTTTTTTCGATACATATTTAATGCCCATATAGCCATCGCTAAAAATGCGAGCGGTTCTAATGCAGAAAATAATCCACCGATCAAAAGCCAGTATTTTGGAGTACCGATCCAATAGTAATGGTGACCTGTTCCCAAGATTCCAGAAAGAAAAGTAAGTCCTACAACAACATATAACCATTTTTCAATGATCTCTCTATCTACACCTGTTAACTTGATTAACAAGAAAGATAAGATACCACCCATAATGAGTTCCCATACTCCCTCAACCCAAAGATGAACAACCCACCAACGAAAATATGAATCCATTGTTTGGTTGTCGAAATATAACATTCCAGGTAAATAAAGTAAGGCAGCAGAAAACAAACCGAAATACAAAACTAATTGAGTGGTACTTCTTTTTTTAGCATTCCAAATCGTCATACCAATGTTAAATAAGAATGTAAGCACATTTACTACTACTAGGTAATCAAGCGGTCTAGGGATTTCTAAAAACTTTCTCCCTTCCCACCATCCAAAGTGAAATCCAATAATTGCAACTACACCGACTACAACCCATGAAATCAATTGTATCCAAGCGAGTTTAACACTATAGAGTTCTGTATCAGATTCTTCTGGTATGATATAATAGGCGGCTCCCATAAATCCTGTTAGCAACCAAACAACGAGTAAATTTGTATGAGTGGTTCTAGCAACATTGAAAGGAATGTAATCATGTAGTCCATCCATTCCGATTCTTGCAAATCCCATAATAAAACCGTAAACAATTTGTAAAGTTAAGAGCAACATACAGACTGCAAAAAACCAAAACGCAATTTTCTGTGATTTAAATTTCATTTTTGCCCTCCTATTTTAATGTAGAAAGATAACTTACTATATCTTTCCTTTCAGTATCAGTTAACGGAAGTTTAGGCATAGCTGTACCTGCTTTTACGCTCTGAGGATCTTTCAACCAACGGTCTAAATACTCTGCATTAAACTTATTACCAACTTTATCTAGAGCTGGGCCGACGACTCCACCTTGTCCACCAATCGCATGGCAGGCGACGCATAATTGGCTAAACTTTTCAGGCACTGCTATATTTGATTGAGTATTGACGGATACATTTTTGTTTTCTGTATTTAAAATGGGCTTAATGTTTGGTTTAGGTGGCCAACCATTTAAATCAATTTTTCCCACCCAATCCAAAAATCCGATCAGGTCTGTCTTTTCTGCATCGGAGAATTTATATTTAACCATCTTCCTTTCGCCAGGAAACATTGCTTCTGGATCGTCTAAAAACACACGAATCCAAGCGTCACCGCGACGTTCCACAACTTTAGTTAAATCAGGCGCATAATATGCACCTTCACCCATGATTGTATGGCAACCCATACAATTGTTCTTTTCCCAAATTTCCTTACCTCTCACCACTGATTCCGTTAGGTTGACTGCACTTGTTCTTGCAGCTGTTTGTCGGACGGTATCAACAGTGAGTGCTAGAAAAATGACACTAAATAGTATCGTTCCACCTAGGAAAAATGCTCTAGCCTGCGATTTTGAAAGCATTAGCCACTCCTTTTTCAGATCTCTATATTATTTCTGATATCAAAGAAATTGCATTGATATAGATCAATTGCTGCGTAATTATATGGCAAAAGGATTTAAAATTGCTCAAAAACGTACTATTTGAACCTCTAACGGAAGAAATTATCTTACAACACTTCGGTAATGCGAAAGTTCAAACGTACCAAAAGGGTGAATTTCTATTTCAAGAAGGCGAAACTCCAGTATATCTTGATTTGCTGATAGAAGGAAATCTTCAATTATTTAAGTATGATTCTAATTCTAATGAAATCACTCTTGGTTTTTTTTCTCCTATCTCTTTAATTGCTGAACTCGCAAGTCTATGTAACTTTAATTATCCGGCCTCTGCCAGGTTTTTCAGTGATGGAAAAGTGACACGCATTCCTATCAATTCCTTACGTGAACTCATAGTGAATGACCCAAAAATAAATCATTTTTTAATCCAATGTTTATTGGAAAAACTACAGACACTTAATCTAACAATTAGCCGTAGCCTAACAATGGATGCACAACAACGTGTAGCACATTTTTTATATTATATGCCTGATGAATTTCCAGAACTGAAACACAACCAAATAGCGTCTATGTTGTTAATTCGTGCAGAAACTTTTTCACGTACATTAAAAGAATTCAAAGATATTGGAGCCATAGAATCTACAAAAGGGCATTTGAAAGTTTTGAATCGCCAATTATTGACCAAATATTTTGTTTCTTGATGCTTGACTTAAATTCTATTTACCATGTAGGAAGTTGGTAGAGGTTTTTCCAAGAACCTGTCCGCAAATTCAAGATGGTTGCTCCAAATTCGCGACACAGTGCCAATTATGGGAATCCAGTCGGCTTAAAGGCGACTATATTTACTCCTAAAATCCTCATAAGCAGATAAGACTTCTTTTGGTGATTCTACTTGAGGCCAATGCCCAATGTTTTTGCTTAATAAAATTACTTTGGGATTTGGTATAAGTTCTTCGTATCTCTTTGCCATATGGAGACCCGAATTAGGATCGGCTGGTCCACATATATATATTAAAGCGGCAGTTGTTTCTTGCATGGCTTTAATCCATCGATCCTGGTAGTATTTTTTATCAAAAACCATTTTACCAATTAAATGAACAATATGTAAACCTTGGTTATAATTTAAAATTTCCCATTGCTTATCTAAAAATTCCTGGCTAGGTTTTGTGTTCGGTCCAAATACATCTGATACTGACTTTTCAATTGCTTTTTTGGAAATCAATCTTGTAATTAATTTTCCAATAATACTTGGGGTCTGGGATAATAATCTTTGGATAAACCTTGGCTTATAGACATCAATAAATAAACCTCCATTCATGAAAGCAGAGGAGAGTATCTTAAAAGAATTCTTGGATTCCTTTTCTTGTGCCAATAACTCTTGAACCACACTGACACCCAAATCATGAGAAAAAATATGCGTTTCCTGGATTCCTAATTCAGTCAGTAGAGAATTAATAATTTCGCACTGAGACTCGAAGGTATATTTATAATTTTGGGGTTTATCAGAGAAGCCCATTCCCAATAAATCCAAGACAGTTAACCTATACTTTTTAGAAAGTTCAGGTATGATTTCATTCCATTCAAAGGAATTATAAGGGTATCCATGTATTAGTAATAGATTGTCGCCTTTTCCTTCTTGAAAATAAAAAGTCTTATAATTTCCTTGATAAAAAAATTTTCCTTTGTCCTTCCAATTTTCCACTTCTTGATTCATATTTTGATAAAAATTTTTATAATTGAATTCGTCAAGAAAAATAATAGACCAGTCTATATATTAATTGCATTTTGAATTATGGGAAACAAAGGAAATTCAACCAAACAAAAAATTATTGAGGCTACGGCAAGAGCCTTAGAGGAGAATGGATTTCTTGCAACTGGCTTGAATGAAATCATTTCTCTGGCTGATGTTCCCAAAGGTTCTCTTTATTTTCATTTTCCTGGGGGAAAAGATGAGCTTGCGAGTTTAGCCTTAGAGCATTCGGGAAAAGAATTTGCAAAAATGTTTGCGCAGATCCTTATTACATCGAAATCACCTGAACAGGCTACAATAAAGATATTTCAAAATTTAGAAAACAGAGTCGTAGAAAGCAATTTTAAAAAAGGCTGCCCTATAGTTATTAGCGCTTTAGAATCATTTCACTCTGATTCAGTTGTTCAGCTTGTATGTAAAAATATTTACAATTCTTGGATTCAAGGCTTTGTAGAATTTTTTCTTTCTCATGGCTATTCAAAAAAGACCGCAAGGGAATTATCAACAAGTTTGTTTTCCCTTTGGGAGGGTGCTTTATTGTTAGCAAAGTTACAAAAATCAGCGATTCCTTTAAAGACTGTATCCAAGATTGCTATAAATTTATTATCCTCTTATCCTAAAAATTAAAGTTTTTCGAAGAAATCATTTCCTTTGTCATCAACAACAATAAAGGCTGGAAAATCTTCCACATCAATAGACCATATAGCTTCCATTCCAAGTTCTGGAAAGTCAAGAACTTCCACCTTCTTTATGTAATCGTTAGCAAGTAAGGCAGCTGGACCCCCTATCGAACCAAGATAGAATCCACCATTTTTCTTGCTGCTTTCTGTGACTATTTTGGAACGGTTTCCTTTTGCTAAGGTAATCAATGAAAATCCTTTTTCTTGGAAAAGAGGAACATAAGTATCCATTCTTCCCGCGGTGGTTGGCCCGAAAGAACCTGACGGCATCCCTTCTGGAGTTTTGGCCGGAACTGCATAATAAATAGGATGGTTGCGGAAATATTCTGGAAGAGGTTTCCCTGTATCAAGTAATTCTTTTAACTTAGCATGAGCAATGTCTCTTGCAACCACCAATCTTCCTGTTAGCATAACTCTTGTTTTAACAGGTTATTTCGTTAATTTGGCAAGGATTTCTTCCATAGGTTGGTTGATATTAATTTTTACAACATTAGCATTTAGTTTTTCTTTTTCTTCTGGAGGGAGGAATCTAGCAGGATTGTATTCTAATTTTTCTAAGAATATTCCTTCCTTAGTTATCTTGGCTTTGATGTTACGGTCTGCACTACAACTCACACCTATCCCAACAGGGCAAGAAGCTCCATGACGGGGTAGGCGGATGATCTTTAAATCGTGAGCAAGGTATTTGCCACCAAACTGAGCTCCTATACCCGTCTTCTGGGCAGCGACTAGCATTTTCTGTTCAACATGAACATGTAGGAAGTTGGTAGAGGTTTTTCCAAGAACCTGTCCCCAAATTCAAGATGGTTGCTCCAAATTCGCGACACAGTGCCAATTATGGGAATCCAGTCGGCTTAAAGGCGACTATAAAGCAAACAGTTGTTCCTATCTCGGGGCTGTCTCGCACTCCTGCTCGAACCGCAGAAAATTCTGAACAGTGCCGTCAAGGATGCTACGGGCTTTCCATTGGTGAGCATTTCTACCTGGGGACAATTTGTCCCCAGGTAGCTTCCAAGGTCGGGATCTCGGTTTCTTAATTTCTTTAGATAGTCAGTTAAATTGACTGAATCTGTTAATATATCTAAAATATCGACGATAGAAAATTACCACGTATCCATCGGAAGCTTTCATTTTCAGTTGTCCGATTTGATCGGTCAACTTGCTTTCGATTTGAGCAATGTTCATAGATGGTATTAGAACAGGTATAAGTTGGCGGTGGAACAAAGCCATTCCACGCACACCTCACCCAATCCTATCCACCCCATTCCCATAACCCAACGATCCAAAATCAAGCCACCGTTTACATTCTTTGTATTCAGAAGTTAGCCAATGGTAAGATGGCTCTTTTTCACCTGCCGATATGATTATAATTAGTAACTCCGGATAGGTGATGGACGCATAGAGCTTCCAAAGATCACCCTGTATTAGATATTGAATCGCGTCCGCTTCCGATGTATTTTCTGGAAAATCAGTCGTTCGAAAGATCGCTGGTGCTAATCTGTGAAATCCTTTTTTAGGAAATCTTGGTTTTCCTTTTTCTATTTCAAAGAGTTCCATATCGATTTCCTGGCAAAGGTTCAGCGCTTCTCGTTTAACACCGATTGCTTCTAAATATTCAAATGGAATCTGGCCTGTACAACTCTCAAAATTTTGAATTCTTTTTTGTATCTTTGCAAAGAAAGAAGAACTTTTAATGTTATAACCAAGGATTTGACCCAATTCCATTAATTTGTTTTTCGTATTTATGGATTCATTTCTTCTGAATTTCAAATACTCTTTTGTATGCTGAAAACGTGAATACGTTTCATTCGGATTTGATTTTGTAAGAAAAGTATCTACTATAGTCATAGAATTACCCGCTAAATCTTATTTGTGGATCGAATTGGAAACTGATTTACGATTTGTTGGAAACCATCGGAAATTTCCAAACAATCAGAACTGCTAATGTGAAAGTCTAAAATCATTTGGGATGAATCCACTTGAGAAGAGATTATTGATTTATCGAGTTGAATGCGAAGATTTTCCTTCGTTTGGTTTGAGTGCTCATCCAATTTATATAAATAAAATGTATTTTCCAAATTAGAAATCTGGGAACCAACGGGAAGAGCCTGGAAATCTAAAAACCATTTTGAAAATTCTAAACATTCGTCATTTAAGAATAATGGATCTATTTTGCTGTATGAATTACCACCTGTTTGGATTTTCAGATTAAAATTTAACCAATTGTCATCATAATACGAATCATTCTCACCTGGAAACTGATAGCCGATGGCTTTTAAGTGAATTATCTGATTTTTCTTTTTGGATACAAAGCGAATCATAAGGGAAATTATACGATCGAGGTAGGACAAAATATTATTTCAGATATTTGGAAATTAGTCCTAGGTTCGATATAATCTTTAGAGTATGAGAATCGACCGAAAGATAAATTTAAAAGCGAAAGAAAAAGAATTGATCCGCTTGGATAGGGAACTTGCTAAAATCCGCGATGAAATCCGGTCTCTCCCGTTGATTGAATTGAAGAAGCCTATCTTTCACTCTTACGCATTGGTTTGGAATTTAAAATTGCAATCATCGAAGTATAGGGAGGCGTATTCGTTTATTATCGATACTTACTCCAAAATCAAGCGTGTGAAAAATTTGAAAAAAGGCCACCAAATGGAACCAGAGCCTATATCCTTGGATAAAGTGGAATACCGAATGCTTTTGGCTAAATATCCAGATTCCGTTCGTTGGTTTCTTAAACGCAAAAACAAAATCAATATAACCGAATATGTCTTTAATAAAGTGGACATTTTAGAAAAGAAAATTGTAAAAGTGATGATCACCCATAGAAGAGACATTGATCCAAATTTAGAAAGTCGAAAACGTGAGATTGAAGACATTATTTATACAAACAGAGATAATTCGGGTAAATTAGACAATTTAGTTGGAAATCGATATGAATACAGCTGCGAATTTGATAAAGTAAAAATGAAAACTATGGAATTGTTGAATCCGGTCCGAATAGATTCTTAAAACTCCTTATCATTCCATTCTATCATTGCATTTAGAATCCGCTTTTCATAATTTTCATTTCTATCCTGAATGTAAAATCGTAATTCACCAAATTTTAATTTCACTTGGTTCAGTCTTCGATTCCAGCCCAGGTCGATTAGATCTTTCGCTAGAGGCGTTAGGATTTTTTCTGTGCATTCCTTCGGTACAGAGCCATCATAATCCGTATAGAGACCTCGATACAAATAATCCAGTTGTCTTTTGATCAAATTATGATGCTGTGAGTCGACATCGAAAGATCATCTGCATCAAAATGAATTGTCATATTTAGATTCTAATTTTAGTCTCAAAACTTTTCAACGGGAAGAGTTCTATCCTAAACTTGAAAAAGAGTTTTTTTGCCAGAGTCTATGTACCACAACAGCGTTAGGGATACTTCGGACTCGGTCACCAGGACAGGAACTTCCGCGCGCCCTCGTCGAGAAGACCCCGACCCTTCCACGCTGGACATCCCATAGATTTGATACTCCGTCGTATATAATTGTTAGAAAAGAGAAGATGCTCGCCTCGTAAGATGCGGGCTTTTTTATTTAGTAACGAATGTTTATCTTCGAAGACATTCCGCCTTGGCGAAAGTTTCGACTAAAATTTGTTTTATGGATGCAATCATATTTGTTAAGGTATTGAATTTAACAATAGAAGAAGTAACATAAAGCGAGTGAATTGCAAGAACCAAACAGGGACTAGATGTTTATTTTTTAGCGGTATGAGGAAGAAAATCATGAAAAAAGCCAGAATCTCGTTATTACTTATATTTTTTTTCGGAGGGATCGCTTCACTTTTAGGAGAAGATCTGAAGTGGCCTATGAATTTTAAAGGTTGGGGTCCAAGTTCAGAAAAACTATTTGAACTTAAATCTGAAAAAGAGGTAACACCAGGGGGTGATACTTATTATGCCTCGATCGCAGGTAAGGCTTCAATCAATGCGATCGGGCAAAAAAAGGAGTCTATGATCCGAACAACCTGTACAGAGGCAGCACGCCTGACCGGAATGTCACATTTTATGGAGACTCTTATGGGCGATGCGTTAAAAAAGGCAAAGACCCGTAAAAAAGAAGGCACAGTTTCTGTATTAGATAAAGGGAAAGTTAAGCTAACTTGCAATTTCGTTACAGAAAATCCGGGGCAAATAGTAACTCGTTGCCAAGGTATGCTTTCGGCAGAAACCAGACAATGTTTGACTGAATTAGATTCTTCTTTGGAAACATATGGAACTTGCCTGTGTTTGGTGGGAGTAAAATTTCCGGGTGGAGAACGTCGCTTCAGTAAGTCACTGAGAATCAAGTAGGACACATCTGTCACTTTAGTTTATTATAAATATCTCCGATGGAAACTTAAATTCCATGTTCAGTTTTTATCGCACTCTTTGCGTGGTCAAACATGAGACGTAGGAATCACAACGAGTTTCCGGAAGTAGATCTCGGAAAGAGGATCATCACAGAAAAAAACTATATTACAATAGGTTAAGGTGGCTTTTAATGAGATCTAGTCCCCGATCTCAGAAGGGAAGGGCGATATTTCTGACAAAATACTCATTATAGGAAGCGAGCAGGCTTAAAGGCGAATCTATTTTTCAAGTGTCACTCCTGATTCCAGTCCCAGGTAGACAAAAAAATAAATGTAAGTTAAAATCAAATATCTTTGCAATTTTTTTGCTAAGTCAACAAAGGAGAATTTTATGAGTAAAATTAATAAAAGAAAATTTTTAGGAACCGTGTTAGTTTGTGTTTTTTTCGTATTCGGGAATTGCAAAAATGAAAAGAGTTCTGACGATGCAGGCGTTTTAGCTTATTATGCATTGATTCTTGGTTCAAGCGCACCTCTTAACGAAATTACAGACGCAGACTGTACTGATCCTGCTCCAACATTTTCTACTCTTGGACAAGCTGGAACAAGTACAACTTGCGCCAGTTGTCATAATGCCGGTAATGCGAACGCGGGTTTTGACATCACTTCGTTCAACAGCACAAAAAATAGAGTCACTGTTGGAAATCCAAGGGGAAGTCTACTCTTTAATAAAATCAATTCAGGATCGATGAGAATCTATAATAACAATTCGATCAACAAAGCTATCTATTGTTGGACTCTCAAAGGAGCAAACCCCTGATTTCTTCTCAAATGAAATTTTTTTTTTAATTATCGTAACAACCAACCCAATTCGGAACTCGTAAAACGATTAAAACTTACGAGTTGAGATACTTGAATCGCCAAAGGTTTCTTGCCTCTATATTCATATCTAGAAGATTCAAGAATTTTCTGTCGAGTCAAGTGCCTCCCATTTTAACAGGTTTGGACATTTTGGTCCGTCTCCATCTTTCTTAGCGGAATTGAAAGATGGAATCGCAAGTGAAAAGATATTTGATATTTTTCTTTGGAAAGCTCAGAATAATTTACGAACCAAATTTCGAATTCGTCTGGGTTAGGGTTGGTTTTCGATGGAGGTAGAAAAATCTTCATGAATCTGAAGGAAATTTCCTAGTTTAGTCAGTGTTAGGACATAAGCGACAGATTTAGAAGGTGAAAAAAGACGTAAGTACCCTCCCATTTTTTTCAATTTGATTTGGGAGCTAATGAAGGCGCCTAATCCTGAAGAGTCGATGTAGTTCACTTCAGAGAGGTTAAGAAAGACTTTTTGTTTTTCACTCGAAATCAGACGGTCAACAAGAGCGGTGATAGCTTGTGCTGAATACAAATTGATATCTCCGATCATATCAATGATTGCTCCATCCGTCAAAGTGTATGGTTCTGGAACCTTGCGAACGCTTAATTTTAAGTCATTGCCCTCGTATGCAAATTCGCTATGGTCAAAATCGATTTCCATCCACTTTCCAACCTGCAATACTTGTACCTGAAAGAAATTCCGTGAATCCCGCGGCATTTTCTAACTTTGTGTGGATTGAGGAAAAAAAACAGAGTCTAGATGTCTTAAAATTAGACATCTAGTTGATAAATTGATCTAAATCTGTACGCAGGCGGTTGATCACCTTAGTTTTTTTATCTTCGACAGGCGTTCTATCGGCTGTGAGAATAGAAGGAGAGTCCCCAATACTGCATAAAATTGGATGTAAGTCGGAAAGAAAACCTAACATGATCATCATCTTTTTTTCACTCCTTCTCGCATTTTTATTCCTCTATTTATTTTTCCTAAAATTTTATGTTCACAATAAAAACGAAAACTCCTTAGTCAGTTTCATCGAAAATCCAGAATCCATTCGTTCGAACCGTAAATTGGATACGACCAAAGAGTTAAAACTGGATTTTGATTTTATCTCGTTTGATGCAGGCATGAGCCATTTGAATGAAAGCAACCAACAAAAATTGAGGAAACTCTTTGAGAAAATTCCCCAAATCCAAACGATTGGTGTTTTAGAAATCATGGGTCTCGCAGACCAGACTGGTGATAGAAAAGGAAATGAAAATTTAGCAAAAATGAGAGGAATCGCTGTCTATAATTTTTTAGTGAAAAATGGTTTCCCAAAAGAAGCGATTCGTTTAACAAGATACCAGGTGGTAAAAGGAAATACACCGGAGGAAAGAAAAAGATTTCGATCGGTAAAGTTGGCGGTAAAAAAAATCGAAAAATAATAACTCTGTGAAAATCTTTCCAATCTTCTTAACAGCAGTGGATCTGAGTCTTACTACCGTGCATATATTAGATCGATGCATATTCTTGCGAATCCATCTTCACCCATAATAGCGAATGGACTGTCTTTTAAAATGCCTCTTTCCAGATAATCGATGAGAAAACCTTTTTTTGGAGGAAAGTCCGTTATTACATGAGTTCTCGACTAATATAGCAGAGAATCAATAAAAAAAGTACAGCGTTTAGAGAAAAATCTCTCCGTTTATATCCGTTGTTTTAGATTCTAAAAAATGAGGCGAAACTGCAATTCAGCTCCGCCATCGGGGACTTATCTTAAATAAACATTGCTCGGATCTAAACAAGAAAGTTTACTAAATTTAACTTTTTCTATTGATATTTTTTTCTTTGAAATTGTTTATCCTCGTATGAGTAGGAATCAATTTGAGAAATCTTTCCGCAAGCTCTTTGTTCTATTTGCATTTTCATCCATTCAAAACTGCTATTTTAATCCTTTCTGGTCAGAATTATTAAAGGTGGAGTCAAATAAAGAGAGTCTTTCGCAGCTTCTCTTTTTCCCTCCGCAAAATCAGAATGGGACTACTACCGCAGCCCCAGAATCCTTAAGTTTCTCGCGACCTCAATTCAGGATGATTCCAGATGTAATGGTCAATTACACGCCAACAGTGACGGGGACTGTTGATACTTGGAGTCTCAGTCCGACTTTGCCAATAGGTCTGACTTTCAATAATAGTAATGGTTCTATATCAGGAAAACCTGACGTAAGTTATTTAACAAGCGGTTACCCGCTAACAACATTTACCATTACCGCGACTAATTCTCTAGGATCTGATTCAGCGACTTTTCAGCTGCAGGTTCTATCTAGTGGTGATACGGTTTGGAGTGTGATCAATGGTTCAAGTGGTGGGAATACGGATGCAGGCACCAATAGTATGAAATATGATTCAACTTGCAATTGTTTGTATATCGCAGGCCAAACATCGGTAAACTTGGACGGACAGACCATTCCGAGTACGGGTGGCAATCCATCTGGATTTGTTAGTCGGTACGATTTAGATGGGAATCGAATCTGGACTCGAGTCTTTGGTGTGTCAGCTGCAGCCGTTACATCTATTACAGGATTAACAACTGATTCCTCTGGAAATATTTACATTAGTGGTGCAGCAAACACTGGAAATTTCCAAGGATGTAACATCACGAGTAGCTTTTCTGGATTCATTGTGAAATATACTTCCGATGGTACATTCCAGTGGACTACTTGCAGTGCTCCTGCGGTTCGGCATTATTATAGCGGTGTCGTCATTGATAGTTCTGGTGATGTTCTTGGTGGCGGAAGTACCTATGACCAACCCATCAATGGCATGTCGCATACTAGCGGAACCGACCAGGCAGCGATCATACAAAAGTTCAATCCAAACACCGGCGCAAGAATTTCTGGCGTTATTATACCTGGCAATCAATCACCAGATGCACGAGGCACAGATGGGGAAGGCATATCCATTGATGCGACGGGAAAAATTTATATGGCAGTTGCCACTAGATCGCAGTCTTATTGCGGAGATGGAACCTTAAATTGGAGACCCGCCTTATTTCGATTTGATGCGAGCATGAATTATTTAGGTTGTACTTTTATTCCAACGGGTGTATACTCCTCTTTCGCCTTTGGAGTTACAACCACTTCTGCAGGAGAATCCTATCTGTCTGGGTATGCAAATACCGCAGCGACTTTTGATTCGATTGCCGCCATCGGTACAACCGACGGATTCGTAACAAAATTTGACAGTGCAGGAACAAAACTCTGGACTCGTAGAATTGGTGTCTCAGGTGGTTTTACATCGATCCTTTCCGTTGAATACGAATCCACACAGGACCAAGTGTATTTCACAGGCATCACCGGAGGAAACATACAAGGAAATACGATAAGTGGAACCAAAGATATGTTTATCGCAAAGTATGATACTTCTGGAAATCAGATCTGGCTTAAAATCCAAAGATTGCAGAATGATACCTTAGGTGCAAGTCTAAGCGATAGAACTTCTATCGCTTTTGATACAAGCAAGACCATGTATTCCTTTAGTAATACCAATGGTACAGTGAACGGAGTCACAAACCCTGCATCACCGTTTAAGGGTTTCTTTCTAGTTCGTAATGTAAGGTAAACATTTTTAGGGCACTTCTTCCCGAATCAAATACAAAAAAATCTTACTATCTTAGTCGAGACGGAAAACTATTTCTAGTATCAATTCTGAGAGTTTAGGATTCGAAAGTCATTTGTGAATCGAAATGACATCTCAGAATAAATTTAGATGATACTATTTCTATGAGTAAAAATAGCAAAAAGACTTTCCACCTTAGAGTCTTGCAACCGCTCGAGATAAGATTCATTCGATGCCCTATTGTCATCCATGACAACCTTGTTGCTTGTTTTCAGGTAACTTATAGGTTAAAGAATCATTGTAACAATTGATGCTCCCTCGCATTCGTCCTGGTCACCTAATTCGAAGCAACGAAATCCTTGTTTTGAGTATAAGCTTGTATTAACAAAAAACCTAACGTGGCAATAACACCAGCTAACATAATGAAGAGCTCAGTTCCATAAGACTCTGCACTTTTTCCCAAAAAGAATAAATACAAAATGGGTGCAATGTACTGGTTGGCAAACAAAGCAGAGAAGATCACCTGATTGTTCACCCCACCTTTTAGGAATTGCCAGAGAAAAAGGTTTTTATTGGCGAGTACGGTGGATGCCGCAAGTGCCGCCATAAAACACATCTCTAAAATGGAAATTCCGACTCTTGGATCAATGCCCATGCTTAAATACGTGGGGTTATTAAAAAGGTGTCCGATCAAACTAAGTTCACCTGGTACGAGAGCTAGGTGGATCAATATATCATCTAATATAAAAACATTTTTGGGAGTTTTACGCAAATAAACAAGGATCTCGTAAATGCTAAAGAAAACAAATCCTAGAGATGTAAAAATAGAAGTCATCACAAAGGAAGAGGAGGTTTTGATGTGCACTGTTGGGGCCGAGATTAACATCAAGAGGGATGAAAAGTTTCCACCACCAACAATGAGTAAAAAGGCGATGCTCATTGTAAAAGGCCAGAGATACAGGTATCTGGTTGCCAAACGAATTCCAACGATCATAAAAAGAGAAATCGCTGTAAACATCGACATCACTGGTCCGTTGGCATCATAAAACAATGGCATCCCAAAAACCCAGGCCCCGATGGCAACGATCGATCCCCCAAAGATCACAACATCCAAAATTTTAGCTAGTTTCTCCGCGTATTTTTCCATACGAATTTCCCCATTCCTTTTTCTATCCTGCAAGTGGATTGGTATTTGGTTACAATCTGTACCGAAATACCAAATTCGCAAGGTTCGAGAGCAATCAAGCAAAGAACTGCCAAATTGGTCGAACAGGATTTTTAATTGATCGATGAAATTTATTATTTCTTAGAGAGATCGGCACTGATTGCAAACTGATTTGAATCAGTGTCCATTTCCGATTTTGTGTGTCGACAAGAGATGAGAATGTAAGGAGATTCTTGCGAACAGAGCTTGGTAGAAATTTCGAATCAGAGGTTGAGTCGTAATACTGAACCTCTGACTATGAGAAATTTATTCCCCTCTAACGATTGTACATACGGAACTGAAAAGAGCACCGTAGAATACGTCAGTATAACTAAAATCAACTGCTCTGACAACTTTCAATCCACCTCTTGTCGCTGCTGCCTTCGCACCTGCATCTCCAAAAGCAAATAGATTTAGAACAGAAAAGGCACAAGATTCACCAGATTTCGTATTCAGATCGGCTGCTGTAGAAACATCTTTGTTTAAAGTCACACCTGTAAAGATGGAGCCTTGAGGCAACGAATAGCCAGAAGACGCACAATTACTAAAAAGGATACTAACTAGACTGATGGTCGCTAAAAATATAACTTTTTTCATTTTATTCTCCTCTCGCTATCGTACAAACACTGACATAAACGACGCTTAGAAATGAAGTTCTAGAATAATCGACGGCTTTTACGACTTTAATTCCACCATTAGCTGCAGCATCTACGATTCCGGCCTTTCCAATGGAAAAGAGACCGAGAATGTTCATTGTGCAAGCTTCCCCAGATTTAGATCCTAGATCTGTTCCAGAAGAAATATCTTTGTTTAAGGTTACACTTTGGAAGATAACGCCAGTAGGTGTATTGTAATAATTTCCTGATGCGCAATTTGCGAGAAAAAGGACAGAAATCAATATGCATATATTTAAGATAATTTTCATACTAGTCTCCCCTCGCTACCGTGCATAAACTTTGATAAATTCCAAGAAAAGAAGTCACTGAATAATCGACCGCTTTTACTTTTTTGATTCCGCCAGTATCCGCTGCTGCTTTCACACCTGCATCACCTGCCGCAAAGATAGATAAAAAATTCACAGCACAAGATTTACGTACCTAAATCTGTACTGGAAGATACGTCTTTGTTTAACGTATAACTCTGAAATAAGCTTCCTCTATCCATTGTATAACCAGAGGCACAATTGGATACGAAAAGGAAAGCCAGCATAATCACTGCACTAAATATTCTCATTAGTTTGCTCCTAATGGCAATTTGGTTGAATGGACCAAACATGTGCAACAGGAATTTTATTCAGCATACCAAATTATTGTTATGTTAAATAGTTCAGCAAATTGATTATTTAAGAGGGTCCCTCAAATGAAAGGCTTTTTTTGTTGAAGTTGCAAAAGTGGATCTGTTAGTAGTATTGTTTTGTCACTTATCGAATCACCATAGTTTAGCGCACGAGAGACTCGCCAAATCTTGACCCAGATCCCCCTTGGATTTTTTGCGCTGCACTCGTATCGCTTCCCCCAGAGATTCCGGTCCCTGTATTCTTAAAGAATTGTAACACATCTTTGTTTCCACCTGGTGAAGAGATCAGTAGATCCGTTTTAAAATCGGCATCATAATCCAAAGCCGTCAGCGTATACCCAAATTCTCCTGCTGCTGTTGTCCCTGTAAAAGTGGAATCGGCACCCGTCTCGCTTGTGGCTGAGACACCAGAACTGGAGGCATAAAAGATATATGCTTCACCTAACGAAGAGGAAACGGCGGGAGACCCAACAAGAAGATCAGAAATAGAATCTCCATTTATATCAGCAGTACTCAAAACATTTCCAAAGATACCGGTGGTTTTTGTGGAGGTCAGAATGCTATTCGCAGAAGTATCATTGGCAGTTGTGATTCCATTTTTATTCCCATGGAAAATGTACACTCGACCATTATTGTTTCCTCTACATGCAGTCATTAAGAGATCATGAATTCCATCACCGTTAACATCGCCATATCCTAAAGCACAACCTAGCTTACTATTAGTGGAGACGTTCGTCCCAGAAAGAATTGTATTCGCTGTTGTATCATCGCCAGTAACAATACCAATGCTTTTCCCGTTAAAAATGTAAACTCTCCCTTGTGCTGCAGAACCGTTATTCGCCTCCGTTGCCCCACTCACAAGATCCACAAAACCATCTGCATTAAAATCTCCTGTCTCCAAACTCTCACCTATTCTTGCCGCAGCGGTTCCCGTAATGATCGTATCTGCTACGGCAACATCGTTGCCACTTACAAGTTTCGTAGATCGTCCTTTGATGATATAGATTCTACCTTGACCAGATGAGTATAAGTAAGAGCCAATGATCGCTTCGTCATAACCATCACCGTTTAAATCGCCAGCAGATACTGCACGGCCTAGCCACCCACCGGTGACTCCTGCCGATACGATAGTGTCTGCGTTACTTGCTGATCCACTTGCAATTCCAGACAAGCTCCCATAAAAAATGTAAACTTGCCCGTCTTGGCCACCAAATAAATCAAATCTGGGTGCTCCTGTAATTACGTCCGCATAACCGTCACCATTAAAATCACCAGAAGCAATTGAAAGACCAAGTCGACTCTGGATGCCCGTGCCAGTGATCGATGTAATCAAAGAAGAGGATTGTGAAAAGTTAAAACCGGTTTCTGAGCCGAGAAAAACATTAATCTTACCTAACAATGAATCGTCGGAAGCCGAGCCAATTATGATATCTGGAAATCCGTCTCCATTGATATCTTTGTTTTTGCCCTTCCGTAGGTTGATACTTAATGTAGTGGAAAGTCTGTCTTTGTTCCTAGATCGAATGGATATTTTATGTAAGCTGCCTAGTTTCCAGGTATTTGCAGCTGAGGGTAACGAATACTTCCAGTTTCCATTTCCTGCAGCAGCAAAAAAGGCACTGTCATCAAGACTCACTTCAACAGTTGCCGTTTCACTTGTTACTTTCCCAATCAGAAAGCCTGATTCAATGATTCCATTGTCTTTTGCTAGAAGGAATGTTGGTTCAGGGGCGAGATAGATTTGAGCTCGAGAAATACCGCAAGCATCTGATGATTGACCCGAAGTGAGTAAATGTTGCATAAGAAGATAGGAACTCGAGTTACTCGGATCGCATAAATTTTTTAAATTCGTAGAACTACATCCAAGCGATAGAAGGGAAACCAAAAAAAAGAACGTTGTTTTCATTTGAAATTTCCGTTTTGCAAAAATTATAAAATATATCTATTCTTTATAATAAATGTATTTCATTGCAATTCATTTAAAGAGTTTTTTGATAATGATTCTCCTAACAAGATCCTGATGAGCAGTCTATTAGGAAAAAAATTGTCTATACGAGACAGTTCCCTTAAGGGGGAATACACTCTTGACTCATGCAATGGAAAATGACTCGTAAAAACACGTTTCTTTCGAATTCGGAAATGGATTTCTAATGAGGGATCCAGATCGATTATTGGAAGGAACCGGTCAATATCGCCGTCATTTGAAAATTAAAAGCCTTTCTGATATCAAGGATAAGAATGTTTCTTTTTTTATCAAACAGGCGATCTAATCCTTTGCTATTTTTTTATAATGAATCACTTAACGAATACTAAATTGTGTTTGAGTTCCTGTGTGTGTCCATCATCAAAATAAACAATAGCCTTGATTTGGAATGTTCCCCAGCCTATAGCTGAGATAGGGAAACCAAAGTCCTTTCCTTCTTCGATATCAACCACAGGGTTTTTAAAAGTGGGATGAAGGACGTATTGTACTTTAGAGATATGAGATAGGCTATCCTGAGAACCTTCAAGAAAAGCAGTCCAATTATAGAAAATTGTTCCATTACGATTTTCAAACGGTAAAGAGGTATTTTTTAATTCCAAGTTAGGTTTGATGCGATCGTTAAATCTTAATGTGTGCGAAAATTTTTGAATGGATCCATCTTTGAAGTATACGGAGGCGCCGACAACAAATGTTCCCCATCCTCTTGTTTTATAAACAAATCCATTTTCCGCACTACTAGTAACTTCAATGTTAGGGTTTTTATAAGAAGGGTGCAAATGATAAATCACTTTATCAATATCATTTAAATCATTCAGACTTCCATCGATTTGAATTGCCCAATCCCAAAAATTTTGATTGTTGATTTTACCAAAATACTTATCAGATTGAACAAACTTAAGTGCTCCACGTTTGATATCTTTAAAGTCGAGAGTAAAGCTTGTAAGTTTTGAAGTTCCATCATTAAAATATACTGTTGCCTGAATCAACTTTTTGCCTTTTTCGTATGTGAGTCCGGAGATCTCAAAATCAATTGGTCCGAGCTCATTTGCATTTAATTCAGCAGGGATATTCCATTCTACTTTCTTAATGATGGTTTTTGTCTCATTGTTTGTCGAAAGAATTCCTTTCCATTCCCATGTCGGGTTTCCTTCGAGATCAATACCACCGTACCAGCTGTTCAGGTTTAGGTTAATTTTTTTACTTTTGGGTCCTGGATTATCTAACTTTGTCTTTTCGTCAATTGTCACTAGGGCAACTTCTAAAAAGTTATCTCCATTCTGATTGTATGCAATTTTATCGAACACATCATAACTAATCCAGACATAACCATTGTTACCCCAATTTGTTCCCCAGGAATTTAGAAACAAAAATGCCTTTCGGTTATCGTCATATCCAACTATAACCATCGCATGCCGTCCATGAGAGGAACCAAGTCGATCCCTTGCTGTATCGCGCATAGATTTATTATAAACCTGGTATTTTCCGCTGTTAAACGTTGCGTCAGTAACAATCCCAACTAACAAAGGATTTCCCATTTGTAATGCCTGTTTCATTTCCGAGAGCGAGCTTACCGCATAGTATTTACTGATTTTATACTTTTTTGCCTCCGTATTCGCATCTTTATTCGGTTTTTCGGTATAACTTGTAGTATATGGCATTGTTTGCAACGTTGCCGCACCATTATCATACATGAGTTTTAATGCGCTCACAACGCTTGATCCTTGGTCTCTTCCGTTATTGATTTGATTGTAAATAAAGGAGGGAGAAAAAATTCGGGAGGGATGGTCGGGCACCCATCCATTATCAACTGCCTCTAAAAAAGTTTTTAAATGATAAGCAGATGCCCAGGCAGTACAATCATTCATTTTTTGACGACCTGCATCAGGAAACATTTTTTGACCATACTGATTGTATCTAAGGTCTTTCACAGCCGAGGTAGAATAAAGGGAGCGAGTTTTGGGCGGATTCCAAGCGGGAATGTTCTTTAACTCATTTGGATCCAAAGACAATCCACCCAAAGTTTCATGCGATTGAGAATAGATGGAATCCGTAAAAAGAGTGATAAAAAAATATATTAGAATATTCTTCATTAAATAATTATTGCTCCGGAGGTATCAAGAAGATCTCATTCTTCTATTTTCCGTATGCTTACGGCAATCTAAATTTGGATGTTATTCGTTAATTGTTCAGATAGGAATCAATATTTGATTAGAAAAAGTGAAATCCACTCTCGATAAAAAGAGGATATCTGCATAGATTTTAAGGGAAAAAATAGTCGCAAGATGAAAATGTTTCGTCTGATGATGAGAAATCTATCGGAATCGGATCAGGTACAATTTATCTATTTCAAAATTCTTCCATATCTACTTTTTTTTGGAAAGAGGCAGGTAGCGGCACCGATATGTATTTTTTTCACTCACTTCAGAAGGTGTTCCTTACACAGGTTTATGCCTTCTGAATTATAATGGATGTTCTTATTGGAACAACAACTTGGCTTTCTGTCGCAAAAACGTAGATGTTTTGCCTGCGAATCTAGGTCATATTTAATCAGTATAAGAAAATGAACCAACGGACTAAGGGCTTTATTCATATAACGGCCCTTAGTTTGTTTCCTCTATACTTTTGTTTGTTTCCAGCTGCCTTTTGTAAATAGCCAGAGGGTAAAAATTCCAACGGAAGATTCCGAAATCATCATCGCCCAAAAAACACCCGTTGGTCCGTAACCGAAATGTTTCCCCAATGTGTAAGCAAGGGGTATTTGGATCATCCAAAAGAAAACAACATTGATTTTGGTAGGCGTGATCGTGTCACCTGCTCCATTGAACGCTTGCCCTGCGGCCATCCACCAAGCATAAATGAAATATGAATAGGATACAATTTGTAACCACTTGGCTCCTATTATTATTGCTTGCTCGTCATCAGTGAAAATTGCAATGAGATTCTCGCTCCAAAAAAAATAAACTATCGAAATTAGGATCAGATAACCCATGTTACAAAAACCGGTGTACCAGACTGACTTCTCTGCCCGGTCTGGTTTTCCTGCTCCAAGATTTTGTCCAACGAGAGTTGCGACCGCGTTGGACATCCCCCAAGAAGGCATCATGGTAAACATCATGATTCTGAGTGCGATTGTTGCGCCCGCGACTGTCTGACTTCCAAACTCGGAAAGAATTCGCATGATAAAAATCCAAGAAGTCATACCTACGATCATTTGGCCAATTCCACCGACTGATGTTTTTAAAATATTTCGAATTGTTTCCCATTCTATTTTTAGATGAGCAATCAGAATTTTGATATGTTTGCCACCTCGAAAAAGTAGATACAATTGAAACATTACACCGACTCCACGACCAAGGTTAGTCGCAATGGCTGCTCCCGTAATGCCAAAGGCAGGAATAGGTCCCCATCCAAAAATAAAAATTGGATCCAGTATAATATTTAATCCATTAGAAATCCATAACACTCTCATGGATATGGCTGGATCTCCTGCTCCGCGAAAAACTGCGTTGATTAGAAACAAAAGGACTATTATCGTGTTCCCACCTAACATCCATTGCATATAATGGTAACCTTCGGTCAGAACCCATTCATCACCTCCCATCAACACTAAAAGTTCTTTCGAATAGAAAATACCAGCTAAGGAAAAAGGAAGCGATGCTAGAATCGCGATCCAGATAGATTGGATGGCAGCTACCGCGGCTTTATCTTTTTCTTTTTCACCGATCCGCCGGGCAACAATAGCAGTCACTGAAAATGATAAACCCATCGCAACAGAATATAAGAGAAATAAATACGTTTCTGTAAGTCCGACAGTCGCAATAGCCGATGCACCTAACGCACCAACGAAAAAGATATCTACCACGGCAAATACGGATTCTAAGACTAGTTCCAGAACCATCGGTATCGACAGAAGAAAGAGAGCTTTCCGTAAGCTAACTTCCGTATAATCCTCTTCCGAGCCCGCCAAAGCCTTTTTTAAATCATTCCATAAACTAGCACCTGTCATAAACTACCAGCCTGCCGGACAAAAAGTTTACCACCGATGTAGGCGATTGGTGGTGTCAAGATCACGAGTGACCAGGCATACCACCAGGGGCCTAAATGTCCTGCCAGGATTGCACCAGTAACTCCCAAAACGAATCCAATGCCACCTAAAATATAAGCATGTTTCATCGGATTTTGTGGAGCAAGTCTTGCTGCCAGATAACAACCGAAGATACTGAAAAGGATTCTATAGCCAAGAACCAGTAGTACCAAAGGAGTGGATACAAACATGTGGTCGTAAGGTAAATAATTCATTACTTTCAGAATCATATCTGAAAGTAATGAGAGGATAATGTTGGCAAGAAGTCCAACCGTAATTGCAAGAATGCTCTTTAACATAGAGGATCACTTCCTATTCTTTTAGTTACTTTGAATTTAGGTATTGGTTCAATCGAGATAGAGTTTGTTTTCCACCTTCAATAGCTCCAAAACGAATCAATGTATTGCGAACGCGTTCATCCGGAAAAGTCATTTTCATTTTGATTAAAGATTCCGTTTCACTGAGGGAAATAATATTTATAGTAACAAAAAAATCATCTTTTTTATTTTCATCTCCGGAACCGTGAAGATATTCCAAATAATCGTATTTTCTAATGACTTTATATTCGATTAAATTTGGATATATGGTGCCATCTGAACCTTCCATATTAAATTTCCATTGGCCTCCAACTTTAAAATCTCTGCTGTTTGTTGTAGTTTTAAAACCAGTTGGCCCCCACCATGTATCGATAGTCTGGCCGTTTGCAAAGGCATTAAAGATTAACATCTGTGGATGACTCATTTTTCTTTCGATAGAAATAATATTTACTTCTGGTAAAGCATTTGTTTCTAATTTTTCAAAACTTTCTGACCAGCCTTCTTTCATTCCTGATTTGGCAAATCCGTCGCGTATTTGGTTATTTGCGAATTCGGTAAGTAAAATAACCTTTGTTTTCCCGTCCGTTTCTTCAAAGAGTACTTGTAACTTAGAATTCAATGAATTTCGATCTCCAGTGGTGCCGGTCATTTTTTGAATGTCTTCTACCCACTGTTGTGGATGTTCATCAACCAAATCACTCATTGTAAAACTCTTAGTCGGTATGATTTCAAGTATTTTACCCATAACTGGATAATCAATTCCGTCGGGAGAGCGCATAACAATCTTATATGAACTGCCTTCTTGGAAATCAAACTCAACCTTAGGTATAGTAAAACCTTTCGGACCCCACCACTTTTCAATATGAATTGGATTCGTCCAAACTTCCCATACTAGTTGGATTGGCGCGTCAAATATGCGTTCAATGCGAACTATGTTTTCTTCAAAACTAAGAATAGATTCCGATTTGGGCATTTATTTATTCCCACTGCTCAAGGTATTTATGGAAATAACCCAGGTAAGGGAGATTGTGTTGGTATGAATATCAGAATCATTTAATTTAGCCATATAGATAATTAACCGTTTGGTTAAACTAAACCTAAAACCAAATTTCGTCAATCTAAAAGTTTAGAATGAAGATAAGATAGGAGATAGAAAAATGTGTGGTATCTAAATTTTGTCAGGTTTGCCAGAAAAAATTTAAATACCTCTACGAAGGTATTTTTCGAGAAGAAACCAAAGGAAAGGTCATTCTCTAGGAAGAACACTCACCCCTATCTTTAAAACTTCA
>Ga0209277_10000238_pt1 | contig 29732 bp, 28 predicted proteins | sample JI81AbrownDNA_FD_187503 | JGI IMG/M metagenome (GOLD analysis project Ga0209277, IMG submission 187503) | Wastewater effluent complex algal communities from Wisconsin, to seasonally profile nutrient transformation and Carbon sequestration -... | ecosystem: Engineered > WWTP > Effluent > Algae... | reverse complement strand
ATGAGAATTCAGCAGATGAAAACACGGCTGAGGGGAAATACTTTATTAGCCAGGGAAGACTAAATCTATTAATGAAATCAGCAGAATATGTTTTGCAACTTCCTATGTATGAAAAATTTATCAAAACAATTCTAGCCAGAACAGATACAGTAGTGCAAGATGATTCTGCAATTCCATTTAAAGCATTCGATAGAGTTGCATGGGATGCAAAGGTCTTCGGTGTATATACTGCTCGTGCTCGTTTACAGAATACGCCTAACGTTCCCGATCAAATAGATTTACAAAATGAATTTAAACAAAATGCAAAGAATTTACCTTTTAAGTATGGATACGGAGTATTGAAGGGAAATGATAAATCGAATCTAATGGTTTTAATACGTAAGCAGTGATTAGAGTAAAGTTTTTATGAGAGCGATTTCAGATTCTATTTTTTGAATTAATTGCCCCATTACGTCTTTATCAAATTCTTTTGTCTTTTCTAGCGTTAGGGCTAATACTGATAATTCTCCACAGCAACTATTTAAAGCAGTTCCCTTGATTCTATGTGCTGTCGAGGAAACTCCGTCTCTATCTTGTTTTTCAAATTTTTCTTTTAAAACAAGGAGTGAAGTATCTAATTCTTTTTTTAAAAGCTCTAAGTATCTAATCAGAAAGGCTTCATCATCTTCTAAATTACTTTGTAACCCTTCTAAATCAAAATGTTTAGTTTCAGAATTTGACATAGTGTATGGTGCGAATATATAAAAGAGGATACTTACCTGTATTCGTTCAGGTAGTTATTTACTTTCTTAACATAGCCTTTCGTTTCGGAGTAGGGAGGAATTCCTTTGTATTTACGAACGGCTCCGGGTCCTGCGTTGTAAGCAGCAACCGCTAAGTCTTTATTTTTAAATGTATCTAGAAGTTCTTTTAGGTATTTAGTTCCACCCTTGATATTTTGTCTCGGGTCAAATGGATTTTCTACACCTAACTCTTCTGCGGTATCAGGCATAAGTTGCATTAGCCCCATTGCTCCTTTCGGAGATTCCGCACGCGGATTGAAATTAGATTCTGCTTTGACAACTGCTCTTACTAAATCAGGGTCAAGACCTTTTGCCTTTGATTCAAATTCAATGATTTCGTCTATCGTTCGAGGTTTATTTTGTTTTGCTTTTATTGACTCGGCGATTTCAGGGTCACGAACTGGGTCTACTTTTAAAGTTAGTTCTTTGGGAGGTAATATAGTAGGATGTATTTGTTTATTGGAATCAATATTTCCAAGAGCCAAATCCAATTCTTTTGCAAATTCAGGTTTATCAGCAATTTGTTTAAAACTCTCTGAAGAACCTTTTTCGATTTCTTGAGTGAATTGGGAAATCTCGCGAATCCTTTGCATAACAGATTGGACAGAATCAATACTATCTAGTTTCACATAATGTCTATCGGTAATTTCCTCTTAAGCTTGAGTGTTTTTTTGGAGTATGGTTAATACCGTCCGTTATACATCCACCGACAAACACCGAGAGCACCAATAAAAGATATTAATCCATTGTTGTGCTAAACCTTTACCCTAAGAGCCACATAAGAGGGACATAGAAGCCACATAGAAGCCAAATCCGGCTTCTATGTGGCTTCTAGATTAGAACTATATTGCTGAAAAAGGAAAGCTTATCTACAGGAGGTCTTCGCCATTGACATCATCAAAGCTATGTCAAAAACCATTCTTCTATTTAGAAGGAATTCTATTTGACAGGTTTGTTTTTTATTCAAGAGTAAGAACTTATGACAACATCTCTATGGGCGACTAGAAAGAATCTAGGAGAAGGATTGGCATTAAAATAGGAGTAACGCATGTTAGACTTTGTAGACAAATTTAAAAACGAATTAGTAGGAATCCAAAACACATTAAACGAGTTATTAGGAATTAAGACTTTTATCGAGTCAATCAAGAAGCTAATCAGTTTCTTTGATTTATTTTTTACGATTGTGCCGCCGGAGGTGATATTGCTATTTATCTTTTGCGCGCTGATTTTAGTTTTAGTAAATAATATTTCCCCAACGACGCCGAGGATTAATATTACATTAGCCGTTGGGATATTCAGTGTTATCTGGTTGTATGTGAATCATATCTTTACTGGCGAATACAAAGTCTTACGAGTGTTCTATACTTCTCTTTATGTATTAGTTCCTGCTTATATTGTAGAAATTTCAAAATTTGGATACAGACAAGTCTACAATCTTAGACAGAAATCGAAAAAGATAGACAATCCCGATGATCTGCTTCTTCCAATTCGAGAAATCAATCAGGGTTATTATCAATTTCTAAACGCACAAGCGGATTACAAGAATAGTCCACTCGACTTAAAAAAATCATTACAATCACTAAAGACATCTATCGAAGCATTGGAGCAAAAATTATAATATGTCTAGACGAAAGTATATTGGCTATGCTCTGGCTTATGTAATCATTCCGGTTTTGATCAATGCGATCGTTGCAACTTTAAGTTTTGCATTCCTGGCTCCACTCCTACTTACTACTGAAGAGTTTTTTAAAATAGGGGAAGCCGCACGATCCAATGATCCAATGATCCAGATTTTTAGTTATATGTCCTTTATCTTTCCTACGTCTCTTGGGTATATTTATAATATGCCCCTTATTTTTTATATGTTAAAGAAAGACCGTCTGGTCATGCCCGGAAAGATAAAATCCATTATTATCAATCTACCCATTGTCAATGCGACGGTTAGTTTTGCTGGATGGGGACTTGCTTTAGTTGGCTCGTTTATTAGTTTCAAAAATAATAACATTGATTTTGGGACAATGTCTTCTATTAAATATTCCTTCTTTAATATTCTAATGGCTAATCTTTGTTTTGTGCTAGTGTATTATATCATGGATATGGTGAACAAAAACTTCATCCGCTTAACGCTGGCTGGTGAAAATATAAGCGCGATTTCTAGAACTGTAAAGATTTCTATACGATTTAGGTTTTTTATTTTTTATATAACCGTTGCTGTAACTCCCTGCATTTTATTAGTTGATTTAATTTTGTCTATCTTAACTGACAATAAGATAAATGGATACTATGTGCAGACCGCTTTCATTTTTTTGGGAATATTCTCTATTGGAACTATTCTTACTTTCTTTATTTCAAACTCTTTTGCCAATCCTATTAAAGAATTACAAGTAGCAACTGGACAACTTCAATCCGGAAATTTGGAAGCGACAGTCAGTGTTAATTCAAACGATGAAATTGGTTATTTGGGTGAGCGTTTTAATGAAATGTCTCTTTCTATAAAAGAAAAAGAATTTATCAAAGATACATTTGGGAAAGTTGTAGATCCAAGCGTTAGAGATTATCTACTCAATGGTAACTTAGCATTAGGCGGAGAGACAAGAGATGTAAGTGTATTGTTTGTAGACATACGCGGATTTACCACTATCTCAGAAAAACTTCCTCCTGCTGATGTAGTGAACTGGCTCAATCAATACTTCGAGCAAATGAGTGCATGTATTATCAAAGAGAAAGGTCTTGTGAATAAATTTATTGGAGACGCTATTCTTGCTGTTTTTGGAGCTCCCATTCCACTTACAAATCATGCTGAGTCTGCTGTGAATGCGGCAATTGAAATGAGAAAGCTTGCAAAAGAATTAAGTCAGGAATTCATTAAAAAAGGTTTACCTGAACTAAAAATTGGAATTGGAATTCATTCAGGAAACGTATTAGCCGGGAATATTGGCTCACTGACTCGGTTGGAATATACTGTAATAGGGGATACTGTTAATATTGCGTCACGATTAGAATCCCAATGCAAGGAAGTCGGAAAGGATTTATTGATTACAGAAAATACTAAATTAATGCTAGATTCGCAATTTAATATTGAATCTATCGGTAGAATTCAGGTTAGAGGTCGAGAGAATGAAATTGGAATTTACTCTCTTTGAAGCTATTCCCAATTTTCAACTTTGAGAGAAGGAACACGCTTGAATTCATTTACATTGTTTGTGATTAATGTGCCGTTGCCGCTGATTACGGTTGCTGCAATCAATAAATCATTTGGTCCGATTGGTTTTCCTTTTTTTTCTAGATCACTTCGAATCTCAGAATAAATTTCTGCTTCCGTATCTCCGAAGGGGATAATCTCAAATGGTTCTAGAAAACGTAAAATGAGGTCTTTGTTCTTTTTTGAATTTTGGCTTTTAGCAGCGCCAAGTAGTATCTCTGCTTTTACTATGGATGGAATTTTAACTTGTTCTGGCTTTATTCTTTTAAGATTCTTGCTTATTTCTTCTTTCTTGCCTTTCAAGAAATAGATGCAGATATTTGTATCCAGAAAAAAATTCAAAGTTTACTTCTCTTGCTATCTTTTTTGAAATCGAGCTTGACTGGGGCTTGAAATGTCTCATCGGAGATGGAGCCAAAGAGTGAGAAGTAATCCTCAGCCCAAGTCTTCTCAATAGACTTTTCAATTTTAACTCTAACCCATTGGGAAATGGAAATATTTTCTCGTTTAGCTGCGGATTCTACTTTCTTCAGAGTATTACTATTTACATAAAGTGATAATTGTGGCATATTCATAGTCTCCTTTTTAAATAACAAGTATATAGGCAAGTATACTTTTGTCAATTTGAATCCATATTATTTTTCTCGTTCCTTTATCGGTGGTTATCTTTTATGGTTTTTTCTGCTTGAATTAATTCTTAGTTTACATACTTTGTTGCTAACTCCCATTTTGCTTTGAGGCTATTCATGAAAGACAAGAAAAAAATACTTTGGTTCTTCATTCTATCGACCGTTCCTTTATTGTTGTTATTATTGCTTCGTCTAAGTGGAATTACAGATAGATTGGAAAATAGCCTCATTGATTTCCGTCATCAATACTTTAATCCTAATCACAAATTTTCAGACAAAATTATCCTAATTGATTTTGATGAAGATACCTTTAAGAAGCTAGGAAATAAAAGGGAATTTGGAAGATGGCCTTGGAGGCGAGGAGCATACAAACCAATTTTGGAATATCTTTCTTTAGGTGCTCCCAATATGGTTTTATTCGATATAATGTTTTTCGAAAGGTCAGAGGAATCGCAAGATATTGCGTTAGGCGATGTATCTGGCCAGTTGACAAAAAATGGAGTTCCTGTTTCTCATGCCACTAGTTTTAGATTTGAAGAGAAAGAGAATATTAAACCGGAACCAATTCCTCCTGACGTAAAAACAAAAATTCGAAGTCTTTCTTTTCCACTTTTACAGGAAGAAAAGTTTCAATTTAGAAAGTATAATATTTTTTCATATCCTACAGAAGATATTATGGCAAGAATTGATCATCTGCATTCAGTTTCCTACAAGTCTGATATAGATGGAGTCTCTCGTCGAATTGAACCTCTTTTTAAATATGAAGATATATTACTACCCGCTCTCCCATTTAAAGGTTTTGATTCTGCTAAAAAAATTGAAAGCGTTGAAAGTGATGGCGAATCCCTACAAATGAAAACGGCTGAGGGTAACACTGTTATTCCGCTTGAAAATGGACGAATGAGGCTTCATTATTATTCCCCGACAGAGATGACAAATATTCCTAGATTTCCCGTTTGGGCTTTAATTGAATCCTATGAGCGTGTTCTGAATGGGGAATCGGATCCCACGAAATTTGAAACAAATTTTTTTGACTTTCAAGGTAGAACGATTATTATTGGGACTTCCGCTGCGGCTACTTTTGACGATAAAGTAACTCCCTATGGTAAAATGCCAGGATTTATTTTACATGCTGTAACCTTATCCAATTTGTATGAGAAGCATTTTTTAAAGTTATCTCCGACGTGGGTTAATGTCATTTTGCTTCTAGTTACAATTCCTACCTGCGTATTCTTTTCTTTTTTCTTTCAACAAATGGCTTTGAGGGTGTTAGTTCCGGTTGCAATTTTTATTGGTTATAGTCTCTTAGCCCTTTTTGCATTTAAGCTTGATATACATTTGCCCTTAGCCGGGTTTTGGACGGCTTATCCAATTGCGTTTCTTGGCGCACTAGGTTATTTATCATTTACCGAAGGTGCAGAAAGAAGAAAATACAGTAAGGTTCTTTCTAACATGGTTGACCCTTCCATTGTCAGCGAAGCTTTGAATGACCTAGAAGCTTTAAAGAAGGGAGGAGAAAGACAAATAACTGCATTCTTCTCCGACGTTGCTGGATTTTCTACTATCAGCGAGCAATTAAGCTCTGCGGACTTAGCTGCACTATTGAATGAATACTTAGGTGCAATGACTATTATCCTCAAAAAAAATCATGGGACTCTAGATAAGTATATTGGTGATGCTGTGGTTGGAATTTTTGGTGCACCAATTAATAGTGAGGAACACTTTATTGAATCAGCGAGTGCCTCTCTTGAGATGATTGCAAAATTAAAAGAGTTAAAAGTATACTGGAGCGAAAATAATCTTTATTGTAAAGATGCTCAAGACATGGATGTGAGAATTGGATTAAATACAGGTCTTGCTAAAGTTGGATTCATGGGCACGGACGCGTTAGCCTCTTATACTATGATGGGGGATACTGTCAATTTGGCGGCACGATTGGAAGCAGCCGGTAAAGATTACGGTGTAAATATTCTAATCAGTGAATTTACAAATGAAAAAATCAAAGAAAAATTCTTCACGAGAAAATTAGATATAGTTCGAGTAAAAGGAAAGAATGAACCAGTTCAACTCTTTGAACTAATTGCCGTTAGAGGAGAGGAAAATGTTAAAAGAAGAGAATCTGCTAAAATTTACGAAGAAGCTTTTTCCTTTTACCGAGCGCAGCAGTGGGATCGCGCTATAGAGCTTTTTAAGCAGTCAGAAGAGACTCGTGGAAGTAAAGACAAATCAGCGGAAATGTTAATTGATCGTTGTGAATACTACAAGAGTTCTCCTCCTGGTGAAGGGTGGGACGGTGTATTTACTCGAAAGCATAAGTAATATCGGTAAATATCGCGAGTATAACAGTGTGTTAGCCGTTAATAATTTATTCTACTTGAAAAAAATGAATCTTCTGGAAACATAGCTGCTCTAATAAATGATTGTTTGTTTTTTTGAAAATAATGAAAAATATTTTCAAAAAGCATTCAAAAGTTAGGCGAAATAGATTCATTTCGGTATCAAAATTGCAGTATAATATCTTTAGAACTGCTAATTGAAGACGGAGCAAGTGGAGTAAAAAATGAAAAGCAGAAGAGTTCTTTCTTTTTTGATGTTTACGATATTCATAGAATTTTTGTCATGCAATCAAAAGTCTGGCAATAATGCTTCCGAGTTGGCTTTGTTGACTGGTCGCTATGTGCGCTTAGCCGCTAGCGGATTACTGGGAGGTGCAGGGGGTCTTGGAAGCAGTGGTGGCTCTGGCAGTTCAAGCAAAGTAGTCTTGAATGGAACGGTCAAAGGACCTGGCTCTATTACTAACGCCAAAGTAAATGTATTCGCAACTCCTGCAAATGGTCAATGCGTTAAAGACGATGGTTCTTTGAATGGCACTCCGATTGCGACTGCTGTATCTGATTCAAATGGTAAATATGATATTGTTTTCGATAAAACTGGCTCAACTGTTTGCGTTGTAGTTATTCCAGCCGATGGATCTCAGATTGATGTATTCTCTCCCGTTACTAAAACAAATACTCCAAAGCCTTGGTCGGGTGGTAATAGCCTTATGGCAATTATAAACGAGCCTACAGGAAGCGCAACGAGCAGAACTGCAAATGTGACCCCCTATACACGTCTAGCAGCGAGAAGATTTTCAGCGTTAAGCGCAATCAATCCTTCCTCTCGAAGTCGAGTCTTTTTAGGAATCCGAAAAGCATTTGGAAGAGCCGCAGCAGATAATAATAGAGTTGAGTTTGCCAATAACACAGCTACCACTTTGCTCGATAAAGCAAATGAAGATGTGGAAAATGCCTTTTTTCCTAAAAGAGATAAGACTAGTTTTTCTTTAGACCAAACTGATCCGAGCAATCCTTCTTATGCGCTAAAGCTTGGCAGTGTTCTAATAACCGCAGATAAACTTGGAGGAGGAGTGGCTAATGGGAGCACTACATCCACTGATTTGGAGAAAGTCATTAACTTTATGGAAGAAGACTTCTCGGATGGTCGCTTTGATGGAAAGAAAGTAGACGATGCTACTGGTAAGATTGCTACCATGTCTACAACTGACTTTGGTGGAGTTGTGGCAAGCAAACAGGCAGCCGATGATTTTCTCAAAAAGGATTTTAAGGCAGCACAAACAGAATATGATAGTGTTAATTCCGATGTGGCAGCAACCGCGGATGATGAACTTTTTTGTGAGTCAGATTCTTTGGAGGCAGCATGTAACTTAACAATAGTGCCAGGCTCTCCACCCGAAATGTGGTTATTTAATGATAATGAGGACTTTGTTGATATTGGTGATTCGTATGATCATGGAGGCGTTGGGTTTGGAACTGGTGGAACTGCAAGCACTAGATATTTTGCTATCATAAATGGTGGCGGTTCTGATCTGAAGCTTACACTTCCGTTTACTTTTTCTGGCTCTCAATTTACAGTTGTCGAGCAACCAGATGCAGTTGTTGCATCGGGAGATGCTACTTATTTTGCTGTGAAGTTTGTCCCTAGTTCTGCCACCACTTTTTCAAAAACAATGACGATGGCAAGTAATGATACTGCTTACAGTCCGTATACAGTCACTCTTGATGGGACGGGAGTAGATTTAAGCACAAACCTTCAACTCTTTTGGGCGTTCACTGGAAACACAACAGACTCGAGTGGAAATTCGCGCAATGGAACTAAAGTGGGTAGAAGTGTTCCTTTATCTTTAACTTACGATTTATGGAGCGAAAGCAATGCGGCATTCAATTTTAATGGGACAAGTGATCAGGTTACCTATACTCCATTCTCTCCAACATTGAATACTCAATTGACAATTTCCGCTTGGGTTTCGCCAGCAGATTTATATAGCCCAACTGATTCTTATTCCTTTATAAGTAGAGGCTCTAATCCTGATTTTCAATTAATGTTTTATGATGATACAACGCTGAGCTTTATAGTTACAACTAGTGTTGGTGGGACTCTATCATTAGATATTGTAATCGATCCAGATGATTTTATTGATGAATGGAATTTAGTAACGGCGGTTTACGATGGCACCAATCTGCGTGTTTATTTAAACGGATATGAAGAAGACTTTCTTGCAAAAACAGGAAACATTACAGCAACTGATACAGTGTGTAGAGTAGGGAACGATACAGGCACTAACTACTTCGATGGTGATATTGATGATGTCAGAGTATATAACCGTGCGTTAACCGCTATACAAGTAGAAGCGCTATATAACCAAGACTAAGACGCACGGTTCACGATATTACTACTCAACCCTTGAATGAGTTGAATTGAATCTTTGATTCGACTCAGATTGTCTTCGGAATAGGGGAGAGTCATTCGAATTGTTTGTTTGAGTTCGTGAATTTCTTTGTAGATGTCGATGAGTAGATTTACATCATCAGTTGCTTCTGCCTGGTAGAGAAATTTAACTAGTGAATACAGACGAGTAGGAATGTCCATATAACAAATCTCGGTGGGGGTAATGTCTGTTATGTTATTGAAAATCCACATTTGTAGATTGAGAGAAATTATCTTTTCGATTCTAGAAATATCTTCTTTTGTATTTTTTGATTTGATACTTTTGTAAAACTTGCATCTATTGTCTAGGTAGTTTACAATTATCTTTCTTTGAAACCCTTTGCTTTTGATAGATTCCCACTCTTTGCGGAGAATTTCTATTTGCCCCTTTCCATAAGCACTTTGACCTAATTCGCAAAGATGAACAGCTGTTGGTTCAAAAATTCTCATGCGAAAGGAGAGAGAATCCATATCACCGGCTACGAGGCTAACAGCAGAGCTAGTATCAATAAAGTCTAATGCTTCTGAAATTTCTTGAATGAAACTTGCTCGGAGTTGATCTGTTGGACTCGCCAATAAATAGAAATTGTAATCAGAGAGATCGTTGTCATCGCCGCGTGATTTGGAGCCGTAAAAGATTAACTGAAAAGGGTTAATAGATTTTACTCGGTCGAGTTTTTCTTTTACTTCTCCGAGAAGTGTTTCATCAATTGTGTTCATATTTACTCAAAAAATAATTTCATTCTAGCAAGATTCTCAATGATCGCTTTAAATGCTCTATCTCTTTCATCGTTTCCCTTGAAAGGAAGAGACTTAATATTATTTAAGTCATGATAAATAATTTCGATCGTTGGATTATTTGCATTCTTTTTAATCGTAGATACAAAGTCTAGATTAATTACTTCCGTGTCACCTAATTTTAACCACATAGATTGTTGTCTCCTTTTGTCAGGTTCGATATATTAATAGTATCGGCAATTCAGTCAACCATTTGTTTTGAAATTTATTGACTAAGTTTCAAATAGATTGACCTAGTTTAACTAAGCTTTTCTGCCCCAATGCATTGCTACATTTCCAAATACAAAATTTTTAAAGTCAACGTTTTGGAACTTTGCCTTTTCAATCATGGCTTTTAAATTTTCTTGGTCGGGATAGCTCAGTGAGGATACTGGTAAGTAGTCGAACATGTCATTCTTGGCGCCCCAAATCATGTAACCCATAAGTGGAACGATTTTGAAAAAATAAAAGTCAGCGAATACTCGAATGATTGGGTTCTCTACTTTTCCGACATCTAGGTTTACAAAAATTCCGCCTGGTTTTAATACGCGATAAATTTCTGATAGCGCCTTAGGGAGATTATCCACATTGCGAAGTCCGAAACCTACTGTAACCACATCGAAACTTGCATCTGCATAATTATTTAAATTTGTAGCATCACCAATTTCAACTTTGGATTTGGAAACACCTTTTAATCTTTCTTTTGCAACATTCAGCATATTTTCAGAAAAATCTACTGAATAAACTTTAAGGACACTTTCCATTTCAGTGAGTCGTATAGAAATATCTCCTGTTCCACAACAGAGATCAAGACAGTCCAAGTATTTCTTTGGAAAAGAATTGTGAATTAAATTGACAATAGAATTTTTCCAATACCTATGCAGAAAAAAACTATTGAGGTCATTGAACAAATCATACTTGGAAGCAATAACATCAAAATTCGTTCGGACGAATTCTGCCTTTACTTCTGCTTCCGGCATCTTAAAATCAGTCATAATTTATCCTATATTCTAAATCGAAAGATTTAGTCTTGAAAAAAAACTTCCATAATTTGAAAATCGTTCCAAGAGAGGGAATAAAATGGAGCCTTTAAGTTTAACAGTTTACTTCGTGCCTGTGTTTGCGATTTGCATTCTCATCGAAAACATCATTGCAAAGAAAAAAAATCCAGAGCGATTTGAGATAAAGGATTCATTTACGAGCATCCTAATGGGAATCGGAAGTGTATTGATTAACTTAGTAACGGCTACTTTCGTTTTTACCGAATATACTTTTGTTTCACAGTTTGCATTTTTTAAAATTGAACCGGTTTGGTGGTCATGGTTAGTGCTTTTATTTGCAGAAGACTTTTGCTATTATTGGTTTCATAGAGTAGGTCATGAGAGTCGCTTCTTTTGGGCGTCTCATGTAGTGCATCATTCCTCAGAGAGTTACAATTTATCCACTGCCGTAAGACAAACTTGGACAGGCTCATCGATCAATGCAGTATTTTGGTTTCCTCTTATACTTTTAGGTTTTCCTCCCGCCATGGTGATCGCACAACAGGGTATTAGCCTCATCTACCAATTCTTCATTCATACAGAGCAAGTTAAGACATTAGGCTTTTTGGAGCTAATGATGAATACCCCTTCGCACCACCGCGTTCATCATGGAAGTGACTTGAAGTATCTAGATAAAAATTATGCTGGTATATTTATCATCTGGGACAAAGCCTTCGGAAGTTTTCAAAAAGAAGAAGAAATTCCTAAATATGGTCTCGTAAAAAACATAGACAGCTACAATCCAATCAAAGTGGCTTATATAGAATGGTGGAATATGTTTAAGCAAATGTTTCAAGTTGGCTCTTTTATAAATGCTGTCAAGGTAATGTTCAAACCTCCAGGTTGGAGTCCCGAAGGTGGAACTACAACCGCTGAATTACAACGACAAGCCGGACTTAGGGGATAATGAAAAATTGAGTATGTTTAAAAATAGGAAATACATTATTATGGGATTATTATCTTTACTCTTTCATTGTAATTCTTTAAAGGTAAATGAAATTAAAAACGGAAAGAATTTGGAAAAAGCAGAAGTGAGCACTGTCGATTTCTTTTTCCAGAATAGAATGAAAAACAGTATTAAAAAAATCATCGGTCATAATTGGGAAATTCTCTACGAATCGGGAGAACATGTTTATTTCGGATTTACGAAAGGTTCATCCTGGGATGACCTTTATGTAGAAAAACTTTTTCGAGTTGATAAACCTTACCTAGTAAAAGCATTTAGCGGATACAGAGTATTAACCGGAATTGATATCAATCGCACTGCCTACAATTCTGTTCCTATTCATACTGAGCACCAATCTACACTGAGCCAGGATTTTCAGAAAAAGTTTTCTTTAATAGAATCAGGAATCGAAATCGATCTGACCTGGACTTACTCTGCTGATGGTGCTCCCCAAAAGTCCAAACGATTTCTAATTTTAATTGATAAAGAGAATGGAAAGTTTTTAAACTACAAAGAAATGAATTGAAGAAAATTTTAATCCATTTAAGTTAAAAAAGTAAAAGTAGTTAAGTTAAGGTATAATTGTAAATTTATGAATGAAGAACAAATAGTAACATTAATTTTTTTTGGGCTTGTAATTATTCTTACTATTTTGAAACCATTCATTCAAAAACAGTCGACTTTTAATTTTTTATTTAAAGCAGTTAACTTCGGTTTTAATTTCTTTATGTGGATTGTGATTTTAATTTTTATTTCTATATTCATTGGAATATATTTTCAAAAGTGATGGAGTTTATGATACAACGGAGATTTACGTGTGTCTGAAAGCAAACCCACTCCGGACACTAATCTCTATCTACAAATGAGTAGAATGGGATAGAATTATCGAGAAGTTGAATACAAATTTCTAGAAGAATTAACTCCCTTTAGGATTTACTTGTAGACAGATTCTTTTCGTAAAAATAGGATACGCAATATTGAAAGGAAGCCAACACTATGTTTAGAGTTTGTTTATTAATTTTTCTATTTTTTTGCGGTGCGTTGGTGCACGCCGATTCAGTTGCAGTAAAAGGAAAGCTTGATTTAACGAACATTCGTTTTTCAGAGTTGGATACGCCTATTGCTTTGAATGGAGAATGGGAATTCTATTGGAAAAAACTTTTAAGTCCGGAGAATTTCTCTGATCCAAATAATCTGAATGTAAAAATGTATTCTCCACTTCCAAATACTTGGGATTCTATGCAAGTTAATGGAGAGTATCTACCGGCTAAAGGTTACGCGACTTATAGATTACAACTAGATATTTCGGAAACAGAAAATTTAAGTTTTTACACTAGAAACTTCGGAACAAGTTCTCGTCTTTTTATCAATGGTAAAGAGGTTTTTAAATCTGGAATCGTCTCAGAATTCGAAGAGACATCATACCCAAGTTCAACGCCAATGAGTTTTCCTTATTTATCAGACAATAAACATCTAGATATAGTTTTACAAGTTTCAAATTATGATTATCGAATTGGCGGTCCTTGGTATCCTTTAGAAATAGGAAACTCGGATAAAATTCAAAAGAAGATTTATTATTCGATTATTCTAGACTTTTTTGTTTTTTCAAGCGTTTTCATAATGGGGCTATATCATATTGGTCTCTACTTAAATAGAAAGAAAGCACTCGAAGCTTTATTCTTTGGGTTTTTCTGTCTCTTGATTAGTTTTCGAACCTTGGCGACGGGCGAAAAAACTATTTTACTCTTAGTTCCAACCATCCCCTGGGAAATACCAATGAAGTTAGAATACTTGACTTTCTATCTTGGATTACCATTTTTTATAAATTACTTTTATATACTTTTTAAGGATATTACCTATTATCCGATGGTCGTAGCTTGCAATATCTTTTCAGCATTGTTTAGTATTATTGTTTTGTTTACAGACTCGTATACTTATACGCACACGGTTCAAGCATTTCAAGTTATAACATTAGTTTTTATTCTGTATGGAATCATTGTATTGTCTATTGCATTTAAGAGAAAGGCTTCTGGAGCGGGAATTTTCTTGCTTAGCCTTGTGATTTTTTCCTCTACAATCATTCATGATTTTCTTTATAGCAACTTAATTATAAATACTGCGTATATTGCGCCGTTTGGTTTTTTCGCATTCATCCTGTTACAAAGTTTTCTACTATCGAAAAATTTCTCAAAGGCATTTTCATTATCGGAAGACTTGGCTCTTGAGCTAAAAGACAAGAATGAATCATTAAAACAACTCGATAAATTAAAAGATGATTTCTTAGCGAATACATCTCATGAATTAAAGACTCCACTCAATGGAATTATTGGTCTCAGCGAATCTATGCTAGACGGTGCTGTTGGTCATGTATCGGAAAAAGTTGCTTATAATTTATCATTGGTTATTACGAGTGCAAAAAGACTGGCTAATCTAGTAAATGATATATTAGATTTTTCAAAAATGAAAAGTCATGAGATTGCATTGGAGAAAAAATCCGTCGATATTTATTCACTGGCTAATTTAGTATTAACCCTATCACAGACACAACTTAAAAATAAAAAAATAGAAATTCGTAATCTTATCCCGATTGAATTTCCCGCAGCTATAGGAGATGAAAATAGAATTCAACAAATTATGTATAATCTTCTCGGCAATGCGATTAAATTTACGGAAAGCGGTCATGTCGAAATCGCGGCGACTTTAAATGAAGAAATGATGGAAATCGCAATCTCAGATACGGGGATAGGAATTCCTAATGATAAATTGGAATCTATTTTTATTTCCTTTGAACAAGTTGATTCATCAGCCGATAGAAGTTTTGGCGGAACTGGATTAGGTTTAACCATTTCCAAACAACTCATTGAATTGCATGGGGGTAATATCCGAGTATCCTCTGAACTGGGAAAAGGCTCTGTGTTTACTTTTACCTTACCAGTATCTAAAGAAAAAGCAGTCACCCGCTACCAAATAGAAACAGTTACAAGATTAAAGGATTCAACTCCCGATGAAATTTCTTCCGATGTTATATCGGATTTTATGGATTTTAATGAATATAGAATTCTAATCGTGGATGATGAACCGATTAATTTACAAGTTTTGTATAACCATCTTTCCTTTGAAAAATACACAGTCCTTCAAGCTGGAAGCGGTCAAGAAGCCCTTGCCATTCTAAATAGTTCGGATGCTATACCTGATTTGATTTTACTCGATGTCATGATGCCCAAGATGACTGGGTTTGAAGTTTGTTTGAAAATTCGAGAAAAATACAATGCCAGCATATTGCCAATCGTGATGCTTACTGCAAAAGATCAGACAAATGATTTGGTGCAAGGTTTTGTGAGTGGGGCTAATGACTATTTAACAAAGCCTTTTAATAAAACAGAATTACTAACTAGAATTAGAAATCATTTGAATCTATCTAAAACGACAGGGGCATATGAAAGGTTTGTGCCACAAGAGTTTGTAAAACTCCTCGGTAAAGATAGTATTATCAATGTAAAGTTAGGCGATTATAGCGAAAAATTTATGTCAGTGTTATTTTCTGATATTCGAAGTTTTACAACACTTTCAGAGAGTATGAGTCCGAAGGAAAATTTCAATTTTATCAATTCTTATTTGAAAAAAATGTCTCCCATAATTCACGAACATGATGGGTTTATTGATAAATTTATTGGAGACGCAATCATGGCACTTTTTCCTGACCCTACTGCGGATAATGCTATTTATGCGGCAATTTCTATGCTAAAGATTTTACGAGAATACAATTTGCATAGAAATAATTCAGGCTTTAAACCGATTGAAATTGGGATTGGGATTAATACGGGGAATTTAATGCTTGGGACTATTGGAAGCCTTGATAGGATGGAAGGGACTGTAATTAGTGATTCTGTAAATATGGCTTCTAGAATGGAAGGCTTGACAAAGAAATATGGAGCAAGTCTTCTTATTGCAGAAGATTCTTTTAAAACGATTGTAGATATTTCAAAATTCGCAACTAGACCTGTAGACAGAGTAATCGTGAAAGGGAAATCCCAACCTGTTTGGGTATACGAAGTTTTCAATGCGGATTCGGAGGAGTTGCTCGCCTTAAAATTACAAACGAAAGATTTATTTTGCGAAGCAGTCAATCTCTTTCAAGAAGAAAAATGGAAGAAAGCTCAGGAAAAATTTATAGAGGTATATAAGGTTTCGCCCCTCGATAAAATTACTCAATACTATCTAGAGTCTTGTAAAGAAAAAATTTCTACTAAGTAAATTCCTACACTGAATTAACGTGAGTTCGAACGTCGAACTCACTTTATTTTAACAGCATTGCTCATTGGTGGCAAATCAATCTTTACTCCTTCAAGAACGAAAGCTCAGTTTTTTCATTTACTATACTTTTGTCTTTCATCTCAACCATGAGTGCATCTTCTGTTGAGGATAATTTTATTTTCAATTTTCCGTCTACGTCGATGACGGGAGAGCCTTGCACATAACTTCCTTTGAAAGTTTTTTTGTTATCAATCTTTACAGTAAAATTATTTCCATCCTCTGAAACAATTTCCATGACAACGTTTTTAGTTCCAACATTTCCGTCCCACTGCATCGCTGTCCAGGTTCCTTTGAACTTTTCAAATTTGGAATTTCCTCCAAAGCTTCTAGTCTTTGCGGCAACTTTAGGAGTAGAAATTACAACAGAGGCTATGGTGGAGTAGTCGCTATCTGTCCCTAATTGGGTTTTAGAAGTGACAGAGTAGAGATAGAATTTTTCTTTTTCGGGGACTGCAAATGTGTAGAATAATTTACTGGTCTCAACTCTTGATTTGAAATTCCATTTGGAATCTCCCTGGCGTTTTTCCCAGACATTGTATTCTTCTGCCCCTTCGACTTTATTCCAGCTAAGAGTTGCATAGCCAGTTTTTTTGTCTACAGTCGCAGTAACTCCAACAGGCGGTTCTAGTTTTGTGCCACCTCGTTTTAGATTCGGATCTACATAGCCAACAGCGTATCTAGAAAAAGAACCCCAAACATTGTCTTTGCTTTTGGCGATTACAGTGTAGTATCTCTGACCTTTGGTCGCAGGAGCATCTTCTAATTTCTCGGTCGTTGTTTCGCCTATCGTTTCCCATTTGCTATCGGCATATCGGTAAACCAAATACCCAGCGGCTCCGGTAACTTTCGTCCATCTAACAACGATTTTGTCCTTAAATTGTCCCATAGAAGCTACAACTCTTTCCGGTGCGGCAGGCTTTGCGGTTACTGATGTTTTTCCCATCACAGCATCAGAAAAAAGTCCTAATACAGAATTGTTCATGCCTGCGATGATATAGGTTTCTAAGGTTCCATTTTTTTTAGCAGTTTTGTCTTCGTAAAAACTTGTATTACTTCTTCCAATGGAGCGGTAAGTCTTAGTTGCTCCATCCCATTTGAAAATTTGATAGCCAGTTACATTCTCTAAAGGCTCCCATTCTAGAACGACTTTGTCTGGATACTTTGCATCGCTAGCAAGAATGGATGTGATCTTAGGAGGAACTTCATTCTTGACTGTCTTTGCATAACCGATTGCAGTTCCCTGACTCATCTCTGATACATCTTCCTCAGAGACAGCAGCAATTTTATAAGCATAGGCAATTTCGGGCAAAACGCCAGTATCCTCAAACTGAGTATTCTGCGAAAGACCTACCTGTTGAAAATTATCTTCATCAGGAAGACTTCTGTATATCTCATATCCTATCGCGCGGGGAGTTGGTGACCAAGTTAATACTATCTTATTGGAGAAATTTCCATTCGATGCATTGATTTCCGCTGGAGGTAGCAAATCAGTTTTATCTGCCGGATTCACTTCATTATTCGCAGGAATCGGTTGGACAATAATCTGTTCTTTGTTATCCGCAATTTCCGGTCCTGGATTTGGATCAATTAAATCAATCATTACAAAAGCAGATCTACAGACTTTTGAAAAATACTTATAATCAATATAACCAAAACCTTTATCACCCCATTCGATTCCCCAGGAGTTCTGGTATTTGAATGCGTTAGTTGCATCATCGTAGCCTACAAGAGTGATTGCATGACCACCTAGATTAGCACCTTTTGCTTCGTTATAAATTTTCTTTCCAATCTCATAGATATTTTCATTTATCAAAATCCCAACCACTACAGGTCTTCCCTGAGCGAGCTGGTTTTTTATTTCATTTGGTTCATTGTATCTGAGTCGCTGAAATTCCTTTGCTTTAAACTTTGCGGCTAATTGTAATTGCTCTACAGTTGGTTGCTTGGAATAATTCTTTTCGTTATAAGGCATCGCATCCCACGGAATCGCGCCTTTTGAAACCACAAGAGCCATAGCATCCGAAATCGAAGAGCCACTATCTTTCCCGCCGTTAATTTGATTGTAGATAAAGGCTGGCGAGAAAAGTGTTTTATAATTCGGAGCGTTTCCTGATTTATAAGTCCATGCTCCTTTGTCTTTACGCTCAACAAATTCCTGGTAAGACTTATTGGCATAAGCCGTAGACCAAGCAACACAACTACTTTGTTGTCCTTGATTTCCAACGGGTGGCATTAAATCTGCGAGATCAACTTTAGAAGGAAGACCTCGGTGCGCGATCCGATTTGGATTGGCTTCTTTGAGAGATGCAACCAAATCATAATTATCCGGTTTAAGACCGGTGCCAGTAATCTTGGGTCCATAAGTTTGCGCCTCTGCGGATAATGTTATTATTACGCTTAACAATATCGCAAGGCTAAATTTCAATCGTTTCATATAGTCTCCTGTAAGAATTCTATTTATTCGCTTCTATCAATCTTTTTTCTAATTCTTCTGTCCATTCTCTAAAAGCAAAGACATGTGGTTCGTAGAGGCTAATCACTGTTTTCTCATTGCCTTTAGAATCTTTTATTTCTTTGTTGATATAAAAGATAACATATTCGCCTTCTTTGGGAGGGGCTTTCAGCCATTTTCCGTAAAATTCTGGAAGCACTGAAAATGCTAATTCAACTTTGTCTGGCATCGGCGTTTTGGCTTTGTATTGCTTTCCGATTTCGGCTGTTGTGCTGATCGAGATAAGGTTTTTGTTGATCTGCTTTTCTTTCAGGTTTACAAGCTTTGTTTTTGCTATAAAATCTGACTTCTTGACTAATTCCTCAAATGAGGGCGGGGTAGGCGCGGCATTTGCAGCTAAAATAAAACCTAAAAATAATAGGGTAAATCTGGTCATAATCTCTCCATTGTTGATTCAATTGAATTTTATACTGACAGGCAGAATTAGGCAATTCATTTTTTCATTGTAAAACCCGATTAAAAAACTAGTTTGGATACGTGCGGTATACAAAAAGAAAATCGGGGCGAGAGCATACTAGCTCTATGGATATGTCGAGTTTAATGGATATTATCTTCATCCTATTAATTTTCGTAATGATGAGCGTTAGTTTTGCCAAGAATTTCAAACAAATAGAAATTGATTTACCTAAAAGCGAAACAGGCAGTTCCGAATTTTCTCCTGATATTCAAATTTCAGTTAAGGCAGAAGATAAATTCTATCTTGAACAAAAGGAAATTTCTATTGGTGAATTATCGCAATTTGCCGCAAGTGGGAAATTTTCAAACCAAATAGTCAGTGTCAATGTCTCCAAGAAAGTCCCTTATGAGTCTTTTGTCAAAGTATTAGACATATTAAAACAGGGCAAAATTAAAAAACTGAATTTAGGCACTGAGTAGACATAGTTTGATGGGTGGATATTATAATGAAAATTCTAGGTTTGTGTAAAAACAAGTTTTTCTCACAGGGCGCACTGGAACGCGGAGTAAAAAGTCAATAGAATCAATACTATTACAAATATTTTTACTCCAACGCTTAACTTCTTACAAAAAAAGATTTACAATATAAAAATTTCAGATTCAAATTGAGGTAAATTTTAAAGTAGCGAGATTATTGTTTTTGGGGTATCCTATGGATTCTTACTTAGAATTTGTTTTAGAAAGACTGTCCGTTGCGGGCAAGGTTAGCAGCAAAGCAATGTTTGGTGGATATGGAATTTATCTTGGTGACTTGATTTTTGGAATTGTAGTCGAAAGCGTATTGTATTTAAAAGTCGGAGATTCTAACATTAAGGACTATATCCAAGCTGGAATGAAACCATTCACTTACGCGGCTAAGAACGGAAAATCAGTTTCTATGTCGTATTGGGGTCTACCACTTGACGTATTAGAGTCTAATGAAGATTTGCCTAAATGGGTTGGGAAAGCGATTGAAGTGGCAAAATCAGCCAAAATAACTAAACCCAAAAAGCTAAAGACTGGCAATTCAAAAGTAGCCTCAACAAAGAATAAATCTTCCAACAAAAAAACAAAAGCCACTATTTCCAAAAAGAAAACTACGCCCACAAAAAAAACAGTGAGTAAAAAAAAGAAAATCGGGAAGAAGTAAAAAAGCAAATAGAAGTAGGGATCCCCGAAAAAAGAATTCGGGGGCGACATCTTAAAGCACTATACCTCTTTATCAAACTCACCTTACTTTTTACGGCTGATGGCAATGATAGAAATATCATCTTGTATAGCAGTGGAGCCGATAAATTTACGCTGCTCATCCAAGATTGTATCAACTAATTTATAAATAGGAGTTTCCCCTGCATTTTGAATTAACTGCTCAAGCCTTTGTTCTCCAAACTCTTCTGTCTCAGCATTCCATTCTTCAATTAAGCCATCGGTAAATAGAAATAAGCCGCTAGTTGAATTAAACTCAAGCTCTTTAGAAGTGTATTGTGTTTGGGGCATAACACCGATCATGCGCCCCGTCTTTTCCATTTTAATAATTTCTGATCCATTAATTAAAAATTGAGGAGGGTGACCGGCAGAAGAATACCGGATCTTATTTTTATTGGTATCTACATCAATCAGAATGCATGTGAAGAAGTGGTTTAGATTTTCAAAAGAATGCAAGAATTCATTGTTCATATGATAAAGAGCTTCATTTACGCTATAAAGTCCTCGCTTCACAGATTCATAAATTGTTTTTATTGCCATCGTAATCAACGCAGCTTGGATTCCATGACCAGTGGCGTCAGCGAGAAGAATACGTGTTAGCCCTGGCTTGAGTTCTGCTATATCAAAGAAATCGCCTCCGACATCTGTGAGTGGTAAATAGCGAATAGATATTTCTAAGTCTCCGATCGTTTTATCATTCTTTGATAGTATGTTGGATTGAATTTTCTTTGCTGTAGATAAATCGCTTTGGATTATATTTAGATTGTGTTCTAATTTGTTGGTTAGAATTTCTTTTTCCTTTATATTTGCACGGATTTTATCTAGGACAAGATTGTATCTCTCGGCGATTTGCCCGACTTCTGTGAATGGCTCAACGGTTATATTCCTTGATAAATCCCCTGTCCTTTTTTGGTATTCCATTTCCAAGAATAAGTCAGATAGCTCTGTCGTAGCACGATGCTCGGCAAAATTAAGACCCTGCCTTTCGTTTGCTTGTGAAACACGTAACGGATAATACCGATTTATCGATCGCAAAATTAAATAGCTGATTCCGAATGCCAATCCTGCACAAGAAATAATTCCGAGTAGTTGAACTTGAATTTGTTCTAATCTACTCAGTCCCGTTCCAAGAATGTCTAAATTCCCAAAGATGCCGACAGATAAAGTCCCCCATATCCCACCTGCGAGGTGAACAGGGATTGCCCCCACAGCATCGTCTAATCGTAATTTGTCTAAGAGATTGCGAGTTTCAAACATTAGAATGCCTGCAACAAATCCAATAATCATAGCTTCAAAGGAAGTGACTGCATGACATCCGGCTGTGATAGAAACTAAGCCAGCAAGGACTCCGTTTAAGGGAAGCGTTGCTTCTGCGTATTTAAGCCTTATCCATCCGTAGATCAAAGCCGATGCCATCCCTCCTGCGGCGGCTAACATGGTGTTGGCGATTATTCCTGGAATTGCTCCTGAAAAAGAAAGAGTGCTTCCTCCATTAAATCCAATCCAGCCAAACCAGAGAATCAGAGTTCCAAGCATAGCAATCGGTAAATTATTGCCAGTAATGTTTCGGATACTCCCATCTTCAGAATATTTTCCTTCACGACTTCCAATAAGTGTTAATGCAACGAGTCCAACCCAGCCTCCAATGCTATGCACAACAGTAGAGCCTGCAAAATCTACGAATCCGAGTTTATTGAGCCATCCGTTAAGGCTAGTCCATTCTCCTAAATTTTTCCCCCAAGCCCAATGTCCAAAGACGGGATATATAATCGATGAAATAAGAGCGGTTACTATTAAATAAGCGCTAAATTTCATTCGTTCAGCAACGGCTCCTGAAACGATAGTTGCTGCTGTGCCACAGAACATAAGCTGAAATAAAAAGAAGACAGGAATTTCTGGGTGCTGATCTGAAAAAGTAGGAAAGAAAAAATTGGTGCCGATAATTCCATTATAACTTTCTCCATACATTAAACCAAAACCAACCGAATAAAAAACAAGTGTAGCAATCCCAAAGTCGGTGATATTTTTAATTGCAACGTTAATGGAATTTTTAGTTCTAGTTAGTCCTGATTCCAAGCAAAGAAATCCAGCTTGCATAAAAAAAACAAGACCAGAAGAAATGATCATCCATAGTATATCAAAATTTGTTTTTAACATGGCTTATTTTTTAGAAAGACTTTTAGCTTTATCAACTAACGTTAAAAATTCGGCTCTATACCCTTCTTTGTCAGAGCCGAGAGATTTTTTGGCTAAATCATAAGTGTCTTTCCAATTGGCATTTCCTTTGTGCTCCGAATCTCTAAGAAGCATACCAAATGCTGCAACGGATGCGGCGAAGCGATAGTCGCTAGAGGTCTGCCCGATATCTAAAACATTGTATTGAATTGGAAACGTGAGTAGACTACTTTTATTTCCATCGGGTTCTTTGTATCTAAATTTGATGGTGAGGATTTCATCTGAATCTGAGGCTTTAGAATTTTTTCTATCTTCCTGATATTTAAGTGGGTCTACTGCCGGAGTAGTGGATTTATTCTTTGTAGGGGTTAATTCGTATAATGCGGTAACATAATGACCAGAGCCTATCTCGCCGGCGTCTTTTTTGTCATCATTAAAATCTTCGTTTCTAAGTAGGCGATTTTCGTAACCTATAAGACGATACGACTTCACGAATTTTGGATTGAATTCCAATTGTAGTTTAACATCTTTTGCGATAGTAACTAATGTTCCGCCTGCTTGTGTTACTAATACTTTTCTTGCTTCCATCAAACTGTCTATATATGCATAATTACCATTACCCTTATTGGCAAGTTGTTCCATCGTTGTGTCTTTTATATTACCCGTCCCAAAGCCGAGGACTGTCAAGAAAACTCCCGATTCTCTTTCTTTTTCAATCATTCGAATCAAATCTCCCTGACTTGAAACACCAACGTTAAAATCTCCGTCAGTAGCGAGGATAACACGATTTATTCCCTGTTTGTTAAAATTTTCACGAGCAACTTTATAAGCGAGTTCAATTCCAGCGCCTCCATTGGTTGAACCACCTGCTTCTAATGCGTCGAGAGCTGAGATAATTTTTTCTTTCTTGTCAGCGCCTGTAGGAGGAAGAACAAGTCCGCTCGCGCCTGCGTAGACTACAAGAGAAATTTTATCTTTTTCAGTCAATTCTCCAAGTAATAGTTTTAGTCCTTGTTTGACTAACGGCAATTTGTCGGCAGTGAGCATTGAGCCTGAAACATCGAGTAAAAAGACTAAATTGCGAGGAGGAATATTTTCCTTTTCAATGGAAGCTCCTTTCAATGCTATTTTCATCAAAAAGTTTTCAGGCTTCCATGGAGCGGTAGAAATTTCGGTTGAAACGGAAAATGGAGTTTTACCTTCAGGCTCTTTATAATTGTAACTAAAATAATTAATCAGCTCTTCGATTCGAACTGCATCTTTGGGAGGAAGAGACCCGCTTGTTAAATACCTGCGCACATTCGCATAAGACGCAGTATCCACATCTATTGAAAAAGTAGACAGTGGATTTTGCTTTACATCTAGAAATGGGTTGTCGTTGATTTTATCATATTGCTCCGTGTTGTATTCTTCATCTTTAGGTGATGCTGGGAGTTTATCTTTATTATTCGCTATATTCCCATGGGTTTTTTCTTTCGATTTTATTGCGATATTTTTTTGCGGACTACCGGGAGGCATTTTTGCAGGGTGATTCTGCTCTCTGGCAGGTTTTCTTGCTATCTCAGAATCGGATATGCCCGAAGCAGAGTGGGGATATCCGCGAGAAGGCTCTGCGGTCGATGGTGATTTGTCTTCAACAGCAGACGAGCAATAATTCAAAAGTAGGAAAGTGAACAGTGAGGATAGTAGATAATATTTTATTTTCATGATTTTTTATATTCCTGTAAAATAGAGTTTGCTGCTGTTCTAATGGAGATTCTTTTTTCTTTCACATCTTCTTGTATTTTTAAAATAAGGGGATTGTTTTCTTTTAAATTTTGGATCTCATAGTAAATTTGATTTTGTAGATAAGACCAAAGCCATTTGTCGTATTGTGTCTTGCGGTTAATGGTAAGTTGCTCGCCAGATGCAACGATAAATTCTTGAATCTGTTCCCATACATCTGCAATACCATTTTTCAAAAGAGAGCTGATTGTCATAACAGGAGAATTCCAATATTTGTATTTTGGTTTGAATAATCTAAGTGCATTTTCAAATTCATGGCGTGCGTTCTCTGCATTGATTTTATTTGCTCCATCTGCTTTATTAATCAAAACCAAATCTGCCATTTCCATAATTCCCTTTTTGATTCCCTGTAATTCATCCCCCGCACCTGCTAGGAGTAATAATAAAAACATATCTGTCATATCGGCAACGGCTACTTCCGATTGTCCTACACCTACTGTTTCAACGATAATTACTTCATAACCTGCTGCCTCGCAGAGTAGAATTGTGTCCTTCGTTTTGCGAGTAACTCCACCTAGATTGCCACTTGTAGGAGAAGGGCGGATAAATGCATCCATACTTTGCGTTAGTTCTGGCATACGCGTCTTATCCCCTAAGATGCTCCCGCCCGTGATAGGCGAAGTCGGATCCACTGCCAATACTGCAACCTTCTTTCCTTTCGAAATGACATACATTCCAAAAGCTTCTATAAATGTTGATTTGCCCGCACCGGGAACGCCACTGATTCCAATCCGAATTGATGAAATTTGCTTTCCGACAATTCCATATAAAATTTCATCTGCGGCTTTAGAGTCCTCTGCTCGGCTACTTTCTACTAGCGTAATTGCTTTTGCAAGGGCGCGCCTGTTCCCTTCTAAAATTCCTTTGGTTAATTCTTTTGGATCGTAACTCATTCTAAATTCAATTGTAGTAGCCTAAAGTCAGTTGTCAAAGGAAATAAAATTACTTGACGTAAATTCTTATATAGTCATAATGGTGGCATTATGTGACTATGGAGGGTGACTATGAATAATTATTTTAATGTAGCACAGGCAAAGTCCAGATTTTCGGAAGTTTTGCACAGGGCAGAGATTGCACCCCAGTTTATTTCCAGTCGCGGAAAGGATATAAGTGTTATTCTAAGTAAAAAATCCTATGAAAAGCTAATACAGATAGAAAATGAAAGCCAGCCCCGCACAAAATTAAAATACTTTCTTGAACTTTCCAAAGAGCTTCGCTGCCATTTCCCCAAAAAACTTCCTACTTCGACTCGCAAATCACGTCCAAGTCCCAATTTTAATTAACTCCTTTGAGCAATTACCTTTTAGATACTAATGTAATTTCTGAACTTGCTCGGAAAAAACCAAATCCATCTGTATTAGAGTTCTTCGAATCTCTCGATGAAATTACTCTTAGTGTAATTACAATAGAAGAGATTGAATTTGGAATCGAAAAACTTCCTGTAGCACAAAGGAAGACTCTCTTGAAGTGGTGGTCTGCATTGCTATCACTTCCGCCTAACGTTTTAGAAATTGATGATAAGATTGCAAAACTAGCAGGAAACTTACGAGCCAAACAAGAAGGAAAAGGCAAGATTCGCACTCAAGCGGATATGCTTATTGCAGCAACAGCTATTACGAAAGGATTAATACTGGTTACCCGCAATACAAAAGACTTTTCCGACTCAGGAGTGAGTGTATTAAATCCATTCTAATTTATAAAACAAGTAGGATAATATGATTGAACGAGCAATTGAAATCGCCATGGAAGCACACAAAGGACAAACAGATAAAAATGGTCAGCCTTATATTCAGCATATATTGCGAGTTGGATTTAGAGGCAGGACTGTAGAAGAAAAAATTCTCGGAATCTTACATGATGTAGTAGAAGACTCCGATTGGACTTTTGAAATGCTCGGCAAAGAGGGATTTTCCGCTACAATTCTTTCTGCCCTCGAATGTCTTACTAAAAAAGCCGAGGATGAACCCTATGAAGAATTTATTGAGCGAGTAAAGAAAAATCCCTTAGCCATTGCTGTGAAACTAAATGACTTAGAGGATAACATGGATATACGTCGCATGGACTCAATTCAGGAGAAAGATATGAAGCGTTTAAATAAATATCTTAAGGCTTATAAAGAACTAGCGGAACTTAAAAATCAGTAATTAATGTCCTTCAAATTCACAGATAGAATAAATATCGATTCCATATTTTTCTTTAATAATTTTACTTCCGTTTAAGTCCGGCAAATCAATGATAACCCCTGCTTCGTAGATTTCGCCACCGAGAGCGCGGACAAGTTGGATTGCCGCACCAAGTGTTCCGCCTGTCGCAATTAGATCGTCCATGATAAGAACTTTGTCCCCAGGAACAATGGAGTCTTTGTGAATTTCAATGCTGTCTGTTCCATATTCGAGCGCATACTCTTGCTTAAGCGTATCGCCTGGGAGTTTGCCTTTTTTACGAATCGGAACAAATCCAACTCCTAGCTGAAAAGCCACTGCCGCCCCTGTAATAAATCCTCTTGCTTCGATTGCGGCTACTTTTGTAATTCCCTTCTTCTCATATCTTGCTACAAATGTGCCTATCGTAAGTGCAAGTCCTTCTGGATCTAGTATGAGAGAAGTGATATCTCTAAACATGATTCCTGGCTTAGGCCAATTTGGTATAGTTCTAATTTTTGATTTTACGATAGACATAGTTGATTTCCTTGTATATCTACCAGACTGAAATTCTTTTTCATTTAGTAAATCACAAATTGTAAATGTAATTGACTCTTAGTTTTACATTTTCCAACATCTATCTATGAACGCAATTATTATCACAGGCGCAAGTTCAGGCATTGGGCGACATCTTGCTTTTGAGTTTGCTGCGCGAGGATACGCACTCGGTCTAACTGCTCGACGTTTTGATCTTTTACAAAAACTGAGAGAAGAGCTTTATGCCAAATTTGGAATGAGCCTCAAAATAGAGATTCGCTCTTTAGATATTACAGATTATAAAAATGTTTTCTCTGTATTAAAAGACTTGCATCAATCTTTAGGCGGATTAACGCATGTTGTGGCTAACGCAGGTGTAGCCGGTTCCTCCCCTGTAGGCACAGGAAAATTTCTGCACGACAAGCAAGTCATTGAAACAAATTTATTAGGAGCTATGGCGACTATCGATGCTGCCGGAGAAATTTTTAAATCTTCTAAAATAAAGGGGCATATCATTGGTATCTCCTCTATTGCTGGATTTAGAGGTTTTCCTGGAAACGGATCTTACAGTGCTTCTAAGGCAGGACTTACTGTTTACTTGGAATCAGCAAGACGCGATTTAAAAAGATTTGGAGTTTTAGTTACCACCATTCATCCAGGATTCATTGATACGAATATGAATTCCCATTTGCGCAATCGTCCCTTTGTAGTTAGTGTAGAGAAGGGCGCAGCAGAGTTAGCTAGACTCATCGAGAAGAGAGTCACCATATCCGCAGTTCCTGCTTTTCCCTGGGGACTCGTTGGATACTGTATTAAGCGGATACCCGATATTATCTGGCAGAGGTTAAAGTTTTGAGTGAAAAAATAAAAGTAGTATTTGTTTGTCTTGGAAATATTTGTAGATCACCGGCGGCGGAAGGTGCCTTCAGAAATCTGGTTGAGAAAAAAGGTCTTTCTGATTTGTTTGAGATAGATTCTGCTGGAACAGCCGATTATCATGTAGGCGAGACCCCGCATGAAACGACCACTCAAGTGGCGAGGGAAAGAGGCATTATCCTCAAGCATCTCTGTAGGCAATTTCAATATGCTGATTTTATAAAGTATGATTATATAATAGCAATGGATAATTCTAATTATAAAAATATTCTTTCTCTTGCTCGAGATGATGCGCAGCGCAAGAAGGTAATGAAGTTTAGGCGCTTCGATGCAAACGTAAAAGGTGAGCCTGATGTTCCCGATCCGTATTATGATGGAATTGCTGGCTTTGAGCATGTGCAAGACATTGTCGAGCGGTCGTCTATTGGATTTTTGGAATGGATTTTAGAAAATCAGCATATTACAATACAAGACTTAGAGGAAAATGAGGAGTAACCGATGGCAGAAGACAAACACGTAGTAATCGTTGGCGCAGGGTTTGCAGGCTTGCAAGCAGCAAAGAAATTAGGCAACAAAAAAGGCATCAAGGTAACGGTCGTTGATAAGAATAATCACCATTTGTTCCAACCTCTACTTTATCAAGTGGCGAGTTCTGTATTAAGTCCTGCCGACATCGCGATTCCAACTCGGTCAATCACTACAAATTTTGAAAACATTTCTATCATCATGTCCGAGTTAAAAGAAATCAACAAAGAGCATAAGAAACTTCATTTTGAACATACAACAATTCAATATGATTATCTCATTCTTGCGATGGGAGCAAGGACAAGTTATTTCGGAAACGACCATTGGAAAAAGTTTGCACCCGGAATGAAAAACCTAAGCGATGCTTTGAAAGTTAGAAAAAATATTCTAGTTTCTTTTGAGCGAGCAGAGCTTGAAACAAATCCTGCGAAAGTAGCAGAGCTTTTAAATTATGTTGTCATAGGTGGTGGTCCTACTGGAGTTGAGTTATCAGGGGCTATTGCAGAGTTGTCGCATCAGATCATTCGAAATGATTTTCGCTTTATTGATTCCTCGGTGAGTAAAATCACACTCATAGAAGGAGGACCTAGACTACTTCCATCTTTCTCTGAAAAGTCTTCTGACGTTGCACGAAAAGAATTAATCAAACGTGGTGTAGACGTGAGACTCAATACACGTGTGATAAATATTAACGAAGAGGGAGTCCATACCGGAACTGAAATTATAAAATCGCATAATATTATATGGGCGGCGGGGGTTGCGGCAAGTCCTTTCACTGCAAAGCTAAATGTTCCGCTAGACAAATCAGGGCGGGTAATGGTGAATAAACACTGCGCAATTCCATCCAATCCAGAAATTTTCTGCATTGGAGATATGGCAAATTTTAGCGAAGGTCTTGAACGACCGCTGCCGGGAGTCTCTCCAGTTGCCATGCAACAAGGACGTTATGTGGCAGATCTTATCATGGATGAACTGAAAGGAAAAGAGCGAAAGGCATTTCAATACTTTGATAAAGGTAGTATGGCAACAATAGGAAGAATGGATGCAGTAGCAGAAATGGGCAACTTACGATTATCCGGACTTTTA
>Ga0209277_10000237_pt1 | contig 29774 bp, 27 predicted proteins | sample JI81AbrownDNA_FD_187503 | JGI IMG/M metagenome (GOLD analysis project Ga0209277, IMG submission 187503) | Wastewater effluent complex algal communities from Wisconsin, to seasonally profile nutrient transformation and Carbon sequestration -... | ecosystem: Engineered > WWTP > Effluent > Algae... | reverse complement strand
ACTTTCGCTGGACGGGCTACAACGCCCTGATCCTCCTGGCCGCCATGCAGGCCATTCCGCGCGACGTGATCGAGGCCGCGGTGGTCGACGGCGCCAACCGCTGGCGCACCTTCGTCCATGTCACGGTGCCCCTGTTGCGGCCGACCATCATCTTCGTGGTGATCACCTCCACCATCGGTGGCCTGCAGATCTTCGACGAGCCGCGCATGTTCGACACCTTCGGCCTGGGCGGCCCCGACCGTGAATGGATGACGGTCACCATGTACCTCTACGAACTGGGCTGGGCCGGCCAACGCAACCTGGGCCGCGCCTCGGCAGTCGCCTGGCTGTTGTTCCTGATCATCGTGCTCTTCGCCATGATCAACTTCGCCATCACCCGACGGATCGCCAGCAGCGATGCCCGTCCCAAGCGAAAGGGTCGCTGACATGAGCTCCGTGGCAATGGCCGAACAGCTCGCCGGCAAGGGCGCGGGCAAGGCAGCCTCGCGGCGCCGGCACCGCATGGAGGGCGGCTTCCGCCGGCCCGGTTGGGTGACCTACTCACTGCTCGCCCTGATCGTCATCGTCTCGGTGCTGCCGCTGTACTACGCCTTCCTGCTGGCCGCCTCGACCGCGGCCGACATCGCGCAGAACCCGATCCCATCGCTGATTCCGCAGGGGCATTTCTTCGACAACGTGCAGCGCGTGCTGAACGCCGGCATCGGGTTCTGGCAGGCGCTGGTCAACAGCATCATCGTGTCGGTGCTGACGGCCGTCTCGGTCATCTTCTTCTCCACCCTCGCCGGCTACTCGTTCGCGAAACTGCGCTTTCGGGGCCGCAACGGCCTGCTCGCCTTCGTGATCGGCACGATGGCGGTACCCACCCAGTTGGGCGTCATCCCGCTGTTCATCGTGATGGCCAAGCTCGACTGGATCGGCAATCTGCAGGCCGTCATCGTGCCCGGCCTGGTGACCGCGTTCGGTGTCTTCTGGATGACCCAGTACCTCTCCGAGGCGCTGCCCTTCGAGCTGATCGAGGCGGCCCGGGTGGACGGCTGCTCGATGATCCGAACGTTCTGGCACGTCGCCCTCCCGGCGTCCCGGCCTGCCGCCGCCATGCTCGGGCTCTTTACCTTCGTCGGGTCGTGGACGAACTTCTTCTGGCCGTTCATCGCCCTGGGATCGACCAACCCGACCCTGCCGGTCGCCCTGCAGCTGCTGCAGGCGTCGTACTTCAAGGACCTGTCGCTGATCATGGCCGGCGTGGTGCTGGCCACCGTGCCGCTGCTGCTGCTGTTCGTCTTCGCCGGACGCCAGCTGGTCTCGGGCATCATGGCGGGAGCGGTCAAGGGATGAACACGATCCAGTTTCCCGCCGGGTTCCGTTGGGGCACCGCCACCTCCTCCTTTCAGATCGAGGGTGCCGCGGAGCTTCGGGCCCCGTCCATCTGGGACGACTTCTGCCTCGTGCCGGGCGCCATCGCGGACGGCTCGGACGGCCTGGTCGCCGTCGACCACTACAACCGCTACGGCGAGGACGTCGACCTGATGGCCTCGCTGCACCTCGACACCTACCGGTTCTCGGTGTCGTGGCCCCGGGTGATCAACCCCGACGGCAGCACGAACGCCGAAGGGGTCGGGTTCTACGACCGGCTTGTCGATCGGCTGTGCGAGGCGGGCATCCGCCCCTGGCTCACGCTGTACCACTGGGATCTGCCGTCGTACCTGCCCGGTGCGTGGCTGAACCGTGACACGGCGCAGGCCTTCGTCGATTACACCCAGCGCATGCACAGCGCGCTGGGTGACCGAGTACGCGTATGGACAACGTTGAACGAGCCCTGGTGCGCGTCGTTCCTGTCCTACGCCGGGGGGGCGCATGCGCCCGGTCGCACCGTCGCGGCCGAGGCGTATCGCGCCGCCCACCACCTGCTGCTCGGCCACGGTTGGGCGGTGCAGGCGCTCCGGGCAGCCGACCCGGGCGCCACGTTGGGGCTCAGCCTTAACTTCACCCCCGTGTACCCTGCCGACCCGACGAACCCCGCCGACCTGGACGTGGTGCGGCGCATCGACGGCACCGAGCACCGGGTCTTCACCGATCCGGTGTTCCGCGGCGAATACCCGATCGACGTCGTGGCCGATGCCGGCTCGGCGTGGCCCGACGACCTCGTCCGAGACGGTGACCTGGCCGCGATCTCTTCACCGATCGACATCCTGGGGGTGAACTACTACACCTCGCAGCTGATCCGAGCGGGTGCGCCGTCGGACGCTCCGACGCCCCACCCGGCGGCCCCCGACGCGGTCGTGGTCGACCGTCCCGAACTTGCGCGTACCGATATGGGCTGGGAGGAGACGCCGAACGCGTTCCGCGACCTGCTGGTGCACCTGCACCGGCGGTACACCGGGCCGGCCGGCATTCCGATGGCGATCACCGAGAACGGATCCGCGGTCGACGATTCCCTTCCGGAGGCCGGCCCGATCCATGATCAGCGCCGGATCGAGTACCTGGCCAACCATCTGCGGGCCGTGCACGAGGCGATCGAGCTTGGCGCGCAGATCGACACGTATCTGGTCTGGTCGCTGATCGACAACTTCGAATGGGCCTTCGGCTACGCCAAGAGGTTCGGCCTGGTGGCCGTCGACGATCAACTGACCCGACTGCCCAAGGCGAGCGCGCACTGGTTCGGCGAACTCGCCCGCACCGGTACGCTGTGCGTGCCCCAGCCGGCCTGATGCCCTGATCCGGCTCGACTAGGAGGCGAAGCGGTCGATGAGCGAGCGAATGGCTCCCACTCTGGACGACGTGGCACGTGCCGCAGGCGTGTCGCGGGCGACCGCGTCGCGAGTGATCAACGGTGTTGTACCGGTCTCGCGACCGGCAGCCGACGCAGTGCGCAAGGCCGTGGCGATGCTCGGCTACCGTCCGAATGTGGCAGCCCGCGCGCTGGTCACCCGGCGGGTCGGGGCGGTGGTCGTGCTGGTGCCCGAAACCGAGGAGCGGGTCTTCTCGGACCCCTTCTTTCCCCGCGCCTACCACGGCGCGTTGGAGGCTTTTCACCACACCGGCATCCATGTGCTGCTGTCGATGGCCCACCCGCAGGACGGCGTGGACCCGATGTTGGCCTTCTTCCTTTCGGAGCAGACCGACGGGGCCATCGTGATCTCGCATCACGGCCAGGATTTCGCCCGCGCGGTCGCCTCGTCGTCGCGTCCGGTGGTGTTCGTGGGCAACCCGGGGGTGCCCGGCCTTGCCTACGTCGACGTCGACCATGTGCATTCGGCGGCCACCGCCACCAAGCATCTGCTGCGCCGGGGTGCGCGCACGATCGGCACCGTGACCGGGCCCATGGACATGTCGGCCGGCATCGAGCGGCTACGCGGCTTTCAGCAGGCCATGGCTCAGGCCGGGCGCAGCGGTCACCTGATCGCCGAGGGTGACTTCACGTTCTCCGGCGGCGAGTCGGCCACCTTCGATCTGCTCAGCCACCACCCCGAGATCGATGCCCTGTTCGTCGCCTCCGACCTGATGGCCTCGGGTGCGCTGCGGGCCGCCGAGCGCCTCGGACGCCGGGTGCCGGACGACCTGCTGCTGGTGGGCTTCGACGATTCCCTGATCGCCACTCAGTCCATTCCGAAGCTGACCACCATGGAGAACCGCCCCGACGTGCTGGCCCGCACCGCCGGCCAGATGTTGCTCGAGAAACTGAACGGACGCGAACCCGACTCTCCGGTGATCCTGCCCAGCGGCCTGATCGTGCGCGAGTCGGCGTAGGGATAGGTTCCGGTGCTGTGAGAACCGACTCGGCGCCGCCACGCCGCACCCCCCTGATTCTGTTGACCGCGGCTCTGCTCGCCTTGGCCGGTTGCAACGCCAGCACCCCGCCCTCAGCGTCCGGCTCCGCCTCGTCGTCCGCGGGTCCGTCCGGTTCTGCCTCCTCGGCCTCGAACGTCAGCGACTACGTCACGCCCCGCACGATGCCCGAAGGCAAGGGCAGCGGCGCAGCAGACGGCGTCTTTCCGCGCACCGTGCGACATTTCCAAGGCGCCACCACCCTCGAGAGCGCACCCAAGAGGATCGCTGTGCTCTCCCCCGGTCAGGCGGACGGCCTGCTCACCCTCGGCGTGATTCCCGCCGCCTCGACGTTGACCGAGGGCACCGATGTGATTCCGGCCTACCTCTACACCGCGTACCCGCAGCTCAAGGACGGGTTGGACGCCGTGGTGCGGGTCGGCACCCCGGCCGCACCGAGTGTCGAGGCCCTGGCGAACCTGAAGCCGGACCTGATCCTGGTCGACAACACCGTCACCGATCCAGAGAAGCTCTACCGGAACCTCAGCCTGGTGGCACCGACGGTCTTCACTCAGGGCTCCGGCCCCCACTGGAAGCAGGACTTTCTGCTCGCGGCCGACGCCCTCGGCAAGACCACCGCAGCCTCTGATTGGCTCGATTCCTACCAGTCCGAGGCGCAGGCCTTCGGCCGATCCGTCACCGACAAGCCTGAGATCTCGCTGGTCTACAAGGCAGCCGACCGGATCCAGCTGTTCGGGGCGGCGTCGCCCGCCGGATCGGTGGTCGAAGACCTCGGGCTGCCGCGTCCCGTCAGTCAGCGGTTCACCAACAGCGTCTCGATCGACCTCACCGCCGAGCAACTCGCGCAGGCCGATGCGGGTTGGATCTTCTACGCCGTGCAGGGCGGCGACGAGGCCGAGTTGACCGGGCTCGCCCAGTGGCCGGCGCTCGCCGCGGTGAAGGCCCAGCGAGCAGTCGAAGTGGACGGCGCAACCTTCTTCGTGAATACCGGACCGACCGCCGCACAGCAGGTACTGGAGAAGTTCCAGACCACCCTGGATTGAGGGCCCACCGGTCGGTCGAGCTAGTCGAGACCCCTGGCCGAGGTGATTTCGACAAGCTCAATCAGCCGGGCTCGGGCCGTAATTTCGACAAGCTCAATCAGTCGAGGCTCGGGCCGTGATTTCGAGAAGGCCAATCAGCCTGTGGGCTCGCGCCCCGCTGAGGTCAGGTTCCGAAGGGATCGCGGGCCGCCATGGACACATCGACCGGCGGCCAGGGCTCGGCCAGGTCTTCATCGGTCCATACCGTCAGCCTGCGCAGCCACGGCACGCCCCACGTGGTCACCATGGCCAGATCGGTGGCATCGCGCCCGCGTCCGATCGGCACGTGGCCCTTGCGTCGGGCGTTGTGGCGCGGGTCGAAGGTGAACCACCGGTCACCCAGGTACACCTCGACCCAGGCGTGAAAGTCCATCGCGGTGGGCAGCGGCGGAACGTCCATGTCGGGCAGGTAGCCACTGCAGTAGCGGGCCGGAATGCTGATCGCCCGGCACAGCGTCACCATCAGGTGAGCGAAGTCGCGGCAGACGCCGAAGCCATTGTCGAAGGAGTCCTTGGCGGTCCACCACGACCCGGTGCTGCCGGTGCGGTACTCGAGGTGGGTCCACACCCAGTCCTGAATGTGCGCGACGAGTTCGTAGTTGCGCTCCTGGGTGCCGAACAGGTCCCACGCGGCGGAGCTCAGCATGTCGGACTGGCAGTAGCGGCTGGGCAGCGTGTAGACGAGTACGTCGTCGGGGAGGTCTTCGGCTCGGTTGGCCGGCGCGCCCGGGTCGGCCTGGTCGACTTCGTCCGGCACCTCGACCACCGCGTAGTACGACACCAGCGACTCGCCCGCGGGAAGCATGACGCGACGGATCTCATTGCCGTAGAGGTCGTTGTATCGCCCGGTTTCGATGACCGGGTCGGTGGTCCACAACTCACGCACCACTCGGGCGTCGAGAGCGGGCCTGACCAGGAAAGCAGCAGGCGTGGCGGACTGCGCCACGTGGTTGAATTCGCAGCCGATACGTAGGGTGCGCATGGCGGGCAGATCATGCTGCACGTGGACTCCCCTCTCAGTGAGAGCGCAAACCTATAACACCGATCGTGGCGGCTCGCACCCTGCCCGCGTGACCTCACCCCTTGTGGTGTGCCTCCCTTTTGACCTACTCGTCGGCGCGGCCTCGGCCGGTCGGTCGGCGCCCTTCCCACCGACCCTTCGTGTGGCACTGCCCGCGTCGGACGGCACCTGGCGGACCCTCCACTTTCAGCGCTGCGTTGCTGCTGCCCCGGGGAGGAAGCACCTCTGCCACCCGCCTCTCTCGGTTGATCTGACGCTCTCTAGCACGAACGCTAGACACCGGTCGATTGCCGAAGACAGTGCAATCATCAGGCGGCTGCAGCCAGTGCGACCGCATGTGGAGCGAGCCGACGGATGGACCGGGCGTTGCGCCAGCGCACCAGTTCAGGACTGATCGCCAATTGCTGGGCCGCCTCGTGGCTACGAAGGCCCAGGCAGTACACCGCCACGAGACAGGCGCCGGCGGATCGGTCGATCAGGCCGAGCCGGGTGGCGGCCCGGATCACGTCGATGGTGCTGGTTGCAGGCGGCTGCGGCAGCTCGTCGAAGCTCAGCGGGTCGAGGCTGACCGGCCGCTTCGTGGAGCAGGCCCACACCGCTCGGCGGGTGTCGAGTGCGAGGTTGGCCGCAATGCGTCTGGGCCGACGCGCCAACGGATACTGACAGAGCTGAAGCCAGCATTCGGTGATGTAATCGCCGACGCTGTGGCTGTGATCGCGCCTCGCCATCAGCACCAGCTTGCCGAGCATGGCCTGCAACACCACGCGGCCTGCTTTCTCGTCGCCTTGAGCCTGCAGAAGCAGCAGCGACCCCAACACCGCGTCCGGATCGGCAGCCACCATGCCGAGCACTGCCTCGAGCGTGGCTGCGCCCTTTGCGTCGGTGCTCGATCGGCCGGCACCGATCGCCCACGACGTCGGCACCGGTTCACCGCGCAACCAGGCCCATTCACGGTTCAATCGAGATACACAGAAGTCGTCGCCCAAGGTCATGTGGCAACGCTGCCCAACCGGTGTTGTCACCGGTGTTGCCAGGCAGTCAAGGGGTGTTGCCAGCCAACGGAAACAATCTGATAACCATTTCGCCCGACGGTCTGGTGGCAGATCCGAGCTAGCGGCATCCTCGTCCTACGATTGACACGTCACCATCTGGGTACCTGGTTGCCGACTCAACCATCCTTTTCGCCCAGGGGGCTGCTTGGACGGTCCAGCAGCCCCCTGGAGCCCTTACTTTCGGGGCCGATGCCGGCGGACGACTTAACGGTCGTCGCCGGCATCAACGCATTCGGACCCGGCAACCCAACGAGTGGCTCTCTCGCCACCCCCCACCGACCAAAGCCGGCGCAGTCAGCGGGTGTAGTCGGCCAGCGTGCGCGCCAGAAAGTCCGAAAGGTCGCCCGTCTCGCCGTCCCGGCCTCCGCGACCGACCACGAGCGGTGGCGGGCTCGGGTTCAGCTTGACGCCGGTCAAGCGGGTCAGCCGGCCACCCGTGGTGAGCAACTGGAAGAACCTGCCATTGGGCGCGATCGCCAGGGTGCGTGCCTTGTTCAGGTACCACCCGACCTGATCGCTCTTCACCCGCGTGCCGTCCATCAACTGCGCCCTCAGGGGTTCTGGGACGAGCCCGCGGCCTTTCGCGTCGGCCACGAACTCGTCGACCAAGACTTGAGCCGCAATCGACTCGTTGCGCAGGGCCGCCGCGGCCATTTCTTCGCGACGCCGGGCATCTTCGGCACGACTCTTGGACGACATGGCGCTCACGATACCCCTGGGGGGTGACACCGCCTGCACTACAGTGACTGCCCATGCGACGAATCCACGCCCTCGCCCTCGCTCCCCTCTTCGCCCTTGCGGCCTGCACCGCACCGGCAGCTACCACCACCTCGGCCGCGCCGGCCCCGCCCGCCACCACGGCGGCCGCGACCACCGCCCCGTCCACCGCCCCGTCCACCGATGCACCGGCCAACACCGGTGCCGTACTCAAGGGCGACGGCTACACCCTCGCCCTGCCCGAGGGCTGGGAGGACGCCACCACCGCCTTCAAGAAGTTGCAGCCCCAGGTCGATACGGGTGGCAAAGAGACCGCCGACACCAAGGACAAGTTCAACGACAACGTCAACGTGATCGTGCAGACGACGCCGGAGATTCCGTTCAACACTCTGAAGACCGCCATTCAGACCCAACTCGAAGGTGCGGGCTCCACGAACATCGAGTTCAAGGACAACGTCCAACTCGACGGCGCCGACGCCCTGCAGGTGTGGTCGAGCACGAAGGGCGCCGGCGATGCACACACGATTCAGTTCATGGCGTTCAACGGCGGCAAGCTTGCGGTGCTGACCGTCTCGTCGAACCGCGACGAAACCAAGGCGGCCAACCTCGCCCAGCAGGTGATCAGCGGCTGGAAGTGGGCCGCGGCCTGATCCCCACTACTGACACCCGGACGGGGCGGCTGCTCACGCGGCCGCCCCGTCCTGGCGTTCTTCCGTTCGAACCCGTCATCGGCAAGGGTGAACCCCATGAGTGACGCGATGAACCTCACCTTTCTCGGCGGCGCCGGCACCGTCACCGGCTCGAAGCATCTGCTCACCATCGGCGATCGCCGGGTGATGGTCGACGCCGGCCTGTTCCAGGGCGAGAAGAAGTGGCGCGAGCTCAACTGGGCCGAGTTTCCGGTGCCTGCCCGCAGCCTGAACGCGATCGTGCTCACCCACGCCCACATGGACCACTGCGGCTACCTGCCGGCCCTGGTCGCGAAAGGTTTCAGCGGCCCGGTCTGGTGCACGTCCGAGACGGTGCAGCTGGCCAAGATCGTGCTGATGGACGCCGGCCACCTCCAGGAGCGCGAGGCGCAGTATGCCGCCGAGGGTGGCTACTCGCGGCACGACCCGCCACTGCCGCTGTACACCGTGGCCGATGTCGAGCGAACCCTGCCCCTGCTTCGAGCGATTCCCTACGACACCGACGTCGACCTCGGCGATGGGCTGACCCTGGGGCTCACCCGAGCCGGTCACATTCTCGGCTCGGCCAGCGTCACGTTGCGCCACGAGGACACCTCCGTGCTCGTTTCCGGCGATCTGGGGCGGCACGATCACCCGCTGCTGGAGTCGCGGCAGACACCACCCGGCGCGGGTTACGTGTTGGTGGAATCCACCTATGGCGACCGAGAGCATCCCGATCCCGCCGGCGAGCCGCACGAAGCGATGGCAGACGTGATCCGACGCACGATCGGCCGGGGCGGCAGTGTGTTGGTGCCGGCCTTCGCCGTCGATCGCACGCCCGTAGTGCTCAAGGCACTGGCCCAGTTGCGCCGCTCCAACCGCATCCCCGACGTGCCGATCTTCGTCAACTCGCCCATGGCGGTGGCCGCTCTGGCCGTGTACCGCCAGGCCGGACGCACCGGCGAGCTGCGTCCCGATCTGCACCTCGACGAGTTCATGGATCTGCCCAACCTGCGCGAGGTGACCGAAGCGGAGGAATCCAAACGACTCAACCGGCCCGACCAGCCCTGCATCATCGTGTCGTCCTCGGGCATGGCTACCGGTGGACGGGTGTTGCACCACCTCGAGCACCTGTTGCCGGACCCGCGCAATGCGGTGGTGTTTACCGGCTACCAGGGCGTCGGCACGCGCGGCCGCACGCTGCTGGAGGGAGCCCGCGAGATGAAGTTCCGCGGTCGATTCGTGCCAGTCAAGGCCGAGATCGCGCAGGATTCCGAGTTCTCGGTGCATGCGGACGGCTCCGACCTGATCGATTGGCTGGCCGGGCTCGATCCCAAGCCCCGGACGGTTTTCTGCGTGCACGGCGAGCAGGATTCCGCCCAGAACCTGGCCGCCCGCATTCATCGCGAGCTCGGCCTCACCGCAGTCGTGCCCCACTTTCGTGAGGTGGTCGCGCTGCATCCGGTGGACGGGCTGCCGCCGCTCAACCCGGTCACTCCACCCGTGGTCGAGAGCGCACCGCCCGAGACCACGCCGGGGCGAGCCACCTCGACGTCGAAGGCGGCTCCGCTGACTCGTGCGGCGGAGCCCGGCCCTGGCGATCGACTGCCCTTCGGCTCGCCTGGTTCGACCCACCACGACGACGGCGCCCAGGTGCGGGTGATTCTCGCCACCGCCCTCGGGCAGGTGTCGTTCCTGCCGACCGAGCGCCAGACCGAGGTGTCCGTTGCGTTGCAACGAGCCATTGCGCGGGCCGGTGGGGAACGCAGTGACCTGATGGAGTCGGTCAATCAGGCCCTCTACGCTGCCGCTGCCGCAGTTGACACTCCCGGTGGGCAGTCGATCGTGGCTCTGCTGGCACACGTGCCGAAGGTGCTCGGGTAGCCCCACCTCGCATCTCCACGCGCGTTGAAAATGCCAAATGACTCCCTCGATGCCGAACGAAACGTTTCAATCGTCGATTCTCGGGATCGAGGGAGGCATTTGGCATTTCAGCGTGTGGCGAGTTGCCAGTTGCTAGCGGACCACGCCGTTCTCACGGGTGGCGTCGGGACGATCGGTCTGGTCGAGCCATTCCGCGAAGAAGCCCGACAGGTTCTCGGGAGTGGCATCGTCGGCCTGCCGCCGAAAGTCCTCCAGGCTGCGCGGCCCCTGCTGCTGCGCCCAGCCCTTGAGCAGCGCGAAGAAGGCTTCATCGCCCATCCGGGTGCGCAGCGCGTGCACCACCATCGGACCCCGGTCGTACACCCTCTCGAAGAGTTGATTGCGACCAGGATCCGACAGCGGCGGCCCCCAGAACCCGGACCGGTTCGCCTGCCCGTTGTAGAAATAGCTGAAGATGCCCGCCGGATCGTCGCGGGGAGTCGTCAACCACTCGACGTAGCTGGTCAGGCTCTCGTTGTCGAAAATGTCGTTCCACTGGGTCAGCGTGACCGTGTTGCCCAACCACATGTGCGCCAACTCGTGGTTGAGCAGGCTCTGCGATCCGACCCGCTTGTTGTCGTAGACCGGACGCATCGCCGTCTCGAGACCCGACCAGTAAAAGTCGGTCGCCGCCACGAAACCGCCCGCTCCACTGAACGGGTACGGCCCGAGGTACTGCTCGAGTTTGTCGATCACGGCGGGAGTGCCTCGTAGCCACTGCAACGCCTTCGCCTGGTCCGCGGCGCTCAACTGCTCGCTCACCGCGTACACATATGGACGGCCATCGGCCACGCCCTGCTCCAGCTTGAACTGTCCCACGCTCAGAAAGGTCGCGTAGGTGACGGTGGGCGAATCGACCTGCCAGACCCAGCGCTCTCGGGCTGCATCCGAGGGATCCGTGCCATGCGTCAAAAGACGGCCGGAACAGACTGCCTCGGAGCCCTTGGGCACACTGACCGTGAACTGCATCGTGGCGGCGTCACGCGGGTGATCGTTGGCGGGGTACCAGAGGGTGGCGCTCCTCGGTTCGCCAGCGATGACGAACTCTGCGCCCTTGCGGTAATAGGCCGGGGTGCCGCGTGCCCGAATGCGTTCCGGGTAGCCGGCGTACTCGACGGTCACGGTGAACACCTGGCCGGCCCGGATCGCCGGCGCCGCAGCGTCCGGGCGTACGGCCTGAATGCTGAGGTCGTCGCCGCTCTGCTCCAGGGTGGCGGGGGTTCCGTTCACGGTGGCGGACGTCGCCGTCAGGTACAGGTCGAGGTGCAGCCGGTCAAGATTCTGGGTGGCCTGCGCGGTGATCGTCGTGGTGCCGCGCAGCTCGTCGTCCGGCGCACCGGCGGTCACCGACACGTCGTAGTGCTGCACGTCATAGCCGCCACCGCCGGCGTCGGGCAGGTAGTCGTCACCGATGCCCGCTGCCCCGTCGGCGGGCCCGGCCGGCGCACCCGCCGGGGTGAGCGGCGACCCCGCGACCAGCCGGGTGCCGACCAGCGCGAGCACCAGCACGACGACCGTCAAAACGGCGACCAGCGTCAACCAGAATCGTTGCACCAATGACACGCGGCCAGACTGCCAGACCCGACAAAGGCCGGCGACGGCTCAGGCGCCGCGCAGCAGGTCGGCGAAGTCGATCTCGGTGGAGAACTCGTCCTGCATCGGAGTGCCCGGGCGCTCCGCCACCAGCTGCCCGAACTCGCGGGCCGCCGACTCGATCCGAGAGCTCAGCTGGCTGGTCGAGTCACCCCAGTCGGCGGTGGCCGCGAAGACTCCCACGGGGGAGATCAGTGCCTTCAGGTAGTGGAACAGCGGCAGGATCGCGGTGTCGATCACCAACGAGTGCCGCGCGGTTCCGCCGGTGGCGCTCAGCAGCACCGGACGACCGGCCATCACGCCCTCGTCCATCAGGTCGAAGAACAGCTTGAACAGGCCCGAGTACGACGCGTTGAACACCGGACTGACCACGATCACGCCGACCGCGCGGCCGACCGCGCCGTACACGTCGGTGAGCGCCGGGGACGGCACGTGGGTGACGAGCTGGTGCGCCAGGTCGGACGCCAGGGTACGCAGCTCCACGTGCTGCACCTCGATCGGACGACCGGCCGCGGCCAGCACCCGTTGCGTCGCCTTGCCCAACTGCTCGCCGAGCAGGTGACTGGACGACGGGGTGCCGACCCCGGCGCTGATCACCACGACGGTGTTGCTCATGCCTTTTCGCCCGCCCCGACCGTGTCGTAGGGGCTGCGACCCGTCACGTCGTCGACGGCGGCGACGAGTTCGTCCCGATGCACCCGGTCAGCCTCGGCCGCCGCAACCAGCGACGCGTGGGTGGGCGCCTCGGGTACGTGCGCCGGACGGTTCTGGTCGAAGCCCTTGCGCAGTTCGGGCAGGATCTCGCCGAGTAGGTCGAGCTGCTCGAGCACCGTCTTCAGCGGCAGGCCGGCGTGGTCGATCAGGAACAACTGCCGCTGGTAGTCGCCCACCGCATCGCGGAACGAGAGCGTGCGCTCGATCACCTGCTGCGGCGATCCGACAGTCAGCGGCGTCTGCTGCATGAAGTCCTCCATGCTCGGCCCGTGGCCGTATACCGGCGCCTCGTCGAAGTACGGACGGAACTCGCGCACCGCGTCCTGGCTGTTGCGGCGCATGAAGAACTGCCCGCCGAGACCGACGATCGCGGTGTCGGCCGGGCCGTGCCCGTAGTGCTCCCAGCGGCGGCGGTACAGGTTGACCATCTGCCGGGTGTGGGTGATGGGCCAGAAGATGTTGTTGTGAAAGAAGCCGTCACCGTAGAAAGCGGCCTGCTCGGCGATCTCCGGACTGCGGATCGAGCCGTGCCACACGAACGGGGGCACGCCGTCCATTGGTTGCGGGGCGAGGGTGAAGCCCTGCAACGGGGTGCGGAACTTGCCTTCCCAGTCGACGACGGGTTCGCGCCAGAGCCGGCGCAGCAGCGCGTAGTTCTCGACCGCCAGGCTGATGCCGTCGCGAATGTCCTTGCCGAACCAGGGGTAGACCGGGCCGGTGTTGCCGCGTCCCATCATCAGGTCGACGCGGCCCTCAGCCAGGTGCTGCAGCACCGAGTAGTCCTCGGCGATCTTCACCGGGTCGTTGGTGGTGATCAGTGTGGTGGCCGTCGAGAGGATGATCCGGTCGGTTTTCGCCGCTACGTATCCCAGCAGGGTGGTGGGGCTGGACGGGTGGAACGGCGGGTTGTGGTGCTCACCGTGGGCGAAGACGTCGAGGCCGACCTCTTCGGCCTTGGTGGCGATGGCCACCGCAGCCTTGATCCGTTCGTGCTCGGTGGGCGTGGCACCGGTGGTCGGATCGGTGGTGATGTCGCCGACGGTGAAGATGCCGATCTGCATGACTGCTCCTGAATTAGTTGCTGTTTCAACTATCTGGTTCAACGCTCGGTCACTTCAACGTATTCCACGGACTCCGCACGGGGCCTCACGTGCCATCATCGACCCATGTCCGACTCTGATCCAGAGGTGACCGCACTGGCCGTCAACGTAGCGGTCCCGTCCGAGTTGCAGTGGACGGACGTCCGGCGTGACGAGGAGTTTCTGCTCACCACCCTGAACATCCGGCTGCTTCCCGACGGCCACGTCGCCGCCAAGGCGTATGGACGCCCGACCGCCGGTGGGCGGGGCGCCTACACCTCTTTCAGGGTGCCCGACCGCCCTGAGCTACACGCTCTGATCAACCGGGCCACGCATCGCGCGTCCGAATTATGGGGTGCCAGCAAGGGCCTGGGCTGACCCCGACGCCGTCCCTCCCGCTGGCCGGGCTCGTCGAGACCAGACATCGGCTTTCGGAGGCTCAACCTTCCCCGGCCTCCGCACAACTCTCGACGCACCACCGAACAGCCCGTCACACTGACCAGATGGACGAAGTCGGGCACGCCCGCGAGCTGCTGCGGCAGGCCGAACGCGTGGCCGTGCTGACCGGCGCCGGCATCTCCACCGCGTCCGGCATCGGTGACTTCCGCGGTCCTCAGGGTCGCTGGACGCTCGACCCCGACGCCGAGAAGGTGTCCACCCTTTCGTGGTACCTCAACGATCCGCAGGTGCGCATCAAGGCCTGGCGCTTCCGGGCCGAATCGCCCGTCTACGACGCCCGGCCGAACGCCGCCCACGTCGCCCTGGTCGGTCTGGAGCACGGTGCGAAGCTGACCGGTCTGATCACTCAGAACACCGACGGCCTGCATCAGTTGGCCGGCTCGAACGCCGAACTCGTCATCGAGCTGCACGGCAACAGCCGCACCTGGCGGTGCGAGACCTGCCGCGCCACTGGCCCGATGCTCGAGATGGTGCACCGGGTGCGCTCCGGCGATGCCGACCCGCGCTGCCCGTTCGACCGCGGCATCGTGCGCGCCACCACGATCCTGTTCGAGGAGGGCCTGGACGGCGCCACCATCGACGCGGCCGTCGCGGCCGTGGACGAAGCCGACGTCCTGCTGGTGATCGGCACCTCGCTGAGCGTGCATCCGGCTGCGGGACTCGTGCCCTACGGACGGCGGCGCGGGGTCGAGCTGATCATCGTGAACGCCGAATCCACCGATTACGACCAGCTGGCTGCCCATGTGCTGCGCGACGCGATCGTCCAGGTGGTGCCCGAACTGTTCCGTCCAGTCGACGACGAGCCGCCGCCGTCCGACTGATCACCGGGCCGACCGCACCGCACGCCCTCTGGCGCTCGGCGCCCATTGCCGCTTAGATGCACCCAACACAACGGGAAACGCGGTGTCGGCACGACGCAAAGTTGCAGCATGGTCACAATCGATCGACGATTCACCATCCCGCTTCGTTTGCGCGCGAACGCCCGCGATAGTTCATGCATCATCGCGACGGCGGGTCGCGAGTGACAAGGAGGAAATGTGCGTAACAAGAAACTTCTGGGTGGCGCTGCCGCCCTGCTGAGCGCTTCGTTGCTCTTTTCGGCCTGCGGCAGCCGAACCGAACCGGCCGCCACCGGCGCCGCGAACGTGAAGATCGCCAAGATCGGTGTCATCGCCCCGCTGTCGGGTGACCTTTCGGCACTGGGCCTCGGCATCCAGAACTCGGTCGACCTGGCCATCAAGCAGGCCAACGCGAGCAACGCGATCCCGGGCTGGAAGTTGGAGCTCGCCGCTGAGGACGACCAGGCCACCAAGGACGTTGGCATCAACGCAGCCACCAAGCTCGCCGCCGACAAGGACGTGGTCGGCGTGGTCGGCACGCTCAACTCGGGTGTTGCCGATGGTGTGCAGCCGGTGCTGCGCGACGCCAAGATCACCCAGGTCTCGCCGGCCAACACGGCAACCCGGCTCACCATGGGCCTCGATCCGGCCAACAAGGTGCGCCAGGCACCCAACTACTTCCGCGTCTGCACCAACGACGCGGTTCAGGGCGCCTTCGCCGCTCAGTACGCCTTCGATGCCGGCTTCAAGAAGGTTGCCGTCGTCAACGACAAGAAGCCGTACGGCGCCGGACTGGTCTTCGAGTTCATCAAGAAGTTCAAGGCTCTCGGTGGCGACGTCGTTTCCGAAGAGACCGCCGTTGCCAAGGAGGACTTCGCTTCGGTCGTCTCCAACATCAAGCCCGACGGCCCGCAGATGGTCTACTACGGCACCGAGTACCCGTTGGCCGGCCCGTTCAGCCTGGCGATGAAGACCGCCGGCCTGAAGGTTCCGCTGATGGGCGGGGACGGCATCTTCGATCCGCAGTTCATCAAGCTGGCCGGCACCACCTCCGACGGCGACATCGCCACCTCGGTGGGTGCTCCGGTGGACAAGCTTCCCTCGGCCAAGGCCTTCGTGGACGCCTACAACGCAGGCGGCTACAAGGATCCCTACGCGGCCTACGGCGGCTACTCCTACGACGCGGCGAACGCCATCATCAACGCGCTGAAAATCTCGCTGCCCTCGGCGACCGACGCCATGTCGGCCCGCCAGGCCACCGTGGACGCCATGTCCAAGGTCAGCTTCGACGGCGCCACCGGCAAGGTGAGCTTCGACGAGTTCGGTGACAGCACCAACCGCACCATCACGGTGTACGCCGTGGAGGGTGGCAAGTGGGCTGACAAGAAGACCGGAACGCTGAGCTAACCAGCAAATCCATCCGTGGGGGAGTCGCCGACCAGCGGCCCCCCACGGATCATGTAAGGAGACGTGATGCAGTTCGTTGACCAGCTGCTGACCGGGCTCTCGCTCGGCGCGCTGTACGCGTTGATCGCGGTCGGCTACACAGTCGTGTACGGCATCGTCCAGCTGATCAACTTCGCCCACGGCGAGATCTTCATGATCGGCGGCTTCGGGGCCATGGGCACCTGGCTGCTAATCGGCAGTGCCACCAACAATCTCTCCTGGTGGATGATGCCGCTGATGCTGATCGGCGGCATCCTGGTCGCCGTACTGACGGCAGTGCTGATGGAGAGAGTCGCCTACCGGCCGCTGCGCAACTCGCCCCGGCTGGCGCCGTTGATCACGGCCATCGGCATCTCGATCTTCCTGCAGGAGTTCGTCCGGCTCTTCTACGGCGAGATCCCAGGCTTTCCGAACGCCAAGAGCGCTGTGGTGATGCCGTCCATCGAGGGCTTCACCGGGCAGGCGATCGACATCGGCGGGGGCCTGCTGCTGCAGCGCTCGGCAATCTTCACCCTCGTCGCCCTGGCTGTCTGCTGGGCGTTCCTGTGGTGGTTCATCGGTCGGACGCGCCTCGGCCGCGGCATGTTGGCCACCTCGCAAGACCCCGACACCGCCCGGTTGATGGGCATCGATGTGGACCGGATCATCATGGTCGCCTTCGCTCTCGGCGCCGCGCTGGCCGCTGTGGCCGGCGTCGCCCACGGTCTGCGTTACGGCAGCATCGACTTTCGGATGGGTTTCCTGGCGGGCCTCAAAGCCTTCACCGCCGCTGTGCTCGGCGGTATCGGCAACGTCAACGGAGCCGTCGTGGGTGGGCTCACCCTGGGCGTCGTCGAGGCCATGGCCTCGGCCTACATTCCCGGTCAGTTCGGCGGGTCGGCCTGGAAGGACGTCTGGGCGTTCGTGATCCTGATCCTGGTGCTGGTCTTCCGGCCACAGGGCCTGTTGGGCGCGAAGGCGGTGGACCGGGCATGAAGCTCCCCACCCTGATCACGCCCGAGTTGCAGCGGCGCCACAGCGCACTGGCCCGGATCATCACCGTCGTCGGCGGGTTGGCCATCATCGCCTCCGCCTACCTGCCCTGGGCCTTCGGTCCCGGCGCCCTCGACAACATGACCTACCTGGGTGGTCCGTCCACCGTGCAGCTGCTCGGCGCCGCGCTGGGCGTACCCGTGGCTCTGGGCGCGTCCATGGCGTGGATCGAGCCCTGGCTCGACAGCCGTGACGGCCTGGCCAAACGAATCGCGGCAGTGAGCAAGCGGATCGCCTGGTTGCGCGGCGCCAAAGCAGCCGCCACCGGGGCGCTCGTTTTCATCGCGGTCGTGGTGCTCGCGATCGCGCTCGAACTCGGCGGACTGGTCAACGTGGAGTGGGGCGGCTGGATCGCCCTGCTGGCAGCCTTGGCGGCCTTCGCCGGCACCCGGCTGATGGTGCCCGGACGGGCGCCGCGACTGCACGAGGTGAAGCCCACCGGCTGGCTCGAGATTCTCGGCATCGCCGCCATGTTGGGCATCGGCCTGCTCGGTTTCGCCTATGCGCTCAACCAGAACGACGGCGGCACCTTCGTTGCGGTCGTGGTCTGCCTCACTGCGCTCGTGATCGTGGCGATGCGCTCCGGCATCGGCGGCTGGCTGTCGCTGGCCGGCCAACGCAACCGCAACGTGCTGGTCTTTTCGGCCTTCGCCGTCGCCTTCCTGTTTCCGTTCACCCAGAACGGCTCCGACGCCAACATGTCCATCGCCACCCAGGTGCTGGTGTTCAGCGCGACGGCGGTCGGGCTGAACTTCGTGGTCGGCTTGGCCGGCCTGCTCGACCTGGGCTACATCGCCTTTCTCGGCGCGGGCGCCTTCACCGCGGCCACCATGAGCATGTCGGTCTACGCCACGATCGGCTGGAAGCCGCCGTTCATCGTGATCATGCTGATCGCGGGCACCGTCTCGGCTCTGTTGGGCCTGCTGATCGGCACCCCGACGCTGCGCGTCTCGGGTGACTATCTGGCCATCGTGACCCTCGCCTTCGGCGAGATCTTCCGGATCTCGATGAGCAATCTGGACGGCACCGACGGACCGGATCTGGTGCACGGCGCGTCCGGCATTCCGGGCATTCCCAACCTGGACTTCTTCGGCTTCAACTTCGGCCAGGTGCACACCCTGTTCGGAATTCCGTTGGGCCGGTTCAGCAACTACTTCTTCCTGATGCTGCTGATCATGGCCTTCATCGTGCTCGTGTTCAGCAGACTCAACTACTCCCGGATCGGGCGTGGCTGGATCGCCATCCGCGAGGACGAGAAGGCCGCCGAGGCGATGGGGGTGAACACCTTCGGGCTGAAGTTGCTGGCGTTCGCGTCCGGCGCCTTCCTGGCCGGCTTCGCAGGTGCGGTGAAGGCGCACGTGGATTCGTCCGCCACCCCCGAGCAGTACATCTTCCTGGAGTCGGCCTTCCTGCTGGCCGCCGTGGTGCTGGGCGGCATGGGCACCGTGATGGGCGTCATCGTCGGCGCCACCCTGCTCAAGCTGATGCCCGAGAAACTGCGCTTCCTGGCCGACTACCGCATGCTGCTGTTCGGGTTGCTGATGGTGCTGATGATGCGCTTCCGGCCCGAAGGCATGGTGCCCAACACCCGACGCCAGTTGGAGTTCCACGAAGAGGACGCCGAGTTGGCCCAAGAGGTCGACGACGAGTTGCCCTACGAGTTCGTCGAAGAGAGGGCGCGATGACCGCCGTCCAGCCACCGATCGACGCGGGGCAGTCGACCGCCGTGCACACCGTCGGCAAACAGGTCATGCTGGCCGCCCGTGCCGTGACCATGCGGTTCGGCGGTTTGGTGGCGGTGGACTCCGTCGACCTGACCGTGCACGCCGGCGAGATCATGGGTCTGATCGGGCCCAACGGCGCCGGCAAGACCACGTTCTTCAACTGCCTGACCGGCATGTACAAGCCGACCGGAGGTCAGGTCGAATTCCTCGGCCGGGTGCTGCCGCCGAAGCCGCGTGAGGTGGTCAAGGCAGGCATGGCCCGCACGTTCCAGAACATCCGGCTGTTTCCCAACATGACCGCCCTGGAGAACGTCATGGTGGGTCGCTACTGCCGAACCTCGGCAGGAGCGCTCACCTCCATTCTGCGCGGACCGAAGTTCCGTCGCGAAGAGGAAGAAACCCGGACGCGAGCCGTCGAGTTGCTGGAGTACGTCGGCATGAAGGGCCAGGGCAGTCACCTGGCCCGCAACCTGCCCTACGGCGACCAGCGCAGGCTTGAGATCGCGCGGGCGCTGGCCACCGACCCCAAGCTGCTGCTGCTGGACGAGCCGACCGCCGGCATGAATCCGCAGGAGACCCGGCAGGCGGAGGAGCTGATCTTCAAGATCCGCGACTCGGGGCTCGCCATCGTCGTGATCGAACACGACATGCGGTTCATCTTCAACCTGTGCGACCGGGTGCTCTGCCTGGTGCGCGGCCGCGTCCTGATCGAGGGCACCGCAACAGAGGTGCAGTCCGACCCGCGGGTGATCGAGGCCTACATCGGGTCTCCCGAGAGCGAAGAAGAGGCCGGCAATGCTTGAGGTCAAGGACCTGGTCGTCGCCTACGGCAAGGTGAAGGCGGTCAAAGGGATCAGCTTCTCGGTCGAGCAGGGCCAGGTGGTGTCACTGCTCGGCACCAACGGGGCCGGCAAGACCACCACACTGCGCACCATCTCGGGCCTGCAACGCCCGGTGTCGGGCGAGATCTGGTTCGAGGGCGAACGCATCGACAAAACTCCCGCTCATCAGGTGGTGATGAAGGGTCTGGCGCACTCCCCCGAGGGTCGGCGCATCTTTCCCCGACTGACCGTCGAGGACAACCTGCTGCTCGGCGCCTTCGCCCGTAGGGACGCCGACGGCATCGCGAAAGACCTGGAGCGGGTCTACGACCTGTTCGAGATCCTTCGCGAACGGCGCACCCAGCCGGCCGGCACGTTCTCGGGTGGCGAGCAGCAGATGCTGGCGATCGGCCGGGCGATGATGAGCCGACCGCGACTGCTGATGCTCGACGAGCCGTCCATGGGACTGTCGCCGCTGATGATGCAGCGGATCATGTCGACCATCAAGGCCCTTCAGTCCGAGGGGGTCACGATTCTGCTGGTCGAGCAGAACGCGGCGGCCGCGCTGAGGCTGTCCGACCGGGCCTACGTGCTCGAGGTCGGCCAGATCACCCTGGACGGAACCGGCGCCCAACTGCTGGGCGACGACCGGGTCAGGCGCGCCTACCTCGGCGAGGACTGATCGAGCTCGTCCCGGCCGATCGAGCCCTCGGCTGATCGAGCTTGTCGAGATCACCCGAGCGCGTCCCGGCTGATCGAGCCCATCTCGGCTGATCGAGCCCGTCTCGGTTGATCGAGCCCGTCTCGGTTGATCGAGCTTGTCGAGATCACCCGAGCCACGCACGCCCCCACGCATGATTTCGACGAGCTGAATCAGCCGATAAAACCCGGTCCACGACGCGTGACCGGCGGATCACCCGATCGTGCCGAGGGAGAATAGCCCCATGCTGCCCCTCGCCATCGTGATCACCTGGCCCGAGACCCCGATCGCGATCCTGATCACCCTGGTGGTCGCGATCGCCGGGCGGTGGTTGCTGCTGCGCGCCATCAAGCGCGGATCCGATCTGGCGGTCAGCCGCGCCAACCAGCGCCGGGCCGATCAGGGCACTGGCGATGTCGCCCTGTACGCCGTTCGACATGTGGCCCGTGCGGCAACCATGGGATCCCTGTTGCGCAGCGTCACCAATGCAGCCATCTCGGTGCTGGCGGTGCTGACCATCATGGCGATCCTGAACATTCCGCTCACCCCGATTCTCGCCTCGGCCGGGGTGGGCGGCGTCGCCCTCGGCTTCGGTGCCCAGAGCCTGGTGAAGGACTACCTGTCCGGCATCTTCATGATCGTCGAGGACCAGTACGGCGTCGGCGATCTGGTCGACCTCGGCGAGGCCAGCGGCACGATCGAGGACGTTGGCCTGCGCGTCACCCGGCTGCGAGACGGCAGCGGTCAGGTCTGGTACATCCGCAACGGCGAGATCGTCCGGGTCGGCAACCAGTCCCAGGGCTGGTCCACCGCGACGGTCGACATTCCGGTCGACTCGAGCGAGGATTCGGTCCGGGTCATCGAGGTGATCACGTCGGTCTGCGCCGACGTACATGCCGATCCCGAGTGGGCCGCGGTGCTGCTGGAGGTGCCGAAGGTGGTCGGCGTGCAATCCGTCGAGGCCGGCCGGATGACGATTCGGACCATTGCCAAGACCCAACCCAACCAGCACTTCGGCGTTCAGCGGGCCCTGCTGGACCGTCAACTTCACGCGCTGAAGGAGGCCGGCATCAAGGGTCCGCGGGTGATGCACTCACCGCCGCCGTCGCTTTGACCCCCGCCCGCCTGGATCGATGTCGTCCGAGCTAGTCGCGCGGCTGGGCGGCGCCGGTGCCCGAGCGGGTCGCACCCACACTGGCCGCGATCACGCACGCCATCGCCACGCATTCGATCAGGCTGAGCCCCTCACCGAGCACGGCCAGGGCGAACAGGCCCGCCGCGGCCGGCTCGAGGCTCATCAGAATGCCGAACAACCCGGGCCGCATCTGGCGCAGCGCCACCATTTCGAGGCCGTAGGGAATCACGGACGACAGCAGGCCCACCCCCAGTGCGACCGCGAGCACGTGCGGGTTGAAGACCGGGGTGCCCAGCGTCAGGGCGGGCACGGCGAGCAGTACCGCGCCGATCAGGCTGGCCACCGTCACCCCTGACACGCCCTCGAAGTGTCGTCCGGTGGGTCCGGCCAGCAGAATGTAGGCGGCCCACAGGGCTCCGGCGATCAGCGCGAGGCCGATGCCGATCCAGTCCAGCTCGACCGGTTGCAGCCCCAGCAGCGCGACCCCGAGGGCAGCGAGCCCAACCCAGAGCAGATCGCGCGCCCGCCGCGAGCCGGCCACCGCCACTGCCAGCGGCCCGAGAAACTCCACGGTCACCGCGACGCCGATCGGGATGCGCGCGAAGCTGGCGTAGATCGCCCAGTTCATGCCCGCCAGGGCCACCCCGTAGGCACCGACGATCACCCACTCGCGCGCCGATCGTCCGCGGACGCGAGGACGGGCAAAGGTTAGAAAGATCAAGGTCGCGAAGCACAGCCGCAGCCACGCCGTAGCGGTCGGAGTTGTGGTGGCGAACAGGTCTTTGGCGAAGGCGGCACCCAGTTGCACCGATGCGATGCCGAACAGCACCATCCAGACCGGATCGACCCGAGCCCACATCGCACGCACGCTGGGACTATGCCACACGTGCCGGACGCTCCGGCCATCGACCGGACGCGGCACCCACCGTCCCATTTCACGGGCTGAAACCTTCGCCGGCACGTTATAGTCATGTAGACTACTAAGAAGTTGTCGGCGTCGAGAGAGCGTAAGAAATGGCTAGTCCCGGATCCCTGGTCTCAGTGGACGTGATCGCCCTGCGCTACAACCCCCGCCTGCGCCGCGTCGAGATGGCCACCAAACCCCGCACCACCGAACCGTTCCTCGGCAGGCCCGCGTTGCCCGGTGTGATGCTGCGCGAGGGCGAACGACTCGCGGCCGCCGCGCACCGTGCCGTCACCACGAAGGCGGGCTTCGACGTCTCCGCCCTAGGCCAGTTGACGGTCTTCGATCAACCCAACCGCGACCCACGCGGCTACTCGCTGTCGGTTGCCATGTGGGCCGTAGGCGACGGGGACGCCGACTGGTACTCCTTCGACGACGTGCCGAACCTCGCCTTCGACCACAACGTGATGCTGTTCGAGTGCCGTCCTCTGCTCGTCGACATGCTCTGGCGCGACCTGGAGTTCACCCGGGCTTTGACCGGTTCGGTGTTCCCGGTGTCGTCCGCAGTCGGCATCACCCACACGCTGAGCGGAATCACCCCCGACCGCGGAAACCTGAACCGCCGGCTCGCAGCCCTGCGTGGCCTCACGATCAGCAGTCAGCGTGTCGTGTTGGGCCGCGGACGACCGGGCACGGTCTGGGAGTGGGAACACTCCGCCGCCTGATCCCGCGGTCAGGCCCCGTCGACCCGCTCGTCGGGGTCGCGTCGTTCCCGCGGCGTGGGCCGAGGCAGCGGCGCCAGCCGTCCGGTGTGGTGTTCGGCCTCGATCTCGCTCAGGCTCAGCCGCACGGTGTGCGGAATGTCGTGCCAGGTCGAGTCGCGGTAGACCAGCGCCACCAGCATCAGGATCCACCAGATGAACAGGTGCAACGGGAACAGCAGCACGGTCTTCCAGCGACCGGGCCAGCGGGCGTCCTCGAGCAGCACGGTGATCCAGCCGAAGATTCCGGTGAACAGGTAGGCGAAGGCACCGAAGGCCAGGGTGCTTATCGCCAACAGCCCCCACTGGCCGGTGCGCGCGGCCAGCAGCAGGCTGAAGGCCATGCCGCACCAACCCGAGATGGCCGAGACCAGCAGACCGACGCTGTAGACGAGTCCGTCCAGTGCCTTGCGGTCACCTGAACGGACGCGTCGCCACAACCGCGGCGTGCAGATGGGCACGATCTGTACCCCGCCGAGGGCCCAGCGGTAACGCTGTTTGATCGAGGTCCACAGGCCCTGCGGTTGCTCGTCGAAGAACACCGCTCGGGGCTCGAGCACGGCTCGGTGTCCGTCGGCGATGGCGTTGAGGGTGAACTCGATGTCTTCGCACTGGGTGCGGGTGTTCCAGCCCTTGCCGTCCAGCAGGGACAGCAGAAAGCCGAAGCCGGTGCCGCTGACCGAGAACAGCGACAGGCCGAACCGGTTGCGGGGCAGGTGAAAGAAGCGGGTCTGCAGCAGCCAGTACAGGGTGCTGCAGCCGGCCACCCACGACGAGGACGGGTTCTTGCCGGTGCGGTAGCCGACCACGATCGTCTCGCCGGTGTTGAACCGGGTGTTGAGCGCGGTCAGGAAGCCGACCTCGACGACGTTGTCTGCGTCGAAAACCACGCAGGCGTCGTACTCACCGGCGTGGTCGACGTTGAAACGGTCGAAGAACCACGCCATCGCGAAGCCCTTGCCCTTGTGCTCGGCGTCGGTGCGTTCGTAGACGAAGGCGCCGGCCCGGCGGCAGATCTCGGCAGTGTCGTCGGTGCAGTTGTCGGCGACCACGAACACGTCGTAACACTCGCGCGGGTAGTCGAGGTTCTCGATGGTGACGAGCAGTTGGTCGATGACCATCGACTCGTTCTTGGCGCAGACCAGAATCGCGAACCGGTGCTGCTTCTCGTCCGGTTGCGGCTCAGGCAGCTTCAACTCACCGAAGGCGTTGAGGCCCATGACAACGTGATACAGACCGTAGATGCCGCCGATCACCATGACCGTCTGGAGGATCCAGGCGATCACATCGAGCCAGGGCACGGTCACGCTCCTCGATGCTGGGTGACACCGTCGACCGGTGCTGGGGAGGACAGTCTAGAGCGCCGCTCGCCGCATGCCGGGGACCATCGGTCGGCGGGTGACCAGTCGCTCGCCCGGCGTACGCTCAGTCAACGTTTCGGGCCTTCGCGCCCCGGGCAGCAGTGTCTCCGCGAGCTCATCCCACACGTGCGTGAGAAGCTGGACCCGTAGCGCGAAGCCCCCATCGCCGCGAGGCCCAGGCCTCGAGAAGGAGTGCCCGATGAACGAGTTGATGAAGCGCTCGTCCACCACCTTGATCGTGTTCGGCGGGCTCGCCGTGGCGTTCGGCCTCGTCGCCGCCTTCTTTCCGCTCGGCACTGTGGTGACCCTGGTCGTGCTCTGGGGCATCTATGCCCTGATCGACGGCATCGCGGCCGCCGTCATGGCGTTCAGCCGGGACGGACGCCGGTCGCGTGGCTTCTTGATCTTCGCCGCCGTGGTCGGAATCGGCGCTGGACTCTTCGCCGTCTTCCAGCCGGTGAAGAGCGGCTCCGCCTTGGCGTGGGTGCTGGGCATCTGGCTGATCGTCCGCGGAGTGATGGAGGTGGTCGGCGCCTTCACCCACCGTGACTCCCGGTCGCGGGTGCTGATGGCGCTCGGCGGCGTGTTGTGGCTTGTCGCAGGGGTCTTGGTGGTCAGCTTCCCGGGTGTCGCGGCGCTGACCATCAGCCTGTGGATCGGGGTGCTGGCCATCGTCTGGGGCCTGGCGCTGCTGGTGGCAGGCTTCCATGTGCGCAAGGTGGCGCGGCTGGCGGCGCCGATCCCCGGTCAGGTCGTCCCGCCTGGTCCTCCGGCTTACTGAGGGTTACTCGAACGCCCGCGTTGCTCGCAATCCACCGAACGACAATGCGCGGGTCCGGGTTCGTTGCGCGGGTCCGTACGCGCGCAATGAGCGCAAACCCGCGCAACGTCGGTGCTGAACGACCTCAACGGCGCAGGAGACTGCTTCGCGGCTGAACGGCCCTGCGACGGGACGCCCGTCGACCGTTTCGGGGGTTGGCCGACGGCTCACCCCGGGTGGCCAGTTGCGCTCGCAAGGCTGCCACTTCTCCGGCCAGGCGGTCGACCTGCGCTCTGGTCGCTGCCTCTTCCGTCTCGGCAGCTTCCGCCACCCGCTGCACGAGCCACGACGCGATGGTCGCAGTGACGACGCCCAATAGGGCGATTCCGCCGATCATCACAGCCGCCGCCACCAGACGTCCGACCAGGCCGACCGGGTACTTGTCTCCATATCCCACGGTGGTGATGGTTGTCAGAGCCCACCAGAATCCGTCCGTGAGGGTGCGGATGTTGCCTCCCGGCTCGTCACGCTCGGCATCGGTGATGGCCAGCGCTCCGATCGTGATCAGCAGCAGGGTGGCGCTGGCGGTGTAGACCACGACCCGACCTCGAAGGTTTCGCGTCCCTGCCCGGTTCAGGATCGACAACAGAGCCAGCAGCCTGACCAGGCGCAGAGGACGCAGGAATGGCAGCACGACCACCGCGAGGTCCAACAGATTCGAGCGGACGAACGTCCATTTGGCCGGCGCGAGTGCGAGCCGGACGAGGTAATCACACGCGAATATGGCCCAGGCGATCCACACGACGAACTCACAGGCGGACGCCATCCACTGCGGATCCCCGTTGGTGGCGATGGGCACGGCATAGGCCACCAGAAAGACGACTGCGGTGGCCATCAGCGGCCAGTCCATCGCTTTCTCCCAGCGCTCGACGCGATCCATGGCAGCAGGCTAGAGCAGTCGCCCCCCGAGATTGTTCGCCAATGATCCTGAGCAGGGCGCGACTTGTCTCGGAGGCTCCTGGTCGAAGGCGTTCTACTTCGGTGGGATGACGATTAGCACTGGCACCGCATTTCGGGCGCTCGAGAATTCCCGGAATACCTCCGGCGTGCGTCATTAGAAGCTTGGTCACCACTAAAACCGCGCGCCGAAGGCCTTGGTCTGTCGGATTTCGTCTTCACGTATCTGCAAGGGTTCGTCGCTCAGCTCCCGGAAGGCGCATGGCGACAGATTGCTCGTTCAGATATTGACGACGAGAACAGGGCTGTTCTGGAACACTCTGGACAGGATCCTGTCGATGCTTGCCACGCGCATGTTGGTGCGGTGATAGGCCAACTCGACACCGGCCCCGGTGTTGGTCACGAGGTCGATGGTGGACACCACGACGCTGCCCGCCGTGGCGAACGTCCTGAGGTAGGTCGAGGAGCCGTAGAAATCGTCTCCAGCAATGCCTGCTGGTGCATCCGACTCCCCTCTCTGGTCGACAACGCGCACGATTCGGTTGGCCACGCACGTTATCCGCGTGGAGAATCGAACGATCGGTATGCCGGCGGCACTGGTGCCGATCCGAACCGGAGTCAACGGTGTCACCGTGCACCCGTTCACAGTGGCGGCCTCTGCTGGGCTGGGCACAAGGGCCAGCGGCAATGCGAGGGCAGCGACTGCCGCTCCCCTTGTGACAAATTTGCGCAGCGTGGCCAGCTTGGTTGTGGACATGCCTGCTCCCTCACAATGAAGGCCCGGCTTTTCCGGGGGTAGGCAACAAGAGTAAGCAGTCAGTAGCGAATTGAGATATACGTATACGTATTCGTACAATTGACACCCGTTGGCTGCGAGTCGGCAAATTGTTAGTGCCGATAAATGCACTCAAATGAAACCTGCCCGGTTCGCCAGCACCCCTGGATCAGCCGCCGACCCAGCTCATCTCTCGCTGTGGTGGGTATGTGCCGAGCCACGCCCAGCCGAGGCCGCTCGGCTGATGCACCGTCGAGGGCGACCCACGGATCGCGCCGACCTCAGCTCACGCGGGTCGGTTCAGATGTGTCTCGTGTGCGTCCCTACCCTGAGGATGGAAGTCCAACGACCACTGACCCACTGTGACGTACCTAGTGAGAGCAGGATCGACCTGGTGGGCCTAACTGGACTTGAACCAGCCCATGCGGCTCGTGGAACTTGCCGCTGACAAGGGGCGAAGGGCGGCTCCACCTAACTGTTTCCGTGGCCGTGCAACTTACGTGCATTATCGCGACCTGAGATCGAGTCTCACCCCGTCGGGTCGGGAAGCCGGTAGTAGGCCGCTCGGCGGCTGCCGACCAGCTCAAGGGTGCCCTTGTCCGTCATTCGCTTGAGAAGGCGTCGCGCCTCGTCCGATGAGAGCTGGCACAGGTTCGCGGCTTGCGACCTGGTGATCTTGCCGTAGGTTCTGACGTACTCGGCGACCATGTGCTCTTGTTGCAGCGGGTCCATCGCCCTGACGCGAACGTAGGCATTCCGGTCTTGGGCCAAGTCGTAGAAGCGCGCTGTGGGGTGGAAGCGTCGGTTCCGACCGTTTCCTCGGGCCTCCAGGACCCCCGCCTCAACGAGCCGCGCCGTCGCCACTCTGATCACCGCCGAGGACATGTGCAGGGACTCGGAGAGCTCAGCGTTCGTGGCTGAGCCACCGGCCTTGACGTCGTGGACGATCCGGAGATCCTCGAGCCCGAGGGGTCGCTGTCGATCGTTCTCGAAAGTGAGCAGGAATCTCACCAGGTCGAGATCGGACGAGCCCAACGGAATCGACACCGAAACCATCGCCGAGGTCGACCCGGAGTAGTCGGGAGCGTCCCGGCCCGCCCTGAGCTGGGATTCGAACATCTCGTTGACTCCCTTGCCCTTGCGGTCCACGATGCCGGCCCGCTGGAAGGCGTTGGCAAGGATCGGGCTGCGTGGGCGGCTTTGGTCCAGGATGTTGTCGATCGTGACGCCGGGTGGGAAGCCACCAGGATTGCTCACGGTGAAGTGCGTGTCGGTCATCCTCACGCTGGTGGGTCCGAGTTCGGAGTAGTCCCGGTGCACCAGAGCGTTGGCGATCGCCTCACGCCGCGTCGTCTCTGGGACCAGGTCGAGATCGATCCTCAGCAACCCGGCCATCAGTTCGGTGGTGCTGTTGCGAACCTCCATCAGGCGCTCCAGCTCCTCCGCGACCTGGAAGAGCGGCCCCTGCATGCGCACGCTTGCCGCCAAGCCTCCCTTGCGAAGATCCTGGAAGAGGAACTCGGCCGTTGGGACCCATCGCCGAATTGCGTCTTGCGTCCCGAAGAGAAGGACTGCGCCAAGGGTCAGTTGGTCGGAGTGTGGCGACAAACCTAGAGCCTTGAGGATGTCGAGGTCTGAGAGTCGCGCCAGACCTTCCTGTCCCGGAGATCGCGAACAGAGACGGCGAAATCGCTCGAACTCGGCAGGGTCGAGATCCACGAAGGCCGCGCCACGTGCCGTTGCGCCGGCATAGTCGATGCCGCGAGTTACGAAGCCCATGCTGACAATTTCGTGGGGCGTCATCGGCACACACTGCGGACGTCCATCGCTGCCCACAGCTCGCTTCACGAACAGGCCGCTCTTGGTCGCGATAGGGCCGGGGTCCGCGGCCGGTACATCAACGACAATCACCTGCTTGTCGTCATCATCCACCAGTGACACCTCAACGCCATGTGCCGGCTCTGTGAGGTTCTGGATCATCGCGGCAAGCCGGTGCGGATCAGTGACTGAGCCATGCCGGGGCCTTGCGCCCGTGACGGTTCCGTCGTCCTCAACGCCCAAGAGCAGCACGCCTCCCGAGCCGTTGGCCAGGCACACCACGGCCTCAGTCAACTCCTTGTCGTTGATCGAGCCGCGCTTGAACTCCAGTTCGAACGACTCTCCTTGAGCGACAGCTACGGCGAGGTCGAAGTCCATATGCGGCACTCTATGCATAGTTTTGAGTGTGTCAAGCGCTATGCGGCCTGAGATCATAGTTTTTGGGTGTCTTGGGTTAAGCGGTCACTGATACAGCCCCAACTCCGCCGCCTTCGCCGTCAACTCATCGAGAGTTGCGCGTCGCTGAACTCGCATGCTCATCTGGTATTCCAGCACCTCATCCAGCCGCACCCGCCTGTGTCGACCCGCTGCGGGCCGCTCGAAGGAGATCTCGCCACGGTCGAGCAACTTGACCAGAGTTGGCCGGC